>Ga0209692_10006054_pt1 | contig 10111 bp, 5 predicted proteins | sample tdDd472_FD_187129 | JGI IMG/M metagenome (GOLD analysis project Ga0209692, IMG submission 187129) | Marine sediment microbial communities from the Atlantic coast under amendment with organic carbon and nitrate - tdDd47.2 (SPAdes)... | ecosystem: Environmental > Aquatic > Marine > Coastal >...
GAGTTGGAACAATTAAAAAAGCAAGTTGAAGAACAAATTGAGAAAAAGAAAAATACGAAGTAATGATTTCATTTTTAACATATATAATTGAAACGGCGATTTCTGTGTCAGTATTTTATATCTTTTACGAATTATTTCTAAAGAGAGATACTTGGTTTAGATTCAACCGATATTATTTGTTATTTGGAATCATATTTTCTTTTATTCTTCCATTGCTTGATTTTTCAGCATCAAGTGTTGTGGTTAATTCGCAAAATCAGTTTGAATTTAACGAATACATAAATCTTGGTTCAACAATAAGCTCATTTAAAGAGCAAACGGTTGAATCTATTTCTCATCCTAACTATTTAATGCTTTTATATCTATTAATAGGATGTTTATTCTTCGTAAGAATATTGTATCAATTATTTAAAATAATAAAAACTATAAATGCCAATGAGATAATAAAATACAGAAATAAAAAGTTAGTTTTAATGAGTAACAACAGTTCGCCGTTTTCATTTTATAATTACATTTTTATATGTAAAGATGATTATGGCTCAATTGGTTCGAATGAATTACTATTGCATGAATTTACACATGCCAAACAAATGCATTCGATTGATGTTATTCTGCTTGAATTAATTCTTGTTCTTCAGTGGTTTAATCCTTTCATTTATCGGTACAGATTAGCATTTAAAGAAGTTCATGAATATTTGGCAGATAGGGGAGTTTTAAAGGCAAAAAACGACAAAATTGCTTACCAAAAACTCATTCTTGACCAAATAGAAAAGAGCTTTAGCATAAATCTTGCCAGCCAATTTAATTATTCATTAACTAAAAATCGAATAAAAATGATGACAAGAATAAAATCAGGAAAACTATCAAAATTTAAAACATTGTTAGTGTTACCTTTAGTTGCAATATTACTAATGGCATTCTCTATAAATACATCAAAAGAGATTAATATAAATTTGAAGCAAACTAATTCTCAAACGAAATCTATACCTTCCATTTTTCCTGTAAAAAAGGTTGAAGGAGTTAAAATATCATCGAGTTTTGGAATGATGATAGACCCATTTACTAAAAAGGAAAGAATGCATAAAGGAGTTGATGTTAAAGCTCCTAAAGGAACACCAGTTTACGCAACTGCAGATGGATTAATACGCGAAGTAAAACAAAATCATGTTGAAGGTAAAAGTTATGGTAAATTTATAATTATTGATCACGAAGGAGGATATTCAACTCTTTATTCGATGTTATCTAAGTATAATGTTATCGAAGGTCAAGAAGTAAAACAAGGAGATGTGATTGGATTTATAGGTAGTACTGGACGATCTACAGGTCCACACCTTCATTATGAGGTTAAAAAGAATGGAGAAAATGTAGATCCAGAAAAGTATTTTAAATAAAAATAAAGGTGTCATTCCCGCAAACTATTTTCATGAGCGAAGCGAGTAACACGGGAATCTCTTTATGTAACAATACAAAGTTTTTCAAGATCCCCAATCAAGTTTGGGATGACAAACTATACTTTCAGATAGTTTTTTAATTATTATAAAGCTTATTGATTTTCTACTGTAACAAATCAATTCTTCATTCGTCTTTTAGGAAAGTTTAACATTAAAAGACAAATAAGATGAAAAAAATACTAACAGTTTTAATAGTTTTAATGATTACAGCTCCGGCATTAATTGCACAAGAAACATTAAGAGATGTTGTAAGAGATTATCAAAAAAATAATAGTGAGTTTACATTAGTAATTCCATCATTTTTAATAAAAATAGGTGTTGCATATGGCGACATGGATGAAGAGGAGCGTGAGGTTCTTGAAATGATTGATGATATGAAAATAGTGATATGCGAAAACAATTTTCGTAACAGTGATCTTCCATTGCTTGAAGAAGGTATACAAAGTGGAAAATTTGCGGAAGTTATGACTATAATTGATGGCAAGGAAAAGATTCGAATGATCATGAATAAAAAGACAAAAAGAAAATCTGAAATGCTTATGTTAGTTGAAAATGATAATGAAAATGTATTAATGCTTTTTAATTTTCATGGAGAACCAGATTTTAAGAAGTTTATGAGTTTAGCAGACTAACAAATAAATTATTAAGTAACCCCAACAAATATTTGTTGGGATTTTTTTATGATAATAACTGTGTTTAAATAATAAAGTACTATTCCTTTTAAGTTTGATTATTAGTGAAAATGGTTTGTGAGTTTTGATGAACGTAGTTGATTTTAAGTAATTATCTGGCTATATTGTATTTTATTCAAGAAATGTTAATGCATGAGTAATTCATCAGAACGATTCAAGGAATTTAAAAAGGAAATAATTGAGCTTATTAAGAATAAAAGTTATGATCAAATTCTTAATAAATTAGATTTATTTGAGGAATCTTATTCAATAAATAAAAGCCCTGAAGAGAAATTTGAAAACATCCATAATAATCTCTTTGAAAAGGAAGTATTTAAATCGTTATTAGATGTTACTAGCACAGGAATATGTATTTTAACTACAGAGAAACACCTGTTTGTAAATAAAGCTTGGCAGAAAACAATGGGTTATACAGAAAAGGAAGCCTTTAAGCTTAATCCTCTAGATCTAATTCATCCAGATATGCGAGAGATTGTTAAAGAAAGATCTGATCAAAGATTGAAAGGGGAATCTGTTATTGAACGCTACGATATAAAAATTATTACAAAGGATAAAAGTATAAAATGGATAGATATTTCATTTTCTAAAATTCAATTCGAACAGCAAGTAGCCACTCTAGGTATTTTTAATGATATTACAGATATGCGAATTACGCAGCAGGCATTAGCTAAAAGCGAAGAGAAATACAGGAGTATATTTGATTCAATGATAGATATTTATTATCGTTTAAATGCTAATGGTGTATTTGAAATTATTAGCCCATCAGTATATAATGTTTTCGGTTTCAAACCCGAAGAAGTTATAGGTAAATCAATTTATGATTTTTATATTAATAAAAATAACGGAACTGAATTTTTAGAGAGAATTTTAGAAAAAGGAGAAATTAAACAGGTTGAAGAATCTTTTTTTAATAAATCGGGTAACGAAATTATACTTTCAACAAATGCAAAAGTATTATTAGATAGTAATGATAATTTTATTGGTATTGAAGGTATCTCAAGAGATATAACAAAACAAAAAAGAGCAGAAATTGAAATTAGAAGAAGTGAAGAGAAATTTAGAAAACTGACAGAATTATCTCCAGCAGCAATTTGTATCCAAACAACGGATAAATTTTTATGGGCAAATCCTGCGTGGTCAGAGATTTCTGGATTTCCTCTTAATGAAGTATTAGATATGGGGCCATTAGATATAATTCATCCGGATATGAAAAGAATAGCCAGGGCTAGATCGAATGCAAGATTTAATAAAGAAGATGTAATATCAAGATATAATCTAAAAATCCTCACTAAAGATAAAGAAGTAAAATGGGTTGATATTGCAGTTTCAGTAATTGAATATGAAGGACAAACAGCTTCATTGGCAGTAAGTACGGATGTTACCGAGAAAGTTGCAGCTCAAATAGCACTAAAAGAAAGCGAAGAGAAGTTTAGAGAATTAACAGAATTATCTCCAGCAGCTATTACCATTCAAACGACAGATAGCATATTGTTCGTGAATCCGGCATGGTGTCAAATTGTAGGTTATACGGAAGAAGAAGCCTTAAAAATGAGTCCGTTAGATTTTGTTCATCCAGATTTGAAAGCAGTATTGAAAAAAAGATCAGATGGAAGATTAAAAGGTAATAAACAACTAGATAGATTCAATTTAAAAGTATTAACAAAAGATAAAAAAGTTAAATGGATTAATACAGCAATAACTTTAATTGATTTTGAAGGACAATTAGCCAATTTGGTTGTAAGTATTGATGTAACTGAAGTACATGAAATTCAGCAAGCACTTCAGGAAAGCAAGGAATTATATAAAAGACTTGTAAATAATCAAGGGGAGGGTATTGTTATTGTCGATGAAAATGAAAATTTTATTTTTGCAAATCCCGCAGCTAATGAGATATTTGGAGTTTCAGAAAATAATTTAGTAGATAGAAATATAAAAGAATTCCTAAGTGATAAATATCTTGACATAGTTATTGAACAAACTAATAAAAGGAAAAAAGGGATAAGTAACTCATATGAACTTGAAATAATACGTCCTGATAAATCAAAACGATATATTTTAGTAACAGCATCGCCGGAATATAATCAAAAGCATGAAATGACAGGAGCTTTTGCTGTATTTAGGGATATTACACTAAGAAAAGAAGCTCAAGAAAAAGTAATAGAATCTGAAAAGAAATTAAGAGAATTAAATATTCAAAAAGACAGATTTTTTTCCTTATTAGCTCATGATCTTAGAAGTCCAGTTGGTAATTTTTTGCAAATTTCAGAATTGTTAAAACTTCAATATGAAAAATTAGAAAAAGACCAAATTCAATACTTTTTTAATAATTTACATAGTCTAGCCGATAAAACATTTAAGCTACTTGATAATCTTTTAATGTGGTCGAGAAGTCAACTTGGTAAACTTGAAATTGACGCGGTTGAAATTAATTTATATTTTACAGTGCAAGAAGTAGCTGATCTTTTTGAAGAAAATATTAAATCTAAAAACATTCATTTTAAAAACGAAATACCTCAGGATTTATTAGTTACGGCAGATTTAAATATACTTCAAACACTTTTTAGAAACTTAATTAGTAACGCAATAAAGTTTACTAATACAAAAGGGATTATAACAATCACGAGTGAAAAAGAAATTGATAAATTAAATAATGCTGAGTATTATTTAATTTCAATTAAGGATACCGGAGTTGGAATACCCGAGGATAAAATTGAAACTATTTTTAATATGGATGAAGAATATACCACTTTAGGAACTGAAAATGAAAAAGGAACTGGATTAGGACTTATGTTATGCAAAGAGCTTATTGAAAAAAGTGGAGAGAAAATATGGTTAGGTAGCCAAGAAGGTAAGGGAACAACTTTTTACTTTACTCTAAGACGTTAGGTCTTTGATCTAATAAGCTTTTAGAATTGCAAAGTAAAAATTGCTCCATTTTCAGGTTCAGACTGTACCGAAATATTACCACCGTGTAATAACATGATTTGTCGAGAAAGGCTCAATCCAATACCTGAGCCTTTTTCTTTTGTTGTAAAAAATGGAATGAAAATATTATCCAAAACTTCTGCAGAAATTCCTTGTCCATTATCTGAAATCCTTATTTCAACGTGATTATTTAAAACGTTTGCATTAATTTTTATTGTTGGATATTCTTGATTTATTAAAGCTTGTGTGGCATTTTTAATAAGGTTAATTAATACCTGTTCTATTTGAATTTTATCTGCAAATACGGTTAAATTTTTTGGGTAAATATTGAATTCAAAATTGATATTGCCATTTTTAAATTCCAGGGCAAATAGAGTTTCAATCGTTAGGATTAAATCCTGAATTCGAATATTTACTTTATTTAGCTCCGGAAGTAAAGTTAAATCTCTAAATTTTTGAACAAATTCGAGCATACCTTTACTTCGTTGTTGGATAATGTTAATCCCTTTGATTGTTTTTTTTATGGTTTCTTCATTTATTTTTTTTGCATCCAATGGTTTATCTTCATTTAGAAATAGATTATAGATTGCATCTGTTGCTGAGCTTATTGGAGAAACAGAATTCATAATTTCGTGAGTAAGTACACGAATGATTTTCTGCCAGGAATCAACTTCTCTTTTGTCTAATTCTGAATGTATATTTTGAAACGCAATAAGCTTAATTTTTTTATCAGAAATCTTGAATTCAGCTAATTTTACAGATAATTCAAGTCCTTTTTCGATATTCAATAATTGTTGATTATCAGGAGCTAAGTTTTTTAATTTTTGTACTAATCCAGGATATACAATCTCTAAATCATTCAAATTAGATAACTTGCTGATTTTTAGAATTGTTTTACCAGCAGGGTTGAAAAACTGAACATTTAAATCTTCATCAAAAGAAAGAATCCCAATTGCAACATTTTCTACTACTTGTTTTAAATATTCGTACTGACCAATTTTTTCTATTCTTGTTTTTTTAATTAGAATGTTTACCTCATTTAGTTTTTTATATAATAAACCATATGATTTATTCGCATCACCTTTAAAAACAATCGAGGAGTCTTCATTTGTTACTGAAGTGAAGAAGTGTGATAAATCTCTGTTCGTTTTGTTTAGATAATACACGAGAAGGAATCCTTGGGCAAAGAAAAGAAGAAATAAATTTATTTGAGCCGCAATGAATTTATTAAGAAAGAATAAATAGGATAACAACAGAGCGTTTATTAGAATTAGGATTATTCTAAAAAGTACTTGAAAAAAAAGTTTTTTATAAAGCATTATTTAAATGATTAAATTCCGTACTTATTCATTTTATTATAAATTGTTTGCCTGCTTATTGCAAGCTCCTTTGCAGCTTCAGATAGATTCCCTTTATGTTTTTTAAGAACTCTGAGAATTGCACTTTTTTCAATATCTTCAAGAGTCATAGATCCATTATCCATAACAGAGTTTATAGTTTTGCGGAAATTAAAATCTTCTTCACCTATTATTTTATTGTCAGATAGAATTACTGCCTTTTCTATTGAATGTTCTAATTCTCTAATGTTACCAGGCCAGTTGTATGTTTTTAATTTGTCTAAAGCTCTCTGCGAGATTTTTGTATTTTCTTTGTTATACATGGCTGAATATTTTTTCACAAAATATTCAGCCAATAATTCTGCGTCGTTATCTCTTTCTCGTAATGGAGGTACATGTATTTGAATAGTATTTATGCGATAATATAGATCTTCCCGAAAAGTCCCATTTGTAATCATGCCTTCAATATTTTTATTGGTGGCACAAACAAGTCTAACATCTATGGGAATTGGCGTTGAAGAGCCCACTTTGTATATTTCCTTGTTTTGAATTACTGAAAGCAATTTAGCTTGCAGTGACAAAGGTATATTTCCTATTTCATCAAGAAATATTGTACCACCCTTTGCAGCCTCAAATCGTCCTGTTTTATTTTCTTTTGCATCAGTAAATGCTCCTTTTTCATGACCAAATAACTCACTTTCGAAAAGTGTTTCATTTAAAGAACCTAAGTCAACATTAATAAATACATTCTTTTTTCTTTTAGATTTTGTGTAAATCTCTCTTGCCAGAATTTCCTTCCCTGTTCCGTTCTCTCCTAAAATTAGAATATTTGCATCCGTTCCAGATACTTTATCTATTATTTTTTTCACCTCATTAATTGCGTCTGAACTTCCTAAAAATTCTGGACCTTTCTTTGATTCTTCAATTAATATTTCATTTTGCTGCTTAACTTCTTTTAAATCTTGTTTTGACTTACGCAATTTGTATCCAGCTTTTAAAGTTGAAAGTAATTTAGCATTATCCCAAGGTTTTAAAATAAAATCAAAAGCACCTTCTTTTAATGCTCTAACCGCAAGGTTTACTTCGCCATAAGCAGTGAATAAAATTATTGTAATTTCTGGATCAAACTTTAAAATCTCTTTTAGCCAATAGATTCCTTCATTACCAGAGTTAATTCCTGCAGTATAATTCATATCTAATAAAACCACATCGAAGTTATTCTTTTTTAGATATTCTAATATTAGATTTGGGTTACGTAAATAAAATACCTTTTCAAATTCATTTTCAATAAATAGACTTAAGGCATCAAGCACATCCTGATTGTCATCAACAATTAACAAATTTCCTTCAGGTTTTATCATATCTTTATATACTAAATTTAATGCAAGATATTGAATTGTCAATATATTTGGCAATCGAGTGTCAAATAATTTGACATAAAATATAATTTGCAAAAAAGCGCTTAGTGTAAAGTGGTGTATATTAATGATTTGTGATTTTGGCACGAATTCTGGCATAAAGCAATTGAATTAAAACTAAAACTATGTTTAATAATTATTTAAAAATTGCTTTTCGAAGATTCTGGAGACAGAAGACTTTTACTTTAATTAATGTGATAGGCTTATCAACAGGAATAGCTATTTCACTTGTAATGATTGTACTAGTTCAGTATCAAAAAAGTTTTGATACTTTCCACTCACAAGGAAAAGATATTTATAAAATTGGAATGACCTTTTTGCTGAATAATGAGAAGGCAAGTTCATATACATGTGCAGGTCAATGGGGCGAGGAAATTCAGAATAACTATCCGGAAATTAAAATGAAGACACGATTGCTACAATCGGGAAAGTTTCTTTTTAGTTTATATAATGAAAACGGGGAGGTAATTATAAAGGACCTTGAAGACAACGGAGCCGGTGTAGATTCTACATTTTTCCAGATGTTTTCTTTTTCATTAATACAAGGCAAGCCTGAAAGCGTTTTAAACGACCCGTATACAATTGTGCTTTCAAAGAATTTTGCAAGTAAATATTTTGGAGATTCTAATCCTATTGGAAGAATACTGGAAATAAATAAAAACTATAACTTTAAAGTAACCGGTGTTTTGGATGAACTGCCAGAAAATACTCAGTTAGGCTATGACTTTTATTTTCCGGTTTCATTTTTTCAGGAGTTTGGAATTGATGTTAACGGAACGGTAGGAAACTCTTTTCATACTTATTTCTTGTTTGAAGATAAAGTAAGCATTGATTATATTTCTTCAACATTAAAGGAATTTCTTTACAGTAGATTTGAACATGATATGGAATACGACCCAGTTCTAATTCCTCTCGTGAAAACAAATAAGCCTATTGATTCTTCAAATTTTGGAATGGAAGGTCTTTTTATGGCAATTGCTATTTTTATCTTAATTATGGCATGTATTAATTTCATGAATTTATCAACAGCGACTTCGCTTAAAAGAGCAAAAGAGATTGCAATAAGAAAAATAGTTGGAGCACATAGAAATCAGTTGATAAAGCAATTGCTAAGTGAATCTGTTTTAATTGCTTTTCTATCTTTAAGCATTGCAATTATGCTTTCCGAATTTATTATTGAATTTTTTCAAAGGTTTTTTGGAACTAAAATTCCTCTTGATTTGGGAGATCCTTTTTTGTGGATTCAGTTAATTGCTTTAACTTTAGTTACAGGTTTATTTTCAGGTAGTTATCCTGCATTATTTCTTTCAAAGTTTAAACCTGTAAAAGTTTTAGCTTATACTTATTCGCATGGTGGAGGTGGACGATTTAGAAAGATATTAGTTGTATTCCAATTTGTTCTCACTATTTTATTTTTAACAATGACCGCTTTGTCGTTTAATCAATATAATGCTATAAAAAATAATAAGGTTGGTTTGGTAACAAAAGATGTAATAAGCTTACCAATTGCGGGTAGTATAAATGAGAAATTTGATATTATAAAAAGTGATTTGCTGCAGAATCCTAAAATTATATCTGTTTCAACAGCAGATCAGGAGCCAACATGGGTGAGTATGGGTGAATTTCTATGGGGAACATCTCCAGGTAAAAATGAAGATTTAGCACGGGTTTTAAGAGTAAATTATGATTTCTTAGATGTATTTAGCATTAAATTAATTGAAGGCAGATCATATTCGAAAGATTTTCCGAGCGACATTGAGAATTCTATTATAGTGAATGAAGAAATTGTTAATAGTCTAGGAATTGAAGATCCAATTGGATCTCAATTTTATTTATATAATAGACCATATACAATAATAGGAGTAACAGAGTATTTTGATTTTTTCTCTATTGATATGGGTGGCAAAGCCTTAATTGTTAAGTTAGAACCTCCTCAAAATGGAAAAGTATATATTAAATATGAAGAGGGAAGTAATTCAAATGTTACAGCTTACATAAAAGAAGTATTTGAAGAACATAATTCTGCATATCCAATTGAATATTCATTTTATTCAGATTACAAATCACCAATTGATGAGTTTTTTAAGAATTTTAATGATTCACTTATGTTTTTTACGGTCTTTGGAATTTTGATTGCGGCTTTAGGATTATTAGGTTTATCTGCTTTTATGGTAGAACAAAAAACAAAAGAGATTGGCATTCGAAAGGCAATGGGCGCAAGTGTAAATAAAATAGTTTCGATAATAACCCAACAGTTCTTTAAATTAATATTGATAGCATATTTAATT
>Ga0209692_10006055_pt1 | contig 10111 bp, 8 predicted proteins | sample tdDd472_FD_187129 | JGI IMG/M metagenome (GOLD analysis project Ga0209692, IMG submission 187129) | Marine sediment microbial communities from the Atlantic coast under amendment with organic carbon and nitrate - tdDd47.2 (SPAdes)... | ecosystem: Environmental > Aquatic > Marine > Coastal >...
GCGCACTATGGGTGCGACACGTGGAAATATGATGCGCATCTTTATGCTTACCGGGGCGAGTATCGGATTTATTGGAACAATTTTTGGGGCTATACTTGGCATTACCTTTGCTTTAAATATAGAAGCAGTACGTCACGTTTTGGAAAGTATGACAGGAGCATCATTATGGGATGCAGAAATTCGTTTCTTATCCGAGATCCCTGCGCAAATAGACTGGCACGAAGTTATAGGCGTTATTATTATGGCTTTTACTTTGTCCATTATAGCAACGATTTACCCGGCATGGAGAGCTTCGCGGCTCGACCCGGTAGAAGCACTGCGTTATGAGTAATGGGCTGCGAGCAATAAAAAGTTCGCATAATGCAAACGAATTTAATCCAGTTAATGAGAATATGGACTCACGCTTAGTAGAAATATTTGAAAAGAACAGTTTCGGCGATCCAAATGCGCTGAAAGAGGATTACTACATCCCCGCGCCCGACGAGCAAGAATTGTTGCCTGATCCCGAAGAGGCTCTTGAAGCGCCACATTACTTCTTTGATAATACACTTGATTTTGATGATGGACTGGGAAATGACGATCTAGATTTTGGCTCTGAAGATGAGGATGATATCTTTGCCGAACCCGAGCGACACCCGGAAACGATGGTTGATGAAGGCCAGCTTTTGCTTATGATACGTGGGCTCCGAAAAACCTACAAACAAGGCAGAAAAGAATTAGCAATCCTCAATAATGTGGATTTAAGGCTGTACTCAGGGGAGATATGCGCACTTGTTGGGCCTAGCGGTTCGGGTAAATCTACTTTACTGCATATACTCGGGCTTTTAGATTCACCGACTAGCGGCCAGATTATTATGGGCGAACAGGATGTGTCTCAACTATCTGAACGAATGCGTACACGCCTTCGTAGCCAGCACATTGGTTTTGTTTATCAGTTCCATCACCTATTGCCAGAATTTTCAGCACTCGAAAATGTAGCGTTGCCGCAGATTATCGCTGGTGTTCCAGTTGGGCAGGCTCATAATAAAGCCGCTGACTTACTGACGCAGCTTGGATTATCAAGCCGATTGCACCACCGCCCAGCCACACTTTCGGGAGGAGAACAGCAGCGCGTTGCTATAGCGCGGGCTCTAATCAACGACCCGTACTTACTATTTGCCGATGAACCGACCGGGAACCTTGACCCTGAAACATCTGCGGAAGTTTTTGCGCTGCTTATGGATGTTGTTAGAAAACGCGGAATTGGGGCGTTAATCGCTACGCATAACCTTGATCTTGCCCACCAAATGGATCGAATCCTAGAGGTCAAATCAGGACATTTACTGCCTTATTAATTTCATATTTCTTCTTTCTATGACACCAGCAAAACTGCTATGTTTGGCTCATGAATCAATTTATCCATTTGCACGTACACTCTGCCTATTCGCTGGCGGAGGGAGCCATCAAGGTCAAAGACCTTGTGAAGCTGTGCAAGCATGAGCAAATGCCCGCCGCAGCGGTTACTGATACGAACAATATGTTCGGGGCGATGGAGTTTGCCAAAGAGGCTTCTCACAGTGGAATACAGCCGATCTTCGGTTGTCAAATATCTGTAGATGAGCACGGACACCAGCTTGTCTTGCTTGTACAAAGCGAGCAGGGATATAAGAACCTATGTAAGATTGTAAGCTCAGCCTACGTAAATAAAAACAAAGAGGGGGAGCTTAGTTCAGACGTCTTTGTTTCACATAAAGCATTACGAGAGCATTCTGAAGGTATTATAGTCCTAAGTGGTGGAAGTAAGGGGATAATATCGGATAATATCTTACATAACCAAACCCCTAAAGCGAAGGCAGAATTGGAATGGTTGAAGGAAACGTTTAAAGAGCGTTTTTATATAGAGCTACAACGTCATGGCCTGCCCGAAGAAGACAAAGTTGAAGAACAGATAATCGAGCTGGCCTATGAATATGACGTTCCGCTGGTTGCCACTAATGACTGTTATTTCAAAGATCGCGGCGCACATGAAGCGCATGATGCTTTGCTGTGTATTGCCGAGGGACGTTATGTTACAGAAAGTGACCGCCGTAAGGTCACGCCAGAGCATTTTTTCAAATCTGCCGCTGAAATGGCCGAGCTATTTAAAGACCTACCTGAAGCCATTAGCAATACTGTAGTGATTGCGAAAAGATGCTCGTACTTACTAAAGCCTATTGCGCCGCTTCTTCCTCCGTTTGAAACAGAAAGTAAACTTCCAGAAAAAGATGAGCTTGAAAAACAAGCTAAAGAAGGCTTGCAATGGCGGCTGGAAAAATTTGTTTTTACAGAGGAAATGAACGATAAAGCAAAAGAAGAGACCGCCAAGCCTTATTGGGATAGGATGGATTTCGAGCTAAATATTATCAACCAGATGGAGTTTCCGGGCTACTTCCTAATCGTTTCTGACTTTATCAAATGGTCAAAAGAGCATGATATTCCTGTTGGCCCGGGCCGTGGGTCTGGTGCGGGATCGGTTGTGGCTTGGGCGCTAAAAATTACTGACCTTGATCCCTTACAGCTTGGCTTACTATTTGAGCGTTTCTTGAATCCCGAGCGTGTTTCGATGCCTGACTTTGACGTCGATTTTTGCCAAGATAGGCGCGATGAAGTGATACGCTACGTTCAAGAGCGATATGGTTATGACCGCGTTGCTCAAATTATCACATTTGGTAAATTACAAGCGCGCGCGGTTGTGCGTGATGTTGGGCGCGTCCTGCAAATGCCTTATGGTCAGGTTGACCGACTTGCCAAGCTTATCCCGAGTAATCCCGCCAATCCCATGACATTGCAAGAAGCATTAGACGCGGATGCAGACTTGCGAGCCGAACGCAGAAAAGATGAAACGCAAAGCAAACTCATCGCCATAGCTCTGCAGCTTGAAGGGCTTTATCGCCATGCGTCCACGCACGCTGCGGGTGTTGTAATTGGAGACAGGCCGCTTGATGAACTTATTCCGCTATACCGAGATCCGAGATCTGATATGCCGGTTACGCAATACAACATGAAATTCGTGGAACAAACCGGGCTGATCAAATTCGACTTTCTTGGCCTCAAAACCATGACGGTTGTGCATAAAGCTCTTAAGCTTATTGAGCAAGAGACCGGCGAGAAAATTGACGCTCTGGACATTCCGCTTGATGATCCTAAATCTTACGAGCTTATGACTGGTGGTCACACGGTTGGCGTTTTTCAGTTGGAAAGTGCAGGAATGCGCGATGTTCTTAAAAAGGTTAAGCCTAACCGCTTTGAAGATATTATTGCGCTTGTGTCGCTCTACCGACCGGGGCCAATGGACAATATCCCTAAATATATCGACGTAAAGGAAGAACGCGAGGAAGCTGATTACATGCACCCGGTTCTCCAACCATTTTTGGAGGAAACGTACGGGATCATGATTTATCAGGAGCAGGTCATGCAGGCTGCTCAACATCTCGCAGGTTATACGCTTGGCGGCGCGGACTTGCTCAGGCGCGCCATGGGTAAGAAAATTCATGAAGAGATGATTAGGCAAAGGAAACTATTCGTTGATGGCGCTAAAGAACATCATAACGTGCCAGAGAAAAAATCATCAGCGATTTTTGACCAAATTGCCAAGTTCGCAGGTTATGGTTTTAACAAATCCCACGCGGCGGCTTATGCGCTGATTGCTTATTGGACGGCTTGGCTTAAAGCGAATCATCCGGTTGAGTTTATGGCAGCCTCTATGACGCTGGATCTAGGGAATACGGATAAGCTCAGCGTATTTAAACAAGACATGGATAAGGCCGGTATTCCGCTTTTAACGCCGGATGTTAATCAATCGAATGCTGATTTTAAGGTGGAAGATAAAGCTGTTCGCTACGCTCTAGGCGCACTTAAAGGTGTGGGCGAGGAGGCGATGGAAAAGCTGGTTACCGAAAGGGAGGCAAGCGGTTCGTATAAAGACTTGCAAGATTTTGCCAAACGCCTTGATCCTAAAGCAATGAACAGGCGGCAATTCGAGCGGATGATTTGCGCAGGAGTTTTTGATTCTTTGCACAAAAACAGGGCTAACCTGCACAAGGGTTCTGACCTGATATTGCGTTATGCTCATGAGCTAGCAGCCGAAAAAGCCTCTGGGCAAGTAAGCCTGTTTGGGGATGATAGTGCCGCAGGTGGTTTGGGCATGCCGGCACTTCCCGAATCCACTAAATGGACGTCGCTGGAACAGCTCTCTAATGAATTTGCCGCTGTTGGGTTTTACCTTTCTGCTCATCCACTGGACACACGATTGGGTCAGTTTGAGCGAATGAACATCCACTCATTGTCTTATGTCGAGCAAGATATTCTTAGCAAAGGAATGGCTGTATATAGTATGGCTGGGATCTTATTAAAGAAGCAGGAGAAGATTTCTCAAAAAGGAAGTAAATACGCATTTTTACAGCTCTCCGATCCGACTGGCATATTCGAAGTCACGATCTTTTCAGATACTTTAAATAGCGCTCGTGAGTTTTTAGAGGCTGGAGCTCCGTTGCTTCTTAGTGTTGAGGCTGAGCTAAGTGACGATCAATTGCGCTTTACTTCAAAGAAAATTCAGCCTTTAGAGCAGGCGCTTGACAAAAAAATTAATGAAATTGAAATTCATTTAGATGACCTTGATAGTGCTAAAAAGCTAAAAGGATTTCTGGATACTGAAGGACGAGGCCGTTCAAAGATAAAAATATTTGCGCATGTTGACGAAAAACGTGCTGCAAAGATAGAGCTTCCGGGTAATTGGTCGCTCAGCTCTCAAGCTCGTAATGTCTTACGCACTCAAGATGGGATACTAAGCGTCTCCGAAAAATAGATTTAGCAAGATAATCCTTGCATTCCTCCTTGTTTCGCGATAAAAAACCTCAGTTTTAAATTCACATATGGGATTTGGGATGTTTTCTGATCATGGAGAATAACCCATCCGGTGTAATCAAATGATTACTCAAAAGTTCCATAGAGGCATAACCGGAAAAGGAAATATTACCATGCCAGTACCTGAAATTACTATGCGTCAGCTATTAGAAGCAGGCGTTCACTTTGGCCACCACACACGTCGTTGGAACCCTAAAATGCGCCCGTTTATTTTTGGTGTGCGTAATGGTGTTCACATTCTTGACCTTCAACAAACTCAGCCTCTTTTGCAGAAGTCTCTAACAGAGATTCGCAATATCGTATCTAAGGGCGGTCGTATTTTGTTCGTTGGAACAAAAAGACAAGCTCAAGAAACTGTTGCAGAAAGTGCAAAGCGTTGTGGTCAATACTATGTTAACCAACGTTGGTTGGGCGGAATGCTTACAAACTGGAAAACAATCACAGCATCAATCAATCGCTTGCGCGAACTTGAGAAAATCCATGCTGGTGACGAATCCGGTTTTACCAAAAAAGAAATGCTAATGATGACACGCGAGCGCAACAAGCTTGAAGCGTCTATTGGCGGTATTAAAGATATGGGCGGTCAGCCCGATGCTATGTTTGTTATTGATACAAACAAAGAAGATATCGCGATCAAAGAAGCTAACAAGCTTGGTATTCCTGTATTTGCGATTGTTGATAGTAACTCAAACCTTGAAGGTGTTGATTATCCAATTCCAGGTAATGATGACGCATTGCGCGCTATTGATCTGTACTGTGAGTTGGTTGTTGGGGCTGTTGTTGATGGCTTGCAAGCCGAGCTCGGTAAAAGCAAAAAAGATCTAGGCGCTGCCAAGGATGTTAACGTGAAAATTCCAGCAGAGAAAAAAGCTAAAGCCGAAAAGAAAGCTCCTAAGGCTGAGAAAAAGTCTGAAGAGAAGAAGGCTCCTAAAGCTGAGAAAAAAGCTCCTAAAAAAGAGAAAAAGGCAGAAGCTAAATAAAGCTAATGTGCTCATACTTTTTTTAGTAACACTCAATTCAAATTAAGAGGATAGAAATATGGCTGACATTACAGCATCAATGGTGAAGGAACTTCGCGAAGCAACTGGCGTTGGTATGATGGACGCAAAAAAAGCTCTCGTTCAAAACGAAGGCGACATGGAAAAAGCTGTTGATTGGCTCCGCACTCAGGGTCTTTCGAAAGCAGCAAAAAAATCTGGCCGCACAGCTGCGGAAGGTTTGGTCGCTATTGTTACCGAAGGAAATAAAGGCGCTGTTGTTGAAGTTAACGCAGAAACAGACTTTGTTGCACGTAACGAGCAATTCCAAGGATTTGTTAGCAAAGTAGCTAAATTAGCGCTTAATGTTAACAATCTGGATGAACTTAAAGCTGCTGACTTGGACGGTAAATCAGTTGAGCAAACTATGACTGACTTGATCGCAACAATTGGCGAGCATATGGCTTTGCGTCGTATGGAGCGCGTTAATGTGACCCAAGGTGAAATTGTTGGATATGTTCACGGCGCACTAGCTGATGGGCTTGGTAAAATTGGTGTACTGGTTGGACTTGAATCAAGCGCTGACTCAAACACACTTCAAACTATTGGTAAGCAAGTTGCTATGCACGTTGCCGCTGCTAACCCACAATTCCTAGACAAGACTTCAGTTTCAGCTGATGTCATGGAACGTGAGCGCACAGTTTTGAAAGAGCAGGCCATTGCTTCTGGCAAGCCTGCTGAAATCGCAGAAAAAATGGTAGAAGGCCGTATGCGCAAATTCTATCAAGAAATTTGCCTAGTAGAGCAAGCCTTCATCATGGACACTGATAAAACTGTTGAACAAGCTGTTAAAGATGCCGGTGACATTAAAGTTGTAGCTTTCCAGCGCGTGCAGCTTGGCGAAGGTATTGAGAAAAAAGAAGAGGACTTTGCAGCTGAAGTTGCCGCCGTAGCAAGCGCCTAGCTCTTTATAAATATATAAATATTTTCAGCCGCATTGCAAAACCGTGCGGCTGTCTTTATATTTCATGATATTTCATGGCCAGATATTCCTGTAATTTATTGGCAATATCTACAAATAACATTTAACGGAATCGGAGCATCGGGCATGGCAGCAAACAACACAGTTTCAGAAGTAACCCCATCTTTCCCATATAAACGCGTAATGCTAAAAATGTCTGGCGAAGTATTGATGGGAGATAAAGAATTCGGGCTAGATTCGGACACTGTTAAGCGCGTTGCTAGTGATATCAAAGAAGTTGTTGATCTAGGCATAGAAGTCTGCGTGGTTGTAGGCGCAGGAAACATCTTCCGCGGCGTTTCAGGAGCAGCTGATGGAATGGACAGAACAACAGCCGATTACATGGGCATGCTCGGTATTGTAATTAACGCTCTGGCTTTGCAAAATGCGTTGGAGCACATGGATGTAAATACACGCGTTCAATCGGCTATTCGTATGGACTCGATTTGTGAACCTTACATTCGTCGGCGCGCTATGCGTCATATGGAAAAAGGCCGCGTAGTTATTTTTGCAGCTGGCACGGGAAATCCGTACTTTACTACGGACACAGGAGCGGCTCTCAGAGCGTCCGAGATGGATTGCGACGTCATTATGAAAGGGACCAAAGTTGATGGTGTTTACTCGGCTGACCCGAATAAAGACCCGACGGCTGAACATTATGATCGCATCACCTATCTGGATGTTTTGACAAAAGACCTGAGAGTTATGGATGCGACTGCTATTTCTCTAGCACGCGAAAATAATATTCCAATTGTTATTTTCTCAGTACTAGAAAGAAGTAATTTCTCGAAAATTGTGCAAAGTAAGGGAAAATATACTGTTGTTGCGTGCAATTAAAAAATACGTGAGTATTATTAAATATCATTATTATACGGCGAACAAATATATGTTCAACATATCAAGAACGAGGTAATCACAATGGCATACAGCAAAGCAGACACTAAACGCCGGATGGATGGCGCAATCGAAGCACTACAAAAAGAATTTTCCGGTCTTAGAACGGGACGGGCGTCAGCAAGCATACTGGATCCGGTTGTTGTCGATTTATATGGCTCCAAAATGCCTCTCAATCAAGTTGGTACGATCAGCGTGCCTGAAGCTCGTTTATTGATTGTTCAAGTATGGGATGGCTCTGCGGTTAAATCCGTAGAAAAAGCTATTCGCGATGCAGGGCTTGGACTTAATCCTATGCCGGATGGAAATAATATCCGTATTCCAGTTCCTGATCTAAATGAAGAACGCCGCAAGGAGCTTACCAAGATCGCCGGGAAATATGCAGAAAACGGTCGCATTGCAGTACGAAATGTTCGTAAAGACGGTATGGATAACATTAAAAAAATGCAAAAAGACAGCGATATTTCCGAGGATGATTCCAAACGTTTATCCGATGAAGTGCAAAGTCTTACTGATGATGCAACCAAGATAATCGATAACATGCTTAATGATAAAGAAAAAGATATTATGACGGTATAGTTATATCTGCTAAATCCAGCTTTGCATCTTCAAAATACTACATCAACACAATCAGAGTAAAAGTTCTATCGCTATGACAAAAAAGCCATTAGATGACGCATCTAAGGAAAAAAAAGAATTTCCCGAGCATATTGCTATTATTATGGATGGAAACGGGCGATGGGCGCAAAAGCGTTGCCTGCCTCGTACTATGGGACATAAAAAAGGTGCCGAAGCCGTGCGTCGTACAGTAGAAAGCGCTGCTGAATTTGGCATAAAGTATCTTACGTTATTTGGTTTTTCCTCTGAAAATTGGAACAGACCAGAGCAAGAAGTTAAAGATCTTATGGATCTACTGCGTCATTATTTGCGTTCTCAGATTTCCAAGTTCCATGAAAAAAATGCCAGAATGTCAGTAATCGGAGATCGAACAGCTTTTGATAGCGATATTGTTAAACTGATAGAAAATGCAGAAAATGTTACCCGTGATAACGATGGCATCCATGTTATTATCGCTCTAAATTACGGTGGGAAAAACGATATCGCTCAAGCCTGTAAAAAGCTTATCCACAATAGTGACGTTGAGAAGTTTGATGTAGCGGCTATCGAGCAGGGCATTACAGAAAATCTATATACAGCAGGCATTCCTGATCCTGACTTAATGATCCGCACAAGTGGGGAGACACGAATTAGCAATTTTCTTTTGTGGCAATGCGCATATGCCGAAATGATTTTCACCCCGACTTTGTGGCCGGATTTCGGGCGCGATGATTTACTCAAAGCTATAGATGATTATGCAGGGCGTGAGCGGCGTTATGGCGGACTTAAACAAAGCAGTATTGCTTAATATGTGAAGACAATTATTATCATAATTGTTTTGTTCGGAAAGAAATTGTATAGTCGCACAGCCTTCAAGAGAACGTAGGCGATTATTGCTAAAACACAAGTTAGGTTTAAAAACAACTGTGACCATACGCCCGGAACTTATAAAACGTATCGCTTCAGCCGTTATTATTGCGCCTGTTTTTCTATATATTATAATTGCCGGTGGCATTTTATTAAAACTATGGTTATTAGCTGCTTTCATGGTTTCTTTCCATGAATGGTATGGCTTAGCTAAAAAACTCCAATACTTTATTCTGACCATGGTGTGTGGAGCTATCTATATGTCGATCTCATATAGTAGTTTTTTTGTGCTGAGAGAAGTTTACTCCATCAACGTATTGCTAATGTTTTTGGGGATGATCTGGTTTAGTGATATTGGTGCCTATTTTGTTGGCAAAACTTGTGGTGGCCCAAAATTACTACAGAAAATCAGCCCTAATAAAACCTGGTCAGGCTTTGGCGGCGCATTGGCGTTTCCAGCTCTTTTTGGTATTTTATGGTGTCTGCTTATGGATTTAAGCAACATATTTCCTACTGGCACTTCATGGTATATTGAATATCCGGTTGCTGGCGTCTTAGGCGCTGTAATTGGCGGTGTAGGGCAGGCTGGAGATTTACTTGTTTCCTTTACTAAACGAATGGCGAAGGTTAAAGATACAGGTAATCTTATTCCCGGACATGGAGGTCTGCTCGACCGAATTGACTCAATGTTACTCGGCGCTCCTGTTTTTCTAATTCTTATAACGTTGTTATCGTATGTCTTCTAATAGCACTATAAACAAAAAGACAATTACTATATTAGGCGCAACCGGTTCTATCGGACGCAGCACAATTGATGTCATTTCGGGATCTCCTGATTTATTTGACGTGCATGCCGTGACAGCGCATAAAAACG
>Ga0209692_10006056_pt1 | contig 10110 bp, 5 predicted proteins | sample tdDd472_FD_187129 | JGI IMG/M metagenome (GOLD analysis project Ga0209692, IMG submission 187129) | Marine sediment microbial communities from the Atlantic coast under amendment with organic carbon and nitrate - tdDd47.2 (SPAdes)... | ecosystem: Environmental > Aquatic > Marine > Coastal >...
AACGAGCCCATGAGCGTGAACCACTCGTAGCGGAAGTTCAGGCCGCCGCCGAGGCGCGCGCGCACCGAGCGGATGGAGGGGAACACCACGTTGTGGTTCAGCTCCATGCCGTCGCCGCGGCAGTACGGCGGGCTGCCCGAGCCGGGGGTCGGGGTCGCCGGGTCCGGGCGGCAGGTGTCGGCGGCGCTGACGTCGGGGTTGAGATCGACCAGCTCGCTGTCGGCGAAGATCCACGCGACCTGCGCGAAGATCGACGGCGTGATCTCCACGCTGTTCGCGACGACGAACGGCTCCGAGAGGATGAAGTCGAGCGAGGGGACGGTGACGTTGAACTCGCCGTCGCCGATCATCGTCTGCACCGCGCCGCGGATCGCGAAGTCCGGGATCCAGCCGACGCCGTCGCGGAAGCCCTCGAACAGCGCCCAGCGGATCTCGAGGCCGAGCGTCCAGTAGGTCGTGTTGGCGAGGTAGCCGATGTTGGTGCCGATCTCGAAGCCGAACGGCAGGCCCTTGCGAACGTTCAGTCGACCCCAGGCCAGCACGTTGTCCACGAACCGCGAGCGGTTCGGATCCATGCTGCCGTCGCCCTCGACCGCGCGGTGCCAGTACTCCTGGCTGTTGTCGATCCCGGTGAGCCACGTCTCGAAGCCGACGTAGATCCCGCGCATCCCGCGGGTGCCGGCGTTGGTGAGGATCGGCGGGATCAGGCCGCCGGCGAACTGCGTCATCACGCGGCGCCACGCGTCCTCGTCGGCGCAGTACGCGCGGGTGAGCGGCATCCCGTCGCTGGTGAACGTCGTGGAGCACGACGTGTCCGGGTTGACGATCGGATCCTCCGCGTCGACCCGCAGCCGGGACACGGCGATGTTCATGTCCTGCGCAGCGGCGCTCAGCGGCGCGAGCGCGGCGGCGAACAGAACCAGCGCGATGAGGCGTCGCAAATCCCCGTGCCTTCCGGTCGCCAAGCTACCCAAGTGCGCGGATCTACGTCAAGGTCCGCCGCATGCCGACCGGCGACAAGCTCCGCTACCGAGCCGGGCCCGTCCCCTTCCGGATCGTGCTTATCGAGCCCGAGATCCCCCCGAACACGGGGGCGGTGGCCCGCACCTGCGTGGCCACGTCGACCCCCCTGCACCTCGTCGGAGAGCTGGGGTTCGACATCTCCGATCACGCGGTCCGCCGCGCGGGGCTCGACTACTGGCCCCTGCTCGATCTGCACCGCCACGACGACTTCGAGGCCTTCCGGGCCGAGTTCCCGGCCGCGCGCCCCGTCCTGTTCAGCGCCAACGCGTCGCGCAGCTACCTCGACGCCGAGCTGTCGCCGGGGGACGCGCTGGTGTTCGGCCGCGAGTCGGTCGGCCTGCCCCGGGCGCTCACGGACCGCTACGGCAGCTTCGGCATCCCCACGGCGGGCGGCGTGCGATCGCTGAACCTCTCGAACGCCGTCTCGATCGCCCTGTACGAAGGCCTCCGCCGCTCGGGCGCGCTGAACGACACCTTCGTCTCCTCGACGTGACCGCGCTGTCTTTCGAGGGTTATTTCACGCAGAGACGGAGGGACGCGGAGGGGCGAGGAGAGGCGCGATGGGGCGTGGTCTCGATTCGTCGAGTCGCGACCGGGTCGGGGGTGCGTGTTCTCTCGCGAAGCCGCGAAGGCGCAAAGGGTGGCGCGATGGCCCGTCGCGCTCGTCGACGACGATCGCAACCGCCGTCCCGTTCGATCGACCTTCGCGGCTCCGCGCCTTTGCGAGAGAATTTCGCCCCGGACCGCGAACGATGCTCGCCGTCACTTCCGCGCGCCCCACGGCGCGGATCGATTCTCTCTCTTTGCGTCTCTCTGCGTCTCCGCGCCTCCTGAGGAAAAGACGCGAAGTCGTTCGCGCGAAGCGCGATTCGCGGCTTTTCCGAAGTTCGGGGGAGCTCGAGGGGGGCGAAGCCCCTCTCGACCTCGAGAGCTCTGCGTGAAATAACCGCCGAGAACCGCGAAGAATCAGAGCAGCGAAGACAACGGCGTGTAGTCGACGCCGACGCCCTCGGCGACGCCCTCGTACGTGCACTTGCCGTCCCAGCAGTTGACGCCCTTGGCGAGCGGCTTGCTCGACCGGACGGCGTCGACGACGCCGAGGTTCGCGATCAGCTCCGCGTACTTCAGCGTCACGTTGGTCAGCGCGAAGGTGCTCGTCTGCGCGACCGCGCCGGGCATGTTCGCGACGCAGTAGTGCACGACGTCGTGCAGTACGAAGGTCGGGTCGTCGTGCGTCGTGGGGCGGCAGGTCTCGATGCACCCGCCCTGATCGACCGCGACGTCGACGACCACCGAGCCGGGCGTCATCTGCTTGATCATCTCCTCGGTGACGAGGGTCGGCGCCTTCGCGCCCGTCACGAGGACCGCGCCGACCACGAGGTCCGCGTTCGTGCAGGCCTCCGCGATCGTGTGCGGGTTGCTGTAGAGCGTCTCGATCTGGCCCTGGAAGATGTCCTCCAGGTACGCCATCCGGTCGTGGTCGACCTCGAGCACGGTGACCTGCGCCCCGAGCCCGACCGCGATGCGCGCGGCGTGGCTGCCGACGATGCCGCCGCCGATGATCGTCACGTGGCCGCGCCGCGTGCCCGGCACGCCGCCGAGGAGCAGGCCCTTGCCGCCGCGCTCCTTCTCCAGGCTCGTCGCGCCGACCTGCGTCGCCATCCGGCCGGCGACCTCGCTCATCGGGCGCAGCAGCGGGAGGGTGCCGTTGTCGGTCTCCACCGTCTCGTACGCGATGGCGCGCACCTGCTGGTCCATCAGCGCCTTGGTCAGCTCCGGCAGCGGCGCGAGGTGCAGGTACGTGTAGAGGATCAGGCCGGGGCGGAAGTACTGGTACTCCGGCTCGATGGGCTCTTTGACCTTCATCACCAGGTCGGCGGCCCACGCGTCCTTGGCGGTCGGGACGATCTTCGCGCCCGCGGCGACGAAGTCCTCGTTCGTGATGCCCGAGCCCACGCCCGCGTTCGTCTCGATGTGCACTTCGTGCCCGTGCCGCACCAGGCTCGCGACGCCGCCGGGGTTGATTCCGACGCGGAACTCGCGGGTCTTGATCTCCTTGGGAACGCCGATGATCACGCTGAGGTCTCCTCTTGGCCTGTCGCTGAGTCGAGGGGCGAGCCTAGTACGCAAGCGAAACGGGGCGAGGCGAATGTCGGTGACGCGCCGCGTCAGACGTGCGGAACGTCACCCGCGAGCTGGAAGCGTTCGCCCCCGTTGCCTGCTATCGGTGCATCGGCTCGATGAACGATCGGTCCATCCATCCCCCCGAACGCAGCCCGTGGCTCTGGATCGGCGCGGTCCTCGGCCTCGCGCTCGCCGTCGGCGCGGCCGTCGGCGTGTACGTCTGGGCCGGCCGCGCCGTGCCGGGCACCGAGGGGCTCGCGTCCGAGCTGCGCGACCGCGGCCGCATCGTGGTGCTCGGCGACGACGAGCTCACCCGCCTCGAGGCGGAGGGCGCGGAGCTGCGGCCGGCCGCGTCGATCCCGGGTTTGCAGGAGGCGCTCGCGGGCACCGACGAGGAGGCCTTCGACGCCATCCTGGTGCGCGAGGGGGTCGCCGGCGTGCTCGTCGACGGGCGGGCGGGCGGCGACACGAGCGAGTCGGCGAGCCTCGCCGACCGCCTGCGCGCCTACGGCAACATGCGCAGCCTCCGCGGGGTCTACCTCACGCCGACCGCGGCGCTGTACGAGCGGCGCCGCGGGCTGATGCTCGACTCGGAGATGGGCGACGTGCTCGCCCGCGCCGCGCGCCAGATCGTCGGCGGCAGCTCCACGCCGTCGAGCCGCGCGTTCCCCGAGCCGCTGCGCCGCACGCGAAACGTCGAGGTGATGGTGATGCTCGAGCAGGGCGGTCGACCGCGCCTGTGGCGCTCGGCGCGCGGAGGATCGATCGCGCGCGCGCTCGTGACCGCCGCGTCGGTGGCGCGGCAGCGCTGGACCGAGCGGCAGCAAGCCATGGGAGGCCAGCTCGACGACCGGCTGCCCCGCATGACGGTGCGCGTGTACCTCCTCGAGGAGGACGGGACGCTGGGCGACGTGTCCGCGCCGTTCGTCGAGCGCATCTTCAGCGAGGTGCACGGCGTGGCGTTCGAGCATCGCGGCAGCTGGCACTACCTGCTCCCGCGAGCGACGCAGGAGCGCGGCGAGGGCTCGGCGGTGCGCGCGTACGCGCAGCTGTTCGACGACGCCGGGCTCCCGGCCGACAGCCTGACCCGTGACGAGCTGCGCGCCTACCGGCTGGTGGCCAGAGAGGTCGGGACCTCGCCGCCGGTGGTCTCGAGGTCACCGAGCCCGTCGCCGCGCGAGGCGGTCGCGCCCGACGAGCTGCTCGCGCCCATGGGCGGGCTCGACACCCTCTGACGCGGCAGCTTGACCTCGCCGGTGGGGTCGCGGTCGCCGACCGCGGGCAACCGCACGACGAACGTCGTGCCGACGCCCTCGTCGCTGCGCACCTCGATGAACCCGCCGGCGGAGGTGACGATCCGCTGCGAGATCGCGAGGCCCAGGCCGGTGCCGCGGTCCTTGGTCGTCACGAACGGGACGAACAGGTTCGACAGGACCTTTTGCGGGATTCCAGGGCCGGTGTCCGTCACCAGCAGCTCGACCCAGTTGACCACGTCGCCGCCGAGCTCGCGGCGGGTGCGCTCGAGCGTCTGCACGCGCAGCTCGCCGCGGCCCTCCATCGCCTGCGCCGCGTTCTTGCCCAGGTTGATCAGCACCTGCCGGAGGCGCTCCGCGTCGATCTTCACGCGCGGCAGCTCGTCGGCGAGCTCGAGCCTCACCTCCACGTCGCCGAGGTCGGGCCCCAGCAACGTCAAGGTCCGTTGCACCGTGGCGTTGATGTCCGTCGGGACGGCGTCGCCGGAGCTCGGGCGCGCGTAGTCCAAGAACGAGCTCACGACGCGGTTCAGCCGATCGGTCTCCTCGACGATGATGTCGAGGAACTCGACGTTGGCCGGGTCGTCGTCGGGCTCGGCGAGGAACTGCGCGCTGGCCTTGATCGCGCCGAGCGGGTTGCGGATCTCGTGCGCGAGACCCGCGGCCATGCCGCCGAGCTCGGCGAGGCGGTCGCGCTGGCGCAGGCGCTGATACAGGTGCGAGTTCTCGAACGCGACCGAGGCCTGCGCCGCGAGCCCGCGCAGCAGCTGCACCTCCTCGGGGCTGAACGCGTCGCGCAGCCGGTCGTCGCGGATGCAGAGCAGCCCGTAGGTCTCGTCGTGCCCGCGCAGCGCGACCACGACCGCGGCGTGCATCGACTCGAGCGTCGTGATCACCTCGCCGATCTCCTGGATCTCGAGGTCCTCGCGCAGCTCCCGCGCCCCGTCGAGCTCGCGCTCGAGGTTCTCGAGGACCAGCTCCTCGTCCCGCCTCAGGCGATCGATGAGGGGGCGGGCGGGCGCCAGATCGATCCGCGCGATGGGCTTGCGCCCGACGTGGCCCTTGCGGTCGAAGCCGCTGGCGCGCTCATCGACCAGGTAGATCGAGCAGTCCGTGATCCGGCGCGAGCTCCCGAGCCCGCGCATCACCAGGTGCGTCATCTCGTCGACCGACAGCGTGTGCGCGAGCTGCGCCTTCACGTCTCCGATCAGCCGCTCCAGATCGCTCCGCTCCCGGTAGAAGAACTGCGCGATCTGCTGCTCGAGGCGGGCGCGCAGCGGATCGAAGATCAGAAACAGCACGAGCGCCGCGACCACCGAGTGCAAGAAGAAGTGGCCGGGGTCGAGGAACACGAGGACCCAGAGGATCCCGGCGAGCGAGAACGACAGCGCGGTGAGCAGCGTCAGCCGGCCCGCGAGCTCGTACAGGTCGAGCAGCCGGTAACGCAGGATCGACTGCGACAGCACGTAGAGCAGCACCAGGATGAAGACCGCGCCGACCGGCGGGATCTCGAGCCCGGCGTAGGGCAGGTACTCGGCGAGCGTGAACACCGCGGCGAGCGCGAGGACCACGATCAGATACGTGAGCCGGGCGCGCTCGAAGTTCGAGGGGGCGCTGCGCGCGGCGCGGTAGAGCATCACCAGCGCGGCCCCGAGGAGCACGAAGACGTACGTGAAGATCAGCCCCGCGAAGAGCGTGAGGTTGAAGATCGGCGTGAAGCTCGCGGCGACCATCGCCAGCGCGAGGAACACCGCCGACCGCTGCAGCTGCGTGGCCCGGCGAGACTCGGGGTGCAGGAACGTCCGGAAGAACTGCACCGCGGCCAGCGGGAGGAGGATCGCGCAGACCACGTTGAGCCGCTGCCACAGCTCGCCGCCGCCGAGGAACCGGACCGCGAACGTCGAGAGGTACCAGGCGCCGACCGCGGAGCCGAACAGCGCGAAGTACCAGTGGACCCGCCGGCGCCGCGTGCGGAGCAGCACCGTCGACGCGATGGCGAAGCTGAGCACCGCGGCGAGCAGTGAGGTCTGTGTCCGAAGATCCACGACGTGCGGCTCAGGGTAGCTCGAACGAAACAGGCCCGCTCACCGGGGGCGAGCGGGCCTGCGCAGGGCGAGGAGAGCCCGGTCAGCTCGGCTGCGGCGACGGGTCGCCGGCGTTCATCCCCTCGGTGTCGTGCGGATCACCGGGGTTGGTGCGCATGCTCGGCAGCGTGCTCGGCTGCGGCGACGGATCGCCGTTGGCGATCCCCGGCACGGCGAGCCCGAGCGCGACGAGGTAGGACTGCCAGACGTCCTGCGCCTCGTCGTAGCGGCCGGTGGCCTGCAGCTCCTCCTGCACGTCCTCGACGGAGTCGCTGCAGACGGGCATCCCGCTGTCGTCGACGGCGACCAGGCGGTTGGACGTGACGATCTGGAACTCGACCCGCTCGGGGATCTTCCCCTCGCAGTCGTCGTCCACCTCCTCCCAGTCACTGGACGCGAAGACCGCCAGCGGCTGGGTGTCCGGAGGGACCTCGATGATCGCGCTCGACTCACCCTCTCCGGTCGGCATCCCACACGCCGACAGGCAGGCGAGCCCCACCGCGATGATCAGCTTCTCGATGTGATTCCCCATCATTCCTCAGCTCCCCGCCTTCTGCTTGTTCAGCCCGTACTGCTTCACAAGCTGTGAGAGGCGTGGACGTTTCATCCCGAGGAGCGCGGCTGCCCGCGTGATGTTCCCCTCGGTCTCCCCCAACGCGCGCACGATGCACTCGCGTTCCATGATCTTCTTCATCTCCAGCAGGGACGCTTCGCCGTCCCTCACCCGCTCGTAGAGCTGCGTCTCCAGCGGCGCCCGCTGCGCGGAGACCGCGCCCGGCGGGATCGCCGGATGCATGCTGCGCCGCTCCGCCGGCTCCGGCGGCTGGAAGCTCTCCGAGAACGCGCGGAAGTCGTCCGGCACCAGGGCCGGCCCGTCGGCGAACAGGGTCGCCGAGCGCAGCACGTTCTCGAGCTCGCGCACGTTGCCGGGCCAGCGATGCCGGCTCAAGCACGCCACGGCCTCCGGGCTCATGCGCTTGGCGGGCTCGCCCCGCTCCGCCGCGATGCGCCCGAGGAGGTGCTCGCAGAGCTGAGGCAGGTCGTCGAGGCGCACGCGCAGCGGCGGCATCTCGACCATCACGCCGCGCAGGCGGTAGTAGAGGTCCTCGCGGAAGGTGCCCTCGGCGACCATCTCCTCGAGGTCGCGGTGCGTCGCGGCGATGATGCGGACGTCGACCTGGATCGACTGCGTGCCGCCGACCCGCTCGAACTCCCGCTCCTGCAGCACGCGGAGCAGGGCGACCTGCGTCTTCGCGGAGATGTCGCCGATCTCGTCGAGGAAGATCGTCCCGCCGTCGGCCAGCTCGAAGCGGCCCTTCTTGCGGGCGTTGGCGCCGGTGAACGCGCCGCGCTCGTGGCCGAACAGCTCGCTCAGGAGCAGCGTCTCGACCAGGGCCGCGCAGTTGACCTTCACGAAGGGCTTCTTGCGGCGGGGCGAGTTGTTGTGGATCGCCTCGGCGATCAGCTCCTTGCCGGTGCCGCTCTCGCCGCGGACCAGGACCAGCGCGTCCGCGCTCGAGACCTTGTCCAACAGCGAGTAGATCGACGTCATCTCGGGGGCCGTGCCCACCAGATCCGGGTAGCGCTTCTTCCACGCCGTCTGCTGCTCGCCGAGCGACGCCACCGGCGCGACCTTGTGCGTGCCGGTGAGCGAGCGCGGCGGCGGCTCCGATTCGTGGCGCGTCTGCGTCCACGCGGTCGTGAGCATCGACTGCACGCGGAGCAGCTCGGCCCGTTGCGGGCGCTCGGCCCACGCGGCCCGCGACTCGTCCGGGACGCGGCTGGTCAGCTCGGCCTCGATCTTCTGGGCCCGCTCCAGCACCCGCGTGGCCATGCCGACGTCGCCCGCGTCGCCGAGCGCGCGCGCGTGCCGCAGCAGGGCGTGGAGCAGGCGCTCGGGGTCGTCGCACTCGCTGGCGAGCTCGACCGCTCGGCGCGCCGGGGCGCGCGTGTCGCCGCCCGCCGCGCGCTCGAGGTCCGTCATCACCAGCGCCAGGTCCGCCTGGTACTTGGCGGGCAGCTCGACCGGGAGGTTGCTCAGCAGGGCCCGCGCCGAGGGCACGTCGCCGTCGAACAGCGCCATGCGCGCGAGCTCGATCGTCGCGTCGCTGATCCGCTGGCTGCCGAGCTCCGCGAAGGTCTCGCGCGCGTCGTTGAACGCCTCGCGCGCCTCGGTGACGTTCCCGTCGGCCGCGTCGATGCGGCCGAGCAGGAGCAGGCTCTCGCCGAGCACCGAGCCGGGCAGCTTGCCGCCGATGCGCTTGGCGAACTCGCACAGCGCGCGGGCGCGGCTGCGGTCGCCGACCGTGAGGTAGAGCTCGCCGAGGTTGTTCGCGACGCGCGCGAGCATCGCCCGGTTGCCGAGCCGCTTCAGGAGGCGAACCGCCTGATGGTAGTGCTTCAGGGCGCTGCCGTAGTCGCGGCCGAGGTGCGCGATGACCGCCAGGTTCTCCGTCGCGATGGCGCGCTCGCGCGTGTCGCACACGCGGGACGCGACCTCGATCGCCGTGTGGCAGGCGTCCTCGGCGCCGCGCAGGTCCTGCTGCAGGAGCAGCGCGACCGCGAGGTTCGTGTGCGCCTGCGCCTCCTGGTGGCCGAGGCCGGCCTCGAGCGCCTGCTCTCGGTTGGTGCGGAACAGGTCCGCCGCGATCTCCGGGTTCTTCTGCGCCAGCGCGCGCTTGCCCAGCGTGTTGCGCGCCTTGATCTCGATGACCCGGTCGCCCGCGTCCACCGCCGCGGTGAGCGCCTGCTCGCCCCAGCTCATGGCCTCCTCGTAGCAGGCCTGCTGGTAGTACAGCTCGGCGAGCTGGGCGTCGACCTGCGCGAGGACGCGCGGCTCGCCGGACTCGACCGCGAGCTTCTGCGCCTCGACGAGGATCTCGGTGGCCTCGTCGTAGTCGCCGGCCATCGTGAGCAGCTCGCCCACCCGATGCGCCGCCGTCGGATCCTCGGGGGCCGCGTCCCGCAGCGCGTTGGCGTGCACGAGCGCGCGCCGGTACTCGCCGGCCACCCGGTGCAGCTCGGCGAGCTGCTCGCGGACGGCGACGGTCGGGTGCTCGGTCGCCTCGACGACGGACTCGAGCAGGGCCGCCGCCTCGCCGTTGGCGTGGCGCGCCGACAGCGAGCCCGCCGCGACGACGGCGAGGTCCGCGGCGCGCTCGTGGTCGCCGGCGCGCAGCGCGTGGCGCACGGCCTCCTGCAGATCGACCGAGATCGCGCAGACCTCGGCGCTGCGCGCGTGAAGCGCTCGCTGCCGCTCGGCGTCGAGCACGCCGTAACAGCGCTCGCGATCCACGTCGCGCTCGAAGCTGAACAGGATCCGCCCGTCGACGATCGACTTGGCGATCAGGTCGCACGCCGCGAACTCCGCGCGCGCGGCCTGAGGCACGTCGACGCCGGCGATCTCGGCCAGCTCGTCGATGTCCGCGTGCCGCCCGATCACCGCGAGGGCCTCCACCAGCGAGCGGGCCTCCGGCGCGAGCGCGTCGAGCCGCCGCTGCAGGCGCTTCTCCGGGGTCAGCGGCTTGCCCTCGAGGAGCAGATCGATCGCCTCGGGGACGCCCGCGGTGCGCTCGAGGATCTTCTGGAGCGCGCCGCTCGACTGCAGGTACGCCTGCACCCCGGCG
>Ga0209692_10006063_pt1 | contig 10100 bp, 4 predicted proteins | sample tdDd472_FD_187129 | JGI IMG/M metagenome (GOLD analysis project Ga0209692, IMG submission 187129) | Marine sediment microbial communities from the Atlantic coast under amendment with organic carbon and nitrate - tdDd47.2 (SPAdes)... | ecosystem: Environmental > Aquatic > Marine > Coastal >...
CGAACGATTCGTCCGGGCGTGCCTGCCACCCGAGGTTGGCGCCGACGGTGTGGGCCGCGACGCGCAGGTCGGCAGCGACGCGCAGGCCACCGCGCAGCTCGCCCCCCTGCCACGCGTCCGCGTCGCCGGTGGGCAGGCGCAGGTCGCCGATCACGGCGAGGGCGAAGCGATCGTCGGCAATCGACAGCGCCTGCCACCGGGGCACGAGGCGCAGGTCGCCGATGCCGAACCCGGCATCCCCGCCGAGCTCTCCAGACTGCGACAGGATCAGCGGCACCGCGACGCCGACCTCGAGCGTGTCGAGCACGGCGAACGAGCCGATGAGGTCGGCGGCGAGCTGCGACGAGACGATGCGCGCGATGCGGTCCCCGTCGGCGTCGACGATGACGAGCGGGTCGTCGGCGAGGTGCAGGACGAGTCCCGCCTCCCACGACCCCGCGATCGGCGTGAACGCCGACCCGAGCGTCAGGTAGCTGGTTCGCTGGGCAGGCATCGGGCTGAAGTGCTGCACGTCGAAGCCCTGGGCATGCACCGGAGCCGCGAATGCGGGCACCGTGAGCACGACAGCGACCGCACCGATGCGGCGCAGGTCGCGGCGGCGACGACGTGCCACGAAACCGAGCAGCACGAGCCCGAAGAGCCAGCCGCCGCACGGCGTGTCGTCCCCCGCCGAAGCGCATCCGAACGCAGCGCCGCCGCGTGCACGGGCGCCCTCGGGCAGGCAGAGGGCGTCGAGGCAGTCGTCGGTCGGGTCATTCGGGTCCGTCTCGCCGTCGTCCACCGCGCCGTCGCCGTTGCGGTCCTCGTCGCCGTCGGTCGCGCCACCGTCGTCGGTGTCCGGGTCCGTCGGGTCCGTCGTCGTGGTCGGGTCCGCGTCCGGGACGCAGATGGTCGGGTCCGAGTCCGGATGCACGTCACCATCGAAGCCGGTCTCGACGCCGTCGAGGACGCCGTCGTCGTCGGTGTCGGCGTCGAGCGGGTCCGTGCCGAGGGTGTCTTCTTCGCCGTCGAGCAGGCAGTCGTCGTCGGTGTCGGCGTCGAGGGGATCGGTCTCGTCTTCGTCGCGTTCACCGTCCACGTCGACGTCCTCGCCACCGACGCAGACGCCGTCCACCGTGCGCGGGCCATCGCAGAGCCCGTCGCCGTCGGTGTCGGGATCGTCGGGGTCGGTGCTGTCGGGGCCGCCGGTCTCCATGACGTCGGGCAGCCCGTCGCGGTCGCGGTCCACGCCGCCCATCGGGATGTCGTCGGACGGGTCGAGCGGGTCGGTGAAGTTGTCGATGACCTCGGTGCCGTCGTCGACGCCGCCTCGGTCGGTATCGGCGGTGTTCGGGTCGGTCTCGCCCTCGTCGATGCGCCCGTTGGCGTTCGTGTCTTCGCCGCCCTCGCAGTCGGCATCGCCGCCGGGGCCGTCGCAGAGGCGGTCGTCGTCGGAGTCCGGGTCAAGGGGGTCAGTCGGGTTCTGGCCGCTCACCTCGGTGCCGTCGTCGATCCCGTCGTCGTCGGTGTCCGGGTCGAGGGGGTCGGTGTCGAAGTCGACCTCTGTGCCGTCGGGGAGTCGGTCGCCGTCGGTGTCCGGATCGTTCGGGTCGGTCTCGTCGTCGTCGCGCACACCGTCGGCGTCTGCGTCCTCGGCGCCATCGCAGCCATCGCCGCCGCCGGGGCCGTCGCAGAGCCCGTCGTCGTCGGAGTCGCTGTCGAGGGGGTCGGTCGGGTTCTCGCCGTTGACCTCGGTGCCGTCGTCGATGCCGTCGCCGTCGGTGTCCGGGTCTTCGGGGTCGGTGCCGCGATCGATCTCGTCGCCGGTGGTGAGTCCGTCGTCGTCGGCGTCCCCATCGAGGTCGAGGGCGCCCACGTTGCGCGCGAACTCGGACGTGCTCTCGCCGAGGTCCGTGGCCGTCGCCGTGAACCGGGCGCCCTCGTCAATGGCGGCGGGCAGGGTGAGCGTCGCAGCGAACGCGGCTGCGGTGTCGGTGCCGGATGCGTCGTCGTAGGTCACCTCACCGTCGGCGAGGTCGTCCCCGTCGCCCTCGACGAACGATCCCACGCGCAAGAAGCCCTCGCCGGCGCCGCTGTCGTCGTCTTCGCGCACGAGCCAGACGTCGACGCGATGACCCGCACCGACGGCGCCGCGCACGGTCAGGGTGCGGTCGCGAAACACGACGCGCTCGAGGCGGGGGTGGTTCACGAGCCCGTTCGGCCCGGCGTCCACGTCACCGGCGTCGTTGGGCGTGAACCCCTCGTCGCCGAGGTCGATGCCGAGCCCGGCGTTGGCGTCGAACTGGTTGTCGAGCACGGTCACGGCGCCGGCCTCGGCCTGCACGCGCACGCCGGCATCGCCGTTGCCGCGAATCACGTTGCGGACGGTCGCGTCGTCGCCGCCGACGCGCACCGAGGTCGCGTCGACCACGCGGACGCCGGCGCCGGCGTTGCCGATCACCTCGCCGGTCACCGGGTGCAGGCCGATGAGATTGCCGACGACATCGACGCCTTCGGCCGAACCCTCGATGCGGATCCCGTCGCCGTCGGCGAGGGCGATCGCGTTGCCGAGGCTGCCGATGGGGCCGCCGATCGTGGTGTCGACGGCGTCCGTGACCGCGATGCCGTCGCCGCCGTTGCCGAGCGGCCGGTCCGACGACGTGCCGAATCCGACGAAGTTGCCCTGCACGACGGTGTCGAGAGTGGTGCCGCGTTCGATGCTGATGCCGTCACCGCCATTCGCGGCCACGAGGTTGCCCTCATCGGTCTCGTCCTCGGCGTCGCCGCCGGGCAAGCCGTCGCCAGGCCCGCCGATGCGCGTCCGCACGGCGTCCGAGACGAGGATGCCCGCGCCGCCGTTGCCGAGGGGCGAGACGCCGTCCGCCGCGAGCCCGACGCGGTTGCTGCGCACCGTCGTGTCACTGGCGCCGCCGATGATGGCGATGCCGTGTTCTTCGTTGCCCGAGATCGTGTTGCCGGATGCCGGGTCGCCTTCGCCGACCGCGTGGTCCCGCCCGCCGTCGATGGTCACGCCATTGTCGCCGTTCGGCCGCGCGGACGCGCCATCGGCGGACGTACCGATGCGATTTCCGATGATGCGAACGCCGGACGAGCCGGACCCGCGGACCTGCACGCCGTCGTTGTCGTTGCCGCTGATGACGTTTCGCGTCGTCGGGATGGTGCCGCCGATCGTGCCGCCGACGAGGTTGTCGACGACGATGCCCGAGCCGCCATTGCCGCTCGTCACGTCATCGCCGGGGGCGAGGCCGATCCAGCAGCCGACGACGGACACGTCCTCGGCGTCACGGGCGAGGACCCCGTCGCCGCCGAACCGCGTGATGGCGAGGCCACGCACAGACGAGGTGTCGGCGGTGATCTCGAGCCCGGCGGCGCCGCTGCCCGCGCGGTCGCCGCGCAGCTCGACCACAGGCCGGCTCACGAAGCCCGGCTGGGTCGAGGCGTCGATCCGCACCGGGCTGGTCACCCGGGGCAGGGCCGTCGACGGGCGAATGACCCACGCCCCTGCGGCGCGGTCGAGGCCCGCGTCGGTGTCCGGGATGTCGAACACGATGCGGTCGGCGCCGGGAGTGGCGTTGGCGAGGTTGATCGCGGCGCGCAGGGTCCCGGCGCCGCTGTCGGCGGTGCGGGTGACGGTGAACGTGGCCGCCGAAACGAGTCCGGGGCAGGCGAGAAGGGCGACGACGACGAACGTCGACAGTCCGATGCGGCGCATGTGCCGATGGGGACGAGGAGTACGAAGCGGGGGCAGGCCCCCCGGATACGCTCGGACGACCCGGGGTCCGGGTCAACTTTGTGCCGCACATTGCCGCACATCGCGGTGCTACACTGCAGCTGTCGCACCCTGGTCACGCCGTGGGGCAAGTCCGCTGTCGCACCCGGGTCGTGTGGCCCGATGCTGCCGCACATCGTGACCGACGGTGCGTCAGCGGTTCGCACGCACGAGCAAAAACGAGAACGGGCGCCCGGCATGGCACCGGACGCCCGTTCGCGAGTCGGCCGCGGATCAGCGGGCGAGCTCACGCAGGCTCGAGAGCAGGTCCGACGCGTCGCCGGGGATCTCCGACAGCGTGTTCATCGACGTCGAAAGCTCCGACGTGATGTCCGGGATCAGGATGGCGTTCGTGCCGGCGAAGTCGCTCGACGCCGAGCCGACGAGGCCCTGGCCCTGCGAGACGAGGCCGCTCGCCTGGTCCGGGATGCTCGTGAGGCCCTCGATGGACAGCGGGATGTACGTCCGCAGCGTCTCGATCTCGGGGTGCTCGGCGTGGAAGTTGTCGCGAAGCTGGTTGAACCGGTCCTCGGTGAGGCCCGAGGCGATGCCCTGGGCGCCCGAGAAGTTGCCCATGATCAGCGACGTGAAGAGGGCGCGGCGGTCCTCCATCGACAGGTCGGTGTCGGGGGCGATCTCGGTGAGGATCTCACCGGTGAACACGGCCGGCAGCGTCTCGTCGATCGTCGTGTTGAGCAGGTCGACGGTGTTCTGCGCGAGGGCGAGCGTGCCCTGCAGGCGCGCCACCGACAGGAAGAACTGGCTGTAGTTGTCCATCGGCGTGACCGCGTAGTCGATCGCGTCGTCGCCGGTGAGCGGGTTCTCTTCGTCGAGCGGCGCCCACGCGTCGCCGACCTGCGACGGCGTGAGGTTCGAGCGGGTGATCTCGCCCGGCATCTCGACGCCGACCGCGTTGCCAGCACCGCGCAGGGCGTTGCCAAGGCCACGGCCGCGGCGCTGGGCCTCGGCGCTCACAGCAAAGAAGACGGTCGCGAGAAGGGCGACGGCGAACACGAAACGACGACTACGCATGGCTTCACCTCGAGTGGGCTACCAGGACGGGCTTCGGTTGGGTCCAACGGCAGCACCCTTGATCGACCCCCGGGCTGGCGTCAACCGCTCTTTTGGCAAGCGTGGCGCCGCGGTACGCTGTCCGTGCATCGAACCGCACAGGGCCTGTCATGCGTCGTATCGTTTTCGCCGGATCTCTCGCGTTGGCCCTGGCGGCCTGCGGGACCTCGTCGACCTCCGTCGGCGGGGATCCGATCTGCACCGGGTCCGATTGTGTGGACGCCACCGATGGCGACGCGGCCGGCGGTGGCGACACGTCCGGTGCCGACGCCGGGGGCGATGCGTCCGACGACGCGACCGAGACGGACACCGGCGGTGAGGACGCGGCCTCGGATGTGTCGGACGATGGGGCCGTCGACGCCGACCTCGATGTCGCGGACGCGGGGGACGCCGACGAGGACGCGGCGGACGCTGCCGATGCCGCCCCGGACGGTGGCGAGGACGCCGACACGGGCTGCGTCGAGAATGGCTGCGGTGGCTGCACCGCGCTCCCCGGACTGGGCGCGCCGTGCGGGGAGTGCCTCGATGGCGTCCAGGTGTGTGACGGCACGGACGCCCTTCGCTGCGAGGGCGACGAGGACCTCGAGATCGAGTGGTGGGTCGACGCGGACGGCGACGGCTACGGCAACGACGACTCGGACCCCGAGCGCGGATGCGCGCCGCCGCCCGGGCGCTGGACGGACCGGGCGGGTGACTGCGACGACCTCGACGACACCACGCACGTCGACGCCGACGAGGTGTGCGACGGGGCAGACAACGACTGCGACGAGGCTGTGGACGAGCCGCCGTCCGACGAATGCGCGGACGCGTGCTGCGACGACGACTTCGTCTGCGTCGAGGGCTTCTGCACGCTGACCTGCGAGGGCGACGCCTGTGGCCGCGGCACGTTCTGCTGCGATGTCGGCGACGTGTGCTGGGGCGACGAGGAGTGCCTGTCCCCCGGCGGGCCGTGCCGGTTCACCGAGGAGTGCGCGCTCGACGAGTTCTGCGACCGCGATACCGGCCTCTGCCTGCCGGACGAGGTGCTGCCGGTGTGCGAGTACCGCCCGCCGGTCGGCGAGTTCACCCCCGAGCTCGCGTGCCGCTGGCGCTCGGACGGGCTCGAGAGCCGCAATCGGGACCACGTCGTCGCCACGCCGATCGTCGTGAACCTGACCGACGACAACGGGGACGGTCGCACGGACGCCGACGACGTGCCCGAGATCGTGTTTCTCACGTACAACCTCGACAGCGGATGCTGCACGCAGCCGTCGACGATCCGCATCGTGTCCGGTGAGTGTGAACCGGACGGGACGATGCGCACCCTTGCGTCGATCGGGTCGTCCACCGTCACCAACGACGGCGGGCTCGCGGCGGGCGACCTCGACGGCGACGGCGTCCCCGAGATCGTCGCCATCGGGCACGACGGGTCCCGGGCCAACGGCACCGTGGCGTTCACCCGCGTCGGCACGGACGGCGCCTCGTGGCGTGAGCTGTGGCGCAACGACACGTATCCGCGCTGGGGGACGCACACGACCGGCGGCGCGCTCGTGTCGCTCGCCGACCTCGACGCCGACGGTGCGCCCGAGGTCATCATCGGCAACGTCGTCCTGAACGGCGAGGACGGGTCGCTGGCGTGGGACGGCGTCGTCACGTCCGGGGGCGAGGGCGGCATCGGCATCAACGCGTTCCTCGGGCCGTCCGGTACCGTCGCCGACATCGACCTCGACGGCGACCAGGAGGTCATCGCCGGCAACACCGTGTACTCGCCGGACGGCACGGTGGAGTGGACGTACGAGTACACGACGTCGAACAGCCGGTGCGGTAGCTCGATCGGCTGTGACGGGTTCAACGCGGTCGGCAACTTCGACGACGATCCAGAGGGCGAGGTCGTGTCGATCCGTCGTGGTGAGGTGTTCGTCATCGAGCACGACGGCACGCTCGCGCACCGCATCCCGCTGCCGGTCCGCGGGTGCAGCTACAACGAGTCCGGGCCGCCGACGGTGGCCGACTTCGACGGCGACGGGCGGCCCGAGATCGGGACGGCGAGCGCCGACTACTACGTGGTCGCGGACCTCGACTGTGACGTGAGCCCTGTGCCTGCAGGGTGCGATTCTCGCGGTATTTTGTGGAAGCAGGTGAACGAGGACTGTTCGAGCCGCGCAACCGGGTCGAGCGTGTTCGACTTCGAGGGCGACGGGCGCGCGGAGGTGGTCTACGCCGACGAAACCACCTTCCGCATCTTTGACGGGCAGACGGGGACGATCCTCTTCGAGGACGCGACCCACGGCAGCCACACGCGCATCGAGATGCCGGTCATCGCGGACGTCGACAACGACGGCAACGCCGAGATCGTCATCCCAGAGAACGGCTCGCGCAGCGGCCGCGAAGGCATCGACGTGTGGGCGGACACGAGCGACAACTGGGTGCGGACGCGGCGGATCTGGAACCAGCACGGCTACTCGGTCACCAACATCACCGAGAGCGGCGCGATCCCTGCGTTGCCCGAGCCGAACTGGTCGAACCCGCGGCTCAACAACTTTCGGCAGAACGTGCAGCCGGCCGGGTTGTTCAATGCCCCGGACATGGTCGCCTCGAGCGCGCTCGGTGTGGCCGAGTCGTGCCCGTTCGACGTGGTCGAGGTCGTGACGCTGGTCGCCAACGAAGGCGCGCTCGCCGTGTCGCCGGGGCTGCCGGTGCGCATCGACATCTACGATGGCGACGAGCGCATCGGGCGGGTGACCACCGAGACGACGACGCGGCTCGGGCCCGGCGTCGAAGAGATCCTCGAGGTGGACGTGCCGCTGTCGCGGGACGCAGACGCGCCGCTGGAGATCCGCGTGACCGTCGACCCGGACGGCGACGTGAACGAGTGTGACGAAGACAACAACACGTTCACGTCGATGGACGTCACCTGCTACCTGCCCTGACGATGGAGATCGCCGTCGTCATCCCCGCCGTCATCGTCGGCGTCGCCCTCGTCGGGCGCTTCATCGAGCGCGCGGCGAACCACCGGCGCATGAACCTCATCGCGTCGGGCGTGGACGACGGTGACGACGCGGATCAGTACGGCAGCCTGTTCACGTTTGCCGACGTCCAGCTGCAGCACGGCACCTCGTTCGACTACGTGGACCGGCCGGCCACGAACGACAGCAACAACGCGATGGTGCGGGTCGAGGTCCCGTTCATCGAGGGGCGATTCGAGCCGGGGCAGAGCGTCGACGCTCGCGTTCGCGGGTTCTTCGACCGCCTCGATGGGTACGCCGTCCATCGCTTCGACACACGCATTCGCATCTCGGGGACGGCGGCGCCGTATGGGTCCGTGCCTGTGCCGGAGCGTGGCGCAGAGACCGTGGCCGCCCTCGTGCGGTGCTACACCGGCGACGCCGACGCCGTGATCGCCTGGGTGCTGGCGCGCGAGGCGAACGCCAGTGGTGACGACCGCGCATGGTGGGGCGACCGCATCGTCGCCACCCTGGGGCGCGAACCTGCCGTCATCGTGCGCGCCAACGACCGCGTCGCGCGCACCCGCGACGCCGCCGAGGTCGTGCGTTGGGCGCCCATCGCCACCGTGCCCGTGGCGGAGGCCCTGCGGGACATCGCCGGCTCGCAGGTCCACGACGACGTGCGGGCTCGTGCCGTCGAGCTGCTCGTGGCCGGCAACGGGCCCGCGGCAGCGGACTGGGCAGCGGAGCACCTGCGCGCCGTTCTCTCAACGGGCGGTGCCGTGCCCTCGAAGACCGTTCGCGCGATGGTCGACGTGATCGCGGCGCAGGGCGAAGCAAGCGCCGTTCGCCCCCTGATGGACGCCACCACATCGATCGCGCGAACTCCCATGCCCGGCATCGGCCTCGGCTGGTTCGTGCGCGCGACGCGCGAGCTGGTCGAGCGCGTGGGTGACGCGCTGCCTGACGACGACCGGGCCGCGTTCGCCGCCGACATGCGCGGACTGTGGTGGCAGCTGCTTCGCGACGACCACGTCCATGAGGCGATCGACATCCTCGGCATGGCACGGACGCCCGAGCTGACGGCGTTTCTCATCGCCGAGATGCGCGATGCCGAACGCCACGACATCGAGGTGCTCGTGCGCGGCCTCGGCCGATGGGGCGACCTGGGCGCGGTGGCCCCGTTGATGAAGCTCGCCGACGGCTGGTCCGGGCGCGGCGGACTGCGCCGGGTGGCCGAGCAGGCCATCGCGCAGATCCAGGACCGGTGCGCGAAGGGCGCAGCGGGCGGGCTCGCCGTCAGCAGCGACGAGGGCAACCTCACCGTCGTTGCCGGCGCCGACGCTGGCGGGCTCAGCGCGGTCGACCCTTCGGCGTAGGTGCACGCGGGCTCGGTCGCGGCGGTGGGCGGCGGGCTCTCGGTCACGTGAACCGCGAGCGGCGCCGGCCTACCCGCCCTGCGAGAACGAGATCATCGCGCCGACCGGATCCGTCACCACGAAGAACCGTCGGTCCGGGCCCAGTGGTGTCACCGGCATCACCTCGGACGCACCACCGGTCAGCGCCGTCGCGTGCGCCGCCTCGATGTCGGCGACCTCGATGGCGACGTGCCAGCGGGACGGCCCCGGGTACTTCGGCGCGCCGTGCAGGCCGGCGACCGGTACGCCGTCGCGGCGAAAGAAGCGGCGGTCGACCGGGTCGTCGGCGTTCGGCGGGCCTGCATCGTCGACTGTCCAGCCGAGCAGGGCGCACCAGAACGCCGCCGACGCGGCGAGGTCGTTCGTCAGCAGGCTCTGCCAGCCGAACTCGCCGTGCTGGGGCTCCCGCCCCCGCGGCGGCGCCTCGTCGTTCAGCCGGATGATGCCGAGGTGCCCGCCGCCGGTGGGGTCGGTGACGATCGACATGCGGCCGACGTCGCCCACGTCCATCGGCCCGACGACGACTCCGCCACCGAGCGCGCGCACGTGATCGGTGGCGGCGTCGCAGTCTTCGACCGTGGCGTACGGCTGCCAGTGGGGCGGGGTGTGGGGCACGGTCATCATGCCGCCGCAGAACCCCGTGCCGTCGTGGATCATCGAGTACGGGCCGTCGCCGTGGTTGTCGGTCTGGTACGTCCACCCGGCCACCATGCTGAAGCTGAACGCGCCATGGGGTTTTGTCTCTTTAACAATATTGCAATTGCAACGCAAAGACTTGTTAATAAAGGTAAAAAAGTTGCTATTATTGATTTTGATGCTCATCATGGAAATGGCACACAAGAAATATTCTATAATTCCGATAAAGTATTTTTCGCTTCCTTACATCAAGCTTTCACATTCCCACATACCGGTCATACT
>Ga0209692_10006068_pt1 | contig 10097 bp, 10 predicted proteins | sample tdDd472_FD_187129 | JGI IMG/M metagenome (GOLD analysis project Ga0209692, IMG submission 187129) | Marine sediment microbial communities from the Atlantic coast under amendment with organic carbon and nitrate - tdDd47.2 (SPAdes)... | ecosystem: Environmental > Aquatic > Marine > Coastal >...
ATCTGCAAGATCGTTATACAACCCAAAAAAACAAAGCGTTAAAAGGCTCCATACAATCGATCCTTGTGGAAGGTGTAAGCCGGAAGCAAAACCGGATGGACACACCGAACCGACACCCAGATGTCCAGTGGACCGGCCGTACATCCACAAACAAGATCGTAAATTTTAATCGGAGTAATGGGGATATTGCGCATAATGATATTGTTCCAGGGCAGGTTGTGAATGTCAGAATTTTGAAAGCATTTTCCCATTCACTCTGGGGCGAACCGGTTAGCGCAGAACCAATTTCTTTTGGTTTGAGAGGAGATGAGAGTTATGTTGCATGAAGTAAACGTAGCGAGTATGGCGATAGATCCGACGTCGAATACGCCGATTCTTATCTTAAAGTCTGTAAAAGGTGATCAGGCGGTTCCCATATGGATCGGCTTGCTCGAAGCTACATCCATAGCTTCAGCACTTAGAAACATCAAGTTCGACCGTCCCATGACCCATGATCTTTTCAAGAATTTCGTCGAAAATGTGGATATGGCGGTTTCGAAGGTCGAAGTGTGCGATCTTAAGGACAATACCTTTTACGCCAAAATATATTTCGTATCTGAAGAAAAAAGTTTTAACATAGATGCCCGTCCAAGCGATGCCATTGCCATTGCACTTCGTTTTGACGCTCCGATTTATGTGGAGGATAAGATTTTTGACCAATCTCTTATGGTTGAAGGTGATTACGAAGTATTAAACAAAAGCGAAGAAGGGAAAAAATGGGCGGAATATCTTGAAAATCTTTCACCTGAAGATTTCGGGAAATACAAGATATAAAATCACCAAAGTATTTTATAAACACGACGCCGGGGCTCAAAAAAAAGAATTTTCGAAATATTACATCGTAAATTTGCCGTTTTCATAGATGGTAACTTTTTTACCGGATGCAAGATGGGCGACAACCCTTTTCTTTTCAGTATTGACAAGGTCCCAGTGCAACGCTGAATCGTTGAACCCGAGGTTTTTCTTTTTTTCTCTGGTCAATTCTTTTGGATTTCCGTGATACGTATCGGCATAGGAAGATCCCAGCGCCACATGGCAGTTACCGTATTCTCCACCGTAATTTTCATCAAATAGCGTATTTGCCATAAAGGTGCTAATCCTGGAAAATCTTTTGTCTGTGAGGGAAAATTCACCCAGCTTATTGGCCCCTTTATCCATAGAGAGCTGCTTGACAACAAAATTTTCACCCTGTTGTGCCTGGATTTTAACCACGCCACCTTTCTTAAATTCGAGTCTTACCCCCTTTACATAATTTCCGCTCCGGAATGAAGGCTGATTTGCAAAGTATGTCCCCCGGGTTCCTCTCCAGTCCGGTGAAAGAAACAACTCAAAACTTGGGATGTTGTGGCCGGAGATGCCGATCCATTTCCTTTTCTCACCAGGGGTTATGGCAAGGTCTATATTTTCGGATTCAATATGATAGAAATTCACTTTCATTCTGTTCAGCCACCGCTTTACGGATGTTGCGTTTTTATAAATCGTTTGCCAATGGGAGACCGGGGAAGATCTGTTTAGGAAGCAGGCTTTTACAATCTGATCCGTGTAGGCCTTCATGGAAAGTCTGGCATGTCTGGCTTGTTCCTTGGTGGGAAACGTGCAAAGGGTCCAGCCGAAATCACCGGCTTGATCCCGGTGGTCAAGAATATCGCGCAGGTACTTTCTAGCGACAGCGGCTTTCCCGATCTTTTTGGGATCTATATGGCTCAAATGAGTTATTGATTCCGGTGCATGGAGAAAAATGCTGCCGTTTAGATGCTTAAAAAGCTCCTTTTCACCGGGGGTCTGGAAGAGAATCTGCCGGGTGTTCGAACGTTCAAAAAAGGATTTCTCCATATCAACACTCGGATTTATCCGTTGAACCGGATGTATTCCCATATCCAGGAGGTTAGCGAAGAGAATTTCTGCAAGGCGGATGGCCGCCATATTATAACGGATCAGCACAACGTCGTTTTTTTTGAATTTACGGGATCTGGCTGTTTTAAGTCCCCACAAGAGAACATCTGCATACTTTTCCAACTGTTTTTCTGTGAACATTGTGTTAACTCCCAATCCGGACAAACCGGAACCAGAAATATTTGCCACAACCGCACGCGGACACCATAGATGTATTGACTGTTCTTTCTCCGAGCCCGGGTGCCTTGTTGGCGGAATGTAAAAAATTAAGCCATAAAATCAATGTGTTACCAATGAGCCGCTATGGATGATTATCTTTTAGAAAAAGTTTGTGATACTCATAATCGGTCAAATGTTTTTTAAGTAAGCGAGTCAGCAGAGAAAATGTCTCATCCAGTTCTTCATCTGTCATCCGCTTGACCAATTCTTTCATGAGCGTGTCGTCTGAAAATTTCTGAAGATAAAAGATGACTGTATTTTCATCGGTTTCACGATCTAAACCAAGCCCAACGAGACCGTCATAAGTTTCCACATGATTGTGCGTGTGTTTTGCCATTTTTTCCCCAGTAACAAAGGTCGACGTTAACAGTCCCGGAAGCCGTTTCAAGACCCCTCATTCGGTGTTCCGAGCCGTTTGGGAAGTTCAGTGTTGACATATTGAGCAATAATAACAATAAATACTATCTTCCAGAATATCAATTGCCTTAAATATGGGCATTTAGGGTAGCATTATGTCCAAGTCGATGTCGTGTCAAGGACAATCGGGTTGGGAACCAAAAATGCGTTAGATACGGTGCGGATATACATGAACCCAAGCAGCCAAAAATTTAAAGTTAGGCGATTATGGTAGATGCACCTTTTTGTTATGTTTTTTAAATATGCCGACCGTTTGCGTCGGGGAGCTTCAATTTATAGGTATTTTTGTTATGGTTCCGAATATTTCAAGTGCTAAATCCGGGATGCTTACATCGCATGATTTTATGAAGACGCCGGATAAGAGCGCGGTCCGATATGGCATATGGCGCTGCCAAAAAGAACGAAGGCGAGGATCGATCCTTTTGCTCAACGGCCGAAGAGAATTCATGGAAAAATATACAGAAACCATCGGCGAGCTGATTGAAAGAGGTTTTGATGTGTACAGTTTGGACTGGCGCGGCCAGGGTCTTTCAACACGGATGCTGGCGGATAGACATAAGGGGTTTATCGAGGATTTCGACGTTTACTTGAATGATTTGAAAATGTTCGTCAGCAATATCGTTATGCCGCAAGCCATTGATCCGCTGATCATTCTTGCCCATTCCATGGGCAGTCATATTGCACTCCGTTTTATTCACGATCACCCCGGAATGGCAGATAGGATGGTCTTGACAGCGCCGATGGTAGATATTTTCATATCTTCATTCACCCGATGGTGTGCAAGGTTTATTTCCCGGGTTGCAAATAAAACCGGATTTAATCATGCATATACCTTTGGATCAGGGGACAACACGGATGAAAAATTTGAAGGCAACACCCTCACATCAGACCCTGCGCGGTTTATGGCAACAGCTAAAACAATCTTGGAAAATCCGGACCTTGCTCTTGGGGGCGTGACGTACGGATGGCTTTCAGCGGCCATAAAATCGACAGACATTCTCCATGAACCCGGGTTTGCCAAAAAGATCACAACACCGATTCTGATAATCAGTGCCGGTGAGGACAGCATCGTATCCACCAAGGCTCAAAAGAAAATCTGTTCTTTGCTCCCAAATTGTAGCTATATGGAGATTCCAGGGGCGCGTCATGAAATTCTCAGAGAGACAGATGCCGTCCGATCGATTTTCTGGGAGGAATTTGACCGGTTCACTTGCCCCGACATCGAGTCATAGAGAGCTTTTGCAGCGCTGGAAAAATTCAGGCTCTCACTTAAGACAAATGGATATTCCCCAAAGAACGAACCCCCCTCGCCCATAATTGAAAGCCTTTATTAAAGGCCCAATTATAGATGTTTTTGTGCAAAGTCAAGTTGTTGATAGGCTTGATGTTATTCAACCCTTGGAGGTTGTTTCGGCATTTCAATGTTTTTTTGGTTTCAAAATCTCCATCCGATTTGTTAAGATAGGACAAGACAATCTATTTTATCTATTTTTTTATGCGCATTTAAAGTTAAAATCACGCAAGAGGTGGCAAGCATGCAAAAAAAGCAGAAAATCGGATTTATCGGTCTGGGGATGATGGGCAGCCCCATGGCAATCAACCTGCTGAAGGCAGGACACACGTTAACCGTTTATAATAGAACGCCTGAAAAGGCGTCATCTGTTATCGAGTTGGGGGCAGAGGTAAAGACCAACCCCTGGGATGTTGCTGAACCGGGTGGAATCGTAATGAGCTGCGTGTCAGACGACAGCGCTTTGGCCGATTTGGTCGGTGAAAACGGAGAGTTGGCCGAATGCCTGGGCCAAGACGGAATTCATATTTCGATGAGTACAATTTTGCCCAAGACCGCTGCACGGCTGGCCCAACAACAATCTAAATTCGGCGGCTATTATATCGCAGCGCCCGTAATGGGACGGCCCGACGCCGTGCAGGGGAAAAATCAATCTTATTTCATTGCCGGTGAAGCAGCGGCCAAAGCGAGGGCTAAACCGTTGTTAGAGGCCATAAGCATGAAGGTTTTTGATTTCGGAACCAATCCGGCAGATGCCAATCTTAACAAATTGGCTGCCAACTTCCTGATTGCCTCGGCCATCGAGGCTTTGGCTGAAGCATTTACTTTTGTTTCCAAAAATGGCGCTGACCCGAATAGCCTTCTTGAAGCCGTCGGGAGTACGCTGTTTGCATGTCCCATCTACCAGAATTATGGACGGCAGATCATCGAAAAAAAATATATGGAACCGATGTTCAAACTACATTTGGGGCAAAAGGATGTCAGGTTGATCGCAGAAATCGCTACGGACAGCCATACACCGATGCGTTTTGCCCGGGTATTGGAAGATCGTTTTGCAGCGGCGATTGCCCATGGGCGGTCCAATTGCGACTGGACGGGGATAGCGGCTGAAGTGGAAGCCGAAGCCGGTTTATAAAGTCGGGTATTTTATAAGAAGTACATGAACAGATGGGCACCCGGAAAGCTATTCTTGTTCATCAGTACGTTGAGCGGATAAAATCAGAGCGCATCCAGCCGGGGGGCCATGAAAGTTCTGATGACCCATAAACTGATATAGTGTTAGGGGCGTAAATCTTCCGGCACACTATTTGACGGACATTGAAAATAGGTGCATCGTCTGCATTCATATCTTTTTAAAGTTGAACCCGCAACTCCCATTGATAGCACGTAGATTATCAGCAAGTCCGGCGCTAACAACAGCCAGTAAAGGGGAAGCAGTATAATAATGAGCATCGCAAACAGGGCCACAGCCTTGTCAAGGAAGCTTAAAGGGCCGGGTTCCGGCATAAAAAACTTAGGGATCCCCCAAAAAAACATACACTTTAACGTTTTGGCGCTTTGAATGTAATGGGGGCAATGGGTGCAGTAAAATTTGAATAGGACTGTTGCAAGCAAGATACAGGCGATGAGATATAAAATTAACCCTAAAACTGAATTTTTTCCGATGGCGATACACGCTGTAATCAACGGTACGGAAACAACCAGGTTCCAGTAAAGGAAATCGAGAAATTTGTGCCGTGTCTTTAACCGATGGCCTGTTTCACGCATCTGTTATCCACCTTTCAAATCGAGAAGCCGCCCAGCTTGGTCTCAAGGTATTCGGCAATACCATCGCGCCCGCCTTCGCGTCCCAGACCGCTCTCCTTCATGCCGCCAAAAGGAGCTGCCGCAGCTGTTGGATTAATATCGTTAATGCCGACGATGCCGAACCGTAGACCTTCGAACATGCGCATGGCGCGGGAAAGGCTGCGGGTATAGACATATGCAGCGAGACCGTAGTTGGTATCATTGGCCATTTCCAGAACCTCTTCATCCGTATTAAATGTAATAACAGGGGCTACCGGGCCAAAGGTCTCTTCTCGATAAATCAGCATGTTCGGGGTTACACCACCCAGAAGCGTCGGTGCGTAAAAAAAGCCTTTATCAAGATCGTTATCCTTCAGCCTCTGGCCGCCGCAAATCAGTGTTGCACCCTGGTCCACTGCATCCCTCACCTGCCGTTCTACCTTTTGAATGGCGGCATCGTTAACCAGCGGCCCAATGCTCACGCCGTCTTCAAAACCGCTGCCCGCAAGCATTTTGGACACCCGGCTTTTGAATTCCTCAATAAACGGTTCGATGATGCTTTGATGCACAAAGATTCTGTTGGGACTGATGCAGGCTTGTCCGGTATTGAGAAATTTGACCAACACGGCACCCTTGGCAGCATATACCGGGTCGGAATCCTCGAAAACAATAAACGGCGCATGACCGCCGAGTTCAAGGGAAACATGTTTAACCTGATCCGCTGCTTTTTTGGCCAGGATCTTACCCACTTGGGTAGATCCTGTGAAGGTAATCTTTCGGACCATCGGGTGTGTGGCAAAAACCTCACCGATCGGGGCGGGATTTAAAGCGGTGACGAGATTGACAACGCCGGCAGGGATTCCTGCTTTTTCAAAAATTTTGAAAATTTCGATGGCGCATAAGGGGGTGGCCTCCGCTGGTTTCAACACGATGGTGCAGCCTGCAGCCAAAGCCGGGGCCACTTTACGTGTAATCATGGACATGGGATAGTTCCAGGGTGTAATGGCCGCAACGACGCCCACCGGCTGACGCAACACGATAAAACGCTGGTCGGAACGGGGTGCCGGGATCGTTTCCCCGTAAATCCGTTTTGCCTCTTCTGCATACCAGAGCAAAAAATCTGCACCGTACTGAATTTCTCCTCTGGAGGCTTTCAGGGGCTTGCCCTGCTCTTGGGTCATCACCCGCGCCAAGTGTTCTTTGCTGTCCATCATCACCTGATATGCCTTGTGAAGATATTTTGAACGCGCATAGGCGGTTCGGCCAGACCAGAGGCCGAAGGCCTCCTGGGCGGCATGGATGGCCTTTTGGGCATCGTCACGGTTTCCATCTGCAACGTCTCCGATTTTTTCGCCGTTTGACGGATTGTAGACGGGAAAGGTTGCATGGCTATTTGCGCCGACCCACCGTCCGTTAATATACATCCTTGATATATCATGGTGTGATTTCATGCAGCGACTCCATAGTTGAGGGATTAAGCCTGATGAATCATAGTAAATTATACGAAATCGTCAAGGGCTAATACACCGTATCCGTTCCCGATAAAACGAATATTTTATGGATGGTATCTTATGGATTATTGTGAGAGATGGGGTTAAAAAAGACGATAAGCCCGGATTTCCTACCGTTCCAGCAGGTGAGAGATCCGCGCTCATCGAAAATTGGTAGTTTCTTTGATGCCCACGGGCTTAATGAAAAATGAACTAAAACTGGTTTCAAAGCCTCAGCACCAGAGATATGATCGGGTTTGCACTGAAAACAGCATACAACGGTCTTGATGTCTCGTCGTTCCGTGAAGGGGATGAAGATTATGACATCACCGTACAATTGCCCGAGGCAGACCGTCGGGTAACCGATGTGCTCCGGGAGTTGATGATCCCCACACCCAATGGCGAGATGGTTCCTTTGTCGACCCTGGCCGCGGTGGACTACAGCGGCAGTATCGGCGACATCGTCCGGATCAACAACAAGCGGGTAGTGACGGTTAAGGCCAATGTGGACGAAACCAAAATTCCGGTCCGATGGCCCGGGCCCAGGCTGAAGCTTCATTTGTTTTTTCTTTTTGCCGTATCTTCTTCCCTGAGAGCTTTTTTCAAAATTTTTCCGACGTTGGTTTTTGGCAGTTCGTTTCTGAACTCGACCTCGGTGGGAAACTTATGCTTGGCGATCTTACCTTCGCAATATTCAATGAGCTCTTCCTGGGTGGCAGTTTCTCCAGGCTTGACGACAACAAAGACCTTGACCGATTCGCCACGAGTCGGGTGCGGTATCCCAATAGCCGTCGCTTCCTGAACCTTGGGGTTTTCGTAAAATACTTCTTCAACATCGCGGGGATAAACATTATAGCCGCCGGATATGATCATATCCTTTTTTCGGTCGACAATATAAAAATAACCGTCTTCATCCATTTTACCGATATCTCCGGTATAGAGCCAGCCGTCAATCAGGGCGTTGGCCGTTTCTTCGGGATTGTTCCAGTAACCCTTCATGACCTGGGGTCCTTTCACCAGTATCTCACCGGTTTCCCCAACCGGAACGTCGGTATTTCTGTCAGCCAGATCTACAATTCTGCATTCTGTGTCGGAAATCGGAACCCCGATGCTTCCGGCTTTCCGCTTTCCATCGGCAAAAGGGTTTACATGCGTTCCAGGCGACGTTTCAGTCAAGCCATAGGCCTCCACGATGACCGCACCGGTCTTGTTCTCGAAATCACGGATAACTTCCAGCGGAAGCGGTGCACTTGCTGAAAAGCATCCCTTGATGGATGTCATATCAACCGTATCGATATCCGGATGGTTCAGCATTCCGATGATCATGGTCGGTACCAGCGGCGCAAAGGTGGGTTTGAATTTTCTGATGGCGTCGAGAAGAGTTTTTGGCTGGGGTTTTGGAATCAGTATCTGCCCCCATCCCATGTGTATTGCAAAGTTCATGGCACATGAAAGTCCGAAGACATGGAAAATCGGCAGGGCGCCCAGCATGACTTCTTCACCTTTGCTGTAGGTCGGAAACCATGCTTCACACTGTTGAACCTGCTTGCTTAGATTGCCGTGGGTGAGCATGGCTCCTTTTGAAACGCCTGTGGTGCCGCCGGTGTACTGATACATGGCAACATCATCAAAGGATAGCCCGACATCCGGTGGCTCGGGCGGGCTTTTCGCCAGAAGATCCTTCCATTTGTAAACGTTGTCAGCTGTTTTTACATCGGCAGCCAGGTTCTTCTTTTTAGCCACGAGCGGGAACAAAAGGTTTTTGGGAAAAGGGAGATAATCACCGATGGAAGTATAGACAATCTGTTTTATTTTTGTTTTTGGCCGAAGGTCGATCATGCGATTGCCCAACAAGTCTATGGTAATGAGAATTTTCGAACCGGAATCGTTGAGTTGATGTTCAAGTTCCCGATCGGAATACAGCGGGTTATTCATAACCACAATGCCGCCGATTTTTAAGATGGCGTAATAGGCGATGACACAGGGGATAACGTTTGGCAGCAGGATGGCGACGCGATCACCTTTATGGATACCAAAGGCACTCAGGACGGCTGCAAAACGGCTTGCCATATCATCGAGTTCGCGATAGGTAAGTTTATATCCCTGAAAGAGCAGTGCCATTTTATCTGGAAACCGGCGGGCCGTCCGTTCAAGAATCATCGGCAGGCATATTTCTTCGTAGTCTATATTTTCCGGTACACCCTTTTCATAATTGGCCAACCAAGGTTTGTCCTGATACGTTATTTCTGTTGTCACGTGAGGCTCCTTTTTAATATCCAACGGCATCTCAAAAGGTTACTGGAATTTTACTTTAGGGACTGCTTGTTCTGCCTCGGGCACCTCATAATATTCTGCTTTAGAGACACCTGCAAACATCGCATAAAACCTTCCGAAGAAGGTTCGGATATATGTGTTCAGAACCTGAACAGATTCATTGTATCGTTTTCGTTCCACAGCAATTCTGTTTTCAGTCCCTTCCAGACTGTCCTGCAGCTTGAGAAATGATTCGTTGGCTTTGAGAACCGGGTATCTTTCCTGCAGTAAAAGAAGCCTTGATAGTACACCTTCAAGCTGGTTTGAAGCTTTAATCTTGTTTTTCACATCTTTTGCTTGAAAGTACTGTGTTCTGGCTTGGGCGATATTTTCGAACAGTTCTTTTTCATGCTTTGCATAGCCTTTTACCGTTTCAACAAGATTGGGAATCAGGTCATATCTTCTCTTTAACTGGTTCTCCACCTGCGCCCATTTTCCTTTAACATTTTCATCCATGGCAATCACTCTGTTATACTCGGCGATAATTTTGCCGAACACCATAAAGCCGACCAGTAAAATGACACCCACGACGATGAGTATGGTTTTAAGTTTTTTTGACATAACATTCCTCCGATGAATAATAATTAAATATTATAAGAACTTAGTACATGTATTTTTAAATGCGGTAACGTATTTATATCTTGGTTTAT
>Ga0209692_10006073_pt1 | contig 10093 bp, 4 predicted proteins | sample tdDd472_FD_187129 | JGI IMG/M metagenome (GOLD analysis project Ga0209692, IMG submission 187129) | Marine sediment microbial communities from the Atlantic coast under amendment with organic carbon and nitrate - tdDd47.2 (SPAdes)... | ecosystem: Environmental > Aquatic > Marine > Coastal >...
AACACCATGTTTACATCGGGCATTTCAACATTTATTGAAACAAAATTGGATACAAAAGATTTTTCTGGCTCATATTCTGTTGTAGTAAAAGTAATGAATGAATCTGGAAATCTGATTGCGAAAAATGAACAAGCGTTTGATGTATTTAATCAAAATCAATTACAAGTTCCTTCTTCTCAGGTGGCCGTGGTGGATACCGAGGGGTCTTTAAAGGCTTTTCTCGATGCTAAAGGTGTACGGTATGTTGAGTTCACTAAATCGCTTAATAAGGATATTCCTGTACTAGTTGGAAAAGCGAATAAGAAGAACAAAGCATATACTCAAAAAGCAATGGAAGTCAGAGCATTTGTTGAAAAGGGTGGATATGCCGTGTTTATGGAAACCACAGGTAATAGAGTACCAGGATTTGATCGTGTTTTGAAAGAAGTAAGTGCCGATGCCTTACCTCTGAATGCCGAGATGCAAGGGAAGTGGGCCACGCGTGGAGGCTGGGCTGCTAAAACACATATCGTTACGGAACATCCAGTTTTCAACGGTTTACCAACTAATATGATTATGCATGGCGTATACGAAAATGTGCACTCTGTTGAAGCCATGAGCAAACAAGAGGGTACTTATATAGCTGGTATGATTGGTTACGACCATTTTCCAAATCATGATGATATGCGACGTCATTATAATGGTCCGGATGAAGTTTGGTGGGCTGCGGACGTATTGGAAGCCAATATTGGCAAAGGTCATATGCTGATGTCGACCTTACGCATCATCGATTTTCTGGATAAAGATCCGGTAGCTGAAAAGCTATTGTTTAATATGATGGATTACGCAGCTTCAAAAGCTAAAAGAAAATAAATTGAAAAGTCAACACAGAGGTGATGAGCCGCAGAGGTATTTCGCAAAACATTAAGTGCATCTGGGTATTTGCACCTCTGTGTTGATATTATCATTAAATACAAGGTAAGATGAGGGTGTTATTGTTTTTTCTTTTAATATTCCCAATTAGCCTGCAATCATTTGCTTCAGAAAAGCAATGGTCCGCTAAATGGATATGGGCAAAAGAAGACTTGAAAGCAGAGGCCGTAATGGCTAGAAAAACGATTGAGTTAAATGCGCTGCCCAATAAAGCCATGCTAAATATTACAGCATCTGATTTTTATCAGCTTTATATTAATGGGCAATACATTAACCGAGGACCAGCCCGAAGTGCAGCGCATCATCAATCTTTTGATAGTATTGATGTTAAACCCTATTTGAAGGAAGGTGGTAATCTAATTGCCATTAGAGCCGTGTTTGAACCGGGTGCACACTCGTACCAGTTTGATGCACGTGCAGGTTTGCTGGTGCAGCTTGAGTTAGATAAGCAAACCATTGTTTCTGATGATTCATGGCATTTAATAAAGGACCAAAGTTGGGATGAAAACTCACCGGCTATCAGTCGTTTTCAGCGCGATGTATGTGATCGTGTGGATATGCGTTATTATGAGCACAAATGGTTCAATCCAAATTATAATGATTCAGTTTGGTCAATGGCCACAGAGCTGATTCGGAATGAAGGATGGCCAGCACATCAAAAAGGGGTAAGGCCGTCTACATTTATTAATCCGTGGACAAAGCTGGTTCAACGTGATATCCCCTTGTTAAAAGAAACAGTAGTTAATGCTTATAACCTTATTCTGGTAAAAAGCTATATAGAAGTACCAAAGCAACTGGTGTCAGAGAGAATAGATTTAACAGGAGTAACTGACAAGCTAATTGCCAAAAGTATGCGCAAGCAAGAAGCCTTTAAATTATCCTTTGATAAAGAGGAAAAAGGACGTTTGTTAGTATTTGATTTTGGTGAGCTGATGAATGGATTTCCTGTTTTGGACATTCAAGGTCAAACAGGAACAAAGGTAAAAGTGCTTTGTGCTCCCTACGTTTTAGATGAGCAGTTTTGTGCCACTTTAGTAGATGCTATATATGAAGACCACATCATACTATCAGGGAAGAAGGACTTGTGGGAGGCTTCTTATTTTAAACCTTGTCGTTACATGGCTGTTTGGGTGGAGAATACCGGACAGCCAGTAAGCATTAATCAAATAGCCTTGCGTCGTATTTCATACCCCTTTGAGCTTAAGGGGAAGATGGAATCGAAAGATGCCCCATGGGTAAATGACTACTTTTCCGCCACAGTAAAGACGATAGATGTTTGCACCACCGATGCCATCACCGATAATTATCGCGAGCGTCGCCAATATGCCCAAACTGGTTATTACGGAGCCTTAGGTAACTATTATACCTTTGGCGATATGGCGCTGCAACGCCGTTACCTGATTCAGGTGGCCCAGGAGCAGATGGCCGATGGTATTATGCCGGCCTATGCACCATTAGCTACCAAGGATTACATGGTGATTTTAGACTCCAACTGTTTCTGGATAAAAAGTTTGTGGAATTATTACCTGTATAGTGGTGATGTAGCTACAGTCAAGCTCTTGCTACCTGCAGCAGAACGATTGCTTATGTTGCTAGATGGTTTTACCAATGAATATGGTTTGATTGATAATCCGCCATACTCTTATTGGCTCGACCATGCCCTAAACGACAGAAGTGGAGCTAACTTTACATTAAATGCTCACTACCTGGAAGCTTTGGAGAATTATGCAGAGCTATTAAATTGGTTGAAATGTGATGCGTCAGAAAACTATCAAGCCAAAGTAAACACCATACGTAATAGTCTTCAACAGCAGTTTTGGAATAATGACAGAAGCTTATTTGTAGATGCTGTTGTGGATGGTAAACAGTCTAAAAAGATGAGTGAGCATGCAAATGCCATGGCATTAGCCTTAAACATTGCATCCAAAGAACAAGGAGAGAGTATTGCTCAAAAGCTCTTAGAAAAGGATAATAATGATTTTGCCATGCGCGCATCAGGTATGACCATGGTGACGCCGGCCATGTCCTATTATCTGCATAAAGGATTATGCGAATATGGCTTTGTTGAAGCATCATTCGAGTTGTTTAATGAACGCTTTGGACATATGCTTGCTGATAACACCAACCAAACCCTTTGGGAAGAATGGTGGTTGCATGGTTCTGGGCGTACCGGGAAGTTTATGACTGGTAAAACACGTAGCGATGCTCAAACTGAAAGTGCATTTCCACCAGCTTTATTTGCTGAGTATTTGTTTGGCTTGAAGCCCTTAGAGCCCGGGTTAAAGAAATGGACATTGAAACACATCGAATCGGGCGTGAAAAACTTGAAAGGTATTATACCTGTTGGAGAAGATAGACTGTTTATTGAATGGGAAACCGGCAAAAGCAAAAGACTGACAGTAAATGTTCCTGTGGGATTTTCAATTGACTTGGATGTAAATAGCCTTAAATCTGAGGGAAATATTCTGGTTAATCAAAAACAAGTTGAGGGTGAAGGTATTTTAAGCCTGACAGAAGGAGAATATACTATTACATTTTAACAGAAAGAATTACAAGATATGCAACCAATTGCACAAAAGGCCATGGCGCCTGATATCATACAAAAAGTAGACGATGCTGGCGTAATTGCCGTATTGGTGATTGATGAAGTGAAGCATGCTGTACCAGTTGCTAAAGCTTTGTTAGCAGGTGGTGTATCGGCCATTGAACTTACGCTGCGTACGCCAGTGGCCTGGGATGCAGCTAAAGCCATTAAGAATGAAGTGCCGGAAATAACACTAGGTTTTGGTACGGTATTAACGGTGGAGCAGGCAAAAAATGCATCTAAAGTAGGAGCAGATTTTGCAGTAGCGCCCGGCTGCAATCCGAAGGTGATTGCTGCAGCTCAGGATTATGGTTTGTCTTTTGCTCCCGGCATTGTAACACCAACAGATATTGAGATGGCACTGGAGCAGGGCTGTCGTATTTTAAAGTACTTTCCGGCCGAAACATCAGGAGGTATGAAACACCTAAGCAACATGGTGGCACCTTATAATTATCTGAACCTGAAGTTTATCCCGCTTGGTGGCTTAAACATCAACAATGCGGCTGACTATCTAAAATCGCCTTTGATTACTGCTATAGGCGGTTCATGGATTGCCAAGCAGGACTTAATTAAAGGTGAGCAGTGGGCGACTATCACACAGAATGCCGAAGAGATTAGTAAGTTGATTAAGGATATCAGAACAAAATAAAAATAAAGAATTAAAGCAGAGAAGAGAGAGGAGATGTGAGCAAAATACGAAGGGTATGACTGAAGTAGTTCTCGCGATTGTAAATCATCTCCCTACTCATTACTCTCTACTCAATACTTGAAATTATGAAGACCGTTGTAACATTTGGAGAGATAATGGGCCGTATGGCTGCTCCGGCAAATATACGATTACGTCAAACGCGTGAATTTGAAGTGACTTACGCAGGTGCAGAAGCTAGTGTGGCCGCATCAATCTGTAATTTTGGTGGAAAAGCGCGTTATGTAACAGCATTGCCAAAGCACGCCTTAGCCGAGGCAACCATGGATTCAGTGCGTGCAGTAGGTATTGACACTGATTATGTGTTACGTACCGATGAAGGTCGTCTGGGACTCTATTTTCTGGAGACAGGCGCCAACCAACGTCCCAGTAATGTCATTTACGACCGTGAAGACTCTGCTGTGGCAATAACGACCGCTGATCAGTACGATTGGAATGGTATTTTTAACGGAGCTCAATGGTTACATCTCAGCGGTATCACGCCAGCCTTATCAAAGAGTGCAGCGGAGGCGACCTTGGTAGCGGCTCAAAAGGCTAAAGCAGCAGGTGCATTGGTTTCTATCGACCTTAATTTCCGTGGCAAACTATGGAAATGGGATGAATCAAAAACAGCACGTGAGTTGGCTCAGCTTACCATGCGTGAGATATTGCCGTTTATTGATGTAGTGATTGCCAATGAAGAAGATTGTCATGATGTGCTGGGCATTAAAGCTGGTGATACAGATGTGCATGCCGGTACCTTGGATACTTCTCGTTATCCGGATGTGGCACGTCAGGTCGTTAAGCAGTTTCCGAATGTGAGTAAAGTAGCTATTACCTTGCGCGAAAGCCTTTCGGCCTCTCATAATAACTGGGGCGCTATGTTGTACGCTACTAAATCAGATACACCATTTTTTGCACCCCTTGATGTTGATGGAAAGTATAACTCGTATGAAATCAAGAATATTGTCGATAGAGTAGGAGGCGGAGATTCCTTTGCGGGAGGATTAATCTTTGCTTTGACAACACCAGAGTTATCTGAACCACAAACAGCCATAAAATATGCCGTTGCTGCATCTTGCCTGAAACACTCCATCAAAGGCGACTTTAACTTCTCAACACGAGCTGAAGTGGAAGCTTTGATGGGAGGAAGTGCTTCAGGAAGAGTGGTTAGATAGGTGTAAAATAAATTGTTCATCTTAGCCACTGCCTGTTATGGGTAGTGGCTTTTGTTTTATAGACTTATTTGTTGTCAAAACACAGGAGAAAATGTATACAGAATCAATGTGCTATTGGATCACAAGTATAGATACCTAAAATGTATAGCAGCTCTTTTTAAAAACATGCCTACATTTTGTAAAAAACATAGTGATGTTTTTTTAGTGTTATAACAATCTCTCAATATCAGGTGCTTACGATGTGCTTTAAAAATTGATGCCTCAAATACTTAGTGTAAGATATATTTGCGGCGTTTAACTATTTGTAAAAAGTGACTTCGTGCAAGTGAATCACCTGCTCTTCGATGTATTTATCAGTTGGTAGCACCCATCCATCGCGCCAAAACTCTGGGCGATAACTTACGTTTTTAATGAGTACTAAACGTTTATCCATTTTGTCAATGGCTTGTGCTTTAAACTTCTTTGGTCGATTCTCAAGAATACTAGTCACGGCTATTTGGCGATTAAAAGAAAGCATTGTGCCATCTACTTTAACCGTAACTTGCTGCAAGGCACTCTTTAAGTACCATTTCTCCCCAATTAACTGGTAAAAAGCCTCATTGTTTTCTGCCGAAGTAGCAAACTTAGATATAGTTTTTCCTGGCATCAAGTACATTTGAGGCACCTCGTACCTTTTATTTTTAGCGCTTAACTTCCACTGCACATATGCTAATCCGTATGTTTCAGCATCAATAATAAACGTACCCATCTGCAGGGGTTTATTGATCTTGTCCTTGGCATCAAAACTAATTTTATGCATTGGTCTTCCTTGATAGTCAATCATTCCTTTATGGGTAAAGTCATAATAGTCATCGGCCACAGCAAGCAAAAAGTGTATGTTCTTTTGCAAAGGATCCAATACAGGCACCAAATCATCGAGTGTATTTAGCGGCTCGTATTTAACCTGCATGGGGTAATCTTCTGTTCGGAATAGACGGCCGGCTATTGGCATTGTGGCATGCGGAGTATAGGCTCCAATATAGCTTTCCTTCTTTTGGATGATGTTAAAATCACTTAGTCGGTAGAGGTCACGGCCTTTCTTAATTGTTTCACGATATGCAGCGCTGATATAATATGCCCTTGTTGCTGTATTGGCACGTACCTTCTTGATCATTTGTTTCACCACTTTCTCCGCGATATCTAAATCTGCTGTTAGCGTATGTACTTTTTTCAATAGAAGAGGTGCTTTGGCTTCTGTTAGCTCTTGTAAGGATATTTGAGCAGTTTCATCACCAGCATGGTTCAGCAATAGCTTGTCATTTTCATCAAGTAACTCTTTGTTGATGGCAAAATAGCCATCTTCGTTGGTAATGGTCCCCAATGATTTGCCAATGATTGAAACATCAGCAAAACGTGCGACTTGACCATTACTTAATGCGACATGTCCCTGAAGTAGGTTTGTGTTGGACGCCAGCTCTTGCGACTCCGTAAAATTCTGTTGGTACTTATCCGATACATCATCGGTGGTTTGGGTAGATGAACTTGAAGATGTAAGCAATTGTTCTAATCCTTCTGCTTGTTTGACCTGCACCGAAGCTCCAGGGATACGAGATTCGGAGAATCCAGCAATGTCAACTCTGAAGGCAGTGGCCACATCTGTGTTATAAAATTCAATGTGTGCTTTACCATATTCATCTGTTTCAAGTAAGGGATTCCACAGTAAGGTAGCTCGTTCATCACGCATGATTTTAGCATCATCGGTACCATTATACTGGGGTGAATAAAACTCACGGGTGCGTTGGTAACCAAATAATCTGAAATTAGTAATTCCCTTGTTATACGCGCGTGAATAAATACCAGTATTATTTTTTGTGTAGATGGATAAGATGGCTTCGCGCGAGCCGGATAAATTGATTAATTCTTGGGCGTCAGCCATCATATCGTTCATTGGCGACTCGCTAGGTGATAGAATTAATTCCAGAGATTTTATAACTTCAGGATCCATTCCTATCAAAGCATCTACGGTAATTGTGTTGCTCATGACCGACAAACGTCCATTCTCATCTGTTACCCCAACGATTTCACCATCGACATAAATATAGAATTGATAAGGGCTTGAGTTAGTCATCGTGAACTGAACAGTGCGTTGATTCGCAACGCTTTCAAAATCACTGGTCCTTTCAATTTCCATGGAGTCAATCTCTTCACTTTCCGTATTAAATAGGCTATTATCCGACTGGTAATCGGGTATTTCAGATATGCGTAAGCCCGGAAAGGCGTTGTATAACAAGCTGATTAATCCATATTGCCAAGGGGTATCTTTAATGAGGTCTTCAATTTGACGTTGGCCAATTACCTGATTTTGAGCTCCGTATTTCTCTGTTATCTCTTCCTGTGGATTCTTTGCCTTTTTTCCTTTAACCTGTACATCGTCCAATAATATATCAGTAGAATCTTGGAAAAAACCTTGATCTAATAAGCGTTTAAATTCTTGTTTCATTCCTCCGCCAATGGCTCTAACCTCGCCTTCTACTAATGACTCACTTTCGTATATTGTAGTTGGTACCATAGCTTGCTCATTGGCCATGTATCGGCGAGCATTAAAATCAGAGGCTTCAAAACGGAGATTAGATTCAAGACTGATGGAGAAGTCAGCCTTGTTATTGAGGCGGTTACGCGTTTGTATCACCACATCCATGGTGTCTGTAAAATCGTTTACTTGAAAGGAGAATCTTCCATTTTCATCGGTTTCCGCGACGTCTACCCCTCCTGAATTATTGCCTATCATCAACATACTAATATCAATGCCTTTAGGTGCAGTTCTCTTACCTGATGGTCGTTTTAACAGGCCATCAATAAAAATCCCTTGTTCCATTTGGTATTGGGGCTTTGGAATGGAGTCAAGAAATACCTTTTCCCATGAAAAGCGTCTCCATCCATTTACCAGCATGAGCAAATCAAGACTAGCTTGAGAACGGGCATTATTCCGTAAAAGATAGTCGGCATTTTTAATATTACCAGGTAAATTGGAGGTAAGGTACATATGCGTCACAAGATTATCCTTTGAATAAGCTTCATCGGTAATCATATTAGCATCAGTAACGGATATCGAGAATGCACCTTTGGCAGGTTTTCCATCGGGTGTAGTAATGCTTATATCGGCTCTCATTTTGCCACGTTTTTCCGGCATTTGCTCAAGGCCATCAATTTGTATATTTAATCGCTCCTGTTTATTGATAAAAAGAAGTCGCTCACATTGTGGTACATTGTTTTCATCAAACAAAGTAAATTGTACAATACCGGTTGAGAAGACATCTTTAGTAAGCGGAAAATCAAGGACTCCATTATTTAACTTACCTTCTAAGGCTAGTTTAATCATACCATCTTGTTGGCCAATTAGCTTTAATCTGGACGATTTCAGAGAAGCACCACTGGCTTTAATCAATACTTGAATGGTATCTTCATTCCAACGGTTTATCATCCCCATACGATAACCTTGTGGTTGAGCTTTAGGTATCGGAATAGTTATGGTGTTATCTCTACTCTGAAAAACAACTGCTCGATAGGTTCTTCCTGGTTCAGGCTGCAAATAGAAGAAGCCCTTTCCATGATCGTAACCTTTTAAATGTGCACATACTTTATTGTTATCATCAATAATTTTTCCAACAAACACCATATCTTGTCCGGCTTCATTTACTCCATGAAAAGCTATTTTGCAGGTAATACCTTCGATAAGCTCACCTCCTTCCGGAAAAAACTGAAGATGTATATTAGGTTTTTTGGTTTGAGTTGCTACTGTATTTGTACTATCTGCTTGTTCTACATCATCACTACTACTTCTTTCCACAATAATATCACCACTTTCATCAGCGGCAGTAATTTTTATCTCCTTAGTAAAAAACAGATTAGCATCATAGTTACGCATCCAATTGCTATAGGCCACCATCAGATATTTACCGCTAGGCATATCTGGTTCGAGCTTAATTTGGCCACTCACATTTCCATTCACCAGCTTAAATATCTTTTTTGTCGCGATGGCTCCTTCAGGATTTATAAGCTCTACATATAATACTTTTTCATAGCTGTCGGCTTCTAGCGATGCGGCTTTAACAAGATAGGATTGAAACCAGATATCATCACCGACAGAATACACCGGCCGATCGAGATGGAGAAATAATTTTTCTTGATATTGAGCAGCTTCATAAGCTTTAAGTTTGTCTATAATATCATTGATTGAATAAAGACTCTTATCAGTAAAAGCCAACACAACCACCAAGATGAGTGGTACGAAAAAAAGTTTCTTCATGAACTATTTTTGGAACTATGATTTATATCAGTTTTTTGGAGACACTAAAGTAATAAATGCTTTAAGTTCTAAGTCGATATTATTATTAATTTTCTTTATAAGAATGGAATTTGCATGGTGAAAGTTAGATATAGGGGCTCAAGGATTCAAGAATTGACTGTTTGCTCTTCTGTGTAGAACGTGTGGAATATGGTGCTTAACCGCTATAATTCTGCTCACAAAACATAAGGTGCTTGAATTTATAACGGCATTGTACCGATGTAATAGAGTGCTTTATTGTATTAGATAGTTCAAAAAAAGCCACTGCCAGAATTTGGTAATGACTTTTTTTGTTCGGTCAATTTCACTTATTATCTACCTATACTCACCACTCTTGCTTGTGTAAACTGACGATGACCATCGGGTGAACCATGGTAACCGAGTCCGCTTTGTTTGGCACCTACCCACGG
>Ga0209692_10006074_pt1 | contig 10093 bp, 9 predicted proteins | sample tdDd472_FD_187129 | JGI IMG/M metagenome (GOLD analysis project Ga0209692, IMG submission 187129) | Marine sediment microbial communities from the Atlantic coast under amendment with organic carbon and nitrate - tdDd47.2 (SPAdes)... | ecosystem: Environmental > Aquatic > Marine > Coastal >...
GCGCCGTCGTGATAGCTCCACAGATAGTCGTTGATCTTCCACCCGGGAGCGTTCGACCCGGTGCCGTCGAAAGCGACCATCACGCCCGGTGCGACAACCTTGGGTACGTCGATTTTCGCCAGCGGCGGCGACTTGATCCAGACATGGACCGGGACCGCCGTGCCGTTGCCGACATTGCCGGAATCGTCGCGTACCTCAAGCCGGTCCGAATAATGGCCGTCGGCCGAATAAGTCCGCTCGACGACCGGGCCGGTCAGGTCCGCTCCGGCCTTCGAAATCCAGACATAGGAAAGCTCCTGGCCGTCGGGATCGCTGCTCGACGAGGCATCCAGCTTCGCCGCCTTGCAGGTCTCGAGCTGCGTGACGCGGGCCACGACTTTCGGCCGGCGATTGGGCTTTAGCAGGCTCGGAGGCAGGTCGATGGGCAGGAACTTTTCGCCCATCTTGACGTAGAATGTCCCGTCATTGGGCATCTCGCCGCCGCCCGCGAAAGTGATGGCGGCCTTTTTTCCCGCCTCCGTTTTCTGCAGGTCGACATCGTCCGTGCGCCAATTGTCCTGACCCGACGGGGTCAGCGGGACCGACCGGAAGGCCGTCTCCAGCGTCACTTTGCCGTTGGCGGCGTCGAAATTGCCGATGGTCAGCGACCAGGCATCGGCCGGAATGCCGAACCGCAGTTCGGTGAGATTCCGCCTGTCGGGAATGCGAACCGTCGGCGCGTAGGAATAGATGCGCAGGCCTTGAGGCCTCACCACGTCGTCGTCGCGCGACGACAGCGCGATATCGTAGGCGTTTCCGTCGCCGCCGGTCTCGCCGGCGACCACCAGACGGAAAATCCGCCTTCCCTCGACCAGGTCTCCCTGATCGGCCCGCAGGACTGCGATCGTCTCCCATTTCCCGTCGGTCTTGCGATCCGTTCCGAAACGCGCCTGGGACAACAAGGTCCCGCCGGTCAGTTCCTTCGGCGTGTCCTTGACTTGCGTCTTGGCGCCCGCATAGGCGCCCTTGCCGCCAAACACCTCGTAGCGCATGGTCGTATTCGCGCCGCGATATATGAGGTCGTATTTGCCGATCGTTTCCGGGTCGAAGATCCTCAGATACAGCTTGCCGGCCGTATTTTCGGGAACGCTGAGATAGACGACCTGGCTCGGCGTCGGGTCGCCCTGGATCGGCTGTGCGCTGGCGCCGTAGGTGACCATCAACGGCGTCTTCTCGGCCGAATGGCCCGGAAGGCCGCCGAGAAGGACAATTCCCAAGCTGAGCGCAATCGCCGCAAGGGGCCTTTGGCATAAGAGCGTCATGAGGCCTCTGATCTAGCTGTTTATTGCTGTACCAGATTGAAGCACATACCCGGTGAATAACAACTAAATGAATTGCTTATGCTTAAAATCCAACCGAGTTGAAGCCAGCGTCGCAGCGCGCGGGCGACCCGCCATCCCGCCGTGTTTGAACGGGTTCGAGCGGTCTGCCGTGTTCTTGTCCGGCCATTCGAGTGTCCGACATTTCCGACCGGACGATTCGGACTGAAAGCCCGTCCGATCCCGGTTGTCAGCGTTCAGATCGAACCCTGGAAAAACCGTAGCGCCACACGCGTCGCCTGAAACCCGGCAACAGCCGAAACGGCGGTAAGGATCGTCCCCCAGCAAATATCGACGACGGTCACGGCGACCGGCCAGTCCTTCAGCGTCGAGTAATTCGTCAGGTCATAGGTCGCGTAGGCGACGAAGCCGAAGAATGCGCCCAGGAGCGCGGCCTGGACGAGGGAGTCGGCCTTCAGTGCCGGCGCGACGGCGAAGGCCACGATCCCCGCGATATAGACGAGATAGAAGGCCGTCGCCACGCCCAGCCTGGGCTGTGACAGCAGCAGGTCGCCGATCTGTTCGACGTAGAACGAGCGGGCGATTTTCGAAAGCCACAGGAGATCCACGGCGAGAAACACAAGCGCGGTGAAAAGGTAGGCGATGGCGTAGGCAATCATACGATCCGTCCAGAGGGTTTTCAGCGTTACGAAGGGCGTGACGAACCGGATCACTTTTTTCCTGCGTCTCGCAAGTGATCCGAACGTGCCGAGGCCGCGTATTCAGACCGGTCTCAACAGCCGGTCGGGAAAGATGGAACGTTTGAATATCGCCGTAATCGGATCTGGAATTGCCGGTCTCTCCGCGGCATGGCTGCTTTCGCAACGACACCGGGTCACCGTCTACGAAGCCGCCGGCATGGCCGGCGGGCACGCGAATACGGTGGATGTCGAAACCGCCGACGGCGAAATCGCGGTCGATACCGGGTTCATCGTTTACAACGAACCCAACTATCCCAATCTGGTGGCGCTGTTTCGCCATCTCGACGTACCGACCGCCGAGACAGAGATGAGTTTCGCCTTCTCGCATTCGGACGGCGCTTATGAATATTCGGGTTCGGGGTTCGCCGGGTTCTTCGGCCAATGGAGCAACCTGACGGCGCCGCGCCACTGGCGCCTGCTTCGCGATCTTCGCCGGTTTTTCTCAACGGCTCCGGAAAGGATCGGCTCATATCCTCTGGATACTTCCCTCGGCGCGTTCCTGGACGCCGAGGGCTACGGCCAGGCCTTTGTCGACGACCATATCGTTCCGATGGGAGCGGCGATCTGGTCGACCGATGCAGCGGATATGCTGGCTTTTCCGGCGCGCAGTTTCGTCAATTTCTATGCCAATCACGGCATGCTCCAGTTCACCCGGCGCCCGGCGTGGAGAACGGTGTACGGCGGCAGCCGCCAATATGTCCGCCGCCTCGTGGACGACGGTAATTTCGAGATGCTGACCGGCACTCCGGTCGAGCGGCTGGTGCGTCATGCCAGCAGGGTCCATATCACCGACTCTCGCGGCGTCTCCCGGCCCTTCGATCATGCCGTTCTGGCGTGCCACGCCGATGATGCCTTGCGGATGCTGGACAATCCGAGCAACGCCGAGGCGGTGCTTCTGTCGCAATTCTCCTACCAGTCCAATCGCGTGGTACTGCACCGCGACCGGCGCTGGATGCCGCGCCGCAGGCGGTTGTGGTCGAGCTGGAACTATCTCAAATCTTCCGGTCCCGACGGCCGGCTGTGCATGACCTACTGGATGAACCGGCTGCAGCCGCTCCAGACCGGCACAAATCTCTTCGTCACCCTCAATCCCGACCGGGCGATCCATCACAAGGCCGTGGATGCCGAGATCGACTACCGTCATCCGGTCTTCGATGCCGGGGCCATGGCGGCGCAGGCCGATCTCTGGTCTCTGCAGGGAACCGGGCGCACCTGGTATTGCGGCAGTTATCTGGGATACGGCTTCCACGAGGACGGGATCCAGTCCGGGCTCGCCGTCGCCGAACAGCTTGGCCGCGTTCGCCGGCCGTGGACCGTCGCCGGCGAATCCGGCCGTATCGCAATGCCCGCGGCGCAGGCGCTCGAGGCCGCGGAATGACCCCGGCGCGCGAGGGCCTTTACCGGGGGGGAGTGATCCACACCCGGATCCACCCGGTTCGCCACAAGTTCCGCTACCGGGTGTTCGCGCTGCTGCTCGAGGTCGGCAGGATCGATGCAGCGAGCCGGCGGCTGAGATTGTTTTCCCACAATCGCTTCAATCTGTTCAGCCTGTTCGACCGCGACCACGGAGACGGAACGGGGCTCGAACCGTATCTGCGCGACCTCGCCGGGTCCGCCGGCCGGGGCGAGTGCGTCGACCGCTTCATGATGCTCTGCTATCCGCGGATCGCCGGCTACGCCTTCAATCCGCTGACCGTTTATTACGGGCTCGACCCCGGCGATCGAATCCGGCTGATGATCTACGAGGTCAACAACACCTTCGGCCAACGGCAAACCTACGTCGTTCCTGTTGCGACGGAAGCAAACGAAGACGTCCTCCTTCAGTCCTGCCCCAAATCCCTCTACGTCTCGCCGTTCAACTCGGACCGGGGATCCTATAGCTTCCACATCACCCGGCCCGAGGAAAACCTCGTCGTCGGCGTGGCCCTTCGCGACGAGGACGGTCCGGTGATGAAGGCGCATTTTCGCGGCTGCCGCGCACCGCTCACCGATGCCGCGCTTCTTCGGGCGCTGGCGCGGACCGGATGGATGACCGTGAAGGTCATCGGCGCCATTCACTGGCAGGCGCTCAGGCTTTGGCTGAAGGGGATGCGTGTAAGGCCCCGGCCCCGCACAGCGCGAAAATCCGTCCATATCCAAACCGTGCGCGAGGAGCCCGGCCGTTCATGATCCAGGAACTTACCGCAGGCGGACGCCCTGCCCGCAGATCGATCGGAAGCCTGTTCGAGCGGATCCTGATCCGCTTGGGAGGGCGACTTCTGAACGGCCCCGCGAAAGGCTCGCTGCTCCTGACCCTGCCTTCCGGCCGGCGCGTGCGCCTGGGCGCCCCGAACGGCGAAATGGATGCCGAGCTCCGCCTCAACAGCTACGCCCTCCTTCGCAAGGCGCTTCTGCGCGGATCGATCGGATTCGCGGAAAGCTATATCGACGGCGATATCGAAACCTCCGATGTGGTGAAGGTCTTCCGCTTCTTTCTCGACAACGAGCACTTGTTCATGCGCGCCGGGCGCGGGGTCTTCAAGGTTCGCGGAGCCGACCGCCTGATGCATCTGCTGCGCCGCAATTCGCTGAAAGGAAGCCGGCGAAACATCGCCGAGCATTACGACCTCGGCAACGATTTCTTCGCCGCTTGGCTCGATCCGGACTGCAACTACTCGAGCGGGATCTACCGGTCGGGAACCGAGACCCTCGAAGAAGCCCAGATCGCGAAACAGGATCTGGCGCTGTCGATGCTCGGAATCGAAGCCGGAGACAAGGTTCTGGAAATCGGATGCGGATGGGGCGGAATGGCGCGCCGCGTCGCGCGGACAGGCGCCAGGGTCACGGCCATCACCCTGTCCCGCGAACAGCTTGCCTATGCGCGCGAGGAGGCCGACAGGCTGGATCTGGCCGACCGGATCGAGTTTCACCTGCGCGACTACCGGCATACGTCCGGCAATTTCGACGCTGTCGTCTCGATCGAGATGATCGAGGCCGTCGGCGAGGCCTACTGGCCGACCTATTTCCGGACGATCCACGATCGCCTTCGCCGGGGCGGGATGGCCGCGGTCCAGGCCATCACCATCGATGAAGAGCGTTTCGACACCTACCGGAATTCGACGGATTTCATCCAGCGCTACATCTTCCCCGGCGGCCTGTTGCCGACAAAGCGCATCATCCGCGACCAGGCGCGGCAGGCCGGCCTCGAACCCGTCGACGTCCGAACCTTCGGCCCGAGCTATGCGGAAACGCTGCGCGAATGGCGCCGCCGCTTCGAGGCGACGTGGCCGGAGATCGCCAAACTCGGCTTCGACGAGCGGTTCCGCCGGATGTGGCGGTACTACCTCGGCTATTGCGAGATCGGCTTCGATCTCGGAATGATCGATGTCGGCCTCTATCAGCTCCAAAAACCCCTGAACCGGTAGGACCAGTTCATCCTTTCCTGTCGAGAAGGTATCGGTCGACGATCCGGAAGAAAATCCGGTTCGGCAGGATCCTCAGAAGCTTGAGCCCGAAAACGAAGCGCCGGGGGAACACGATCTCGTACTTGCGCCGCTCGAGCCCGGCGAGCAGGCGGCTGGCGGCCTCCCGCACCGGTATCAGAAACGGCATCGGGAACGGATTGTCGCGCGTCATCGGCGTGTCGACGAAGCCGCTGTTCACCAACGATATCGTGATCCCGAACGGTTTGAGTTCCGAGCGAAGCGTTTCCGCCAGATTGATCAGCGCGGCCTTGGTCGGACCATAGGCGGCGGACTTGGGCAGGCCGCGATAGCCGGCGCTCGAGGCGACGATGGCGATGTGGCCGGAACCGCGCCGGCGCATTGCCGGAATGAGGGCGGCAAGGGCATGGACGACGCCCATATAATTGACCTCGACGCCGCGCCGGATCGCATCAACGCTTAGGTCCGATGCCTCGACGATCGACCAGGTCGCCGCGTTGAGCACGGCCAGATCGATCGGCCCGTGCTCGGCTTCGATGGCCCTGACGCAATCGGAAACGGCCGCTTCGTCGGTCACGTCGAGCGGATAGGGAGAAAGCCACCACTTGTCCGCCGCGAGGCTTTCGAGCGTGTCGGCCGATCGCGCGGATATGGCGACTTTGCCGGCCTTGCCCTCGAGCAGGCAGGCGAGTTCCCGACCGATCCCGGAGCTGGCGCCGGTGATCCAGACGAGGTTCCAGCGTTTCCCGTCGTCCATCGTCCCGCTCAGATACCGGCGAACGGCTGCATCAGGCGGCTGATGATCCCCCGAAACCGGATCCGGGTTTCCGCCGCCACCAGGCAGATGCAGGGAGCACCCTCTTCGACATGCGGCTTGTGAACGACATGCTCATCGAGATCGGCGATGTCGCCCGGGCCGAAGACGCCGAATTCGTCACGGTAAGCGCCGGAAAGGATGAGCGTGAGTTCGCCACCGCCGTGGCCGTGCTCGGGAACCGCCTTGCCGGAAGCGACCTGAAGCATATACAGCGACGACGAGTTCGGGTCCTGCGCGATAACGTGTTTTTTGACGCCAGGCGCGATGGTACGCCAGCGCACGTCCGCCAGGCGGTCGCCGATGAACCGGCGCAATGGAAGAGGAACATCCGTGGCGGCGTGCGGCGCGGCGAAGGCCGGCCTGTCGGTCTCCTCGCCGATATCGATGCCGTCCAGTCTCTTCATCAGGCGTTCGAATGACGCCGGGCCGAGGGCCGGAGCATCGGCATGCTCAAGCAACTCTCCGCCCAGTTCCTCGGCCTCGTGGACGGCCTTTCTGCACGTCTCGCACATGGCGAGATGGGAGGCGACGACGACGAGATAGGCTTCATCGAGATTGCCGCTCGCGTAGCGGAGCAAAGTCGCTTCATCCAGGTGATGGGCGATCATCGTATTTCTTCCAGTGTCTGCTTCAGCTTCGCGTATGCGAGGCGCATGCGCGACTTGACGGTACCCAGCGGCAGCGACAGGCGCCGGGCGATTTCGGTTTGCGCGAGGTCATGGATATAAGCCAGTTCGATGACGAGGCGCTGGTCGTCGGGCAGCTCGACCACGGCGCCCGCGACACGCTCCGCCCGTTGCGCCGTATCGAGAGCCTCTTCGGAACTCTCGCGATCGTCGGCGAGCTCGATCGCGTGCACATCCTCGTATGGCAGCGAGGACTGCCGTCTCAGGCGGTCGATCCGCACGTTCCGGGCAATGGTGAAGATCCAGGCGCTCACGGTTCCGCGTTCCGGCGCGAACTGCCCCGCCTTGCGCCAGACGGCGGTGAACACGTCCTGGACGATGTCCTCCGCGAGAGCCGGGTCGGCGCCGCTCTTGAGCATCACCGCCTTGACCCGCGGTCCGAAATGATTGAACAGCCGCTCGAAGGCCGGGCGGTCGCGTTCGCGCACCCGGACCATCAGGTCGGTGAAGTCGATTTCTTCGGCGGGTCTGGACCTATCCACTCGCGTCGCGCTCAACGCCATGGGCTTCACCCTTGTCTAACATACTTTCCCACTACGGTGCGCGGCGGCAAACGGATCACGTGAAAACCCAATAAAATAATCCGATGCCGCCTGCGCAGCGGGCAACGGAAGGGATGAGACCGGTGATCCGGTCACGCATGTCGGACGTATCCGCCATTGATCGTTCGAACAGCGCCGAATAATCGCCCCGGTGCCAGCCGGACCGGCAAGCAACAGGAGAACCGATCGGCGCGGCGACGAATAGGGAGAAGAATTTGCAATTGGGATTCGGCCCATTCGGGGGAGGCCTCCGGCCATGACGAGCATCGTCTGGTTCCGCCGCGATCTGCGGCTGTGCGACAATCCTGCGCTCGACGCGGCGATTGCACGCGGCCGGCCGATCGTCGCCGTCTACGTAAACGACGATGCGGACGCCGACCGATGGAAGCCGGGCGGCGCATCGCGCTGGTGGCTGCATGGATCGCTTCGCGCCCTTGCCGCTGCCCTCGAAGACCGGGGGAACCGGCTTGTTCTCAGAACCGGGTCAGCCGCCGATATCCTCGACGACCTCGTCGCCGAAACCGGCGCGACCGCCGTCTACTGGAACAGGCGCTACGAGCCCTGGGCGACAAGCCGCGACGAGAAAATAAAGTCGGCCCTGAAAGACAGGGGCATCGAGACGCGAAGCTTCAACGCGAGCCTGCTTGCCGAACCGTGGGAAGTGGCGACGCGGCAGGGCGGGCCTTACAAGGTGTTCACCCCGTTCTGGAAAGCGTTGCGGACGCTCGGCAGCCCGGACCGGCCGACCCCTGCCCCGGCCCGCATTACGGCGCCTGAAGCCATTCCCAAGGGGGAAGACCTGTCGTCCTGGGGCCTGCGTCCGGAAAGGCCCGACTGGGCAGGCGGCTTGCGCCGGAACTGGGAACCCGGCGAAGACCACGCGCTTTCGCGGCTGACCGACTTCGTCGAAAGCGCGGTCTTCGACTACCGCGACCGCAGAAACCTGCCCGCCCTTCCGGGAACGTCGCGGCTGTCCCCGTGCCTGCATTTCGGGGAGATCGGCCCGCGCCAGGTCTGGAACGCCGTTGTCGGCAGCGCGCTGGAGCGAACCGGCAGCCCCGATCCGCGCGGCGTCGAGGTGTATCTTTCGGAGATCGCCTGGCGCGAATTTTCCTATCACCTGCTGTTTCATTTCCCCGAGCTCCCCTCCTCGCCCCTGCGCGCCGAGTTCGAGGATTTTCGATGGCGGAACGAGCCGGTCGACCTCGCCGCATGGCAGCGCGGATCGACGGGATATCCGATCGTCGATGCCGGCATGCGCGAATTGTGGACCACCGGCTGGATGCACAACCGGGTCCGCATGATCGTCGCCTCCTTCCTCATAAAGGACCTTCTGATCGATTGGCGCACGGGCGCGGACTGGTTTTGGGACACGCTGCTCGACGCCGATCTCGCCAGCAATTCGGCAAGCTGGCAGTGGGTCGCCGGCTGCGGCGCCGACGCCGCGCCCTATTTCCGCATCTTCAACCCGACCATCCAGGGAACGAAATTCGACCCCGATGGCGGCTATGTCCGCAAATGGGTGCCGGAACTCGCCGGGCTGTCCGACGCGGCAATCCACGCGCCATGGGACGCAAAGCCGATCGACCTCGCCGATGCCGGCATCGACCTGGGACGCACCTATCCGATGCCGATGGTCGACCACCGTGCCGCACGCCGGCGGGCTCTGGATACCTTAGCGAGGATCAAGCCATAAGGATTTTGGCGGCGGCGGCGTGATCCTGTGAAAAAGTGCGGACGTATCGGGATTTCAACGAGTGGAACGCGACGATGATCATCACTTCTCTCTATGCCGGTCTGCTTGGACTGCTTCTGTGCATCCTGTCGGTCCGCGTGATTTCGGTTCGCCGTACGACAGGCGTCGGTTTGGGTCACGGCGACGAAATCGCCCTGGAACGCAGAATCCGCGCCCAGGGCAATTTCGCGGAATACGTACCGCTGGCGATAGTCCCGATCGGAGCGCTGGAACTGGCGGGGCAGAATGCGATTGTCCTGCACCTGTTGGGGATCGGCCTTTTCCTGGGGCGGCTCCTGCACGGCTGGGCTCTGTCCTTCAGCCGTAAAAACGCTTCCGCCCGGATCGCGGGCATGGTTCTCACCTTGGTCATGCTCAGTGTCGCATCGGTCCTGAACCTTGCGGTGTATTCGAGCAGGCTGCTCGATCTTGGCTGGGGTCGTGGGGAGTGGGGATTCGCCGGGCTTCCGGAATGGATCCCGCGCACCGGCCGAACCGGGATAGCCTGCGGCAACCGCAATAAGTCAGTTACCTGACTATTTTGAGCGATAAAAGCCCGGATTTGCGGGCTCTTATCGCGTCGCGCTGCAAACGCCGCCCGTTCAGCCTCGCGCATGAAGCCATTTCGGCAGGAAGTCGTAGGCGTTCGGGATCGCCGACGCGTCGAGCGCGATGCCGGCGCGTCCGAGAATGTCCCGCAGCGATCCGTCGTTGAACGCGTCGAACAGGTCGGTCGCGCCGCCGATCGGCTCACCGCCGACGAAGATCTGCGGAATGGTCGGTGCGCCCGTCCGGTTTCTCAGCTCCTTGCGGACCTCGCCGGCAAAGTCCT
>Ga0209692_10006075_pt1 | contig 10091 bp, 12 predicted proteins | sample tdDd472_FD_187129 | JGI IMG/M metagenome (GOLD analysis project Ga0209692, IMG submission 187129) | Marine sediment microbial communities from the Atlantic coast under amendment with organic carbon and nitrate - tdDd47.2 (SPAdes)... | ecosystem: Environmental > Aquatic > Marine > Coastal >...
GGAGTTTTTACGCATGGAGGGAAACGATCCGCCGATCGCGAGGCCCGCGCATGGTGCCTGGAACTCCAGGAACGCGGGGCTGGTGAAATCCTACTGACCAGTATCGACCGTGATGGGACCGGACTCGGTTTCAGCAATGACGTGACAGGAAGCATTGCCCGAGAACTCCATATTCCGGTGATCGCATCCGGCGGCGCAAAAACCCCGCAACACCTTCTGCAAGCGCTAGAAATGGGGGCCGATGCGGTCCTGGCTGCGACGATGTTCCACTCTGGATCCTATCGCATATCTGAAGTGAAAAAAACATTGAACGACAAAGGCATCCCTCTGCGGATGGATTTCCCATAACCTGTAACTCTGCTTTATTCTTATTGATAATTAGCAACGCATAGGAGCAAATATGATTTTACCAAGTATCGACCTCTACAACGGCAAGGCAGTCCAGTTGAGACAGGGACGAGAACCCGTCATCGAACGTGAGGATGTATTTGAACTGCTTGAAGCCTTCAGCCTCTATGGCGAGGTGGCCGTGATCGACCTGAATGCCGCATTTAGAGAAGGATCCAACCGCGATCTCATCGTGGAAATGGCCAAACGCGCCCCTATCCGCGTGGGCGGCGGAATCCGGGACCTTGAGACAGCACGCGATTACCTGAAAGCGGGCGTGACTCGCATCATCATCGGGACAGCTGCCCAGGAACCATTCCTGAAAAAGCTTCCCAAAGATCAAATCGTCATCGCCCTGGATGCCTGGGGAGATAACTGGGTGACCGATGGATGGAAAACGAAAACCTCACTTTCTCCCCAGGATGTCCTTGCCCAACTCGCTGAACGCTGTGGGGAGTTCCTCTACACCCAGGTCGAAAAGGAAGGCATGATGCAGGGGATCGATCAAGAACGATTCAAGCGCATCGCCGAACAGTCACCTTTGCCCGTTACGTTTGCAGGCGGTATCACGAACATTGAAGACATCACATTCATTCGTGATCTCGGGGCCAAAGCTCAAATCGGCATGGCGGTCTACTCAGGGCACCTCAGCCTGGAGGATTGCTTGTTTGCCCAGCTCGATTTCGAGAAACAACATCTCATTCCAACCGTGGTACAGGATTTGGACACGGGCGCTGTGCTCATGTTAGCTTATTCCTCTCAGGATTCTTTGAGGCGGAGCCTTGAAGAGCGCAAAGGCGTCTATTTCAGCAGGAGCCGCAAAGCGCTATGGGAGAAGGGCGCCACCTCGGGAAACCGACAACGCCTTGTGCAAGTGGAAACGGATTGCGATGGCGACACGTTGGTGTTTCAGGTCCATCAACAGGGGCCTGCCTGTCATTTCAATCGCTACAGCTGCTTCCCTAAAACAAATCCTGGCTTCGACTTAAATGCGCTTGAAGCCGTCCTGAAAGACCGCTTTGACAAACGTCCCGAAGGCTCCTACACGACGAAACTGTTTCAGAGCGCGGAGTTTCTGAATTCGAAAATTTTGGAGGAAGCACAGGAGCTCGTGGAAGCCCAAAGCTTTGAAGAAGTCCGCTGGGAAGCTTCCGATCTCATTTACTTCGCCCTGACCAAAGCCATTTCATGTGGTGTGAGTTTAGACGATATTCGTGCAGAACTGAGGAGTCGACATGCAGGATAACAGTCCACAATTTGACCAAATGGGCCGTTCGCTCCAAATCCAGTCCATAGACCAATGGCAAAGGCCGCAAAGCGATCAATTCCAATCGGCAAACCGAATTGTCGCCGAAATGGTTCTTGAACTTGATCGAATCGGCCCGGAATTCCTCATATCGAAAAGCGAAGAACTGGACGGCTTTCAACCAAAGATAATCAACCTTCTTCCATTCGAATCCTACGCCCTGGATCCGCACCTGAAACAACACCTAAGAGTGGCAGCAAGACGCATCGAACGGTTCGCCAAGAGCCAGAGAGAGAGCCTCGTGGATCTGTCCTTTTCCGATGAATGCGGCTCCTATGGTCATCGCTTCCTTCCCATGGAAACAGCTGGATGCTACATTCCTGGCGGACGTTTCCCGTTGGTGTCTTCGGCACTGATGACCCTCATTCCCGCCAAGATAGCCGGCGTAGGAAACCGCATCGCGGTCTCTCCCAGCTCACACCCCGCCATCCAGGCGGCTGCCTCACTGGCGGGAGCGACCCATTTCCTTCAAATGGGCGGAGCCCAGGCCATCCTGGCCCTGGCGCGCGGATTTATGGGATTGCCAAAAGCCCAAATTATCTGTGGCCCGGGAAACGCCTTTGTGAATGCAGCCAAGGCCAAAGTTCAGGACCAAGTAAAAATCGATTCACTGGCCGGCCCAAGTGAAATTCTGGTCCTGGCAGATGCTGAGACACCCGTTGAATTCGTTGTACAGGATTTACTCGCCCAGGCCGAACATGACCCCATGGCACTTTCGGTTTGTGCGGCAATCGATCGAACCTTCCTGGAGGCCATTCAAGCTGAATTGAGACAACATCCCGTCGACCAAATCGGCGATTGCCATCTTCTCCAGGCTGAGACGCAGGACGAACTGGTCGAGTTCTCCAATAAAATGGCACCGGAACACCTTCTGGTCACCAACCCGGAACGTATTTCTGTCAATGAACTCGTCAACTATGGCTCCCTCTTCCTGGGTGAATGGAGCGCTGTGGCTTTGGGCGATTATTGCAGTGGCCCCAACCACACCCTTCCAACCAACGGGTTCGCCTCGCTCTCAGGAGGCTTGTCAGTGGGTGATTTTCTGCGAACACTAACCTGGCAGCAAATGAAACCGACGCCTGAATACATGGATCTTTCAGAGACAGCCAGCACCCTAGCTCAACTTGAAGGTTTAAGCCACCACGAGGAGAGCATTCGAGTTCGGGTCAAGCAATTAAAAACCTAACCAGATTAGCAAAAATTTCCCTCGCCTATGCGACCGATCTGTCAGGATCATGAAGTGGCATTCGGTAACTAGCACCAACAGGCCGGCGAGGCCCAGGGCAATGACCAGGTGACACCGCTGAAGAACGGTGACTTGTCAGCGTTGTTGACTGGATTGATGGACAAATGCGGGGCCCGGGCCCCGCATTCCAAACAAAGCTGTGTCGTGAGGTTGGCGACTTCCAGATTTCAACACTCTGTTTGGTTGCGATTAACCTCCCAGTCGACAGGCTTCGAAATGGATTTAAAGTAGTTGTCACCTTGAAACGTGGATGTCCCTTTTGCTGTGGCCACGTTTGCCACCTTTTGTCATATTGTTCATGTACGAGCAGATCTTCCTCATCTTAATCAGTTAGAATTATCCAGGTTTCTTCTTCTCTTTTTCTTTAATCGATCAAGGACACCATGCATGATGAGTCCAAGTATTAAAAAAAACCATGCAGGAAAAGGTCCCATGATAAGCCACTTGCTGATTGACATTGAAACAACTGTACTTTTTCCAGCCAAAGATGTTTTCTCTATAGACGGGAAAAGAAAACTTGACCTTATCCGATAAGTGGAACTCGCAGGTCCCATGCATTGATTACCTTCTTTGTAATCATATTCATTTAAGGAAAAACGAACATTGTCTTTACGCTCTAGCAATTCACCAGTGGAGGAATATCGATAGAAACAATCGGTTCGGGCTGTGGTTACTTCAAGTTCATCATTGGAATTGACCCTAAGCCTGAACACACCCCCAGCTGAATGAACTCTAAGGCTGTAGATGAAGTTCCCGGACGGATCGTACTTTTGGACTCGCTTATAGTGTCGTACCCCGCAATAAATATTTCCAGACGAATCCACTGATATACCTTGAAGATTTCCTAAAGGCCTTTCATATGAAGAGCCTGCCCATGGGAAATCGAAGGTACCCCCAAACCATCCAATGCCTCCGAGAATCATTAGGAAAATGGCTAGGATTCGGAGTGTGATGAACCGCATTACACTGCCCTGCTGTCACCAAAAAGAAGAACTCCTTGCCCAAACACCTGGGCTTTCTTGCCAACAAAAAAAATCATATGAGTCCTACTTTCAGCCTATTCGGTCCTGCCCGCTGTAGGCCCTTAAAAGGTAAAAGCTTATTCTACCTTTTTCACTTAAAAAAGCGCTCCAATCATGTTGTTGGTTTAGCTACATACAACTGTAGTTAAGCAAGTTAAAGAAAACCAGAGCGCCAATTGAGACAATAACAGGTCTTCAACAATCCATTTTCGATATCATCCCAGACCATAGCATAATGCGTGGGTAAAATAGACAAGCAATTCGATCGGTAGTTTCGTAAGCGTCAATTCTTCGCCGCCTTGGAACATTAAGTGAAATAGGGCATTCTTCCTGAAAAGGAGGATGTCATGAGTAAATCCGCGGCCTGGAAAGGCCATATCGAAAGCTGGGAGGAATCGGGTCTTTCTCAAAGCGAATTTTGTTTGGAGAAGGGACTATCGTTGCATTGCTTCAAATACTGGCGTTGCAGATTTTTAAAAGAGCGAAAAGATTCCGGTCCAGTCAAAATCGTTCAAATCCAACCGTCTCCGTTTATTGGCAAATCGTCACCACCCTTTTTTCTTCGCTATCAAAAATGGGAATTGAGCATCGCCCCTAATTTTGATGATAAGGGTCTGAGTCGGCTCCTCGACGTCCTGGAGGGTCATTGACCATGGCCTGGTCACCCTTTCCGAATTCTTGTCGAGTGTTTTTGGTGTTAGGCACCACCGATATGCGAAAGTCGTTCAACACCCTGGCTATTGTGGCGGACGCCAAAGGGCTCGATGTGTTCTCAGGAGATTGCTTTGTGTTTTGTAACCGTCGAAGAAACTTGATCAAGTGTCTGTACTACCTGAAGAATGGTTTTTGTCTTTGGCAAAAAAGGCTCGATAAACACCGCTTCCAGTGGCCTCAAACCGAGGCCGAAGTCCGTCACATTGATGCCATGACCTTTGCCTGGCTTTTGGAAGGTTTTAACATCGATCAGGCCCATCAAAGCCTTGAACACGAGGTCCTTATTTAACAATTTAAGCTGTTTATATTCTTTGTTTTGTGCTATATTTATCTCATGAAAAAGGTGACGGTTTCAAAGAATGAATATGACGTTTTAAGGGACGAAAACAGCAGAATGGGAATAAAGATTAAAGCTCTAGTTACAAATTCCATATTCTGGTAACGGGTCTAAAAACCCAACGTTATTCTGCCCACCAGGTGAACAGTGTTTCTATTTTACCCCTGCCAGGGCCGTTTACTCAAGAAAGGCCTGGTCGTCTGGAGCGAAATTCAGTGTCTCAAAAACCGACGGTTTTAACGGAATCTAAGAATTATACGAAGGAATTCAACCAGATTTGTAACTTTCCCAGTGATTCCTAATCTCCAATCTTCCGATGCTTTTCCATAATGATATAGTGAGCTGAAATCGCTGCAACTATTTCTTCGAATTCACGGTTTTGATTAAAGGATTCTTCAAAACAATGCCTTATTGCAGCCGGAAAATGGCTTTCCTCAACATCAAAATCGTTTAAGAGTGTATTCCAGATATATTCTGCTCCGCTTTTTTCCTGATCTGCTGCTAATTCTAGCCATTTCATTCCTTCCTTGTCATCGATAGGAGTTAAAGGAATTTGGATTGATTTTTCGGCTAAAATTGATCCATATCCGGTTATGTAATGCATGGCTAAGTACCATTGGCCAGGATAATAGCCTTGGTTTGCAGCCTTCCTTATCCATTCAAGGCCACCTATTTCATCGGGGGGTGGACCATCACTATCATACCAACCATTGAAAACACGAATGCCTAATGAAAATTGGGCAGCAGCGTCACCCTCTTTTGCGTTTTTCTCGATCTGAAACCGATGGATATGATCGCGAACAGAATCAATTTGTTCGCAACGAAAAAAGGCAGGACAGATCAACAGGACTATCAAAAAGCATTTCAATGAATTGAATTCTCATGAAATCAACGTTATTCTGCCCACCAAGTGAACAGTAACGCTATTTTAACCTGACCAGGACCGTTTTCCCAAGAAAGGAGTGGTCGCCTGATTCATATTTTGGCGTCTCAAAAAAGGTACATCCTCAAGACAGATCCCTTCTTCGGGAAGTTTTTTCACAAACTTGACTTTGATATTGTGGTTAAAGGCGATAGCTTGGAAAAGAGGACTATTTCATGCTAAACACACTTATTTTTTTTATCCTATTAGGTTCACCAGGCCCAAGTGGAGACCTGGAAATGTTTATTTTCAGCGAAGCCAAAGTTCCAATTGAGAATGCTCTTGTAATTCTGAATGATGAAAATGGTGATGTGCTCGAAACTAAATTGACCGATGTTCATGGAATTTCACTATTTGAGAATATTAGCTCACAAACAGTCTCTATTGTTATATGCAAAGAAGGGCGAATACCATTGGAACTGAAATCAATTCAAATTGACGAAAATCTTTTGAACCATTACGAATTTTTTCTTCCCAAAGCCTTTTTGGATTCTGAGAACACAATAATCCTAGATGGTTGGATGCAGATAGAATTAACACCTATGGGCAAATTCCCACGAATCGCACATGGAAATGATAAGCCCGTTTTTTTTAAACAAGTTTCGATACCAAAGCCAACGCATTTGTCTGCTGATTCGCTACCCAACTATATTGTGCTTGAAGCGACACTATCAAAGTCTGGTGAGATTGTTGAAATCAGGTATGATCCCGATGACCAGGAACTTTCAGGCATTCCAATTGAATTATCTTACCTTGCAAAATTGACTCTTCAAAAGTGGAAGTTTCTGCCAGCAAACTATTTTGGGCGAGATGTAAGCGTAAGAACCAAAGTGAAGGTCCCTTTTGAACCATGACCCGATTCTTAGGTTCCGAAAAAGGACCGAATCTCAGGGTAAACCAATTAACGTCTGGAGTTGGGACAGACAGATTTTGCAATCCGAATAGTCTCGCCACTTTTAACATCGATGACACAATTTACGATCGTACCTGGCTTGAATTCCCAACATTCATCTTTTGGATCATAGTTCTCACTGGGCAATAGCCGATTAATCATTTCACCAAGAGGTATGGCCTGAGTGGGGCGCAACACATCCGTGCCTTCATTTAGCAAATGCACATAAACAAGCTCAGTATTTATGCCCAACCAAATTCCCTGAAACCCAACGTTATTCTGCCCATCAAGTGGACACTAACACTATTTTACCGCGATTGCGCCAATTCTCCCAGAAATGGATTTAGAAACAGACACGAAAAGGATGTTGTCAACACGAAGAATGAAAGGCCATGTTTTTCTCGATACCAACTTGGCAATTAAGCAACAAGTTGGACATGGGCATCAATAACATCCCAGGGGGCGAACAAAAGTCCAGCTTCATCCTTTTTTATTAACTCTGTCGAAATCAAGGCTGTTACATCAACGTGGACGTTCTTGTAGTCTCTTTCAACCAATTTCGCTAATGAACGGATGCTTAGCGGGCCATTCTTTTTTAACGCTCTGAGCAGGTGTATTCTCTTTGGAGTTAATACGCTCATAAACATGGTGAAATCTTCAAAATTAAAATGGATTTCCGTATTTGGGTCTTGGCCTTTTTCAAGCTCATTCCACTTATTTATGAAACGATTAAACGCATTGTCTGGAGTGTCTACTCCTATTTGGATGTGCTTTTTATTCATTACGCTCACCTCTAAATTTTTCGACCTCGTGTTTGAAATCGGCTATTAATTTTTCAACGTTTTCGAATTCGTAAGGTTCTTCTTGATCCTTAATGTGTCTGTGATCGCCTTTTCCTTTTTCGTTGTCATAACGAACCAAGCAGTTTCCATGGCTGCCATAGAACAAACGATATTTGATTCCATGTGGGCGAAACGTGTCTGGTTCAGGAAGCTTCCAAATAACTAACTCCAAAATCGAACCATCTTTGTAGGTGAATTTTTCTTTTAGAACTAGCCTTGCCTTCATATGGTAAATTATACCATATGGCAAGCCAGGCCACAAGCTGCATGGTTGGCCTCATTTCCTCCAATGTTGAAACATTGCTGTAATGTTGCCAGATTTACCCAGTGTCAGAAAAGGACCCATTTTTTAGGTGAATAACTAAACGTAGGTTCTTTGGAAAATCCAGTCCCAAAAAACGGTCCTGGATTCCTTTTTCCCAACAACCTCGATTTTGACCGTTTTATCGGACCCGCAATTCCATGTGAAACGAGCCTGAAAAGGATCCATTTTTGTCTGTTTTGGTGCATGAAACACAAGTAATGATGCAGGGGCTCCCCCTTTTGACTTGCCTTAATTTGACAAATTAGACGGTATTACATATAATACCATATGAAGCAAGTTGTTTTTGATACATGTGTCCTTGTTGCCGGGTTAAAGTCCAACCGGGGTGCCTCCTTCCAGCTTTTGAAGCTGATTGGATTGGACCATTTTCAAATCAACTTATCCGTGCCTCTTGTTTTGGAATACGAAGATGTTTTAACCAGAGGCTTTCTGACACCCCCGTTCACTTCGAATGAATTAATCGACATCGTGAATTACCTCGTTTCAGTGGGGAACATTCATGAAGTCTTCTTTCTCTGGAGGCCCATTCTTAAGGACCCGAAAGATGATATGGTCCTTGAACTGGCGGTTCGTTCAAATAGTTCCCATATCATCACATTCAACGAAAAGGATTTTAAAGCAGCAAAAGGGTTTGGGATCCAAATCAAAACCCCAGGACAATTTTTAAAGGAAATTGGAGTGACCAAATGAGTACCCTAAGTTTAAGACTACCGAACTCTCTTCATAGTGAGCTTAAAGAATTGGCCAAAAAGGAAGGTATTAGTATCAATCAGCTCATTACGACGGCGGTCGCAGAAAAGATGTCCGCTCTTCTTACAGCTGAACTCCTGGAAAACAGAGGAAAGAGAGGGTCGAGAGAACTCTATCTGAGCGCTTTGGATAAAGTGCCTTCAGTACCTCCTGAAAAAGGCGATGAACTTCTTTAAGGCTTGTGCCTACAGATAACCCACTCACCCGAAATGGTCCCCACTGTCGGAATTGATCTGATTTCGAAAAAGTTGGGGAAGTCGAGTTTTTCGGCGAATGGTCAATTCACCAGGTGTAGACGTTTCGAACTCTGTCCCGTATTTCCGGTGGCATCGATCTTGGACGTGTTTGGAAGCCTCGAACGGTGTACAAACCGCAGAACCTTCTCTAAACAGGGCCTTGAAATAGGTTGTTGGTGAGATAAAGGCATTAGTATAAGATGCTTTAGTGCAGCGAAAGGAACCCTCATGACCATCCAGCCTGTCATCGAACTTCAAGAGATGACCAAAACGTTTCAGAAAACTCGAGCCGTGGACGGCATCAGTCTTGCCATTCCTTCCGGAGAAGTTTACGGTTTCCTTGGACCAAACGGAGCAGGAAAAACCACCACCATTCGCATGTTGACGGGGATTCTCATCCCCGATTCTGGCCGAATTGAAGTCCTGGGGCATTCCTTTTCAAAACAGCGCAGTCAAATTCTGAATCGACTCGGCTACATCCCCGACAGGGCTTATCTCTACCCCAAATTGACTGGGTACGAACTGCTTATGTTTCTGGGAAGCTTGAGGAAGATGGATATGGCAACGATCCGAAAGCAGGCAGATAAGTATTTCGAAATGTTTGAACTGCGAGACAAAGCCAAGGAGTTGATCGAGCGTTATTCCCACGGCATGCGCCAAAAATTGGTCTTGGCCTCGGCACTTATTCACGACCCAGACCTCATCATTGTCGACGAACCGATGGTGGGCCTCGACCCTCGCGCGGCGCGACGCATCAAAGAACTCTTCAAAGAATTAGCAAACGAAGGAAAAACCGTTTTCATGTCCACACATTCTCTGGATGTGGCCGAACAAGTCTGCACGCGGGTGGGGATTATCCACAAGGGCAAAATGGTCGCCGACGATCGGCCAGACATTCTGCTGGGCCAATTGAAAGAACGCGGCGCCGCTGCGGACAGCGACCTGGAAGCCGTATTCATGGCCCTGACCGAGGATGAACCCCATGACCATTCTATTCAGCTCAATGCGTAATTTCATCCTACTTCAGGGTATGCACCTGAATCGGTTTCGCAACAGCGCCTGGCATTTCATCACCCGGCATCGCGTCCTCTCTCCCCTTTTCCTCGTTCTGT
>Ga0209692_10006079_pt1 | contig 10088 bp, 6 predicted proteins | sample tdDd472_FD_187129 | JGI IMG/M metagenome (GOLD analysis project Ga0209692, IMG submission 187129) | Marine sediment microbial communities from the Atlantic coast under amendment with organic carbon and nitrate - tdDd47.2 (SPAdes)... | ecosystem: Environmental > Aquatic > Marine > Coastal >...
TTCGGTTACTAAAAGTGAATCCGGGAACTGTAAAGTTTTAATGTATAGATTATAAACTTCGTGATTTATTAAATTCTTTTCCGATTTACGCTTGTAATGTTTGATAATTTTTTCGGTATTTACTTTAGTTAAAATGTTAAACGCCCTTCCCCTGAATTTTGTATTATTTAACACTATCGAACTTAAAACGGATGATAATTCCATTGCGGTAAAAACTGAAATCAAAGAAGAATCAGTTACACCAAAGTTATCCAGACTATACTCATTAAAATAAATCCCCTCATCCGATTGTTTCAAACTGTCACATAACGTGAATAATGATTCAAGCCGCTTGTTGAATTGTCTTGGAGTAATAATGCCCAATTTCCGGGCAGAATGTATCGCTAAAATATACGAAGAAATATCACCTGTAGAAATAATGTTAGCATTAGAGAATGACGAAGTAACCCCTGTTATAGTGTCAGTATAATTTTCGAAATAATGCCATGCCGTTATTGCAGACATCATCTCGCGCATTGATAATTGTCGTGCTAGGAGAGAGTTTTCTTCAACTACTTCCACTTCAACAACAGGGTATTCTATCTCCTCCGGTATCAGATATTCATAAAAAAATATTATTACTACCCCGATTACTACTCCCGCAACTAACCCTATTCGCCCAAAAATTTTAAGTATATTTTTCATGAATCACCCGAATTCTCTTCTTTTGTAACACTTAAAAATATCACCAGAGTACTCCCCAAAACAGCAAAGAAAAACAGGAAAAACAAAAGTAAAAACAGATTTAGTCTTGGTTCGTAATAAAAATATATCTTAATAACACTAACTACTATCGCGGTAAATGTTAGGGATAGCAATAGAACCCGCAGGTAACCGGCACTTTTTTCTACCTGCCTTTTATCTCCCTCACCATATTCTCTGATTTTTATAATTCCGGTATAAAACGGGGTCAATACAATTCGTTTGTACTTTGCAAGAAATCCGCCTCCCCCTTTTATAATCAAAGATCTGATTTCAAGCGTAATTATGAAGATACTTAATGCTGGTAATAATTTCAAAAACAACCCCTCATCGATAATCTGAATATCGAGCGCAACAACAAATACGAGAAATAAACCCCAGAAATATAATGTGAAAGAGGCTAAATAACCTGCCAGAGTGCCCGCCAGGTATAAACTGTTTTCTTTGGATAAACCGGCATCACAAAAATATTTCCTCATTCTGAATGCGTTAAGAATTTTATCAAAAAATGCTGTTTCAAACAGCAAGCGGTTATGAAAACCATTATCATATTTTTTTTCAAGAAGATATTCCGCGAGGAGAACTGATTTTTTTTCGGGATTGTTGAACACTTCCAGCATATAGCGAAAATCGACCGGTATTTTATTTAATACTTCATTTTTTTCGTCTGGTTCAACTTTTTCTTCGCTTTCATCTTCACTTTCCCCCGCATCCGTTTCATCCTTCTCTATGCCTGATCCTTTTTTTTCACCGGCGGGTAGATCCGTTTTAGTTTCGCTTTCCTCTATCTCTAAGTCAACAACTTTTACTTCAGAATCATCATCAGAAGTTATGATAGGAGTATCATCATCCAGATCTTCAAATAAGCTTACATCCTTATTTTCTTCAGGTATCAGCTCAGCAATTCCTCCTGTAAAGACATCACGTTCAATTATTACTCCATTCCAAGCTCCCGGCGAAAACCTCTTCCCTGACTGTATTGCATTTCTAAAAGATATCATATCGTCACTCAGAATATCAAACCTGAAATCGGAAATCCCTACTAGAGCAAAAAGTTTTGCAGGAAACCATGGTATCTCTTTCAGGTTAACCACCCTTTCAAATGTAATTTTTCTTGCAGGTTGAACAACGCAAACATTTTTATCAATAAAATGAGGGATGGTCTTTTTTAAGTAATTTTTTGCAAGCAGCGTACCCGTGTTAACGAACAGGACATATTTCGCTTCCGATTTCATGAGAGCCAGTTTTATACCAGAAGCATTTATTGGTTTATCAGGGTTATCTTTCAGCAGCATGATCTTTTTTTCAGAAGCATATATTTCAATTTCCTTCCCGCATTTTTCGCAGACTAGAAATTTATAAACATTAAAATTTGTATCCAGGTTGTTGATGCTTTCAATCGTATCATTAACAGCCTCAATTTGCTTATTGTCAACAATTACAAATACATCTACGCTCCCTGATACGGATTGAATTTCTTTCAACTCTTTTTTCGGTGGAGTTTTATAAAGGAATGTTATCATATATATCAGCGTTGCAATAATAATAACATATTCTATAAATACAGAAATCATTCCCCAAAAACCAAAGTCGAAAATATGTATCATTCTCATCCAGAGCAGATACAATCCGGCAATTATCGAAATTGCGAAAAGGATGTCACTTAAAATTAGTTTTATACCATGCAGTCTGGGGCTTATCAAAACATTTTACCGGTTAATTTTAGCCTTATTTAACACTTCTATTGTCGAAAAAAAAAGTACACTCTTTAGCATGAACAATTGGCGCAGGCATAAAAACCCGGCAATTTGGGTTTGCCGGGTGAGAATGAGAGGGATATAAAGTAATAGGGGAGTAAATGTTTATTTGCAGAATGGTATAATTTGTCTGGGAATAAGGTTGAACTTTTAAAGGGAGTAACAAATATTACCGGCAGCCGAAACTGCCGATAATATTCAACCGTGTGTTACAATAGGAAGAGATTTACTCCTAGTCCGATGATGGAATTTTTATAATCTACAGGCATAATTTCATTAAACTTTTTCATGTAAGGTATTGTGGTAGACTTGTAATATGCCTTGAAAAATAAATCGCCAAGAATACCTTCGTTTTCAAATGGGAAATATGTAGCTTCAATGGTCAATCTGCTTCCGCCACCCCTGTTTTCTTCTACACCTTTAATAAAATAGAACCAATCATACTGTACCGATAAAACTGCAAGGTCTGTACCCGTAATCGAGCTGGCGAACCCAAGATTCGCACCATAATACAAGTCTGTTAGGTCATTAAAATTTGTCAAACCGGGTCCGTCTGTATTTGCCTCAGTAGGAGATGAGCCTTCCTGTACATTTGCGAAATGAACTCCTATTTGTCCTATCCCCCCCTGGAATCCGACAAGCACCGGCAATTTTATAGACTCTGTGAAAGCGTTGGAAGCATAGATAAATCTGAACAGGTCAGACTCGCCGTAACTTGCCTCAATTCCTTTATTCGGTGCCGTACCCCAGTATTGCGAAGTATTCGCTTCAAAATCTCCAAATACGGGAACATAACCATCAGCATACGAATCGCCCGCATAAGCTTTATCGGTGGTAAATTTATATTCTTTATTTGAGTTGAGCAGGTTGGCAATTCCAACGATCAGAAGGTGCCCTGCGCTGGTGGAAAACTCGCTGAAACCATCTTTTGAGTATACAGACCACGCGAATGGGAAATATACCTGCGTTGTAACATCCTCAAATCCGATAAGATTTGTTGGTACAAGTTCAGACCCGCTGTAATGAACATAAGGATTGGTATGGGTTCCACTTCTTAATTCAACTCCCATTTGTAAACCTGAGCGCACATTGCTCTGAGCACTCAGCAGATTTATAAAAACTGCTAAAAATAGCATAATAGTTGTTCTTTTTATCATGTGAATGCGTCCTATAAGTTTAATACCTGGAATCTTATTTCTCTTGCAAAATAGCCCCCGGGGTATAAAATGGCAATACGTCATTTGCCCTATTCTAACACAATAAAACCTGCCGACATACTTTCATTAATTTTAATCAACAGGGAATTCTGCAAAAACCGGGATTGTGCTCGGCGAACTCACCCGACTAATGCCGAAAATAATTGCAATACTAAAATGTGAGCCTTTATAAATGGCGACTTAGCTGGTGGAGTATATCATCCCGTGGTTTAATATTTTATTAATCGAAACTAATTGAATATTGACGTCCAATTAGGTAAATTTACATGATTGTAATTTTCTAAATTAAAAGACAAAAGGAGATAGATATGACAACGATTCTGGATATTCAGGGCAGGGAAATTCTCGATTCCCGCGGTAATCCTACAGTTGAAGTAGAAGTATTATTAGAATCAGGTGAAATTGGCCGTGCGGCAGTACCAAGCGGTGCGTCAACCGGTGAACACGAAGCAGTTGAACTTCGCGACGGTGACAAAGCTCGCTATCTTGGTAAAGGTGTTATGAAAGCCGTTGAAAATATCAACGACAAAATAGCAGATGAACTTATTGATTTTGACGCTGCCGATCAGGTTGGCATCGATAATTTCCTTATCGAACTTGATGGTACACCAAACAAGGCTAATCTTGGTGCTAACGCTATTCTTGGTGTTTCTCTTGCATGCGCCAAAGCTGTTGCTCAAACTTTTGGAATGCCTCTTTATCGTTACATCGGCGGAACAAACGCTAAAGTTCTTCCTGTACCTATGATGAACATTCTAAACGGCGGTAGCCATGCTGATAATAATGTTGATTTTCAGGAATTTATGATTTTCCCATACGGTGCTGAATCATTCCGTGAAGCATTGAGAATGGGAGCAGAAACTTTCCACGCGCTTAAATCAGTTCTGAAATCAAAAGGTTACAACACTTCAGTTGGTGACGAAGGCGGATTTGCGCCAAATCTTAAATCCAATGAAGAAGCCCTTGAAGTTATCATGGATGCGATTACCAAAGCCGGTTACAAACCCGGTGAAGAAATTGGCCTTGCTCTTGACGTTGCATCAAGTGAAATGTACAACAGGGATAAAAAGATGTACGAGTTTTTCAAATCCGATAAATCTTTCAAAACCGCTGAACAAATGGTTGAAATTTATGCCAAGATGGCAGCAGATTATCCAATTGTTTCAATTGAAGATGGTCTTGACGAGAATGATTGGGACGGGTGGAAACATCTTACAGAAAAACTTGGCGGAAAAATTCAGCTTGTTGGTGATGACCTTTTTGTTACAAACACCGAAAGACTTGCACAGGGTATTGAAAAAGGTATCGCTAATTCAATACTTATCAAAGTTAACCAGATTGGTACTCTTACCGAAACTCTCGATGCAATTGAAATGGCAAAAACAGCAGGTTATACCAGTGTAATCAGTCACCGTTCGGGTGAAACTGAAGATACAACAATTGCTGATATCGCCGTGGCAACTAACGCTGGTCAGATTAAAACAGGTTCTGCAAGTCGTACAGACAGGATCGCTAAATACAATCAGCTTCTTAGAATTGAAGATGAATTGGATACAACTGCAATTTACCCCGGTATTTTAGCTATAAATTGCAAAAAATAAAGATATTATTCGACTTTAAACTCGAATTTAAGAGCCCGGTACTTTTTAGCAGCCGGGCTTTTTTTATATTTCATAGACACAATTTTCTTTATAGGATGTTGAGGTATTTATGAGTACAAAATCTTTGCAAGATGTTTATGAAACGATTAACAAATTAAATATTGAGTTTATTGATATTAAAGCGAATGATCTTGCCGGAAGGCTGCACCATATAACTCTTCCCGTTTGCGACGGTATAATGGAGCGGATCGTGAACGAGGGCGTGGGCTTTGACGGGTCGAGTTACGGCTTCAGGAAGGTTGAAAACAGCGATATGATCCTGGTGCCCGATCTTGATACCATGATGGTTGATCCTTTCAGGGAAGCCCGCACTCTCAGCTTTTATTCGCACATTATCCTTACCGATGATAATCGCTCCCGTTTCTCGCAGGATGCACGCTGGCTTGCAAAACAGGCTGAAAAGTTGCTCCTTGAAACTACTGGTGCGGATAAATCGATGTGGGGACCGGAGTTTGAGTTTTATATATTTTCCAACGTCGAATACGATACACGTACTTCAACCTCGTATTACAATGTTGAACATGCCGAGGAGTTTTATAAACGTGCTTACCACGCTGCAAACCCGTTCGATCTTTATGACGATTTCCGTGATGAAGCTTCCAAATTAATGAAATCCCTTGGGATTGATGTAAAATATCACCATCATGAAGTTGGAGAAAGAGGTCAGCAGGAAATTGAGACCTACTTTTTCGATCTTATCCATGCTGCCGATAATATTGTAACCACCAAGTATATATTGTTTAATCTTGCCAGAAAACATAATCTGCACGTTACGTTCATGCCGAAACCGATGTACCAGCAGGCGGGAAATGGGATGCATCTGCACATGTTCCTCACCAAAGATGGTAAAAATGCTTACTATCAAAAAGGTGAATACGGCAACATGAACGAACTCGGGTGCTACATGATCGGCGGAATGTTGAAACATGGTCCTGCTTTATCTGCTTTCACCAACCCCAGCACAAACTCGTACAAAAGACTTGTTCCCGGATTTGAGGCTCCAGTGGCACTTACTTACGGTCAGGGAAACAGGGCATCGGCGATAAGAATCCCTAAATATATCTCGAATCCGGAAGAAACCAGATTTGAATACCGTCCGCCTGATGCAACCGCGAATCCTTACCTTTGTATGACCGCGATGCTCTTGGCCGGAATTGACGGCGTGATCAATAAAATTGATCCAATCAAAGAAGGGTTTGGTCCGTTTGATAAAAATATCACCGATGATTCAATAAAAGATGAAATTAGGTTTTTACCACGCAGCCTTACAGAGTCACTTGACGCTCTCGAGAAAGATTGCGAATTTTTGAAATATGGCAATATTTTCACTGAAGAGTTGCTGCAGCAATGGATAAGTATTAAAAAAGAAGAAATCAAAGCGATCGGCACCATGCCACATCCCTTTGAATATAAAATGTACTTCAACCTCTAGTTTGAGTTAACGGGATGAAGCTTTTACTGGCTTCATCCCGGTTTCTTCTGATCACCTGATACCTTGTGTTTTGTTCCGTATAAGCGGCAATCACAATCACCCTGCTCTACCCGCTATCGATGTTTAAATACCAGTACAAATAATTTGTCCTGGAATTAGTTTTTAAGCTGAGTCCAGAATAGCAAGGAGAATGAGTATCGGAAGTGTAATTTAACTTAAAAGGAGTGTTTTAACAGGTGGCAAGCCAACTAAGCAATTGCTAAATAATATTATGCTTAATTGCCTTTTGCACGGCTTGCATTTTGTTATGCACCTGCAATTTTTTATAAATATTTTCGATATGTTTTCGAACCGTGGAGGGAGAAATAAACAAGTTTTCGGAAGCCTGTATATAATCAAGTCCTTTGCTGATTTGAGTAAGAACGTCAATCTCTCTTTGAGTAAGTGAAAATGTGTCTTCATTATTTTTGACAGATTCAACTTTGAGAGGCACCCGCAACAAGTTTAATGCTTTAGCGGCAATAGTTGGAGACATTGGCGCCCCTCCTTCCATGATCATTTTTATTGCCTCGATAATTTTACCGGGGGTCTCGTCCTTTAGCAGGTAACCCGAGGCACCCGCCTGAATTGATTGGAAAATTTTCTCCTGATCGTCAAAGACAGTCAACATTATTATCTTAATCTGCGGGTATTTTTGCGTGACAATTTCGGTGGCAGCAATACCATCCATAACAGGCATCTCAATATCCATTAATACAACATCAACAGCCCTGTTCTCTTCAAGTTTTGCAAGAAAATCTTTACCGTTTTTGCCCCTGAAAATAAACTCAACCTCGTCCTCAAAAATTTCCAGTTTTTCAATAACGGAGGTTGCCAGAAGTTCATTATCTTCAGCTATCGCTATTTTAATTCTACTACTAACCATGTACCAATTTATTCTAATCTAATTAAAAAGGCTATACGGCATCTGCCTTATTAACCCGGAAAGAGCAAAATAGCTCTGTTCCCATTTCATTACTAACTATACTCAAACTTCCGCCGGTCTCCTTACAGCGTTGTTCCATATTTTCCAATCCTGAACCGTATTTTTCATCTTTTTTATCAAAACCTCTGCCGTTATCCCTTACAATAATTTTAACAATTCCATCTTCTGTTGCTACTATAATTTCTATTTTTGTACAACCCGAATGTTTCATAGCATTCTGAACTGCCTCCTGCACCACCCTGTACATATTTAGCATCATGTTGGCAGAAAGTTCGAGCAAATCAATATTTTCTGCAGTCACCAGTATAGATATAACTTCAACATTATTATTTATACTTACGGCAAGCTCTTTAATCTTTAAAATAAACTGTTCCATCCCACCCTTTTCCTGCTTTAACGCCCAGATAGTATTTCGCAAATCGGAAAGAGTATTCCGCCCGAAATTACCAAGGTATGAAACTTTATTCAAGGTGTTTTCATCATTCAACTTGTATGAAAGGTTATCAAGAGAACTTATCATAAACGTAAGTTGTGAACCTATATTATCATGCAAATCTCGCGAGATACGCAACTTTTCACCTGTTATCTTTTGCTCAAGTTCTGCTTTATTCAATTTTTCACGAAACTCCAGTTCAGTCCTTATTTTTTCACGTTTTAACTTTTGGGTACGATAAATCCAGTATGCAAAAACAATTAGTATTATAACAATTCCTAGCGCCAGATAAAGCATCAAATCTCTTCTGCTCAGCTCAAGTTGGTTTTGCGCGAGAAGACGATCTTTCTTTTCAGTTTCATAATTTATTTTTAGCTTCTCTATCTGAACCTGCACCTCGTCATTAAGGACAGTATCTTTTATATCGCTGTAATTTTTAAAATATTTATATGCCTCCTTGTAAGCTCCTCGCTTTTCATAGATTTCAGTCAGCTGCTGGTAAATATATCTTATCATATAATTATGACGAAGTCCATTTGCCATTTTTAGCGCTTTATTATAATAATAAATTGCGCTATCCATGCGGGAGGCAGAGTTAAATATATCAGCAAGTATAATCACATTTTCGGTTCTCCCATACGCTCCGTCATCATTTGCCCTTATGGCATCCGAGCGCCTCATATATCCAAGTGCCTCCTCTAGATCACCATTTCGAGCGCTAATCCCTGCAAGATGATTTAAACTGTAGGGTAACCCTACACTATCCTTTAACTCTTCCTTGATTGCCAGTGCTTTGATATAAAAGATATTTGCACTGTCAAATTTAGCTTCCAGCTCTTTTATAACACCAAAATTATCGTACAACTTCGCCAGCAGAACTATTATTTTTTTTTCTTCGGCAATGTCAATTGCTAAACGCATGTAATAATTTGCTCTCGCTAAATCACTCCTTTTTAAATGGTATGCAAAATCCCCGTAAACTTCTGCAAGCTCTGCATTCAAGCCCAGTTCATCAAAAATTTCTGCCGCATTTAGATAGTAAGATGTTGCGATATCATATTTTCCTCGAAGGTTATATGCCATCCCCAGCTTGGCGAATGCCCTGGCTTCCCCCGCCCTGTATCCTGCCGCTTTTGCATTTACCAGATTTTCAGAAAATTTCTGAATTGAAATATCAAGATTTGACATTATATAATCGTGAGGGATAGCGTTGATCGAATCAATCTCTCCTCTCTCGTTTCCGGCAAACAGGAGGGGGGATAAAACCAGTATCATTATATATATCTTTTTCATCAGGGTGTCCGGCAAAAATGAAGTTTACTCTTATCTAATCAAAATAATATTGATAATAATTGATAGTTACAATACGTTCGTATAAAATTGATTAAAATAAAATTATCCCCATATAATTTTTTTTAGATTAAAATATCAATGATATTTTTATCACAGATTTTTAATCGAACTTTTCGTATTATTATTTATGTTTCAGGATTGCACACTAAAATGGAAATAAGATGAAAAAGATTATTTTTGTAGTCGGATTTTTGATGACTCTCTCCAGCTTACTATCGGCACAGGTTAATCCGGTCGTTCACTGGAAGTTTAACGAAGGCTCTGGTGAAAAAGCAAAAGATGCCGTTCGAGCTTTTGAAGCCGAAATTGACGGGCCAAACTGGGGAACCGGATACATTGAAACCGGTATGGTATCTAATGGTTATTCTGACCTCATCACAGCGGATGATGAAGATTTTCTCGATTTCACCACTGAAGGTGCTGTCGCGCTATGGTTTAAGGTCCATTCTTACCTCCCTTATGCAGGTTTGATACACAAAGGAGAAAAAAAGAACTGGCGCGATGAAGCA
>Ga0209692_10006080_pt1 | contig 10088 bp, 7 predicted proteins | sample tdDd472_FD_187129 | JGI IMG/M metagenome (GOLD analysis project Ga0209692, IMG submission 187129) | Marine sediment microbial communities from the Atlantic coast under amendment with organic carbon and nitrate - tdDd47.2 (SPAdes)... | ecosystem: Environmental > Aquatic > Marine > Coastal >...
GACACTATCGATTTCGATTAGTTTATCATGTAATTGTTGAAATCTTAATGCTTCCAAAAAATTTCCAGAATTAGTTGTTACTGGATCCACCTGTTGGATCTTTTCATCAAGATTTTCAAAATTGAATTCAACATTCATCATTGATATATTGGTCATATCCTCCAACCGGCCAGTCTTATATAAATAAAAAGTAGTAGACCCAAGGATTATAACAAGTATTGTAAGAATAATTATCAATGTATTATTAGATTTTTTTGTCTTTTTAACAGGTTGATGATTATTCGTAATATTTTCATTAATGTCAATTTCTCTATCGAGTATTCTGGCAACTTCATCAATATTTGGTCTGTTTTCAGGTTCTTTTTCCATTAATCGGGAGATAATGTCCTGACGTTCTTCAGGTACTGAATTTTGTACAAAAGGTTTGATATCCTTGGTTCTGTGCATTTCTGCAAGTTTCAGAGGATTCTTGTCTGTAAAAGGGACATCTCCTGTTAGTAGTTCAAACCAAAGAATCCCAAGAATGTAATTATCAACGAAAATTGTGAGATCAGGACGATTGGGATCTGCTTGTTCCGGAGCCATATATTTTGGAGCCAGAAAGAGACCTGTTTCTGTCTTTTTCCCACCTTCTTCTTTCGCGATACCAAAGTCAATTAGTATTGGCTCGTCAATTTTTCCATCTCTTAATAAAATATTGGATGGTTTAATATCGCGATGGATAAATTTTAATTTGTGTGCTCCCTTGATAGCAGGAAGGAGTTTTGAGATAAGTTCATCGGCTTCTTCAACACTCAATTTACCATTTTTACGAAGGTAATCTTCAAGAGTAGTTTTACCTTTGATATATTCTAATTCGATAAAAGGTAGTTTGGAAAATTTATCCTGAATTTCACCGGTATCATATACTTCAGGAACATTAGAATCTGGGATCATTTCTTTGATCTTTGCTAAAATTTCGGCTTCTCTATAAAGGCTTTCTACAGCATCTCTATCATTTATTTGTTTTTGTCTCAACACTTTGAGAATACACCATCTTTTTGCTTCTTTATTGAAGCATTTATAGATGATGGCCATACCACCTTCTTCAGAATATTTAACAAGGTTGGAGTATTTGTTGTTAATTGTATCAGTTGATCTTTTTCCCAGTAGAACAACCAGAAGTACAACAAGAGTTAATACAAATAATGATGCGGCAATGATAGTAAGAGTCATTATTTCCTGCCTTTTTTATTAAGTTTTAAAATTTTTGTAAAATGTAATTCTACAAAAGAAAAATCACACTATTTCGTTATTTATGACTTCGTGAGCCGTAACTTCCTCACTGGCATTATTCTGTTTATTATCCGGTAAAATATTTACCAGCAAATGTACCAGGAAATAAATGAAAATGATCAGACTTACTACCGTACTGAGAAAAAATGAGAATACCGGAAGGTACTGATCAACCATTGTTTTATAAGTAGGCTTATAACTCTTTGAAGCTATGGCTACTGAAATATTATCCCTGGAGCCTTTATCATATGCATATTTGATTAAATAATCTTTGGCTTTTTCTATATTTTTTGATTCTTCAACAATTCTTTGAATATATTCTTCGGCAGGCATACCATTTTCTACCAGCATACCATCGGAGCAAGATAACAAAATTTCATTTCCACTTAGTCTGTAAAGGTCATCGTCAGGGTAGATATCGCCTTCATCATTATTACCATCAATACATTTTGTGAGAAGTTTACCATATTTACTGGCACTTTCTTTATTGATGCTTTTTCCCGGATTCTGTCTGATAAACTGGTTGAGAAATGTGTGATCTTGAGTTATCTGTTGAACATTTCCATCATCATCAATTAGATATGTACGGCTATCACCAATATTTCCAATCGCATATCTGGAATAATAGCCAAGTACGATTGTTAATGTTGTACCCAGGCTTTTTAACTTTGGATTTGTTGTGCTTATATGTTTGATCTCGTCCTGTGACTTCGCAATAATTGATCTTAAACAATCTTTTATTTTTGCATAGGAAGGATCAGAACTAAATTCTCTAAATTCTTTTTTTACAATTGAAACAACTGTTCTACTGGCTACTTTACCGCCAGTATGACCTCCCATACCATCGGCAACAGCCATCACAAAAGCAAAGTTGTTTTGCCGGATATAAATGGAATCTTGATTTTCCTGCCGGCGACCGGTAATTGTACTTTCTGATAAATACATAATTATACCGTTCTATGCAAAGGTTTCAAATAGGAGTTCTAATAATCCCATTTTTATTCTGTCACCATCTTTCAATGGAACAATTTCATTGCTTAATTGATTGCCATTGATTGTGGTAGGATTGGTTTTACTTAGATTCTGCAACCACATTCTATCTTCACGATAGATGAAAATTGCATGCTCACGTGATACCGTACTATATTCTTCTCTATTTGCAATAGTAATATCACATTTATCAGATTTTCCAATTGTTGCTGTGAAACCATCGTGTACGGGAGTTCCACTGATTGGGAATGTTTCTCCTTTGTCATGGGCTTCGGATATAATTGTAATTCTACCAGGGAGAATTTTAGCAGTCTTAGATGGCGTTGATAATACTAGAGTATCGTTACTTTCTTCGTATTCAATAGGATTATCCATGGCACTCATAAGGATATCCGGTTCCTGATTACGGATTTTTTTCATATAGGTTGTGATAGCTACAGTTACTCCAAGAATAAATATGAGACCAAGGATTGTAAGCATTGCTGTATTGCCTGAGTTTCCGTTTTCACGCAATATTTTGGAGTTTAGGATATTTATATCTGGTAATTCACTTAAAAATGGATTGCCTTCTGCATCAACATATAAAACACCTACTTTTTGAATTTCTGAGTTCACAACAGGTACTGCACCATATCCCTGAATATCCAGAGTTGTTCCGTATTGACCTTTTATCTGATACCAATTTGATTGATTGTAGTGTTTTAATACAGTTCCGGAAACCTCAACATATTCATTTCTTAATTTATCCAGGTCGCGATGAAGTCTGATCAGGTTCTTACTTATTTGAGTTGGTTCGTTGTGTGTTTTGCCTTCAAGTACTTGATATTTTGGATCATTGTTTTTAATCTGTCTTGATTTTTCTGCAATAAATGTTGTTCCTCTTGAATAATCACTATATAATAGTCCGGCAACTTTATATTCTTCACCAATTTTTGGACTTTCATAGGGAGAGTTTATTTGGATTAACCTATCATCTTTAGTTCTTAAAAAATATGTTATTGTGGATTTTGAATGAGAGTCTTTTGCAACTCTTTCTGCAGTTCCTTCAATTTCAAATCTAATACCTACATTTGCTTTACTTGCAGAAAAAGTATTTGATACTAATATACATATTAAGGCAAAAAATAGAATTTTTTGTACCCAAGTCTTCACGATTAACCCTCCTTAACCAATTTCGCCAACAGCTCTTCGTCGTAATGTGTTCTAATATAGTGAGACATGAATAAGCTTTCAAGAAATTTCTTTCTATTTTATATAAATTGACTTCATTACATTTATTACTTTATATTCTAACTTCCTATATTTTTATAAAATTGTCTAATTTAATTGGAATTCTTTCTTTCACTTCCATCCCACCAATCAACTTTTACAATTGTTCTTCCAGAACCAATACGACTTTTAATCAAATTTCTCACAATATCATTTGCTTCTTCACTATTTTGCAATTTCACAGTTTTATCCTGTGATAATGTATCAATGGCTATTAATAATGTATCATCAGGATCATCTTCAGGTACTGCAAGATCTGCTAATACACAACAATCCTGGAAATCACGATTGTCATATTGATTATACCATTCAACTTTTGCTTCTTCAAAATCTTCTGTTTCCACGTTATGTTCTGATACTGATCCATCAGGCCATATCCCGTCATCTATCCAAAGAGCAAGAAATTGATTGTAGTTATTGTAATGTTCATTGGTCTCTCCATATAATGCTATATAATCTTCGTATTCCGGATTTTTATCCTGATAGTATGGATCCCAGTGATCATCATGTGCTTCTCTAAATTCTGTGTAATTGTCATAAGGAAATGGTGTTGTCATATTGTTGTAATCAAATAGAAAAATTGCCTGATTGTCAGAAATAGTAATCTGACCATTTGTAATATAGCCCTCCAGAAAGTCCTCTACATTAGATTGACTTGATGATCCTTGCATCCCAGGTTTTGCATCACCATTTCTCAAGGTCTTTAAATGATCAGAATTAGATGTTGAGGATATTGTTTTAATACTCAGCCTTGGGTAAAAGTCGTTAGAATAGAATTTGACACTAACAGTGATTTCTGTACCAGCCGGATAAGATTTTTTATCCTGCCAGAAAAAAGAGTTAATAGGCGGTTGTCTTTTACCATCCTTACGGGCATCATTATCAGAGTATCTTGCATCATGCCATGTTTTAGCAACATGTCCACCGATATGAACTTTTACCATACTCTGGGCATCATACCTGCCTCCACTTCCACTTAGTTCCGAGCCTAATATATGAATCGAAGTTAAAAATTCCTGCCCCGGGATAATTTTGTTGTCGTAAATTTCAAAGGTTACTTTTTCACCTTTCAGGTTGACTCCCGCTTTTGTTGGTGCACCTACGATCACTGACCCATGGACAGAACTTGAATCTGCAAAATAGAGGTAAGTATTTGCACTATCCTGAGGTGCCGATACAATCACTAATCCGTTCCAGGTCAAACAGGCTGAGTCAGTTGTAGAAAAGGATCCATCGATAGCCAATATACCTGTACCTGTTACATTACCACTCATAATAGTAGATCCATCAGCATGAACAATCACAGGATTTGCTTCACTTCCATAGGTTCCTCCAGGCAAAATACCGGTTGTGATAGAAGTATCAGCGTAAGCCTTATAAAGATCTACATATTTTGCTATGTCTTCGTGGTATGACTCATTTTTGTTTAAACTTGGTTCTGATCCTAATCCCTGAATTTTAAGGGTGTCATCACCCAATAGTCCTTTCAACAATGTTGAATCTGCATGAGTCAAGGTAACTCCGTATTTATCAGGGTCTGTTCCAAAGGTGTCATCCAAATTTACATCTCCACCATTAATATATGAGGGACCTTCAAGTTTAATGCCAGCCTGGTTTGCATGGATTACCAAAGGACTGTATAAAATTGGAATAGACCTATCCTTTGTTAATACTATGGCTTCAATCTCTTTTTCTACACCATCAATTGTTGAGGTTGCAGTAAATCTTAATGAATCAAAAGGATAGTCTTCTGTTGGATTCAAATCAGTAAATTGAACGTTTGCCAGACAGTTGATCCAACTAGAATCGGAAGTGTTAATGGATTGATTGTACAATACTTTTTGTTGTATTGCATAGGTGATGATATCATGTGCAGAAAAATTACGGTCAAGACTATATGAATTGTTTACAGTTTGTTCTACGGAACGCATGTTTGATTCATTAATCGATATATAGGTTATACCTGCAATTATTATAAAACCCAAAACGATTATTAAACTCATTCTCCCCATGTTGTACTCTCTTTTTTTAAATCTTTTTTTGTTTAAAGGAGATAACAATAAAGACAAACTAACTTTTCAAAATTAGTTGGTATAGATGCAATGCTCATACCGATTTTTAAAACTTTCCCCTTAAAGCCCAATAATTACGTACTTCAGTTGCGGAGAAATTTAAAATTTTAATAATTAAAATCAAACTTTTATCTCATAATAAAGTAAAATGAACCTAATTTTTGCATTGCTTTATTTAATTGTTTGTTGATATTTAATTTGTTTGATAAATGGCATTTAATCTATTGTATAATTTTAATACACTGTCTGTTTATTGGGCAATATTTATGGGATTATTTGAAATTATTGGTACTAATTATAATGTTATGAGTAGGTTTAACAGGATTGTCACTAATATATAGTTTGTCACACTGATCACCGTCGAAATACAACCTTTGTTTCTGTGCATATACTCGGAAACTGTACCCTTCGATGAACTCTGGGTGACAGGTTTTTAGAGGTTCCTTTAAGAAGTCGTTAAAAATTTTTATTTAACGTGAATTCGACTTAAGAAATTTACTTCGAATATACACAAAACAACCCCCTGAATCCCCTCGTCAAGAGCAGGATTCAAAACCTTCAAAGGGGGATTTACTATACAATTCAGTTTGTTGATAGGTTTTTGTCATTCAGTAACCAGAACTTGGTGAAAGTCCTCCCTAAGAGGTTGTGTGAAAATACCATTACTGTCATGCTGAGGCTCTCGAAGCAGACAGTTTATGACGACAATTTGCTCTCCAAAGGTCTCCCTTCGAGAGCCTCAGGGTGACATGTTTCATATTCTCAACAACCTCATAAAGAGAGGATTTAAGAGGGTGTAACCAATTGATAAATATTCTTTTCCTTAGATCGAACGCACGTTATTTACTTCTATATTTCATTTTTTCTTAATGCTGAGTTTATAGTAGGAAAAAGTATAACAAATTTATTCTTGTTTAATTAACTGTTAATAAATTAGTTATAGTAAATTTTGTAAATTTTTAAATAAAAAAAACTAATTACGCATTGATGCGTAACGCATTAATGCGTAATATATAGTAGCAATAATAGGAATTTATTATGAACCCATTTAAATACGGTAAAGTTGTTTCTGATCCATATTTTGTAAATAGAAAAAATGAAATAAACGAAATAAGTCTAAACTTAAGAGATGGAAATAACTTGATTCTCTATGCACCAAGACGATATGGAAAAACTTCTCTTGTATTAAAAATCTTAGAAAATTTGAAACAAAAAAGTGAATGTTTGATTATATATTTTGATTTTTTTCAAGTCCTTTCAGAGGAGAGTTTTATTGAATTGTATGCTAAAAAAATACTCCAATTAAAAAAAAGTTCAATTGAAAATTCTTTATCTATTTTTAAGAATTTTATAAGCGGAATTATTCCTGCTGTTACAGTTGACGATTTTGGAAAACCTGTTTTTACTTTTTCCTTTCAGCCAAATTCTGATAGGGATAAAACTTTACTTGATGTGTTGGATTTACCCAATAAAATTTTTAATGACAGATCAGTTGTTGTTGTTTTTGATGAATTTCAGGAAATAACAAAATTAAAGGGTGAAAAATTTGAAAATCAATTGCGATCTGTAATCCAATTTCATAAAAATGTAAGTTACGTTTTTATGGGAAGTCAAACTCATCTTCTGTTTAATATGTTCAAAAATAAAAAGAGAGCATTTTATAATATTGGTAAACTTATGAGAATTGATAAAATTCCTGAAAAAGAGATGATGATCTATTTGAAAAAAAGATATGATGGTACCGGGATCCAAATTTCTGAAGACATTATTGCTGCAATAATTAAAATATCAGAAAATATACCTTACTACACACAATTTCTCGCTTATGAAATTTGGCAAATTTCATATATTGAAAAAATAGAAATCAATGATGAGGTCTTGTACATGGCTGTTGATAAAATTATAAATCACCAATCGGATTATTATTTTGAATTATTTGAGAAGTTGTCGAAATATCAGAAGAAACTATTGCTGGTTTTAACAAAAAGTAGTACAAATATCTACTCAAAGGAGTTTTCTGTGAAATATAATTTATCGTCGGGTTCAAGCACACAAAGAGCAATTGGTAGATTAGTTGAATCCGGGATAATTGAAAAAATAAAAGATTCATTTTATTTTTCTGATCCATTTTTTAAGAGATTTTTATTGTTACGCTTCAAAGCGTAATGCAGAAGAGCGTAATGTTTTATGGTACGAAAGTATTTAGTTATTTTGCAATTCACGAACATATGTCATCCTGAGTATGATCGAAGGGAGACTTTCGAAGACCAAGAGGTTTCTCTCTGTGACTGCCTAAGGCTTCGATGAACTCAGCCAGACAGTGGAGAGGTTGGTGATTCACTAACATGTCACCCTGAGTCTGATCGAAGGGTGATCTCCGAAGACCAAATGGCATCTCTCTGTGACTGCCTAAGGCTTCGATGAACTCAGCCAGACAATGGAGAGGTTAGTGATTCAAAAAGATGTCACCCTGAGTCCGATCGAAGGGAGACTTTCGAAGACCAAGAGGTTTCTCTCTGTGACTGCTAAGGCTTCGATGAATTCAGCCAGACAGTGGAGAGGTTGGTGATTCACTAACATGACACCCTAAGTCTGATCAAAAGTGAATACTTTTATTTTTTCTTTTTCCAATAAGCTGTTGATAACTCTGGTAACTTTTCCCATTCACCATTGATCAATGCTTCTTTCTTTTCACGCCGCCAACCTTTAACCTTCTTTTCATTTTCAATGGCTGTCATTATATCCATTTCTTCTGATACCCAAGCAAGTTTGAGAGGTCTTCTGAATTTAGTATAAGTACTGCCAATTCCCTTTTGATGTTCAGTAAATCGCCTCACTGGATCATTTGTAACACCAGTGTAGTATGAGTCATCAGAGCATTTTATGATATAAACATGGCCGGTTTTCATAAATAATATCATAATGAGATAATTTTAGATTGTCAAGATATATTTTACCCTGACTGTCAAAGGCTTCGATGAACTCAGCCAGACAGTGGAGAGGTTGGTGATTCACTAACATGTCACCCTGAGTCCGATCGAAGGGTGATCTCCGAAGACCAAACTGCATCTCTCTGTGACTGTCAAAGGCTTCGATGAACTCAGCCAGACATTGGAGAGGTTGGTGATTCAAAAAGATGTCACCCTGAGTTTGATCGAAGGGAGACTTTCGAAGACCAAAAGGTTTCTCTCCGTGGCTGTCTATGGCTTCGATGAACTCAGCCAGACAATGGAGAGGTTAGTGATTCAAAAAGATGTCACCCTGAGTCTGATCGAAGGAAGACTTTCGAAGACCAAGAAGTTTCTCTCTGTGACTGCCTAAGGCTTCGATGAACTCAGCCAGACAGTGGAGAGGTTGGTGAATCAAAAAGATGTCACCCCGAGTCCGATCGAAGGGTGGTTCTCGAAGACCAATGTCTATCTCTCTGTGATTGTCTAGGTTTAAACACACTCAGTCGGAGAGTGGTGGGATAGTGATTTGTAAACTTCAATAAAAAACACTAGTTGTAAAAAAAAATCCGCATCTTTGTGAAACATTTTGAATTTAAAATATATATAATTCATGTTGCTGTAACGGTTTAATCATTCAGACATTATAAGTTGGACAAATGTCATGCATTTGTAAATGAATTGCCAATATAAGGAGAATTAATATGGCTGATTCAACAAAAAACATCATTCTTCACGGTGCCAGTGGTAAAATCGGTGACTTACTGGTTATCCGTCAAAGAGCCGGCAGAACCATATTATCTGCTGCACCCGGGAAAAGAGAAAAAGAAGCAACTGAAAACCAAAAAGAACATCAGAGCAGGTTTCAGCAAGCCATTATCTATGGAAAAAGTGTTGTAGATGATGAAACCAAAAAAGCAGAATATGCTGAAAAGGCAACAGGAATGAAAACAGCATTCAATGTTGCAGTGGCGGATTTCTTCCATGCACCTGATATCGAGGAAATAGACCTCACTAACTACAATGGTGCTGTGAATGATATTATCCGAATCAGGGCTACTGATGATTTCAAAGTAGAAAGAGTCCATGTTGCAATCTACAATAGTGATGGTAGCCTTGTGGAGGAAGGCGATGCTACCAAAACTGATAATCAACTGGATTGGCTCTATACTTCAACTGTTGTGAATGAATCCCTGGATGGTGATAAGATCATTGTCCAGGCTATTGACCGTCCTGGGAATGTGACAGAAGAAGAACGGAACATTTCCTAATAATTAAGTAATGAGAACTCGCTGTTTCGGTAAAAATGTATGACATAGTGTCTGGAAATGTCTGAATTTCATTGACTATATTTTGAGTATATGATAAGTATATGTAGAGTATAGGATGAGTATATGAATAAACCGTGACGAAATGGCGAGTTGCTTTTTTTTTGCCGCGGATCTTCGCGGATAAACGCAGATAACTATATTTAAAACAATCAACCTATTTTTTGCCATAGGTTGGCTCTAATAAATGCTGGTTTATTGGTGAA
>Ga0209692_10006082_pt1 | contig 10084 bp, 12 predicted proteins | sample tdDd472_FD_187129 | JGI IMG/M metagenome (GOLD analysis project Ga0209692, IMG submission 187129) | Marine sediment microbial communities from the Atlantic coast under amendment with organic carbon and nitrate - tdDd47.2 (SPAdes)... | ecosystem: Environmental > Aquatic > Marine > Coastal >...
TCCCCGAGCAGCGGCTTCACGAGGCCTGTCCCGTCGCGTCGATCCTCGGGCAGGAGCAGCCGCCCTGACGCGTCGGTGCTCATCGCAGTGCGTCAAACCTATCGGGACGCCGACCGCGCGGGCTGCCGTAGGTACCGCGGCTACGCGCGTGGATGGCTCGGATGTGAACGATCGGTCCGCACGATGCGAACGATCGGTCCAACGCACTCACGATGCGAACGATCGGTCCTCGATGCGAACGATCGGTCCAACGCACTCGAAAGTCTGCCCACCGCCGATATGAACGATGCGAACGATCGGTCCGAGAACGATGCGAACGATCGGTCGGGCCGGCGAGTTCGAGTGCGAATCGCGGACTCGGGGCACTAGCTCGCCTTCCCGACGCGCCCGAGGTGGGTGTCGCGGAAGCCGGACGCGTGCTTGAGGCCGTAGCCGAGCGCGCGGTCGAAGCCGACGTGGGCGACCCAGATGAGCGCGCCGAGCACGAGCGGCGAGCCGAGCCCGCCGAGACCGAGGCCGACGGCCGCGAGGAGCGCCGGGCCGATGTAGCTGTGCGCGGCGTTGTAGGCCACGGCGCCGACGCGGGGCCCGGCGAGGTACGCCGCGAGCGCGACGTCGGGCAGCAGGAACAGGCCGGCGAGCCAGCCCCAGCCGCCGTCGAGGTGGAAGTAGGCGGCGATCGCGGCGGCGAGGACGAGCAGGCCCTCGACCCGGAGCAGCGCGCGCGGCCCTCCGTGCACGGTGTGGTCGGTGTCGGTGGGGTCGGTGTCGGTGGGGTGGATGGTGTCGGTCGTCATGTCTCGCTCCCTTCGCCATCACTCTGCGACGCGACCGTGCTGGAATCGATTGTCCAAATGCGTTCGGTCGCTCATAACAATTGTATGAGCAGCCTCGAGCCCTCCTGGGACCTGCACGAGACCTTCCTCGAGGTGATGCGGGGCGGCAGCCTGTCGGCTGCGTCGCGCGCGCTCGGCGTCGCGCAGCCGACGGTGCGCCGCCGGGTCGAGGCGCTCGAGGAGGCGCTCGGCGTCGTCCTGTTCACGCGCGCGCAGAACGGGCTGACGCCCACCGACGCGGCGCGGTCGATCCTGCCGCACGCCGAGGCCATGGCGTCGACCGCGCACGCGCTGACCCGCGTCGCCTCGGCGCCGACGGACGCCGTGCGCGGGACCGTGCGGCTCGCGGCCAGCGAGGTGATCGGGGTCGAGGTCCTGCCGCCGATGCTCGCGTCGCTGCGCGTCGCCCATCCGGCGCTTCAGATCGAGCTCACCCTCTCCAACCGCAACGAGGATCTGCTCCGGCGCGACGCCGACGTCGCGGTGCGCATGACCGCGCCGACGCAGGCCTCGCTCGTCGCCCGCAAGGCGGCGGTGATCGCGCTCGGGCTGTTCGCCAGCGAGGGCTACTTCCGGACGCACGGGGAGCCGACGACGCTCGCCGAGCTGACCGAGCACTCCCTCATCGGCCCAGACCGCAGCCGCGCGTTCCTCGACGGGCTGGCCGCCGCGGGGCTGCCCACCCGCCGCGCGGCCTACGCCCTGCGCACCGATCACGACGTCGCGCACGTCGCCGCGGTGCGCGCCGGCTTCGGGATCGGCATCTGCCAGGTCCCGCTCGCCGCCGGCTTGCGCCGCGTGCTCCCCGACTTCGAGCTGTCCCTCGAGGCGTGGCTCGTCACCCACGAGGACCTGCGCGCGGTCCCCCGGATCCGCGCCGTGCTCGACCACCTCGGCGAGGCGCTCGCCGACTATGCGGATTGACCCAGCAGGCGTTCGAAGTTGCCGCCGAGGATGCGCTCGAGCTCGGTCGACGACACGGGCAGGCGCTCGACCCACCCGCGGATCTCGCCGTAGTCGTAGCTCCCGTCGTCGGCGTGGAAGCCGTACGGCGCGTCGGTGCCGAACAGGCAGCTCTACGGGATGGGGTCTCGCTCAGTCGTCGTCGCCGAGATCGACGTTCGGCACGGCGATCTCGGCGTCGACCATCGGCGGCGGCGCGCTCGGCCGGGGCGCGGCCTTCTCGCCCACCGGCGTGACGACCGGATCGGTGACCATCGGCGGCGGGGCGGCGGCCTGGGCGTCGTCACCGCTGTCGGGCGCGAGCGGCGGCTCGGCCGGCGCGGGCTCGGGCTCGGCCGGGGCCGGCTCGTTCGGCACCGCCTCGTCGGCGTCGACCGGCGGCGGCGGCGCGTTCGGCGCGGCGCTGCCCGCGGCGACCGGCGGGGGCGCGGGCGCCGGCTCGCTCGCCGGCTCCGAGGGCTCGGGCGGGGTCGGCTCGGCGGCGGGCTCCTCCGCAGGCTCGTCGCCCGCGTCGGGCAGCTCGTTGGGCACCGCGGGCTCGCCGCTCACGATCGGCGGCGGCGCCGCCGGCGCCCCGGTGGTGCGCTGCGGGCCGAGCACCGGCGGCGGCGCGTTCGACATCGGGGCGGCCGAGCTCGGCGCCGGCTCGGGCGCGTCGACCTTCGGCGGCGGCGCGTGGGCGAGCGCCGGCGCGCCGCCGGGGCCGACCATCGCGGGCGCCGCCGGCGCCTGACCCAGCGCGCGGTCCTTCGGCGCGTCCCCGAGCTCTTGCAGGACCACGACGTCCACGCGCTCGACGTCGCGCGCGCCGCGCAGCTCGAGCTGAACGCCCCAGCCGTCGGTCTGCACGCGCATCGGCGGGACGCGGATCCCGAGCTCGTCGAGCGCCGCGTCCATGCGGCGCAGCCGCTCGCGCCGCGCGGCCGCCGCCTCGAGCAGGGCGTCGGGCGCGCCCGCGAAGTCCGGGAGCAGCGCGCGCGCCTCGTCCGGCGTCGGCGGCGTCCCCTCGGGCACCCACCAGTCCTCGACCTCGAACGTCTTTCGCTCGAGGGCGCCGCTCGGCGAGTGCTCGGTGACCGCGTCGTACTCGACGTGGAGCACGCGGCACTCGGCCTCGGCCGCTAGCGCCCGCGCGAGCGGCGACAGGCCGGCCCCGCGCGCCTCGAGCTCCGGCACCCGCTCGAGGTGCCACGCCGAGTCGATGTCGAACACGAGCGGGATCAGCGTCCACGCGCTGCCGTGGGCGCGGTACAGGAACGCGAGCCGCGGCGCGTCGGCGACCGGGCGCTGGGCGACGTCCGCCTCGCGTCGCGGCGAGCCGACGAGCTTGCCGAGCGCGCGGGCCGCCGTCTTCACCTCGCACTCCGCCGCCAGCACGTGCGCGCGGCGCGTGGCCCGCAGCGCGCGCCGCAGCGGCGCGAGCCCGATCGCGCCCGCGTCGCCGTCACCGGCCGGGGTCGCGAGCCCGTTCAGCCGCGCCGCGCTCTGCTCGATCGCCTCGCTGGCGGCGCGCCGCAGCAGCAGCAGCACCTCCGCGCCCCCGGGCGCGTCACGTCGCGCGTGCGCGGCGCGGAGCATCGACTCGTGCTCGCCGGTCGCCGCGAGCGGAGACGCCCCCGCCTCGAGCAGCGCGCGCACCTCGTCGGCGTCGCCCTGCGCGACCGCGGCGGCCAGATCACCGGAGGTCGGCTCGCTCATCAGGCGCGGGAGGATACCGTCATTGCGCGTACACGTCGCGGCTGTCCGGGTCGCGCTCGAACATGCCGATCACGAACGGGCACGTCGCGCGCACCCGGGTGCCCGTCTGCCGCGCCCAGTCGACGAGCGCCGCGAAGAGCCGCTTGCCGCCGCCCATCCCGCGGATCGAGTCGTCGGTCTCGGTGTGGTCGGCGATGACCTCGTCGTCGCTCAGGCGGCTGAACGTCATCTCCCCGACCCGCGCCCCGTCCTTCATCAGCTCGAAGCGACCGCGGTGGCCTTCTTCGTGCAGCTCCACGTTCATCTCGTCCACGTCCCGCGACGGTATCACCGAGTGACGCGCCCGCTCCCGCGCACGGCGAGCCTGACGAAATGTGCTCCGGGACACGCGCCGGAAACCTGCTCGAATCATTCGGCGCGCATGCTGCCCGGCCCATGGGTACTCGCCACTCACTCGCCGGCCTCAGCGGCCTGTCCCTCTACGTCCCGCGCCTGCGCGTCCCGCTCGAGCGGTGGTGCGACTGGAACGACCAGCCATGGGACAAGGTGCGCCACGTCGTCGGCAAGAGCTTCCGCATGCCCGCGCCGCGCGAGGACGTGTACACGATGGCGGCGGAGGCGGCGCTCTCGCTGATCCTCGACTTCGACGTCGACCCGAGCTCGGTCGGCTACCTCGCGCTCGGCACCGAGTCGAGCAAGGACAACGCGGCCGGCGCCGTGATCGTCCGCGGGATGCTCGACCGCGCGCTCGCCGCCCGCGGCCTGCCGCGGCTCGCCCGCGGCTGCGAGGTGCCCGAGGTCAAGCACGCGTGCCTCGGCGGGATCTACGCCCTCAAGGGCGCGGTCCGCTACGCCAGCTGCGACGGCGGCGGGCGCCGCGCGATCGTCATCTGCTCGGACATCGCGGAGTACGCGCGCGGCAGCACGGGCGAGCCGACCCAGGGGGCCGGCGCGGTGGCGATGCTCGTCGACCGCGAGGCGCGCCTCGCCGGCGTCGACCTCGCCGGGGCGGGCAGCGCGTCGGCCTACCGGGGCCCCGACTTCCGCAAGCCCTTCGCGCGGCACTTCGCGCCCGGCTGGGCGTCGCGCACCGAGCGTCTACACGACTTCCCGGTGTTCAGCGGCAAGTACTCGACGTTCGCCTACGTGGACGCGACCGCCGAGGCGATGCGAGAGCTGCTCGCGCGGCGCGGCGTGTCGTTCGAGGACTACCTCGCGAGCCTCCGGGCGGTGTTCATGCACCGGCCCTACGCGCACATGCCCAAGCAGGCGATGGCGTTCCTGCAGGCCCGCGCGCTCGGCGGCGGCTTCCTCGGCGACGAGCCCGACCGCGCCCGCCTCGACCAGCTCGCGCGCGAGGCCGGCGTCGATCCGCAGGACGTGATCGACGAGGCGCGCGGCGCGTCCGACCTGTTCGAGTCGCTGCTCGCGCAGGGCGAGCCGGTCGACCCGTCGCCGGCGACCACCCGCCTCGCGTCGCACCTGCGGCGCAGCGGCGACCTCGACGCGCTCGTCGCCGACCGCATGTCGCTCGGCGCCGAGCCGGCGATGGAGCTCGGCAACCTGTACACCGCGGCGCTGCCCGCCTGGCTCGCCGCGGGCTTCGAGGACGCCTGCACACAGCACGTGTCGTTGACCGGCGAGGAGCTGCTCGCGATCGGCTACGGCAGCGGTGACGCGGCCGAGGCGATCCCGCTCGTCGTCTCCGACGACTGGTACGACGCCGCCTCGAAGATCCACGTCCGGAGCGCGCTCACCGAGGCGGTCGACCTCGACCGCGCGTCCTACGAGGCGCTGCACGACCACGGCCGACTGGAGCGCGCGCTGCCCCCGCGGGCCGGCTTCTTCATCAGCCGCACCGGTGAGGTGAACGAGCCCGCGTTCGCCGACGTCGGCGTCGACTACTACGAGCACGGCCTGCCGCCGGCGGCCTGACGCGTCAGCTCGCCTTCAGCGCTTGGTACAGCGGGAGCTCCTCCCGGAACGCGCGGGCCACGCTCGGGCGCTTGGTCATGCGGTCGTGGAACGCTTGCAGCGCGGGGTAGTCGCTCAGCTCGAGCGGGGTCGGCGCGAGCCAGTTGAGCACCGTGTACAGGTAGAAGTCGGCCACGCTCGGCGCGTCCAGCAGGTGCTCGTGATCGCGCAGGTGCGCGTCGACGAACGCGAGGCGGGGGCCCGCCTTGCTCAGCGCGTAGCGCTTGGCCTCCTCGGGGGCGTGGCGATCGAAGACGGGGTTGAACGTGCCCTTGTGCAGCTCGGTCGCGATGAACGACAGCCAGCGGACCAGGTCCGGGGTCGTCGGCTGCCCCGCGCGCTCGGACAGGTGCAGCAGGACGGCGACGTTCTCGGTGAGCAGCGCGCCGTCCTCGGTGCGGAGCGCCGGGACGAGCCCCAGCGCGTACGTCGGTCGGTAGTCGTCGCCGTCGCTCAGCGTCTTGGTCTTCAGGTCGACCTGGGTGAAGGCGGCGTCGAGGCCCGCCTCGTGGATCGCGATGCGGCTGGCGAGCGAGCAGGCGAGGGGAGAGAAAAACAGCTCCATGGGTGGCTCCTTTCGAGTTCGACCTCACGGTGTCGCACGCGCATCGATGCGGCCAACGCATTGATGGCATATCCTCGATGCGTGAATCGCATCGATCTGCCGAGGCCCCGGCTCGACGTGCGCGACCTGCAGGTCGTGGTCGCGATCGGGGCGCAGGGCACGACCGCGGCCGCCGCCGACGTGCTGCACCTGACCCAGAGCGCGGTGAGCCGCGCGCTCGCGGTGGCCGAGGACCACGCGGGCGCGGCGCTGTTCGACCGCACGCCCCGGGGGCTGGTCCCCACCGAGGCCGGCGCGACCCTGCTCGACGCCGGCCCGAAGCTGCTCGCCGAGCTCGCCGCGCTCGAGCGCCGCGTGCGCGAGCCGCCACCCCGTCCGCGCCGGCTGCGCCTCGTGGCCGAGTGCTTCATGGCCTACCCGCTGCTCAGCGAGGTCGTCGTGCGGCTGCGCCGCAGCGCCCCGGAGCTGGTGCTCGAGCTGCCGCTCGAGCACGGGCCTCGCGCGGTCGAAGCGGTCCGCGACGGCGACATCGACGCCGCGATGGTGACGTCGCGACCGGCGACCGGGATGGCGCGTCACGATCTGTTCGAGGACGAGCTGTGCTTCGTCGTCGGCGCAGATCACCCGCTGGCCGAGCGTCCGCACCTGCGCCCGCGCGACGTGGCCGAGCACACGCTGCTCGTCCCCAACGCGCGCACCGAGGACGCCTGGTTCGTGCGGCAGGTGTTCGGCTCGCGCCGCCCGCGGCTTCGGGTGCAGCGCCTGCCCGTGACCGAGGCGAGCCTGCAGCTCGCGCGCGCCGGCGTGGGCATCGCGGTGCTCAGCGAGTGGGTCGTCGCCCCGCACCTGTCGACCCCCGACTCCGGGCTGCGCCTGTTGCGCTTGAAGAAGGGGCCGCTGCGCCGCCATTGGCGGCTCGTCCACCGCCCCGAGATCGCGCCGCTCGCGCCCCTGCTCGTCGACGCGATCGTCGGCGCGCGGCCGGTCACCGGGCCCGCGCTTCGCTGAGCGTCTGTCGTAGGAGCCGCAGCTCGGCGCGCACGTGCCAGTGCGGGCGGCGCCACGGCTGGGTCCGGTTGCCCTCGATCCCGCGGTGTGACGCCTGCGCGATCGCGTAGTCGACGAGGGGCGCGAGCAGCACGAGCGAGGGCCGGCGGGTCGCCGCGCCGGCGGCGATCAGGCCGGCCGCGCTCAGCGTCGCGACCGCGTGCATCCGTCGCGTGCGCGGGTCGGCGTGCTGGCGCTGGTACTCCTCCCAGAACGCTTCGAAGCACTCCTGAGGAGAAGACGCGAAGTCGTTCGCGCGAAGCGCGATTCGCGGCTTTTCCGAAGTTCGGGGGGAGCTCGAGGGGGGCGAAGCCCCTCTCGACCTCGAGGGCTCCGCGTCGTAGAGCGCCTCGCTCACGCTGCGCTCCGCAGCGCGTGGCCGAGCAGACGATCCACCGCGTCGCGCAGCGCGTCGTTGCCCGGGGCCAGGCGCGGCGGGCGTGGGCCCCGCGTCAGCTCCGCGAGCGCCCGGTCGATCGCGCGCGGCGTCGGCCGATCGATCCGGCGCCCGCGCCGCATCCGCTCGAGCCGCTCGGCGTTGAGGAGCTGCTCGCCCTGGCCGCGCAGCGGCACGCTGATCACCGGCTTGCCGTAGTACAGCGCCTCGCTGATCGTGGTGTGTCCGCCGTTCGCGATCACGGCGCGCGCCGACGCGAGGTCGTCGAGGAAGCGGTCCGGATCGAACCTCCGGTAGGTCAGGTGCCCGTCGACGCCCTCGCGCCCGGCGCCGTAGACGACGAAGCGCCGATCGCGCACGCGCTCGAGCGCGCGGAGCACTCGCCGATGACCGTGGCTGGTCTGATAGACGACGACGTGGTCGCCCTCGCTCGGCTCGCGCGCGAGCACCGCCTCGCGCAGGATCGGGCCGAGCAGCGTCGTCGATCCTGCGCAACGAAGCTTGACGGGAGGCTGGAAGAACGACGTCACCAGGTAGTGCGCGCACCCGGGCAGCTTCGCGGTGACGAGCGCCCGCGCGACCGCGACGTCCGGCTCGACCGCGCCGAGCGCGCAGCGGCTCAGCACGTGCTGGTGATCGAACGAGATCACCGGCACGCCCCGCGCGCGCCCGACGAGGTGCGCGAACGACTCGAAGTCCGCGACGCACAGATCGGGCGCGAACGTCGCCACCTCGTGCACGTACCGATCGACGTTGTGGGCCAGCGCGCCCGGCGCCCCCGCGAGCGTCCGGAGCAGCGAGCGGGTCCGGGCCACGCCCCCGCGCACGTAGCGCAGCGACAGCCCCTCGATCCGCGTCACGTCGTCGAACCGCGTCCGCAGCAGGTCCACCGCGCGGCCCGACGCGACGAGCTTGACCCGGTGGCCGCGGGCCTCGAGGTGACCGGCCAGCACGACGGCGCGCATCGCGTGCCCCATCCCATGACCGGTGACTCCATACAGGATGCGCATGGAGGGCCAACGCGCCGAATCGCCCACCGATTGCGCCGATGACGCAACCGTGACGGAACTACAACGGCTCAGCTCGGCGCGTCGACGAGCGCGCGCAGCGCGTCGCGGTCGGCCGGGAGCGACAGCCGCTCGAACAGATCCGTGTCGCCGGTCCACAGCACCTCGGGGCCGTTGCGGGGAGGGCGCGCATCTCGGACCGGAGCGAATCATCACCTCGCATGACCGGATCCCGATGCAGTCCGCGTACCCGATCGACAAACCCAGAGAACGCCGGCAGGCACGCTGTGCCGCACATGGCCGCTCGAGTGGCCATGGCCGGGCGACCGGCCGCCGAGGGCGCGAGGTGCGCGATACGACGAGCTACTTCAGCTCGCCTCCTCGCAGCCGGCGGTGCCCCTCGAACACCGTCAGGATCTCGATCCGCTTCGCGGTGACTCGGTAGACGATGCGGTATCGCCGGTGGACCACCTCGCGGAGCCCACTCGCCGGGAGCTCCGGGAGCGCGCGACCTCGAAGCGGGGTGTCCGCGAGCTCGTCTCCCGCCGCGATCAGAGCGTCGACGAAGCGCGGTGCCGCGGCCGGATCGTCGGCCGCGATGAAGTCTTCGATCTCCTCGAGCCGACCGATGGCGGTGGCGGTCCAGACGACCTTCAACGACGAGCCTTGCGCCGCTTCTTCATCGCCGCGCGGAGCTGCGTCGTGGTCTGCGTGCGCCCCTCGTTCGCGTCGGCCAAGCCCCTCGCGACCTCCTCGACGAGCCGCTGCCGGTAGCGGAGCGCGTCGAACTCCCTCGGCGACATCACGACCGCGGCGGCCTTCCCGTTCTGCGTGATCACGAGCGTCCGCCCCTCCTCCGACATGGTCTCGAGCAGCTGGGCGGTGCGGCTACGAAACTGTCCGATCGGGATCAGGTCTTCGGTGAGCTCGAGGTCTTTGGCGGTCATCGAGTCCAAATATGAACTGAATTCGATCTCACGTCATCCACCACTCGTCGAGCGGCCGCAACGCTGCTTGACCCGAGCGCGAGCGCCTCGATAGAACCGGACGCCACAAGGGAGGGTTCGATGGCGAAGCCGATGAAGAAGTACCTGGTCCTCTATCACATGACCGCGGCCGCTCAGCGCAAGGCCGAGCGCATGCGCAAGCAGGGCGGCAAGGCGGCGATGGAGGAGGGCATGAAGGCCTGGATGGCGTGGGCCGAGAGCTGCGGCGATCAGCTCGTCGAAATGGGCGCTCCGCTCGCCAAGGGCAGCAAGATCGACGCGAGCGGCGTGAGCGACAGCAAGCGCAACGTGAGCGGCTTCTCGGTCGTGCAGGCCAAGTCGATCGGCGGCGCGCGCAAGCTGCTCAAGAAGCACCCGCACCTGTCCTGGGTCGACTCCGGGTGCAGCATCGAGGTGCACGAGATGCAGCCCATGTAGCGCAGCGGGGGCCGCTACGATCGACCGAGGAGGCCCAGGACGATCCAGATCGGCCACGGAGCCCTCGAGGTCGAGAGGGGCTTCGCCCCCCTCGAGCTCCCCCCGAACTTCGGAAAAGCCGCGAATCGCGCTTCGCGCGAACGACTTCGCGTCTTTTCCTCAGGAGCGCTCAA
>Ga0209692_10006084_pt1 | contig 10081 bp, 6 predicted proteins | sample tdDd472_FD_187129 | JGI IMG/M metagenome (GOLD analysis project Ga0209692, IMG submission 187129) | Marine sediment microbial communities from the Atlantic coast under amendment with organic carbon and nitrate - tdDd47.2 (SPAdes)... | ecosystem: Environmental > Aquatic > Marine > Coastal >...
AAATCATACGCGCCGACTTTGATTAATCGCTTTAACGTACCATTCGGTTATCAAATGTGGACGGGTAATTGCACTCCCAACAACTACTCCCCATACACCAAGTGAAACCATTTCTGCAGCCCATTCGGGATTATTGATCCTCCCCTCTGCAAAAATGGGTTGAGTAAATCTACCAACGAGATTTTTCACCAGTTCAAAATCAGGAGAATCTGTTTTTAATTTTTTAGTTTCCGGTGTGTATCCGCTCAAGGTTGTTGAAATACAATCGGCACCGGCATCTGCACAGGCTAAAGCCTCCTCCACCGTAGCTATATCAGCCATTATTGTACAATCCCATCGCTTTTTTATTTCGGCAATAAATTCAGGACCGGTTAAACCTTCTCTTAAACGGAATGTACCGTCAACAGCAATAATATCAGTTTTAATCTCAAGTAAATCTTCAACATCTTTATAAGTTCCGGTAATTTTAACGTAACCATCATCAAATTCACTTTTTATCAATCCGATAACAGGAACATTTACCCCACTGATTATCGCATTTGTTTTATCTTTGCCCTGTGAACGTATTGCTACTGCTCCACCCTGAACAGCTGCCTTGGCAAACATTGTAACCCCTTCGGGTGTATTAAAGGGTGAATCGCCTTCTGCCTGGCAAGATACAACCAATCCACCTTTTATTTTTTCAAATACTGGATTTATCATTTTAACCGAAACTATTTTTTATCAATTCATTGCTTAAATCAAAAATTTGATTGTAACTGTAATCTGAACCCACGCGGGAATAAAAAGCATCAATCTTCTCATTAAATTTTTCAAAATATTTTGAGACTTCTACTTTATAGTTTACCTCACTTTGTGGAGGAACTACCTGAATTCTGCAACTTCTGGCTTTAAGCGTCTCTGAAATTTTATCAATTTTTAGTTGTGCGGCTGACTCATAAAAATCCGGATTATCAGTTTCAAATCCGGAAGAAATCAAACACCTTCCGTCCTTGAGTTGAAATACTCCATCAATACCTGTACAATCAACAATTTTCTCGCGCATAATTTCGGTAGTTATCGCATTTAATCTGAACGTATTGGGTAAATTTGCACCACCTTCAAAAAAACTATTTGTAACAAAATTTTCTGTGGCATCAAATATAAAGTTACATTCAACCTCGATACCCCCTTCTTTACCCCAGAGCAGCATTCTGTTCACTCTACCCATTTGAATATCGATTTTTCTTGGAAACACGTGAAATAGTAAATCTACATTATTTTCAAGTAGGAGTTGTAACAATACAATTTTTACGGATTCAGGATTAAGGATAAATGAAGTTGAAGCCTCGAATAATATTCCATCTTTCCTGTTTTTTAATTTTTCATAGAAACTAAAAAGCTGTTCGTGCAAATTGTTTTTATCAAAAAGTTGAAATGCTGAAAGTGATTCCGTAACAGCACCACCCGGGAAACCATATTTATTTACCAAAAGTACTTTTTTACCAAGCATTTTTTCATTTATCGCGTAAAAAACCCCGGGTAACCCGGCCCCCAGCACAACGGTTTCATAAAAGTATTTATCTTTTTCTGGCTGCAATTATTACAATCTCCTCTTCAGGTGAAGTTTTATTCAATTCAATGTCAACCAGCGCCATAATTTGTGATTCATTTATTAGTCCGGTAAGATCGATTATCCTCGCTGAAATGAGCAAATAAATATCAGGAACTAAAGCCCCGGCATCACCAAACGAAGTAAGTTCTTCGATCATTTCTTTAATTCTGGTTTTTACATTTTTCGATTCTGCTTTTCCAATCAAACAATCATTGATTTGAAGCCGGATTGTGCCCTCCATATCAATAACTCGCACTCCCGTCTCATCCGAATGCAGCAACCCAAGTAAGTGTTTCTTTTTTTTGTGATGAACCACGGCATTAAGAAATGGAGTTGCCGCAGGAATGTTAATCTCATCTATACTCGTCTTGAACGATTTAGCGGCGATATCAATTATATCATCGTAAGACAATTCTTTCATATCCTGTTCCTTGGTTCTCATCTCGCTGGAACCCATGGCAATAGCAATCACTTTTTTATTTTTGCTGTCAATTTCAACGGTAACCTCCACTGACTCAGGAATTGCACCCATTACAAGAACTGAATCTAATGCTTCTTTTCTTATTGCAACTATGTCAGATTCGGAAGGATTTATAATATTCCTTTCCACCGAATCCCTAATCATACCCAGCGCTGCACCTATCGCTGATATTACTTCGCTGTTTTCAGCAATTTTATGTTGATACCCAAGGTATTCGGCAGTAAACGGTACAATTGCAGATGCACCGCCGCCGCCGCCAACAAATTGAATCAAATCTTTATCTAATTTATATTCACGAATCAATTGATTGATGACCGGTTTAATCTTTTCTGCAGAAAGTTTGAGTATCTGTGTTGCAATATTTTTTGAGTTAGTGCCTAATTTATTTGCCAGAGAGTCAAAACATGATTTTATTGCAGCCAGATTTGCCTCACCATGTCCAAATACCTTCACGAGTCCAAGATAATTTGAAGCTCCTGTGGGGGTAACTGTAAATTTTTCCTTTGTATTCTTTTTATTTATTGCAAGATAATCGTCAGGATCACCTGCCAAAGGAGTAACATTCGAAAGTTCAATATCCGAAAAATCATTTTCACTTGAAAAAGAAGCGTATGAAAGCCCGGCAATATGCGCGCTCCTTGGTCCAACATCCGTAATTTTTTTATTGGAAATTCTAGGCACAGACCCTCCGGCTATTCCAAGCGTACGAACATCTAAAGTTCTGAGATAGAGCCTGTTTCCGCCTATTTGTGCACTTTTAACCTGCGGCTTCCCATTTTTTATAATTGAAATATCTGTTGAGGTTCCACCAACTTCAAGAAAAATACCATCGGATATTTTGGCGTACATTAACGCAGCAGCCACACCTGCGGCTGGACCCGATAGCATGGTTAATATCGGACGTTTTCTCATCTCGTTTATATCCATGATACCGCCGTCACTTCGCATAACCATCAAAGGAGCTGAGATACCACTTTTTCTAACAGAACTTTCTGTCATATCGGCAGTTTCAAGCATTTTAGGCATCATGCTGGCATTTATTACAGCGGTTCTCGTGCGCACTCTAAGACCATATAGTTTAGAAATTGTACTCGCAGCCGTAGCCTTGTAACCCATCCCCTGAATTGTCCGCACAACAAAATCTTCATTTTCCGGATGATCAACACCAAAAACTTCACTTGCAACAAATATTTCTGCTCCCTCATCGAGCATACCCATTGCCGCTTCCCTTACTTTTTCTTCCGTGAGTTTTAGAGATAAATCCAGATATCTAAACTTTGTACGCAAAAATTTACCGGGGGAAAGCTCAATATCACCAAGATTTGTTTCAACTTTTCCTCTTCTCCCTTCTAGTCCTTTACCCATTCCAATGATACCAACCACAGCAACGTCACCCTCGAGTAAAGCATTGGTAGCCTGGGTTGTAGAATGTGCAATCAGTGATATTTCGTCGGGGGAAATTCCTGTTTGGTTAAGCAATGTTTGCATTGAATCCACCACCCCTTTTGCAACCCCTTCTCTGGCGGTATGAGTTGTTGGCACACATGCTTTCCCAACCACGGAATAATCTTTGATATTTAATGCAACTGCATGAGTAAAGGTTCCACCTACATCTATCCCGATTTTAATTTTTCTCTTCATACCCTTACACTCACATAAATAAAATTGAAGAAATAACCAGTCCGATGAAAGCCAAAATCCATGTATAAGGGATTGTATTCCAAAGTACTTTCTGAACATCCACCCGCATTTCATTTGCCAGCCACACATTGTGTGTATTCGTCGGGTCACTTATTCCTTGTATCTGACCCACAGCCAGTAACACGCCCATAACAGCTCCCGGGTTTAAACCGCTTGCTAAAAATACTGCTGCCAAACCATATCCCATCCCCCAAACATTAAGAGGTCCACGGTATAACGCCAACGGAGCAGCTATTGTAAATACCAAAACATAAGTAAATGCATTATCGGGTACTATTCCCGCCATAATTGGTTTAAGCAGATTTAAAACTGGCCACCCGTCCGGATAACCGGCTAATTCTCCGCCCGGACCCATGATTGCGACCAGCAGCATCCCAATTCCGAACATCAGCACTACCGCAGGCATTACAACGCTCCCCCCTTCAAATATACATTGAACGAAGAGGTTTAATCGGCCCTTTTTATAGGTTGAGATAAAAGCATATATTAGCCCCACGATAAAAGCTGCAATAAAATCAATATCAAAGAGTAAAATCAGGAAAAGGGGTATGATGGGAGAAAGATAAGCACTCCAGTGAACATCTTTAGCTGTTTCATATTTTTTTGTTAAAGTTCTATAAACCACCAGAACAATTAACAATGTAATCCCGATGCCGATCAAATACGTTAGAAATTCTCCCGCCGATGTGAGGAAATCAGAGACAATCTCACCCTGAATTTCAGTAAGCACAAAAGAGTTTATTAAAATTATCCCCAAGATTAGAGTGAGCAATATTAAACTTCTCGAAATCATCTTAGCAATTTTAATATCCTGACCGTCTCGATATAACTGGATTGTAATGAAAAATATAGCACCAAGAAATGAAGCAGCAAACATGACAAGTGCAAAAGGACGAATCTCGTCAACTGTTAACCCCATTACACTAACATAAACAGCCCAGTTGCCCACATTAAGTGTTCCACCAATACTTAACCCAAATAAAAATATACCAACGGATGTCATGGGACCAATACCCACGGAGGACATAATTGGCAGCACAATTGTTGCAACCATAATTATGGCACCCAATCCGCCAAGAGTTGTAAAAAGCAGTGTAATTAGTGTTAACATGATAACACCTATAACCAATGGATTATCTCCGGAAAGTTCAGCGCCTTTTTTGATAAAAGATTCGGCAACCCCTGTCCGCTGTAAAATTACGCTTAGCATACTTCCAAACATTGCAACTGTATATGCTGTATATAATTTAACAGAACCTTTACCCAGCACAAATTCAATTATATCATGAATCTTCACACCACCTGCAAAGGCGATCAGCACTGCCATTATCGGGAGGGCAAGTAATGCCGGAATTTTTCTTAAAAACATCAGTACTGCCATAGCTAAAAATATTACTATTACAGCGGCAATCTGAAAGTATTCTGTCATAAATTTTCCCGTTAAATGATTTCACAAAGCATAAACAGCCTTAACTCTCGAAATTAAATTTATTATCACCTTTAAGCAATTTTTTAATCCCTACATCTTTTGGTAGTTATATAACATCCATTTTTTTCGGGGAAGATTTCAGATGGTATTTGTTCATATTAAAATATATCCCTAAAAAAATCAAAAACATCTGCCTATATCCTTTAATTTATTGAATTTGTCTCTAATTTAGCGTTATCTTTATATAATTAATTAAGTTGGAAATAAACTATACTGTTATAATGCTGGAATCGGTTAAATCCTTTAAAAATCTTTTATCCGCTGCGTTGAATCCCGAAAGGAATATATCCAACGAAATATGCGATTTTTTAACAAATGAGCAGCATTTATATGCTGTTGCTCTTTTTCGCAATGAGAATAACAATCTGCTTCTGCTTGGGAAATCTTCTAAAGTTAAGGCAGAATTAAAATTAAATTCGGTACATCGTTCTTCTATTAACGAATTTACTGACTCGGATGATGATTTTACGATCAGTTATAACCCTTCGTGTGGAATAGTTATAACGGAACAGGAAAATAATCTTACAAGATATTGTGTCAAGTTCTTGGATGAAAACAATCGTAAGATTATTCTCAAAGTTGTTCAGGAAAGACCATTCTCGGATGATCAGCACGGGTATTTCTGGGAGGTTAGTCAACTAATTTCAAAATTGTTTTTAATTGACCCGGCTGTTTCAAAAAAGCCTCCCACGAGCGCTCCCGCTTCTTTAATAATTGAAGAAGAAACCTTACCATTGGTTAAAAAACTGATTTATGGTGTGAAGAAATTGAAAATTTCTGACGGGCTACTACAGAACCCAGAAAGACTTAACCAATTAAAAGTAATTACCGATAAACTGGAATCTGCTATGTTTTCTGATAAAGAATATCTCGAAATAAAAAACGGCAAAGTTGAGCTGAATAAAACAAAAATTTCCATTACCGATTTTGTCCCGGAATTGAAATCAGGTTTATCGGAGCTTGGGATAAAGTTTAATATCCAGTACAGGAATCAAATCCCGGATTTTATTTTATCTGATAAAGCAAAATTAACCTATGTCATTACCAATTTATCGATGTTTCTGCATGCACTCAACAAAAATTCGGATGTTACTCTTTTTGTTGCACTTGAAAGTGATAATAAGATAAAATTTAATGTCCGTAATGAAAACAATGGTATTTCTGAACCTATTAAAGAACTGCTTAAACCAAATTTTCAAGATTCTGTTAAAGAGTTATCCGATTCAGAAATTAGTGGTTATTCCCTAATCGTTATTAACCACTATTCCAAATTATTAGGTGGTTCATTTAAGATAAATAAATTACAATCGGGTTCACTTGCTTTCGAATTTTCAATCAACGGCGAAGTTACTTCTGACATTAACAATACTATTGTCCAATTACCAAAACCTGTTCAGGGAAATAATAAAATTCTGGTTATCGAGGATGATTTTACTACCTCCAGAATGTTGGAAAAGTATTTGACGGACTGGGGATATACGCCCAAAGTTGTGAATACCGCTAAACAAGCATTTGATTCACTCAAAGCGGAAGCATTTCTCGCGGTAATTTTGAATATCGAAATCCCTAATTATAATGGTCTTGAACTTCTTAAAGAAATTAAAGACCTGCCTGAAACCAAAGGTACTCCTGTTATTGTTTTTTCTATCAAGGCAGAAGAACAAAAGGCTTTCATGCTTGGTGCTGTTGAGTACTTCGTTAAACCGATAAATTATAATTACTTAATTGAAGTTCTCACCAATTATAAGCTTAAACGAAATTCCGTGGTTCTTTGTGTTGATGACGATGAACCTGCCCTTAACCTGGTTAGTAACGCAATTGAACAGGCAGGGTTTAAATCGCTCGCCTTTAGTGAATCGTGGCGTGTTATGGAGAGCATCAAGGGTAAGGAAATTGACTTGGCTATTATCGATCTCGATATGCCTCAGGTTAACGGTTTTGAACTAATCAAACAGATTAAATCTGAAAAGGAATTCGCGAATCTGCCGATTATCATTTATACGGGAAAGGAAAATTACGAGGAAGACCTTCACCAGATTGACGGACTTTTTGAATCACTCTTCCAAAAACAAAGTACAAGTATTGAGAGCCTTCGCCAGAATATTAATTCCATGATTAATAGGTATGATACTCCTCCTCCTGTTGATGAAGTGATTAAAAAGAAGGATGTTGTAAAAATACTTTTAGCGGAAGATTATAAGCATTCTCAGATAATTGTTACCAGATTGTTAAAGAAAAATAATTTTTCAAATATTGTTGTTGTTGAAAACGGACAGATGGCTGTTGATATGGCGAAGAAAGAACATTTCTCACTTGTGCTGATGGATATGCAGATGCCCGTTATGAATGGGTTTGATGCAACCAGAACTATCAGAACTCTTTCCGGTTATCATGATACACCTATTATTGCCCTTACGGCTTTTGCAATGAAGGGTGATCGTGAGAAATGTCTCGACGCCGGTGCTACTGATTATATTCCCAAGCCGATCGATAGTAAAGAGTTTATTGAAAAAGTTAAGCATTATACCCATCAAGATTAGTTCATCCTATAATTTTATATAAATTTTACAGGCTGCCTGATGGCAGTCTTTGTGTTATGATTAAAAATTGATTTCAGGAGTTATATGTCAAACGATAACGTTAGAGTAAGATTTGCACCAAGCCCCACCGGTTACCTCCATGTGGGAGGGTTGCGAACCGCACTTTATAACTATGCTTTTGCAAAGGCGAACAAAGGTAAATTTATTCTAAGAATTGAAGATACTGACCAGAACAGATATGTTGAAGGCGCTGTTGAAAATCTTATCAATACTCTCAAATGGGCTGGCCTTGAGTATGATGAAGGTCCGGATATTGATGGACCGTTCGGACCTTATTACCAGTCAAAACGACTTGATATCTATCGAAAATATGCAGAAGAACTAATCAACAAGGGTAAAGCTTATTATGCCTTTGATACTCCGGAAAGATTACAAGAAATTCGTGAAGAACAAATTGCGAAAAAACTTCAGCCTATGTATGATAAATTTGCACTTTCCCTTTCAAAGGAAGAAGTAAATAAAAAACTTGAAGCAGGTGAACCTTTTGTAATCAGATTAAATGTTGAGCCTGGTCCTAAGGTGGTTATCAATGATATTGTAAGAGGAAGAGTTGAATTCGACAGAGATGTAATTGACGACCAGATTCTCATAAAAAGTGATGGTTTCCCAACTTATCATCTGGCTAATGTGGTCGACGATCATCTCATGGGAATTACCCACGTCATCAGGGGTGAAGAATGGCTTTCATCTACCCATAAACACGTATTATTGTATGAATATTTAGGTTGGGAAATACCCCAATTTGCTCATCTGCCCCTGTTACTTAATTCGGATAGGTCAAAATTAAGTAAACGCCAGGGTGATGTTTCCGTTGAATCTTATCGTGATAAAGGGTATCTGGCTGAAGCATTAAACAATTTTGTTGCAATGCTTGGATGGAGTTTTAGCGATAATACAGAATTTTTCAATATGCAACAGTTGGTTGAAAATTTCACACTGGAAAAAGTTCACAAGGCCGGTGCAATCTTTAACATTGAAAAATTAAACTGGCTTAACGCTGAACACCTCAGAAGCAGAAGTGCAGCCGAAATACTGGTCATGTTGCGGGAGGAAATTGAGAAATCAGATTATAATAATAGTGACTTCTCAGACGAATATCTTGTAGAAATCATTGAAGCAATGCGTGAGAGAGTTTCTTTTGTTTCAGAATATCTTACAAAAAGTCCATATTTTTTTGAGGATGTTAATACTTATGACGAAGATGTCATTTCTAAAAGATGGAAACCAGAAACACCTCAACACATGTCAGAGCTTGCTAATGCTTATGAGAAACTCGAAAATCCCGGCAAACACGATTTTGAACAAACTCTTCGCGATACAGCAGAAAAAATGGGTGTTGGTGCCGGAAAGCTTATCCATCCGGTAAGAGTAGCAACTTCGGGAATGGGTACGGGTCCGGGTGTATTCGATCTGCTCCATATACTCGGAAAAGAAAAAGTTGTTGCCAGAATTCGCAAAGCAGTTGAGACAATAAAAATATAATTTTATATCCTAAGGATTTAATCCGGGAAGAGAACATGGAAAAAGAAAAAAATAATAACGAGAATGAAGCTAATCTTCCGAAAAATTTTATTAAGGAGATTATCGACGAACATAATAAAACCGGAAGGTTTAATAATAAAGTACATACCCGATTTCCCCCCGAACCAAATGGGTACCTCCATATCGGGCATGCAAAATCAATTTGTCTAAACTTTGGTATTGCCAAAGAATACGGTGGCAAGTGTAACTTGAGGTTTGACGACACGAATCCTGTTAAGGAAGATATAGAATATGTCAACTCAATTCAGGAAGATATAAAGTGGCTTGGGTTCGATTGGGAAGACAGGCTTTATTACGCGAGCGATTACTTCCAGAAATTATACGAGTACGCCGTAATGCTTATTAAAAAAGGAAAAGCATACGTTGACAGCCTCACAGCCGATGAAATAAGAGCATACCGGGGAACGCCAACAGTACCGGGAAAGGAATCCCCCTACCGCAACAGAAGTATTGATGAAAATCTTGAACTATTCGATAAAATGAAAAATGGCGAATTTGCTGACGGTACGCATATTTTAAGGGCGAAGATTGATATGTCTTCCCCCAACATGAACATGCGCGACCCGGCAATATACAGGATCAGGAAAACATCCCACCATCGTACTGGTGATACCTGGTGTATCTACCCCATGTATGATTTTGCACACGGCTTCTCCGATTCCATCGAAGGGATA
>Ga0209692_10006089_pt1 | contig 10076 bp, 8 predicted proteins | sample tdDd472_FD_187129 | JGI IMG/M metagenome (GOLD analysis project Ga0209692, IMG submission 187129) | Marine sediment microbial communities from the Atlantic coast under amendment with organic carbon and nitrate - tdDd47.2 (SPAdes)... | ecosystem: Environmental > Aquatic > Marine > Coastal >...
GAGGGTCAACCGAACCGTAGACACGGTGCTTACCCAGAGTCCCGAAGAGGTGGTCGAAGACGGCGTGCAGTGCCTCGGTCGCGTGGCCCAGTCCCTGATAGGCCGGCGCCAGGGTGATGCCCAGCTCCACGGTGCGACTCGAGGCGGCGAAGAAGTGTAGGCCCAAGTCTCCGATCATCTCGCCAGTGGCCGTGATGGTGATGGCCAGCTGGCACCAGGTATCCGGAGTGTCCGGCTCTACGGCGGCCTGCTCGTCGATGAAGTTCTGAACCTGGGTCAGGTTGGCCGGTTCCCAGCCTTGATAACGACTGACGGCGGGATCCGCACGGTAGCTGAACATGACGGGAACGTCGGCATCGCTGAGGGCGCGAAGGGTCAGGCGCGGGGTCACGAGGGGTGCAAACATTGTGCGTCCTCCGAGCCCCCTGACGAGGGCCAGCGAGCGGGCAAGGGTACGGCGTGGGCGGCCGGGAACTGGTTCTCGCCTCCTGGTACGGCAATGCGGCGATGCAGTTGCCGAGAGGGTTCCGGGCGGCGCAGGCGGCCCACCCCATGGCCGAAAATGATTTCTGACAATCATTCATGTTGACCTCTTTTGTCCATTTTGATACAAAGGAACCATCAGAATCTGAGCCAACCTGGGGACCGTCACATGCTGCATTCTTGCCGCAACGACATCGACGGCCAAGCCCAGGCGGTGCGATGGGGTTTGCCCGTTGCGGTCTCTTCCTTCAGCCCACCACCAGCACCATGAGAACAGCACGTGCCAAGGCGAAGACACGGCGCCTCCAGCCCATCTGGATCCTGCGTTCGATCACCCTGCTGTTCATGCTGGTTGCCGTGGGCCTGACCACCGCCAACGGCACCGATCGCCTGGCCTGGCCCCTGTCCCAGGAAGCCGCCGTGGTCGGTGCTGACAACCTGCGCCCGGACCTGCAGTGGAGCTTCGCCGACGGGCTCTTTCCCGCCGGCTGGGGCTACGGCGAGCACCGGCTGGTGGACGGATGTCTGGAGCTGGACGGCAACGACAACTGGGCGGTGTACTTCCTGCCAGTGCAGCATGGTGACGACTTCATCCTGGAGACCGACGTGCGGCTGGTGGCCGACGGCACTCATGAACCCGTCCGCGCTCATCTGCTCACCCGCGACTCCAACGGCCTGGCCCACGAGTCGGGCATGACCCTGGCCACCCAGCCTCACCAACTGGGCGTGCGCCACCGGGTCAACCAGACCGAGTACACCCTGCAGCGAGTAGCGTCACCCCTGCTGGCCGGCGACCGGGCCTGGCACCACCTCAAGGTGGTGGTCAAACACGGCTGCATCAGCGCCTTCGTGGATCTCGAACCCGTGCTGGAGACCACGCGTCCCGGACCGCCGGGACTGTACATGGAGCCACATCTGGCCGCCGAAAACGGAGTGGCCCGATTCCGAAACCTGCGCGTGCTCACCCTGCCCACGTCCACCGATTCTCGTGGATCTCTATTCTGAGTCGTCCTAACCAAGGAACCGACATGCGAGCCTCGCCCTCCCCTCGCCTCATCGTCAGCCGCACCATGGTCGCCGCTGGCCTGCTGCTGAGCCTGGGCCTGCTCCTGGTGAGCATGCAGGCCGATTCCGCCGTCGCCCAGACGGGCACCGCCTCGTCCGTGCCCAGCCAGAGCATGTCGGCCACCCCCGATGCCGCTCCAGAGCCCGTACCGCCCAGGCACCCCCTGGTAGTCCGCATCATGAAATGGATCTTCTACGGCATCATCGGCCTCATCTGCGTCTACCTGGTGCGCCACTGGATCTTCGCGTTGAACCGGGTGTTGGGCCGGCAGCGACACCCCTACCTGGATATCGACACCGCCGAATGGCCCGCGGTGACTGTGTTGGTTCCGGCTCATAACGAGGAGCTGGTCATCGCCGACATCCTGGAGGCCCTCACGGCCGTGGACTACCCCCGCGACCGCCTGCGGGTGATCCCGGTGAACGACCGCTCCAGCGACCGCACCGCCGAGATCATCGACCACTATGCCGGCCTGCACCCCGACCTTTTCCATCCCTTCCACCGCCAGGAAGGTCAGTCGGGCAAGTCGGCGGCCCTGGGCGACGCCATGGAGCTGGTGCACGACGACATCGTGTTGGTCTTCGACGCCGATTACATCCCCGGCGAGGGTCTGCTCAAGCAGCTGGTGGCACCCTTCTTCGACCCTGAGGTGGGAGCTGTCATGGGGCGGGTGGTGCCCCTGAACGCCGCCAAGAATCTGCTGACCCGGGCCCTGGACATGGAGCGTTCGGGCGGCTACCAGGTGGACCAACAGGCCCGCATGAATCTGCACCTGGTACCCCAGTACGGCGGCACGGTGGGCGGCGTGCGCAAGTCGGCCGCCGAGGCCGTGGGGGGCTGGAATCCCCACGCCCTGGCCGAGGACACCGACGTGACAATCCGCCTGCTGATCGGCGGCTGGAAGACGGTGTATCAGAACCGTTCGGAGTGCTACGAACAGGTGCCCGAGAGCTGGCGCGCCCGCATGGGTCAGATCTTTCGCTGGGCCCGGGGCCATAACCAGGTGCTTCAGGCCTACGGCGGCAAGGTCTTGCGGTGCCGACACCTCCGCTTCTGGGAGCGCCTCGATGCCCTGCTGCTACTGAACACCTATGTCATGTCGCTGGTGCTGCTCATCGGCTGGGGCCTGGGCATCGTGCTCTGGTACCTGGGCGTGCTCAAGGCCACGCTGCTGATCATCCTGGCAGTGACCAGCTACAGCACCCTGGGCAACTTCGCGCTGTTCTTCGAGATCGCCACGGCCACCCATCTCGACGGCGCTCACAACCGCATCCGTCTGCTGCCCTTCATCATGCTGGGCTTCATCGTGACCCTCATGGCCGTCACCCGCGCCACCCTCACCCAGTTCCTGGAGTGGCGCAGGCGTGACGAGGTGCTGTGGCACAAGACCGAACGCACCGAAAGGAGGACAGCATGGTGACCGTCCTCATCCTGATCCTGCTGATGGTCCTGTGCCTGCTACCGTTCGTGCCCGGTCTTCTGGAAGCAAGCCGGCGTACCGACACCCGCCCCCTGCGCATCGTGCATGCCTCGGAGGTGAATATCCGCCATCTGGCCCGCGGCTTCCGCCAGACCCTGGAGCGTGAGATATTGCCGCTACTGTCTCGCATCACCCCGCAAGGCACGCTGGAGCGTGGCGAGCTAAACGACGGCTCGCGCTGGCTGGCCGCCGGCCGCCCCCTCACCGCAGCCGAACTCGCCGACGAGGGCAACGGCGCCGGCTGTGTCACGGTACTGGCCTCCGGGGTGGATCTTGAACTGGCCGACGGCGGCACCTATCTGGCCGAGATCTACGGCGCCGGCCACGTGCACGGCGGCCCGCGAACCGTTTGCCGCGCCGTGCTGGCCGAGGGCGACCTTCACCTGGGCCGCGAGAGCATCACCCTGCGCTGGCTCCACGCCGGCGGCCGTCTGCACGCAGGCACCGGCACCGTCCTTTTCGGCCGCGCCTCGTCCGATCAGGATCTGACGCTGGAAGAAGGATGCCGCTTCGAGCGCCTTCAAGCCCCAACCATCGCTTTCGGAATCTCGGGCGAGCCCGGCCCGGAGCCCTCCACCGGCAATCTGCCCGGCGAGGACCGCTTGCTCAATCCCGACGATCTCGACAAGCCGGTACAACGCGACGGTCGCCGCTGGCTCATTCGCGGGCATCTCGAGATCCCGGCCGAGCGGCTGCTGGAGGCCGACATCGTGTGCACCGGGAAACTCACCATCGGCCGCGGTACGGTGTTGCGCGGAGCCGTGAAGGCCCGCAAGCAGCTGGTGCTGGAAGACAACGTGATCCTCGATGGCGGCGCCGTCTGTGAGCACGACCTGATCGTGGGTCGTCATTGCCGTATCAAGGGTCCCGTGGTGGCCGAGGGTCTGGTGCAGCTGGGCTACGGTACGGTCGTGGGCCTCCTCGAGGCCCCCACCACGGTGTCAGCCGCCACGATCCGCTGTGAACCGGGAGTGGATTGCCACGGCACGGTGTGGGCTCATCAGGTTGGCGATGTGCTGTTGCCCGATCCCGAGGAACCGACCCTGGCGCCCGGCGCCGCGGACACCGAGAACGAGAAGGGGGCGGCATGAGATCCGGATACCAGCCTGTGCCCGAGTACCTCGATGCCTCCGACCTGGGCGACCTGGAGCCCTGGCTCGACCAACGCCGTTCCCGGGGCTTCCGCGGCGGTCCCATCATGGACCACCGCGCCCTGCGCCGCGCCCCCTACCCCCGCGGCAGCGTGGTGGGTGGTCTGGTCATGATGGTGGTAGTGTTCCTGCTGTGGTGCTTGGCCGCCGGCTGGGTCACCCGCTTCTGGGGCTGGTCCATGGAGCTCTGCAGGGTGGCCAGTGGCATGCCCGGATTCTCCTCCACGGTGCCCTACCAGCTCGGACCCTTCCACTTCGACATCCCGTACATGGCCTTCCCGGCTGGTCTGCCAACCAACCTGCTGTGGTGGATCGGTGCCATCCTGTCCCTCGGCCTGCTGTTGATCTCCATGTTCATACCGCACCGCTATCTGCCCCTGAGCTATCTTCTCAGGGTGGTGGCGTTCTTCCAGATCACGGCTCAGGTCTTCTTCGCCCTCTGGCTCCACTCCTTTCCTTACGGCGCCGCCGGCTATGTGCACGGCATGCTCATCGCGTCACTCTTCTTCGTGGCCCTGGTGCCGCTGGTGCTGGGCTTCACGTTCTACATGTTCGACTTCGGACTGCGCCGCAAGGTGTGGCTGACGCTGGTCATGATCGTGCATCCGGTGCTGTTGGTCCCCCTGCAGTATTTTGTGCACGCCTGGGTGCTGCATCACACGTCGTTGCTTTACATGCCCCTTCTGTTCTTCGTGTGCGGCTTGCCTGCCAACGTGATGATGTTCATCGCCTGGTTCGGCTGGGGCTTCAGCTGGCGCAACCGCTGGGATCTGGCCCACCAGGCTCATCTGCCGCGAGCCCTGCGTCCGGAAGCCGCCGAGGAGGGTGATCATGGGTAGGCCCGTGCTGTTGATTCTATTGCTGGGCGTGGCTGTCGCGGCGCCGGCCCAGACCCTTCCCGACGTGGTCGCCAAGCTGCCGCAGGTGATCCCGCCTCCGGACGGCCCGCGGATCGTCCGCACCCTGGCCATGGGTTTCGGCACCGGCCAGTACCAGAACGATACGCTGCCCAACAACGGTCAGTTCGTTCGCTTCACCCAGGACCACGAGGGCCACCACAGCTGGATGGTGGACGTTGGCCGAACCGAGCGCTTCGACATCCAGGGCTGGGGTGTGGGAGGCAGCTACACTCGCGTGCTGAATCCCCTGACCAGCGTGACTCTGGGAGCCAATACCGGCACCAGCGATCTGTTCCCGGACTACCGTCTGGGAGCCACCGTTCACCGCTCCATCCTGGGCAACGTGGTGTCCGGCGGCCTGAGTTACGAGCGTGCCAAGAGCGGCTTCAAGAGCAGCGGCGTGCACGCCGGCATCGTGCGCTGGTTCCCCAGCTGGATCGTGAGTCTGAACGGCAGCCTGTACCGCGGCAGCCCCGGAGACACCTCGTCGCCCTCCATGCATCTAGGGCTGACGTGGTACCGCTGGCGTCGCCTCTACCTGGGGATGGGATTCGGCTACGGCCAGGTGAGTTACGCGGTGCTCGGCGCGCAGACCACGGTCATCGACTACGATTCGAGCAGCTTCGACGTGGGCGCGAGCTGGTGGATCGATGACGGCTCCGGCATCAACCTCTCAGCCGACTATGGGGACACCGATTTCTACTGGGTGCGAGGCGTGAACCTGAGCTACTTCCGCCAGTTCTGACCAGGAACCGCCCGCTCCATGAACATGGCCGAGGCCCGGGTTCCCCGGGCCGTCCACCGCTCAACCTTGAGTGCGAAGCAGGCCACCCCGGCGACCAGCCCCGTCTCCACCAAGACCTGGAACAGGAACAGGTGCTTCACCGTGTCCATGAGCCCCTCGGTGATGACGGCCACGGCAAACGAATAGCCGGCCATGACCAGCAGCGCCAATCCCAGCAGCGCTAGCTCCCGGTGTCGGTGCCAGGCTCGAACCATGAGCGCCAACCAGGCCACGGCCAGCAACACCAGGAACCACAGGGTCCCTGGCAGCAGCCAACTCACCAGGTTGCTCCAGCCCGTGAGGCTAGGGGCCTGAGCCGCCGGGCCGAATCCCGAAGCCTCGGTGTGGTTGCCCAGGCGGTGGTCCCTCATGATGAAGGCGCTCTCGGCGCAGGTGTCCGCGATGCTCACCAGGCGCTGGGGGTGGCGCAGGTAGAATCGACCGATGTCGCCCAGCGAGAACTGCGCCGTGGTCTCGAACAAGGGAATGCCCGGCACCCAGGCGTTCTTGCCCACATGCTCGGCCAGGCCCGGCTCCAGACCGAACTCCCGCAGATCGGCCTCCGGGTCGGGAGAGTCCACCAGGATGGAGCGGAACAAGGTGTCCCACTTCACGGGCTCGCGGTAGTAGCTGGGCATGCTCACGTACAGGCTGACGGCCACGAACAGGGTGGCGGTGGCCATGAGTCCGGTTCCCAGACGACGTCGCCAGGCGGCCTGGCGCCAGGCCAGCACCACCGGCAGGGCCAGCAGGGGCAGGGCCAGCCAATAGTTCTGCACCTTGGAGGTGCTGAAGAGCAGCACGGCCAGACACAGGACCGCCGTGCGCCACCAGCTCGGCCGCCGCGACCGCGCCTCTCGCAGCATCAGACCAACCACCGCCGGCAGGAATACCAGGGAGGCGCTTTCGCCGTAGAAAGCATTGAGGTAGACCACCCGCGACGCATCGGCAGCCACCAGCACCAGCATCACGCCCGCGGCCACCCGCAGGGTCTGGGGCAAACCGCCCAGAGCCGAGAGCACCAGGTAGCACCCGGCCAGATAGATCAGGGCGTGCACCGCCCCCAGCAGACGCAAGTCGAAGGTGCCGGTGCCGGCCATGCGGGCCAGCCCCAAGGCGGCGGCGGCCGGTAACAATTCCGACGACACCACCTCCATGGCAGCCGGATCCACCATCTCGTAAGTCGGATCCACGTAGTACCAGTAGTCCCAGGCCTCGGGGTCACTGGTGTGAACCAGGCCCACGGGTTCCAGCACCCGCAAGAAGTCGCCGTTGTCGGCTAACCCCACCAGGGGCGGCAAGGCCAGCTGAACGAAGATCAGCACCGCAAGGACGGAAAACGTCAGGACAGCCAGGCGGTCGAGACGCCAGCCGGGATCGTTGCCGGCCAGGTCGGCGGATGGGATGACGGGCATAGCAGCACTCCTCACTGGTGGTCGGGAGGTCTCGCCAGTATAGGAGGAATGATATCATGATTTCAACAGCAGAGAGCATGGCGCTGACGATATTCGGCACCGCGATGGCTAGGGGCCGTGAGACGCCATCTAGGCCCGCCGCCACGCCCCCGGCAGCAGCAACACCAGCACCGTGTAGATCTCCAGGCGTCCGGCCAGCATGAAGAACATGAGCAGCCATTTTTCCCAGGACAACAGGTGGGCATAGTTGCACGCAGGTCCCACCGTCCCGAGTCCCGGGCCGATGTTTCCCAGGCTCGCCGCCGTCGCGCCCACGGCCGTCAGCAGATCACGACCGCCGAGGGTCAGAGCGATGACACCCACCGCGTACACCATCATGAACAGCAGGAAGAATCCCAGCACGTTGGTGGCCAGATGGGGCTTCACCGAACGGCCGTTGAACCACAGCGTGGTGATGGCCCGCGGATGCAGCAGCTTGTTCAGTTCCTGCTGGCCGACCTTGAAGAGCAGCAGCAGGCGCATGACCTTGATGCCGCCACCGGTCGAGCCGGCGCAGCCGCCCACGGCCATGAGCATGAGCAGGATGGCGTGGGCCACCGGAGGCCAGAGCAGGTAGTCGGCAGTGCCGAAACCCGTGGTGGTGACGATGGCCAGCACCTGGAATAGGGTGTGGCGGATGGTGTCGTGGATACTCCCGTAGTAGCCCACCACGAAGAGGGAGCCGGCGATGATCACCGCGGCGCCGCCGATGAGGGTGACGTAGAAGCGGAATTCCTCGTCGGCGGCGTAGCTCCGCACCCGGCCGCGCAGGGCCAGGAAATGCAGGGTGAAGTTCACGCCGGCCAGGAACATGAAGACGATGATGATCCAGTCCACGGCTGCGCTGTCGTAGCCGCCCACGCTGTTGTTCAGGGTGGAGAAACCGCCCGTGGCCATGGTGGCCATGCTGTGGCAGATGGCGTCGAAGAAGCTGAGGCCCGCGATCATCAGGGCCGCGGTTTCCACCACCGTCAGCAGCACGTATACGCCCCAGAGCAGCTTGGCCGTCTGGCTGATGCGCGGGGTGAGCCGCTCGGCCACGGGGCCGGGCACCTCGGCGCGAAAGAGCTGCATGCCCCCCACGCCCAGCAGCGGCAGGATGGCCAGGGCCAGCACCACGATGCCCATGCCGCCGAGCCAGTGCGAAAGCGACCGCCAGAGCAACACACCGTGGCTGCGGCCCTCGATGTCGGTGAGGATGCTGGCGCCGGTGGTGGAGAAGCCGCTGATGCTCTCGAACATGGAGTCGGTGAAGCCCGGAATCTCGCCCGAGAACCAGCCCGGCAAGCCACCTAGGAGTCCAACCAGGGTCCAGCCCAGAGTGACCACGGCGAAGCCCTCGCGCACGCGGATCTCGCGGGCATCGGAGCCGGTTCTCCACATGAGCGCCCCCAGGGCCAGCCCCACGCCGGCGGCCGCCAGGAACGACCAGGCATCGGCGTCGCCGCCCAGCCACGAGGCCAGGGCCGGCAACAACAGGCTCAGGGCCGTCACCACCAGGAGAAAGCCCAGCACGCGGATCACCGGTCGTTTCTTCACTTCGCGTCGTCTTCCGCCGAGAAGAACGAGGCCACGGCCTCCAGGCCCGACGGCAGCGAGAACACCAGCACCTCGTCACCGGGTTTGAGCACGGTCTTGCCGCCCGGGGTCTCCACGCCGTGCCCCTTGATGACCGCGCCGATGACGGCGTCGGCAGGGAACTCCAGATCCTGCAGAGCCACGCCCACGGCCCGGTGACCCGGTTCCAGGCGGTACTGCACGATCTCCGCGCCGGTGCGGCCCAGGGCCTCGGCCGAGATCACAGCGCCCCGCTTGACGAAGCGGGCGATGCCGGTGGCCGTCGAGCGGCGCGGCGACACGGCCGAGTCGATGCCCAGGCGCGGCAACAGATCCAGATAGTCGACCCGGTTGACGAGGCACACCGTGCGGCTCGCCCCCTGGCGTCGGGCCAGCAGGCAGCTCAGCATGTTCACTTCCTCGTCCTCGCCGGTGGCCACGAAGCCGTCCATCTCGCCGATGCCCTCGTCGATGAGGGGCGCCGTGTCCACGGGGTCGATGTTCAGCACCAGCACATGGTGAAGCTGTTCGGCAGCGTGTCGGCAACGCTCGGCGTCCTCGTCCACCAGCTTGACCTTGACGCCGGCCGAGCAGAGGTCGCGGGCCAGTTCCACGCCCATGGGTGTGGCGCCGGTGATCATCACCTTCTGCAGGGGCTCTTGCTGGACGTGCACGTGGTAGAGGGAGCGGTCGACCAGACGGCGGGTGCCGGTGAAGAAGATGGTGTCGTCGGGTAGCAGCACCGTATCGCCGTTGGGTATGAGTGTCTTGCCGCCGCGCTCGACCGCGGCCACCAGGGCCAGGTTGCCGGCCAGTTCGCGGCGGAGCTGGCGCAAGCTCTTGCCGGCCACGTTGCTATCGGGCTCCACGGTGGCGCCGACGACGCGCACCCGACCCTCGGCGAAACGATAGGCCTCCACGGCGCCGGCGCGGAAGAGGATCTCGCGGATGCTGTGGGCCGCCTCGTGGTCGGGGTTGATGGCCACGTCGATGCCGTCGAGGGCCATGCGGCCGCCGACGTAGAAGTCCTCGTCTCGTACGCGGGCCACCACGGTCCGGGCGCCCAGGCGCTTGGCCGTCAGGGCCGCCACGATGTTCACGGTGTCGAGATTGGTGACCGCCGCCACGAGATCGCAGTCGGCCATACCGATCTTCTCCAGGGCCGCCGGGCTCATGCCGTTTTCCTGAGCGAAGACACAATC
>Ga0209692_10006093_pt1 | contig 10073 bp, 10 predicted proteins | sample tdDd472_FD_187129 | JGI IMG/M metagenome (GOLD analysis project Ga0209692, IMG submission 187129) | Marine sediment microbial communities from the Atlantic coast under amendment with organic carbon and nitrate - tdDd47.2 (SPAdes)... | ecosystem: Environmental > Aquatic > Marine > Coastal >...
TGCAACATCTACGGCGGCACCGAGAGCTACGGCAATTGCTGCGTCACCCCGCACGACTGGCCGCTGGAGAAACGCGCCCAATGCCAGGGCCCGCCGCTGCCGGGCGTGCGGGTGCGCATCACCGATCCCGAAACGCGGACCGAACTGCCGGCCGGCGAGATCGGCGAAATCGAGGTCTCGGGCTACCTGACCAAGGGCTATGACGGTGACAGCGCACGCTTCAACGCCGAGGTCTTCACCGCCGACGGCTACTACCGCACCGGCGATCTCGGCGCGCTCGGCCCCGGCGGCGAAATGCGCTTTGCCGGGCGCCGCTCCGAGATGATCAAGCGCGCCGGCATCAACGTGTCGCCGGCCGAGGTCGAGGATATCTTGCAACAACACCGCGATATCGCGCTCGCCGGGGTCACCGGCCTGGAGGACGATGCCCGCGGCGAGATCATCGTCGCCTTCGTCAACGCGCGGCCGGGCGCCACCGTCGATGTGGATGCGGTGCTGGCGCATTGCCGCGAGCATTTGTCGCGCTACAAGGTGCCGGACCGCCTGATCGTCGCCGATGCCCTGCCGCTGACGGTCACCGGCAAGCTGATGCGCCGCGAGCTTCGCGCCATGGCCGCGAACCAACAATAAGTTCCCGATAAAGCCCAAGGAGACCCATCATGCGTGCCCTGCTCTGTCCGACGCTCGGAAGCCTCGACAACCTGGAGATCGGCGAGATCGCCGATCCCGTCTGCGGCGACGGCGAGGTCCGCATCGCGGTCAAGGCGTCGGGGGTGAATTTCCCCGATATCCTGATGGTCGAGGGCAAGTACCAGGTGAAGCCGGAACTGCCCTTCGTGCCCGGTCTCGAAGTGGCCGGCGACGTCATCGAATGCGGCGCCGGCGTCGGCCATCTCAGCCCCGGCGACCGGGTACTGGCCTTCGCGCGCTTCGGCGGCGCGCACGCCGAGCAGATCGTGCTGCCGGGCGCCATCGTCACGCCGATCCCCGCATCCATGGATTACGTGACGGCGGCGGCGTTCTACGTCGCCTACGGCACGGCGCATTTCGCCCTCGAATACCGGGGCGCGGTAAAGCCCGGCGAGACGGTGCTGGTGCTGGGAGCGGCCGGCGGCACCGGCCTGGCGGCGATCGAGGTCGCCAAGATGCTCGGCGCGCGGGTCATCGCGGCGGCCAGCGACGCCGAAAAACTGGCGCTTTGCCGCGCGCACGGCGCCGACGAGACGGTGAACTACCGGACCGAGGACCTGCGCGACCGGGTGCGTGAACTGACCGACCAGCAGGGCGTCGACGTGGTGTTCGATCCGGTCGGCGGCGAGGCGTTTACCCAGAGCGTGCGCTGCATCGGCTGGGAGGGGCGCATCCTGGTCGTCGGCTTCGCCTCGGGCGACATCCCCAAGGTCGCGGCGAACATGATCTTGGTGAAGAACTTCTCCGTCGTCGGCGTCGTCTTCGGCGAACACAGCCGCCGCTATCCCGACGACACCCGGGCGCGCATGCAGACCCTGCTCGCCGCCTTTGACGCCGGCAAGCTCAAGCCCGAGGTGATGCGGACCTATCCGCTGGCCGAGGCCCGCGAAGCCCTGGCCACCGTGGCCAATCGCCAGGCCAAGGGCAAGCTGGTGGTGGAGATGTAGAGCCCTAACCGGCGCCCGCCCCTGCCTATTCCACGGCCCGCGCGCGTGCCAGCAGCGCCGACACCCCTTTCCAGGCGGCTTCCAGCACCTGGCGGCGCACCGCCGCATCGGCGCAGGACGCCGCCGTATTGACCGCGCCCGACGCCAGCGTCAAAGCGGCGGCGAGCAGCTCGCGGTCGGCGCCCTCCTGGCCGCGCGCGATCTCGTCCAGCATGTCGGTGAAGGCGGCTTCATAGGCGGCGCGCACCGGCTGCGGCGCGCGGGCCGCATCGCCGGTCAGTGCCGCCGCCGTGCAGCCGGCATAGACGGCCTCCAAATTCTTCGGATCGAGATACCCCGCCACCAGCGCCAGCATCTGGTCCCACAGCGCGTCGGCGTCGGGGCCGGGGCGTTCGCGCAGCATCCGGAGCATCGGCCGCTCGGCCCGAACCACTTCGCGGAACAGGTCCGCCTTGGATTTGAAGTGCGCATAGAAGGCGCCGCGCGTCAGGCCGGCGGCCTGCATGACGTCGTCGAGCGACACCCCTTCGTAACCTTGCGCGCGAAACAGCGCCCCCGCGCCCTTGAGGATGCGTTCGTGGATTTCCCGTTTCTTTTCCGCCGACAGGCGCATGGCCGTTTTCAGCCCTTAAAATAATGCATGTTGACTAACATATATAAATTCACCCACACTCGGCAACGATAATGCCACCAGCCCGCACGGAGAACCACCATGCCCGCCATCGAGATCACCCCCTTTTACGCCGGCCTCATCGCGCTGTTGATGGCGGCCTTGTCGACACGGACGGCGATGACCCGCATCAAGAGCCGCGTCCCATTGGGCGACGGCGGCAACCCCGGCCTGGCGCTGGAAATCCGCCGCTTCGGCAACCTCGCCGAATACGCGGCGATGGCGATGCTGGTGCTGTTGCTTTTGGAGCTGAAGGGCATCCCGGCGCCCTGGCTGCACGCCTTCGGCGGCACTTTCGTAGGCCTCCGCCTGCTCCACCCCATCAGCTTCTACGGCACGCCGGGCCAGCCCAAATGGCGGATCATCGGCCGCGTGATCTCAACGGCGGGGACGGCAACGCTGCTGGCCGTGGGTGGGGTGGGGTTGGTGGTTGGGTAGGTTTTCAATATGCCACCGAGCACGAAAGAAAGCCGATCAACCATTTAACCTGCTTATGGCGAGCATCGTTCGGAAGCGGCTCTCACCATCCGCGAAGCGCTCAAAACTCTCGCCCCTTGCGAAAGATGGGTATTCCTTGGCAAGGCTCCACCAGCTGAGCTAAGGCGGCACCAACCAGAGTTATGGTAGTATAGTCGGGCTACAATAATTTCTAAACGGGTGATCTCTTTGCTTTTAAGCAAGAGCACCTATTGCAGTTCATGATTTGGAACAGAGGATCGTCGTTTGCTCAGGAGAGGTAGGAGTAGCCTATGACAGCAAGAATGAAGACCAGAGCATGTGTGTTCTGCGGAGCCTCTCCCGACAAGAAGACCATCGAGCATGTGTTGCCCCGCTGGCTAATCCGTGCGACGGGCGACCCAAAAGAGCCAGTCCCGTTAGGCGTTGATCGTAAAACAGGTAAGGCTAGGTTCTTTCCGTTTGACAAGTTGGTCCTGCCGTCTTGCCAAGAATGCAACCAGAGATTTGGCGAACTTGAGAACCAGGCACGTGATGTCGTGTTTAGGGTTTTCGATAGAGCGATACTCTCAGAGCATGAAGTGAACGTGTTGATGGATTGGCTCGACAAAGTCCGAATAGGCCTCTGGTTGTGGCAACTGTCGATGGATGGCCCTGGGAACGACTTCAGGCCAAAGTTTCGTATTGATAGCAGGTTGGCAGCTAAGGATCGGTTGGTATTCGTCTTGCCTCTCCAGAACGATCTAAGAGGCTTGGGGTTTTACGGAACGAACACCATGGCATTTTTACGAAGCCCCAGTTGTTTCGCCCTAGCTGCGAACAACACAGCTTTCTTGAATGTCTCTTTTGACTATTTCTTGTCTAATCGGCTCGGCTTTCCCTACCTGCAAGATTGGTACGCGCTAGGTGCTGACAAGCCGGAATTCGGATTGCTTCAGCGTGGTACTGGGAAGGTTCGGCCTCCAATGATGCCTGGACGACTACGGGGACAAGGCGTTGCTTTCGGGCAATGCATATTTGACCCACAAACGGATGAAAGGGCGGGAACCGACTATTACAGCGATGGCCACCTACTTGGAGCGCTGAGTGAAATCACTGGCAGGAGCGTGATATTTGCAGGGCATGAAGACACTGTTGAGAAGCTTTCGGAGTTAGATCACGACCTATTGCACCCTGATATGCCAATTGCCAATCGAATAACTTACAAACCTTGGCTCATATTGGAGGTGTACAAAATCCAGAGCGATATCATTAACCTGTGGCCCAAATCTGAATGGGTTGATGAAGAAATGCGTGCAAATGTCGAGAGGTATAAGGAAGAAGCCCTATCAGAACTAACGCCTCAAATAAGAGCACTTGATATTGTGCACGCGAAACTCGGTGGTCTGGTCGTATAGTTCACACCAATATTATGTGAAGGATATATCTAACTTATTGTTATTGTTGGACTGCCGTCAGTCTTGGAGAGACAGACTCTCCTAGTCTAGTTGAACCGAGCAAATCATCGCACGGCAAACAAATGATTTAGGAATTTATTGACTTTTCCGGATTTTGTGCTATAGAGAATTCCGCATCATCGCCGCCGCGATGAAGGCACGCTATTGGACATCGTGAATCTGTTGAGGGCCGGGGCCGATGGCCGCTTGTTTTTGCGGGCGTTGGGCCGGTCGGAGAGATACCCCCCACCCTAGCCCGCCCCCATCGAAGGGGAAGGAATCGCGAGACGGCGGCCCCGGCGTCTCATTACTGGGAAAATTGGGTTCGTTCCTGAGATTTTTTTTGGATTCGTTTAGAATCAACGGGTTCCAACCAGTGAAAAACGGTTCCGAAACGATTTTTCGGGCCGTTCGCTGGATTCCCATTTTCGCGGGAATGACGGTCGGGGTCATGCGGGCTCATGCGGGACCAACGAGACTGCTGGAGCCACGCGCCGGTGGGCCGGGCCATCCCCGGCGCGCGTGAGTTTATGCCGCTTCCAGAAGGATCAACCCGGCCGCCGTGTTGGAGATCGGGATATGGTAGTTCTGGTGGCGCTTGGTGACCTTGTCGCCGAGAGCGCCGCGCATGCAGAGCCACATGATCAGCTCGGTGCCCTGCGCGCCGGCGTGCTGCACCAGGTCGTGGATGGTGAACTCGGTCAGCGCTTCGGGGTCGTCGACGATCTTTTCCAGGCACATCTGGTCGAAGGGCTTGTTGATGAAGCCCGCCCGCTCGCCGTCCAACTGGTGCGACAGCCCGCCGGTGCCGAGCACCACGACGCGCAGGTCTTCCGGATAAGACGCCACGGCGCGGCCGATGGCCTGGCCGAGCTTGTAGCAGCGCGCCGGCGACGGCACCGGGTGCTGCACGGTGTTGATGCAGACCGGCACGGTGCGCACCTGGGGCGTCCAGCGTTCGGGCCAAAAGAGCTGCATCGGCACGACGAAGCCGTGATCGACGCGCATCTCCTGGCAGGTGACGAGGTCGAAGTCCTCGGCGAAGACGGAGTTGATGATATGCCACGACAGCTTCGGGTCGCCCGGAAACGGGTCGATGGTCGGGATGCCCCAGCCTTCGTCGGCGTTGCAGTATTCGGGCGCCGCGCCGATGGCGAAGGTCGGCTGCTTATCGAGGAAGAAATTGAGCCCGTGGTCGTTGTAGACGACGATGGCGACGTCGGGCTTGACCTCGTCGAGCCAGTCGCGCGCCGCCGGGTAGCCGTCGAAGAAGGGCTTCCAATAGGGATCGTCCTGCAGGCCCCGGTTAATGGCGTTGCCGATGGCCGGGATATGCGACGTGGTCAGGCCGCCGACGATTTTCGCCATGGTTCCCTCCTCCTACTTCTTCGCTTGGTCGACGAGCATCTGCTTGAAGTCGTCGAGGCTCATGCCGGTCTGCTGGGCGCCCACGTCCTGGACGTTGAGGCCGAAGATGCCGGCGAATTTCGCCAGGTAATAGATGTTTCCGCCGTTGGCGATCAGGTCGAGCACGTGGCGGCGTTTGATGGCGTCCTTCTGCGCTTCGGTGAGGCCGTACTTGTCGCAGTAGGCCATCTCGTCGGCGAGGAATTCCTCGCGGTTTTCCTTGTCGTTGAACGAGTAGCACATCTTGTTCAGGCCATAGCCCTTCATGGCCATGGCGCCGTCGAACATGGTGGTGCCCGGGATCGGTCCGGACGTGTTGGTTTCGAACGCCGTCGGCATGGTTGCCTCCTATTCGTTCCAGTAGAGCCGCATGGGATTGTCCACCAACAGCGCTTGGCGCTTTTCCTCGGTGGTGGCGATCTTCGGAATCTGGTCGACCAGTTGCCCCTCGTCCGGGACGTGCGATTTCATGTTCGGGTGCGGCCAGTCTGTGCCCCAGATCACGCGGTCGGGGAAATTGTCGACCAGGGCGTGGGAAAACGGCACCACGTCGTCGTAGGGCGGGCCGGCAACGGTCAGCCGTTCCGGGCAACTGACCTTGACCCAGAAGTTCTCGTGATCGGCCATGAGATCGAGGAAACGCTGGAAGTCCGGATCGTCCACCGGCTTCGACACATCCGGGCGGCCCATGTGGTCGACGACGACGATGCCCGGAAGCGCGGTGAGGAACGGCGTCAGCTCGGCAAGCTCGGGCGCCTCGAAATAGACGACGTTGTGCCAGCCGAGATCGGCGATGCGCTGGGCGGCCTCGACATAGACTTCCTTCGGCGTGTCGCCGACCAGGCGTTTGAGGAAGTTGAAGCGCGCGGCGCGCACGCCGGCCGCGTCCATGCGCTGCAAGTCGTCGTCGCTGGTCTCGGGGCCGATCATCGCCACGCCGCGCGCCAGGTCGCCGGCGGCTTCCAGGGCATCGACCATGGCGTCGTTGTTCTTGCCGTGGCAGGTGGCCTGGACGATGACGTTGCGCGAAAGGCCCAGGTGATCGCGCAGTTCGAACAGCTTCTCCTTCGGCGCGTCGCACGGGGTGTACTTGCGCTCCGGTGCGTAGGGGAATGTGTCGGCGGGGCCGAACACGTGGCAGTGCGCATCGACGGCGCCGGCGGGCGCCACGTAGGCCGGTTTCGACGGGTTGGGATGAAACGGCAGGTAGTCGGGGTCCATGTGAAGTCCTGTGCTGAATTTTCGTGTCGGTTACTCGGCGTAGACGGTGCCGTCGAAAAGCTTCCGCGCCGTGCGCAATATCGCCGCGCTTTCGATCTCGCCGCCTTGATCCATCTCAACCACCACGGTGGTCTCGCCGATGGGATGCTCGACCGGCATGGTCTTGGTGGCGCCGTCGGGAATGTTCGCCAAGGCCTGCGCCGGGGTACCGTCGAGCACGCAGGCGGTGGCGACGCTGACCGCGCCCAAGACGCCGATGGAGGCATGGCAGCGGTGCGGGATGAAGGTGCGGGTCGAGATCGAGCCGCCGTCTTTCGGTTCGCTCACCATGGTCAGCTTCGGCACCGATTTCTCGGTCACGTCGCCGAGGTTCATCAGCGGCCCGGCTTTCAAGCGGATGGCTTCCAGCCTGGCGCGCAGCTCGCCGTTGGCTTCCAGCTCCTCGCGGGTCTCGGTGCCACTGATACCCATATCCGAAGCGCGCATGACCACGACCGGCATGCCGTTGTCGATCATCGTCACCTCGACGCCGTCGATGACGTCCACCGCGTTGCCGCTCGGCAAAAGCGCGCCGCAGGTGGAGCCGGCGGTATCCTTGAAGGTGATGGGAATGGCGCCGGCGGTGCCGGGGACGCCGTCGATCTTGGCGTCGCCGGAATAGATCACATGGCCGTCCTTCACCGGCACCTGCGCGACGGCGGTCTGGTCGGTGTTCTCCATGAAGATGGTCACCGGCGTGACGCCTTCTTGGGCCGCCACCAGGCCGCGCTCGATGGCGAAGGGGCCGACGCCGGCCAGGATGTTGCCGCAGTTCTGCGCGTCGGTGACGATGGCCTGGTCGACGAACACCTGCAGGAACAGGTAGTCGACATCGATGCCGTCGCGTTCCGAGCGCTTGACCACGGCGATCTTCGAAGTCAACGGATCGGCGCCGCCCATGCCGTCGATCTGGCGCGGATCGGGCGAGCCCATGATGCGCAGCAGGAAGGCGTCCCTGGCCGCCGGGTCGCCCGGCAGGTCGCTGGCCAGAAAGTAGCCGCCCTTGGAGGTGCCGCCCCGCATCCACATGCAGGGCGCCGACGTCTGTATGGGTCCGTCGAACATGGTTCTTGGTGTCTCCTCCCCGCCCCCGGCGGCCCGTCAAAGCTCGTCGACGGTCCGGGGATAGATCGATTGAAAGCCTTCCGCGTACTTGGCGGCGCGGCCGCCGGCCTGGCCGCCGGAATTGCGCCGGAAGTGATTGGCGCGGTTCTCGGCGACGTTGGTGTAGAAGTCCCAAAGGTGGTGCTGGCCTTGCATGCACTCGATGGCGGCGCGCTTCTTGTCCCAGACGTCGGAAATGTCGAGGAACACGTCCGGCTTCCAGCCCATCTGCTCGGTCTGGTGCGGCTCGAACAGGTAGAGCTGCGGCGCGCCGAGCACCTTCTCGCCCGGATTGTGGCCCCAGGCCTGGGCGATCATGCGGCATTCCATGGCCACGTTGGTCGCATACATGTGGTCGGTATTGTAGGGATCGTAAAGCGAGTGGCTGAGCATGAAGTTCGGCTGCACCCGGCGGATAATGTCGACCAGTTCGAACTTCTTATCCCGGTCGAGTTCGAGCGGGTAGTCGCCGGCATCCATGAACACGATGTCGTGCGCATCGAGGGCCTTGGCGGCGTTCTCCGCCTCGACGCGGCGCGCCGCCTTGACCTTCTCCAGCGTCACGCCCTCTTCCTTCCAGAGCTTGGCCGACTCGCCCCGCTCGCCGAACGACAGGCAGACGATGGTGACCTCGAAGCCTTTCTCCTGGTGCAGCGCGATGGCGCCGGCGCAGCGCCAGACGAAGTCGGCCGCGTGCGCACTGATGACCAATGCCGTTTTGTTGTCTGCCATGAGCCTGATTTCACTCCCTTTGGGTTTTCCGCGGCGCGTTCTCGCGTCAGTTTAAACTATCGGCCAAAGCCCGAAAGCCCGCTATTCCAAATTCGACCGCGCGGTATTAAGTTTTGCTATAGTCTTTACTCAACAACAGCGGACTCCCGATGGTTCTGCGCCGCCCGATCCCCAACCTGCGCCATCTTCGCGCCTTCCGCGAGGTCGCCCACACGCGCAACATCAGCCAGGCGTCGGAGCGGGTCCACCTGTCGCAGCCGGCCATTACCCAGGCCATCGCCAAGCTGGAGAGCACGCTGCAGACGCCGCTGTTCGAACGGCGCAAGGAAGGCATGTTCACCACCGAGTCCGGCGCCATCGTGCTCGCCCGCGTCGAGCGCGCACTCGGTTTCCTGGAGCGCGGCGCCCGTGACGCCGTCCGGCTCGGCCAACGCAAGGGCGGCCGGGGTTTCGAGCGCTTCGACCAGTTGCTCACATCGGCGCAACTGCGCGCCTTGATCGCCGTTTCCAAGGCCGAAAACTTCTCGCTGGCGGCCAGGCGGGTGGGCATTTCGCAGCCGTCCCTGCACCGCGCGGCACGCGACCTGGAACGGCTATCGGGCATCACACTGTTCGAAAAGGTCAGCCAGGGCATCCACCTGACGGCGTCGGCCGATGCATTGGTGCAATACGTCAAACTGGCGCTGGCGGAACTGGAACAGGGCTTCGTCGAGATCGAGGAATTGAAAGGCACCGACGCGGCGCGCATCGTCGTCGGCACCCTGCCGCTGGCCCGCACCTTCGTGCTGCCGCGCGCCATCAACACCCTGGCCGGCAGCCGCCCGGACGTGCAGATCAGCGTCATCGACGGACCTTACGACGACCTGCTGCACGGCCTTCGCCACGGCGAGATCGACCTGTTGATCGGCGCGCTCCGCGATCCTGTGCCAATCGACGACGTGGTGCAGGAAGCGCTGTTTTCCGACCAACTGGCCGTCACCGCGCGGGCCGGGCACCCGCTGGCGTCGAGGCGGAAGCTGACGGCCCGGCAGCTTGCCACCCACCCCTGGGTGGTGCCCCGCCACGGCACGCCGACGCGGGAACACTTCGAACGCATGTTTCCGGACGGCGACGCCGAGCTCAACCTGATCGAAACCAGTTCCTTGATCCTGGTGCGCGGATTGCTGTTGGAAAGCGACCGGCTGGCGGTGATCTCGGCGCACCAGATCCGCCACGAACGCCAGGAGGGCCTGTTGGTGACCCTGCCCGTCGACATGCGCGGCTCGAACAGGCCCATCGGGCTGACGCTCAGGCGCGACTGGCAGCCGACCCGCAGCCAGCAATTGTTCCTCGACGCCATCCGCGCCGCCGGCGACGAGGTCAAGGCCTCCA
>Ga0209692_10006096_pt1 | contig 10070 bp, 7 predicted proteins | sample tdDd472_FD_187129 | JGI IMG/M metagenome (GOLD analysis project Ga0209692, IMG submission 187129) | Marine sediment microbial communities from the Atlantic coast under amendment with organic carbon and nitrate - tdDd47.2 (SPAdes)... | ecosystem: Environmental > Aquatic > Marine > Coastal >...
CAAGGCGGCATTGCAGAAACACCAGTCCGACTTCGCCGAGATCAACGGCCAATACAAGCAGGCACAGGTCATCATCCTCAGGGCCAGCGAGACGATCGACAAGGTCAACGCGCGGCGCCGGTCGGCGTTCTTCGAGGGGCTGGTCAAGCGCAACCGGTCGATACTCAGCCCCGGTTTGTGGAGCGACGCGTCGGCTGCGCTGCCGAAGCTTGCGCACTCCGCGGACTTCATGGTCAGCAACTGGTGGCGGCAGTTCACCGCCCAGTCCGGCGGTCCGGCGATTCTCGCCGTGCTCGTGGCGCTGATCGTGGCGTTCCTCCTGTCGGCGCCGGTTCGGCGCACGGTGCTGCGGCGCACGGTACGCGATCCGGCGGTCACCAGCCCGGATTCGCTGCGCATGGTCCTGGCGGCAAGCGCCATCATCGCCGCCAATACCCTGATTCCGCTGGCGGCCTTCGTCATACCGATCCTGACGCTCGAATCGCTCGGCCTGACCACGAACCGCATCAACGTCCTGTTCGCCGTCATCGCCATCGCCACCACGACGGGTTTCGCGCTGCAGGGCATCGCCCGCGCCTATCTGGCGCCGGGGCGTCCCGGCTGGCGCTATATACCGATCGCCGACGCCTCGGCGGAGGTGCTCGGCGGACACACGCTGGTCAGCGCGACGCTGATCGGCCTCGCCATCCTGATCGACAGCGTCGCCCGCCTGCTCTACGCGCCGCTGCCGGTGACGGTGCTGATCACAGGAGGGGTTACCTTCCTGATCGGCATGGTCGGGCTCGCCAATCTGCGGGTCCTGTCGACCGGGCTGAACGTCGAGCGGAGCGCGGATCCGGACCGTCCCCGCTTCCCCTCGCTGTGGCGCTGGCTCATTCCGCTGGCCTGGATCCTGGCGCTGGGCGCGGTGATCGCGCCGCTGATCGGCTATGTGGCGCTGGGGCGTTTCCTCGCAACCCAGCTCGTCTGGTCGGTCCTGACCTTCTCGCTTCTCTACCTGCTCCTGAAGCTGGTCGACGAGGTGATCACCGACCAGTTCACCGCCGGCACCTGGTTCGGACGGCTGCTGATCGGCAATGTCGGGGTCACCGGCCCGCGGCTGCGCCAGCTCGGCGTCGTCCTCAGCGGCCTCCTCCGGCTCGTCCTGATCTTTCTGGCGCTGTATCTGCTGCGCCTGCCCTTCGGCTTCACCACCGATTCCTTCGGCGAGACGGCGCGGCGGCTGTTCTTCGGCTTCAAGATCGGCGAGGTTTCGGTCTCGCCGTCGACGATCCTCGTTGCCGTCGCCCTGTTCATCGTCGGCTACGTGGCCACTCGCATGCTGCAGCGCTGGCTCGACCAGCGGCTGCTGCCGCGCACCGAGCTCGACGTCGGGCTGAAGACCTCGATCCAGACCGGTATGGGCTATGTCGGCATCATCGTCGCCGCCGTGGTCGCGTTCACCTATGCCGGTCTCAATCTCGAGAACGTCGCGCTGGTCGCCGGCGCGCTTTCGGTCGGCGTCGGCTTCGGGCTGCAGAGTATCGTCAACAATTTCGTCTCCGGCGTGATTCTGCTGGCCGAGCGGCCGATCAAGGTCGGCGACTGGATCGTCGTCGGCGGTCAGGAAGGCACGGTGCGCCGCATCAACGTGCGCGCGACCGAGATCGAGACCTTCGACCGGGCCACGGTGATCGTGCCGAATTCGGACTTCATCTCCGGCACGGTGATGAACTGGATGCATCGCAACGAGACCGGCCGCATCCGGATCCCGGTGGGCGTCGCCTACGGTTCCGATCCCGAGCGGGTCCAGGAACTCCTTCTCGAATGCACCGACGTCTCCGACCAGATCATGGCCTTCCCGGCGCCGCAGGTCTTCTTCATGGAATTCGGTGCCAGCTCGCTCGATTTCGAGCTGCGCTGCTACCTCAAGGACATCAATTATTCGCTGATCGTCAAATCGGCGATCCGTTTCGAGATCTTCAGGAAATTCAGGGAGGCGGGAATCGAGATCCCGTTCCCGCAGCGGGACATCAACCTGCGCGACCTCGACCGCCTCGAGGCCCTGGCGGGGATTTCGAAACCTGCGGCCGCACCGCCGCCTTCGGAAGCAACCCCTCCCGACAGGCCTCAGTCCGACGACGAGTCCGGTTCCACGCCCTCTTCCTGATGAACCGAATGCCGCTGGATCAGCGGGAGCTGGAACAGGGTGAACACGATGGTTATCGGCATGATGCCGAAGACCTTGAAGGTCACCCAGTCGTCGGTCGAGAAGCTGCGCCAGACGATCTCGTTGAGCACCGCGAGGAACAGGAAGAACAGGCCCCAGCGCAGGGTCAGGGTCTTCCAGCCCTCCTCGGTCAGGTCGAAGACGCTGTCGAACACATAGCCGAGCAGCGATTTGCCGAACGCCAGCCCGCCGAGCAGTATGCCGCCGAACAGGACGTTGACGATGGTCGGCTTCAGCTTGATGAAGGTCTCGTCGTGAAGGAACAGGGTCAGCCCGCCGAACACCACCACCACGATCCCGGTGATCAGCGGCATGATCGCCAGCTTGCGGGTCAGGTAATAGGTGACCGCCAGCGAGACCAGCACCGCGGCCATGAAGTAGCCGGTGGCGTTGTAGATATCGAATTTGGCGTTGACGAAGAAGAACACGCCCAGCGGACCGAGTTCGAGAACCAGCTTCAGAAGCGGATTGATTTCCTGTTTGCGGGCGGTCGTCTCGTCCATGAATTCTATTCCTCCAGTCCGGCGATGGCTTTGGCGAAATCTCCCGCGGCGAACGGTTCGAGATCGTCGACTCCCTCTCCGACGCCGATGAAATGCACCGGCAGCGCGTATTTCGCGGCGATGGCGACGAGGATGCCGCCGCGCGCGGTGCCGTCGAGCTTGGTCATCGCCAGCCCGGTCACGCCGGCCGTCTTGCCGAAGATCTCCACCTGATTGAGGGCATTCTGCCCGGTCGTGGCGTCGAGCACCAGCAAAACCGAGTGCGGCGCGCTTTCGTCCTGCTTGCGGATCACCCGGATGACCTTTTCCAGTTCGGCCATCAGTTCCGACTTGTTCTGGAGCCGGCCGGCGGTGTCGACCAGCAGCACGTCGCTTCCGTCCTCGCGCGCCTCTTGCATGGCGTCGAACACCAGACCGGCCGCGTCCGAACCCGCCTCGCGGGCGATCACCGGCGAGCCGGTGCGCTCGCCCCAGATGGTGAGCTGCTCGATGGCAGCGGCGCGGAACGTGTCGCCCGCGGCCATCATCACCGACTTGCCCTCGGCGCGGAGCTTGGCGGCGAGCTTGCCGATGGTCGTGGTCTTGCCGGTGCCGTTGACGCCGACGACGAGAACCACATGCGGCTTGTTTTCCGGACGGATCGCGAGCTCGGTGGCCACGGGCCCGAGAACCTTTTCGACCTCCTGGGCGAGAACCTCTCGCACTTCGCGGTCGCTGATCTCCTTGTCGTAGCGGGACGCGGCGAGCCGCTCGGTAATCGCCATCGCCGTCTCGACCCCGAGATCGGCCTGGATGAGCACGTCCTCGAGGTCCTGCAAGAGGTCGTCGTCGAGCTTGCGTTTGGTCAGGAGCGAGGTGAGGCCGGATGTCAGCGACGAGGACGACCGGCTCAGGCCCGATTTCAGCCGCTGGAACCAGGAACGTTTCGGTGCGGATTCGGCCGCGGTTTCGGCGGGTGGCGATGCCTCGGCGGCGGGCGCGACTTCGGCCACGGCCTCCGATTTCGTTTCCGTATCCGAGTCTTCGGATTTTTCGGATTTGCCGCCGAAAAATCTGGACAGCACCCCCGGTTTTCTGGCCTCGCTCATAGTGCTCTCACGCGGCCTCGGCGATCAGGTTGCGGTCGGTATGGCCGGAAATCATCGCCTCGACGAAGGCGCCGGAGGTCTCGCCGTGGATCTCGACCGGGGTGAACTGCTCGGTCCGCGCCAGCCCGTCGCGCTCGACCAGCAGGGTGCGGCGATGGCCGACCTCGGCTCGAAGATGCCTGAGCAGCGCCTCCTCGCCGGCCGCGCGCAGCCGCGCCGCCCGCTCGCGCACGGTTTCGCGGCCGACCTGCGGCATTCGAGCCGCCGGCGTGCCCGGTCGCGGCGAGAACGGGAACACGTGCAGATGGGTCAGCCCGCATTCCCCGACCAGCCGCAGCGTGTTTTCGAACATCGCGTCCGTCTCGGTGGGAAAGCCGGCGATCAGGTCGGCGCCGAACACGGTTTCGGGTCGCCCGGCGCGCACGGTCTGACAGAATTCAATCGCATCGGCGCGCATGTGCCGGCGCTTCATCCGCTTGAGGATCATGTCGTCGCCCGCCTGCAGCGACAGGTGCAGATGCGGCATCAGCCGCCGGTCGTGGAGGATCGCATCCATCAGCGGTTCGTCCACTTCGATGGAATCGATCGACGACAGCCTCAGCCGCCTGAGGTCCGGAACGCGATCGAGGATCGTCCGCACCAGCCGTCCCAGCGTCGGCGCTCCCGGCAGGTCGGCGCCGTAGGAGGTGATGTCGACGCCGGTCAGCACCACCTCGCCGTAGCCATTGTCGACCAACCGGCGCACTTGTTCGACCGCGGCTCCCATCGGCACCGAGCGCGAATTGCCGCGCCCGTAGGGGATGATGCAGAAGGTGCAGCGATGGTCGCAGCCGTTCTGGATCTGGACGAAGGCGCGGGCCCGGCCTTCGAGCCCGTCGATCATGTGGGCTGCCGTCTCGCGCACGCTCATGATGTCGTTGACGCGGATCTTCTCGGTCGCCGAGACGCCGAAATCGGGAATGGCGCGATAGGCGTCGGCGGCGAGCTTCTCCTCGTTGCCGAGCACAAGGTCGACCTCGTTCATCCCGGCGAAGCCGTACTTGTCGGTCTGCGCCGCGCAACCGGAAACGACGATCCGCGCCTCCGGGTTCTCGCGCCGGGCGCGGCGGATCGCCTGCCGCGCCTGCCGCACCGCCTCGGACGTTACCGCGCAGGTATTGACCAGCACCGCGTCCTCGAGCCCGGCCTCGGCGGCGCGCGCCTTCATCACTTCCGATTCGACCGCGTTGAGCCGGCAGCCGAATGTCAGAACCTCAACCGCCATCACGCCGTCCCCAGCGCTTCGGCGTTCCAGGCGAGGGTCGCGAGATCGATGGTGCCTTCGTGGTCCAGCGCGATGGGGCCGGTCATCAGGATGTGGTTGGAAGCCCCGTCCCACTGCATGTCGAGCGGTCCGCCGGGAAGCTCGATCCGCGCGATCCGGTCGAGCAGGCCGCGTCGCACGCCGCAGGCGATGGCCGCGCAGGCTGCCGTGCCGCAGGCCCGGGTGAGGCCGACGCCGCGCTCCCACACCCGCATCACCGCCGAATTGCGGTCCCGCACATGGGCGATCGATATGTTCGCCCGTTCGGGAAACAGCGGATGGTATTCGAGCATCGGGCCGATGGTCGCCAGATCGTAGTCGTTGACGTCGCCGTCGATCCAGAAGATCGCGTGCGGATTGCCGACATTGGCGACCGAGGGGGTGTGAAGGATCGGGTCGTCGATCGGACCGATCTGCAATTCGATGGCCGAAGTGTCGGCGAATTCCTCGGCGAGCGGAATGTCCTGCCAGTCGAACAGCGGCTCGCCCATATCCACGGTCACCGTATAGGGGCGCGGACCCGGGGTCGCAATGAGGCGGCCGGCATTGGTGGCGATGACCTGGCGGCTGAGGCCGGTCTCCTCCATCAGGAGCCAGCCGATGCAGCGGGTGGCGTTGCCGCAGGCCGAGACCTCGCCGCCATCGGCGTTGTGGATGCGCATGAAGACGTCGGCGCCGGCGGGCGCGCTCTCGATGGCGATGAACTGGTCGAAGCCGATGCCGGTTTCGCGATCGGCGAGGCGGCTGATCTGGTCGTTCGTGAGCGCGATGTCCGAGCCGCGGTTGTCCACCACGACGAAATCGTTCCCGAGCCCGTTCATCTTGCGAAAATGGATCCGCTGGCCGCTCATCTTCCACTACCCGGCTGACACGAGGCGCATTGTGGCCCTCAAGCCGCCTTTATATGGCGGAAAACCTTTCCGATTGCCAGTGTACATGCACGAAAGCGCGCCGATTGCGCGGCCTGCGGGATCAGCGCCGCCGGACCGGACGCGGCGGCGCGCCGAAATCGATCTCGCTGCCCGGCCGGACATGCCTCGCCAGTCGTCTCAGCACCGGTAGCGGCAGCGCCAGGCAGCCCTCGGTCGGGCCCCGGTTTTCCCGGATCAGATGCACGAAGATGCCGCTGCCGCCGCCGCGTTTCCGGGGGCGCTGGTTGTGGTCGATCGCCAGCACCAGGTCGTAGAGCCGGTCGGCGCGCATCATGGTCTCGTGCGAGGGCGTGCTCGGCCGCAGGATCGGCCGGTTGTAGAGCGGTGCGTCCGGATCGTCGCACCAGCCGTCCCGTTCGCGCAGCGGCCACAGCGTCAGCGCGATCCGCGGCCGGGGGATGCGGTCGCGCCGATAATAGGCGGCGAGGAACCTGTAGCGCCCGGCGGGCGTCCCGCCGTCGCCCTCGCGCTTGAGACGGCGGAAGCCGCCCCGGCCGATGGCGGCGACCACCGCGACGTGATCGAACATCACGCGCGCCAATGTCTTCGTCCCCGGAACCGGTTTCACGAGAATCGGGAGCGTGCGGGGTCGGTCGCCAGCACGCGGGCCGTTCCTCGCTGTTTTCCGGGGATTTGGCTCTGGCAGAATGCGTCGCATAGGTCGTGGTATGCTTAATTGTAACAATCCTCAAGCGGGCGTGAGGCGATTTGATGAAAACCGCCCGAATGTAACAAAATCCGGTTCTGGTAATTGATCGGCGCGCTCATACATTGACTTTGTTGGAGGCTTTCCACCGGCTTCCGGGCATTGAAAGGGCGGAATGATGACGGCACGACGAATCCTTCTCGTCGACGACGACGACGACCTGCGCGAGGCGCTGATCGAGCAATTGACCCTGTTCGAGGAATTCGAGACGCTCGAGGCGAGTTGCGCCGCGGCCGGCATCAAGGCGGCGCGCAACGAGCATATCGATCTGATGCTGATGGATGTCGGCCTGCCGGACATGGACGGCCGCGAGGCGGTCAAGCTGTTGCGCAAGGGCGGCTTCAAGGCGCCGATCATCATGCTGACCGGCCAGGACACGGATTCCGACACCATTCTCGGGCTCGAGGCCGGCGCCAACGACTATGTCACCAAGCCGTTCAAGTTCGCCGTCCTGCTCGCCCGCATCCGCGCCCATTTGCGCCAGCACGAGCAGAGCGAGGACGCGACCTTCAATATCGGCGGCTACGTGTTCCGCCCCAGCGCCAAGATGCTGCTCGACGAGAAAGGGTCCAAGATTCGTCTGACGGAGAAGGAAACCTCGATCCTCAAGTATCTCTACCGCGCCGGCGAGAAGCCGATCACCCGCGACGTGCTGTTGCACGAGGTGTGGGGATACAACTCCGGGGTGACGACGCATACGCTCGAAACCCACATATACAGGCTGCGGCAAAAGATCGAGCGCGACCCCTCGAACGCGGAACTTCTTGTCACCGAGTCAGGCGGGTATAAGCTGGTCCCGTAGGTATACCTTCGATTCGGCCAGTATGAATGAGTCTCGATCGCGATATCGATCTATTGCGAAACGTCGTCCTGTTCTCGGAATTCTCCGCGGACCAGTTGCGCCTGCTCGCCTTCTCGGCGGAGAAGCGCACTCTGCGCGCGCAGAGTATCCTGTTCCGCACCGGCGAGCGGGCCGATACCGGTTTCGTGGTGATCAAGGGCACGGTCGAACTGCAGCGCACCGGCAAGGGCGACGCGGTGACGAAGGAGCAATACGGCCCCGGCAGCCTGATCGGCGAGCTGGCGCTGGTAACCCAGTCGAGCCGCTCGGCGACGGCCGTGGCGATCGAGGATGTCGAGGTCATCGCCGTCCGCCGCGCGACCTTCCGGCGGATGCTGCAGGAATATCCCGAGCTCGCGGCGGGTCTGCAGCGGCGCATGGTCGAGCGGCTCAAGGAGACCAACGACGCCCTGCGCGGCGTCCGCGACCGGCTGTTGCGGGAATATTGAGACGCGCCGGGTTTGGCGGTCGGCGGAACCACCGGACATGACTGCGAAGCATGGATCCCCGCCTGCGCGGGGATGACGGAGCTTGTTGATATTTCTATGATTTTCAGGATCGTTGAGATCGCTGCACCTACCTATTTTATCCGATATCGGGTTCGAAAGCGCATTTTGTCCAAGCGATAGAGAATTTCCAAGATATATCAACTAGTTCCGTCATCCCCGCGCAGGCGGGGATCCATGCCTTTCGGGTTTGCACAGAGATAGACGGCCTCCACCCTCGCCATGGCGAAGCATCCCAGGGATACCTCCCGTAAGTTCGTCGCGTCCTGCAGGGACCGCAATGGACGCAGGCCGCGTGCAAGGTAAACTTCCGCGAGCCCAAATATCCCCAGATTGCCAAATCTGGCGTTGCGGTGCACAATTACCGGCAAATGATCATCCTCCGGCCGGGTCAAGCCGCCGGAAGCGGAAACCGGGACCTTCTATGACCGACCAGACGGCGGGCCGTGATCGGCCGTGGCTCTTTCGTACCTATGCCGGCCATTCGACGGCGGCGGATTCGAACCGGCTCTATCGCGGCAATCTCGCCAAGGGCCAGACCGGCCTGTCCGTGGCCTTCGACCTGCCGACCCAGACCGGGTACGACCCCGACCATCCGCTGAGCCGCGGCGAAGTCGGCAAGGTCGGCGTCCCCGTCGCCCATCTGGGCGACATGCGCACCCTGTTCGACGGCATTCCGCTCGACCGTATGAACACCTCGCTGACCATCAACGCCACCGCGCCCTGGCTGCTGGCGCTCTACGTGGCGGCGGCGGACGAGCGCGGCATCGACCGCACCCTTCTTTCCGGCACCACCCAGAACGACCTGATCAAGGAATATCTGTCGCGCGGAACCTACGTTTTCCCGCCGGGACCGTCGATGCGGCTGACCACCGACCTGATCGCCTGGACCTACGGGAACGTGCCGAAATGGAATCCGGTCAATGTCTGCTCCTATCATTTGCAGGAAGCGGGCGCGACGCCGGTGCAGGAACTCGCCTTCGCGCTCGCCAACGCCAACGCCATCCTCGATTCCGTCCGCGATCGCGGTGTCGTCGCGGAAGCCGATTTCCCCCGGCTGGTCGGCCGGATCTCCTTCTTCGTCAATGCCGGCCTGCGCTTCGTCACCGAGATGAGCAAGATGCGCGCCTTCGCCGAATTGTGGGACGAGATCACCCGCGAGCGCTACGGCGTCGAGGACGAGAAATACCGCCGCTTCCGCTACGGGGTGCAGGTCAATTCGCTTGGGCTGACCGAGCAGCAGCCGGAGAACAATGTCTACCGCATCCTGATCGAGATGCTCGCCGTGGTGCTGTCGAAGAATGCCCGCGCCCGGGCGGTTCAGCTTCCCGCCTGGAACGAGGCGCTCGGCCTGCCGCGGCCGTGGGACCAGCAATGGTCGCTTCGCATGCAGCAGATCATGGCCTACGAGACCGATCTGCTCGACTATGGCGACCTGTTCGACGGCAGCCGCGAGATCACCGCCAAGGTCGATGCGCTGAAGGCCGACGCCCGCGCCGAGCTCGCCCGCATCGAGGAGATGGGCGGCGCCGTGGCGGCGGTGGAATCGAGCTATATGAAGCAGCAGCTCGTCCGCTCGAACGCCGAGCGGCTGGGCCGAATCGAATCCGGCGAACAGACGGTGGTCGGCGTCAATGCCTATACCGAGACCGAACGGAGCCCGCTCGCCGGCGACGGCATCGAGGCGATCCTGACCGTCGGCGCCGAGGTCGAGGCGGAAGCGGTCGCGCGGCTGAAGGACTGGCGGGCGTCCCGCGACGAGGCGGCGGTCGGCGAGGCGCTGAAGGCCTTGCGCGAGGCGGCCGGTTCGGACGCCAACATCATGGAGCCTTCGATAGCCTGCGCCCGGGCCGGCGTCACCACCGGCGAATGGGGCGAGACCCTGCGTGCGCTGTTCGGCGAATTCCGCGCACCGACCGGGGTCGGGGTGGCGACCGTCGGATCGGGCGGCGATCTCGACCGGGTGCGCAAGTCGGTCGACG
>Ga0209692_10006100_pt1 | contig 10062 bp, 8 predicted proteins | sample tdDd472_FD_187129 | JGI IMG/M metagenome (GOLD analysis project Ga0209692, IMG submission 187129) | Marine sediment microbial communities from the Atlantic coast under amendment with organic carbon and nitrate - tdDd47.2 (SPAdes)... | ecosystem: Environmental > Aquatic > Marine > Coastal >...
CCGGCGAGAAAGTTAATGATGAACGTCTATCCAGGCAGATGGCTGCGTTGTGTGATGTGTTTGTTATGGACGCATTCGGCACGGCACACCGGGCTCAGGCTAGTACGCATGGTGTCGCAAAATATGCGGCCGTCGCTTGTGCAGGGCCGTTGCTCGTTGACGAGTTAGAAGCTTTGGGCCAGGCAATGCAGTCGCCTGCGCGTCCTGTGGTGGCGATTGTCGGCGGATCTAAAGTTTCAACCAAGCTGACTGTTCTGGAAGAACTGTCCAAGCATGTCGATCAGATGATTGTTGGTGGCGGTATTGCCAACACATTCATTGCAGCAGCCGGCTTGCCTGTCGGTAAGTCTTTGTATGAAGAAGACATGATTGATCAGGCTAAAGCGTTGATGAATGATTCTGATATTCCAATGCCTCTCGATGTCGTTAATGCAACCGAATTCAGTTCTGATGCCGAAGCGATGCATCGTGATGTCGCTGATACTAAACCCGATGAAATGATTCTTGATGTCGGACCAAAGACTGCGGCAATTTATGCGGACATTATTGCTAACGCCGGCACTGTCGTCTGGAACGGCCCGTTGGGTGTGTTTGAGATTGATCAGTTTGGCGAAGGCACCAGGGCGCTGGGTGAAGCAATTGCGGCCAGTAGTGCATTCAGCATCGCCGGCGGCGGTGATACGCTGGCAGCGTTAGAGAAATACGGGCTTAGTGAGAAGATGTCCTATATCTCTACCGGTGGCGGAGCCTTCCTTGAGTTTCTTGAAGGCAAGAAATTGCCGGCTGTAGCAGCACTTGAGGCTAAGGCTGCTGAAACAGAGTAAGCGGATTGATAATGATTGCGAATAACGGGCTGATTTTATCAGCCCGTTTTTTTTAGAATGCTCTGAATGACGGGGCAACCTGTGGGATAATCCCCTTATGTCTGATATGTCTATGCGCCGTACTAAAATCATTGCCACCCTGGGTCCTGCAACCGACAGCCCGGAGATTGTGGAGCAACTCATTCTTGCCGGAGCCGATGTCTTTCGGCTGAATTTTTCACACGGCGAGGCGGATGAGCAACGCCGTCGTGTTGCGATGGTTCGAGAGGCCGCAAACCGCGCCGGCCGGCATATCGGTATTCTCGGCGACTTGCAGGGGCCAAAAATCCGGATTCGTGGATTCAAAGACGGTCCTGTCATGCTCGACGAAGGTGCGTCCTTCACTCTCGATACAGCTTTGAAAGGTGACTCCGGAGACGTGACTCAGGTGGGCGTTGCCTATGAGCATCTTGTTCGCGACGTGAAGCCGGGCGATCTGTTGCTACTCGATGACGGTCATCTCTCTATGAAGGTGGTGTCAGTTGAGGGCACTAAGATTCTGTGTTGTGTAGGGGTTGGTGGTGAGTTAAGCAACCGCAAAGGCATCAACCTGCACGGTGGTGGTTTGTCGGCTCCGGCACTAACAGAGAAAGATAAAGTAGACATTAAGCTCGCTGCGGAACTGGAGATAGATTGGCTGGCGGTTTCTTTTGTCAGTACTGCCGAAGATATGGAAACAGCGCGTCAGTTATTACGTGACGCCGGCGGTTACGGTCATATGGTAGCGAAGATCGAACGCAGTGAAGCGGTTACGAATCTCGAAAGTATTATTGATGCCAGCGACGCCGTTATGGTTGCGCGAGGTGATCTCGGTGTTGAAGTGGGTTATGCCGCGCTGACCGGATTGCAAAAGCGCATTATTAAGACCACCCGCGTCCGTCATAAAGTTGTGATTACGGCAACTCAGATGATGGAATCAATGATTCATAATCAGGTGCCAACCCGTGCGGAAGTATCCGACGTTGCGAACGCTGTTATGGATGGTACCGATGCGGTAATGCTGTCTGCTGAAAGTGCAGTGGGTGAGCATCCTGTCAAGGCTGTGGCTACGATGGCCGAAGTGTGTGTCGGTGCCGAGGCGCATCATCTGGTCAGTGGCCGAAGTGCCAAACGACTGAATGAGAGATTTGAAGTTATTGACGAAGCTATCGCCATGGCGGTTATGCATACTGCATCGCATATGGAGATACACGCAATTGTTGCGCTGACAGAGTCCGGTTCCACGGCCTTATGGATGTCACGTATGCGCTCTGATATTCCGATCTTCGCTTTTACCCGACACAAAACCACGCGTCGCCGCGTGACCTTGTACCGCGGTGTGTATCCGGTGCATTTTGACGTGACGCATACTGATTCGGAACGCCTGCATCAGGATATGTTCGACAAATTGCTGGACCTGCATCAGGTCAATACCGGTGACCTGCTGGTATTCACGCAGGGTGACCTGAAGGGTATAGCCGGCGGCACGAATATGATGAAAATCCTGCGGGTGACCAGTCAGTAGCTCTGCTGGTTATTTCCCTCAATCCGGTGGCTGAACAGCAGGGGATAAGCTCTGGCGTCCTTCTGGTGGCGCATAGATAATCTCTGCCTCTTAAGATTTCCGGTCTGCCAGCATGTTATACACACGCCTCCGTTTTATATCCGCATTAGCCGTCATGACGGTTCTGGCTGCCTGTCAGAACGTTTTGTCCCCTTCAACCGGGAATGTAATTTCAGGCTCTCAAGGCACGGCTAAAACAGCATCCGGCCAACCGGCTGTCGTTTTGGTTGCCGGCGCTACCGGTGGCACGGGCAGAGAAGTGGTCAAACACCTTTTGCTTGATGACTATCAGGTCCGGGTATTGGTTCGCAATGAAGAAAAGGCGCGTGCCCTTTGGGGCGACAGCGTGGACTATGCTGTCGGCGATGTGCGTAAGCCGGCGCAATTAATTGATCCGTTGCGCGACGTTGACTACGTGATTACCTCAATAGGTGCTACCCGCGGCAGCGCATCGAACTCACCTGAGTTTGTTGACTATGGTGGTGTGCGTAATCTTGCAGATGTGTCTAAAGCGCAGGGAGTTGAACAGTTTGTGCTGGTGTCTTCCTCGGGCGTTACGCAGGAAGACCATTTTCTGAACAAAATGTTTAACAACGTGCTGCGCTGGAAGCTGAAAGGTGAAGACGCTTTGCGTGCCAGTGGCGTGCCCTACACAATCGTGCGTCCCGGTGGTTTGCTTGATACGCCGGGCGGCAAATCGAAGCTCATATTCGCACAAGGCGATACGACAGCCGGCGCAATCAGTCGTGAAGATGTAGCGATGATTTGTGTGGCGGCACTCGGCCGGTCCGAGGCCCGTTACAAAACATTTGAAACCTATAGTGAAAAAGCCGCGGCAAAAAATACGTGGCAGTCTATGTTTGCAGCACTGGCTGCTGACAAACCTGAATAAGGCTCCCGATGGATAAGGATATGAATGGAAAACAACCGAATGCGCTGGTGCGTCTCATGAAGACCACGGCAAAAATTGAAGGGAATGAGTTGCGTTCGGTATTGCTGGCGTTTGCGTTCGTTTTTACGCTGATGGCTGCCTGGTACATTCTGCGCCCGGTGCGTGATGCGATGGCTTCGGATTGGTCTGATGCTGAGGTCAGCATACTCTGGAATATTAATTTCTTTGCCAGCGTGCTGGTGGTCGGTTTGTACGGTATTGCGGTATCGCGGGTTAGCTTTAAGTACCTCGTGCCCGGTGTCTACGGCTTTTTTGCGATGACATTTATCGGCTTCTATTTTGGTGTTAGCGCGCTCGACGACAGAGTTCTGATCGATAAGATCTTTTACGTTTGGGTCAGTGTATTCAGCTTATTTCATATCTCCGTTTTTTGGAGCTTTATGTCGGATCTGTTTAATAAAGAGCAGTCCAATAGATTATTTGCTTTTATCGCAGCGGGTTCCAGTGCCGGAGCCTTGGTGGGGCCGCTGATCCCGGCGTTGTTTGCTGACAACCTGGGCGTCGATATGTTGATGCTCATTGCGTCAGTTGCACTGTTAGTACCGATTGGCATTGTGTTGTATCTCGAGCGTTTGAAAGTTACCGATTTGCACAACGAAGATGTGCATGCTGATTTGAGTGCTGCGAAGATTGGCGGCAATCCGTTTGCCGGCTTTAAGATGTTTATTAGTAACCCGTACCTGCTTGCGATCGGTGCGTTCATTCTTTTGTACACAACGATCGGTTCGTTTGTTTATTTTGAGCAGAAGAACCTGTTGGCTGAGTACACCCGTGAAGAGCGGACCGAGATACTTGCGATCATTGACTGGGTCGTGAATATCCTGACATTCGGCATCGGTATGTTTGCGACCAGTCGCATTGTGAGTAAATTTGGCATGGCAACGACACTGGCTTTGGTGCCGGTATTCATTGCAGCCGGTCTGCTGATCTTGGCATTCGCTCCGATGCTAACTGTTGTATTGGCGCTCCAGGTGGCACGTCGTGCCGGCAACTACGCTATTACGCGACCCGCCCGTGAAATGTTGTTTACGGCGGTTGACCGTGAGACCCGCTTTAAGGCTAAGCCGGTCATCGATATTGTCGTCTATCGTGGCGGTGATGCTCTAAGCAGTATTGCATTTGCTGGTCTGACTGAAGGCGTGGGTCTGGGATTGGCGGCGATGGCGGCCATCGGTGCTGGTATTGCAGCGGTTTGGGCGGCGGTTGGCGCTTATCTTGGCGGCATGTTTAAGCGTATCGGTGGATCGACCGAATAGCCCAAATTGATGCGGCTTGGCGGAGCAGGGGTTAAACTGGGGCTGTCGCCATTAAACGGCTCGGGTTACGATCTTTCTTATGAGCGCTGAACCGCATCGTTCTGCAAAAGACGGGAAAAAAATCGGTCTGGTTTTACCGGGTGGTGGTGCCCGTGGTGCCTATCAGGTGGGTGTGCTGAAGGCATTGGCCGAATTGCTGCCGCCGAAAACACCGAACCCCTTTTCTGTAATCAGCGGCACATCCGCCGGTGCAATCAATTCCGTGGTTCTGGCATGTCGTGCGCGTTCTTTTAAAGCGGCGGTCGCCGATATGGAGCTGGTGTGGGGGCACTTCCGCTCGGAGCAGGTATATAAATCTGACCCGTGGACCATGTTAAAAACCAGCGGTCGTTGGTTTTTAGCGCTGATTTCCGGAGGCACGCTTGTGCGTACACCCGGCTATTTGCTCGACAACGAACCTTTGCGTGATCTCCTGCGCCAGAATGTGCGACTGAGTAGTATTCAAAAGTCCGTTGACGCAGGTCATATTGATGCTGTGGCGGTCACAGCAGCCGGTTATGACTCCGCACGCTCCTTCAGTTTTTTTCAAGGCCGTGAAGAGCTCGATGGCTGGGACAGGGTCAGGCGTAAGGGGCGTCGTGCCGATATCAATCTTGATCATTTGATGGCAAGCGTGGCAGTCCCCATGGTGTTTCCTCCTGTGCAGATTGGCCATGAGTTTTTCGGCGACGGGGCTATGCGTCAGGCGACCCCGTTGTCTCCGGCAGTGCGCTTAGGGGCTGAGCGAATTCTGGTTGTCGGCGTCCGCAACGAGATTCAGGACCCGGTGAGTGCTAAACCTGTGGCTCCGAGTTTGGGGCGTATAGCAGGCTATATGCTTGATGCGCTGTTTCTTGATGGTTTATCTGCAGATCTTGAACGACTGACCCGCCTAAACACAGTTATTGAAAACGCTCCCGGCAAGGTTATTGAAAATGAAGGTGAGAAGCTTCGGTTTATCGAAGCTTTTGTGATGTTGCCCAGTGGTGATATACGGGAAATAGCAGCCCGGCATGTGGGTGAATTGCCATGGCCGGTGCGCTTGTTACTGGGTGGTATGGGTGCTCTTAATAAGGGCGGCACCCAATTGTTGAGTTACTTGCTGTTTGAGTCGGGATTTACACGCGAGCTTATTGACCTCGGTTATCGTGATGCGATGAATAACAAAGATGATTTGCTGGCGTTTATGCAGGGCGAAAGCATTGATGCTAATGCGGGCATTTCCGGTTGGGCAGATCTTGAGGAAGAATATACAGCCCAGGTAAAGGCATTACGTATGCCGGGCACAGAAAACTCAGAGCAGGAATAGCGTTCCGAGTCCGAGAAAAGCCACAAAACCGGTCACGTCCGTGATGGTTGTTAGTACCACGCCACCGGCCAGCGCCGGGTCGATATTCAATTTTCTTAATGTCAGCGGGACAACAAAACCGGCTACTGCAGCCGTGAGCAGGTTGATAGCTAATGCTGCCGCAATAATCGCTCCGATCTTCCAACTGGCAAAAAACAGCACTGTCACAGCGGCAACGACCAATGCCCAGAAAATGCTATTGAGCATGGCGACAAGAATCTCTTTAGTGAGCAGCCAACGTGCATTGGCATCCTGAACTTTGCCGAGCGCGAGGCCCCTGATCATTAATGTGAGTGTTTGCGTGCCGGCAATGCCACCCATGCTGGCTACAACCGGCATGAGTACGGCCAGAATGACTACTTTTTCAAGAGTCGGCTGGAACATCCCGACAACTGCAGCTGCCAGAAAAGCGGTGGCCAGATTGACCCCTAACCAGACAGCGCGCCGCTGACTGCTGATGACCACGGGGGCAAACATGTCATCATCTTCGTCGAGACCGGCCATGCTGAGAATGTCATGATCAGCCTGTTCCTGAATCACGTCGACGACATCATCAACGGTAATCTGCCCCAGCAGTAAACCGGCATCGTCTACGACCGCTGCGGTAACCATATCGAGGTTCTGGAACATTTGAGCAACATCAGACTCCGTTGTTTCTACAGGGATGGCCTGGGCTTCATCATCGAGAATAGTGCTGACGAGCGCCTGCGCGTCACTGGTGACCAACCGTGACAGCAATACCGAGCCGAGGTAGTGGTTCTCCTGGTCAACCACGAACACGCTGGTGGTGTTATCGGGGAGCTTGCCGAGTTGACGGAGGTAACGCAGGACGACATCCACAGTTACATTTGGGCGCACCGCAACAGTATCCGGGTTCATCAAACCACCGGCACAGTCTTCCGGCCAGGCCATCACGGATTCCAGTCGTTCTCTGTCACGCAGGTTAAGAGAGCGCAGAATTTGCTGAGTGATGGCTTCAGGTAAATCGGCGACGAGATCGGCCAGGTCATCGAGCTCCATGCCTTCGGTGGCCGCGACCACATCTTCCGCGGGCATTTCTTCAATGATGCCTGCACGCACCTCCTCGTTCAGTTCAACGAGAATCTCACCTTCTTCGTCTGTGACCTCCCAGATGAGGTCGCGCTTGGCAGGGGGAAGTGACTCAAGCAGACGGGCTACTTCAGATGGGTGAAGCGCTTCGATCATCCTCTCCAGCTGCTGCCGGGTACCGCTATCCATCGCCGCATTGAGCCGGCGGAGACTGGTTTTGCTTTGGTTGTCTTTTTCCATAGCGTGTCCCGGATTAGCGTGAGCAGGAGGATAAATGCCGGCCGGAGTAGCCAGCCTGCAGCATGAGTTTAGCGGGGAAACTCAGAAAGGGCGAGAGCTAAGCCGAATCGGGGCGTTCGGGAGCCTTGCGGGATAGTTCGTTATGGCGGCTAAGAACGTGCCGGTATTCCTGATTCAGCGCCGCCGTGATTCTGTCAACAATGTAGACAGAGCGGTGTTGTCCGCCGGTGCAACCGATTGCAACAGTCATGTAGTTGCGGCGGGATTCGATGAACTCCGGAATACGATGTTTTACGAAACCCAGAACATCCTGAATCATGCGCCGAACGCTGGGGTGATCTCCCAGAAACTCAACGACCTCGGGGTCGCGACCATTCAGAGCGCGTAGCGGCATTTCCCAGTAAGGGTTGGGCAAACAACGGACATCGAATACAAAGTCGGCATCAAATGGTACCCCGTGTTTGTAACCAAACGATTCAATCAAAAGTGATATCTCGTTCTCCGAACGCGCGCCGACCCGTTCGCGAATCAGTTCGCGCAGGTCGTAAACACCGGTTTCGGTGGTGTCGATGACCAAGTCAGATGAGTTGGATACTGCACCCAGTAGTTTACGCTCCAGCTCAATGGCTTCCTGCATGGTCATGCCGTTATTGCGCAACGGGTGTTTGCGACGGGTCTCGCGATAACGTCGTAACAACATGTCGGTATCAGCGTGCAGATAAATAACTTCTGACTCAATGCCCTGATCACGCAGCGATTTGAAGAGTTCGGGAATAGCGTCTAGGTCTGCGGCCCGGTTTCGGGCGTCTACACCTACAGCAAGTTTTGAATACATCGGATCATTGCTGGCCGTCAGTTCAGCCAGCATTGATCCGAGTAGAGTCACAGGCACGTTATCGATGCAGTAGAAGTCGAGGTCTTCAAGCATGTGTAAGGCTACACTTTTGCCGGAACCTGACAGGCCGCTGACGATGACGAGTTTCATTACTAATTAAATAGCCTGTTAGCCGATGTTGCGCTTTTGCGACTCGCGCCGATGGTGATCGGTTACTTTTTCTTTATGTTTACGTACCTGACGGTCTAGCTTGTCAGTCATGGAGTCGATTGCCGCATACATGTTTTCATCCACTGATTCGGCAAACAGCGTTGCTCCGCTCACATGGATGGTCGCTTCGGCTTTATGTTCGAGTTTTTCAACAGATAGTATGCATTGTGCATCTGTAATGTGGTCGAAATGCCGTTCTACTTTTTCGAGTTTTTCATTAACGTATTTACGCAGAGCGTCGGTTACGTCGATGTGATGACCACTTAGATTAAGTTGCATAGGTGCCTCCTTTTAAATCAGGCTTGTATTTATTAGTGTGCGGCGCGCTTTTTTCGTTCACTGGAAGGCGGAATTTTTAAGGCCTCCCGGTATTTTGCGACAGTGCGCCGCGCAACTTTACTACCCTCTGCTTCAAGCAAGGCAGTTAGTTTGTTGTCGCTTAATGGTTTTAACGGATTCTCTTCCCCGATCAGTCGTTTGATCCGGGCGCGAATTGCAGTCGATGATTCGCCGGTGCCGTCGGTGGCGGTAAGCTGGCTGGAGAAAAAGTAACGAAATTCAAAAACGCCACGCGGGGTATGCATGTATTTATTGGTGGTAACGCGTGAAATTGTTGATTCGTGCATTTCTACTGCCTCTGCAACATCCCTCAGAACCAAGGGTTTCATGGCTTCTTCACCGTGCTCCAGAAAGTCTACCTGACGTTGCACGATACAAATAGCAACTTTGAGCAAAGTTTCATTGCGGATTTCGAGGCTGCGAATCAGCCAGCGCGCTTCCTGAAGTTGTGAGCGCAAGGTACTGTGCGCTTCGCCACCGGACAGGGCGCTGGCATAAGTCTGATTAATATGCAGTTTTGGGGATGTGCTTTTATTCACATCAACGACCCAGCGGCCGTCTTGCTTGCGCACATAGACGTCCGGTATGACGTATTCCGGACTGGTGTTGGAAATGGCGGAACCCGGCTTGGGATGGCAGCTGCGGATCAGGGCTAATGCCAGTTGCAGTTCATCATCGGCGACGCTCAGGTTTCTTCTTAGTATGTCGAATTCGCCATCGGCCATCAGATCCAGATGATTGCGGGCAATGTTTAGCGCAAGTAAGCGCCCTGGTTCCTGCTCATGCAACATGCTGAGTTGCAGGGCGATACATTCGCCAAGATCCCGCGCACCGATGCCCGCCGGGTCAAGTGTTTGAACTTTGCTTAAGGTTTGTTCCAGCTCTTTTATCGAGAAGCCGGCCTCACTGGGGAGGCTGACTACAATGTCTTCAAGAGCCTGGGTCAGATAGCCATCGTCGTTGATGGAGTCAATTATGGCCTGACCGGCGACAACTTCTCTGGGGGAAAAGTGTTCGGTTTCGAGTTGCCACAATAAATGTTCCCTGAGCGATTCAACGCTGCTGTCGGGTAGTTCAGATTGAAAATCGTTGTCCGGGCCGCTCGGTGCTGTTGGTTGATCCCAGCCCGGGTCGAGTTCGTCACCCTCAATCACATCGGAGGTGGTTTCTTCATTAGTGTCGGGGGTTTCTGCAGCAGGCGGTTCTTCCTGCTCCAGCATCAGATTGGTTTCGAGTGCTTCCTCAATCTGTGCGTTGAGTTCCATGACAGGCATTTGCAACAGACGGATAGCCTGCTGTAGCTGTGGGGTCATGGTTAATGACTGACCCAGTTTCAGCTGCAATGAAAGCTTTGCCATGTATTCCTTGTTAATCCCTGAACGAGTTC
>Ga0209692_10006101_pt1 | contig 10061 bp, 10 predicted proteins | sample tdDd472_FD_187129 | JGI IMG/M metagenome (GOLD analysis project Ga0209692, IMG submission 187129) | Marine sediment microbial communities from the Atlantic coast under amendment with organic carbon and nitrate - tdDd47.2 (SPAdes)... | ecosystem: Environmental > Aquatic > Marine > Coastal >...
TCAATTTCCTATCGAGCATTTCGGCGTTCATGTGCCTCTCGGACATGCTATCTATTTCGCGCTGTGTCACCTGCACATGGTTTAGGAATTTTTTTGCAACCTTCTCCACAACCACTTTGTTCCCGTCCCTGAAATACTTATCAGGATCACCCATCTCTTTGATGAATGCGCGCGTAAAAAAATCGCCAAGGTCTTTTCGTTCATTCTTCAATTTAAAGGCCGTTGCCTCGACTGCTAAATCAATCTCGTTTGGCTCCAACTTTGTAAAACGCTCTTTTTCCTGCTTCAAAATTTTAGCCGCCTTATGCTCGCCCATCTTGCCCAGTTTCTCCGATAAAAAATCCAAGTTCCGAACGGCGTTTTTGCGGAACTTCAAAGCATCAAAATTTTTGTTGTCGCTTTCGGATAATTTATACGCCCACCAGCTCCTATCCGTTTTACGGATATTCTCGGCTCTGGCCTTTAACTTCTCCAAATACGCCGCGCGATCATATTTAAGCGTGGCACGCCGATCAATACCATAACCATCGAGATCATGCGCATAAGCCAACCGCATCGCGTGCAAATCGAACTTATTTAAGACAAACTTGCCTTGCCCTCGTATAAAACTTGCGCTCTTTACGACGACATGAAAATGCAAATTTTCTGTATCATCATGCATCGCCCAAACATACTCATAACCACGCCCGGCGATCTCTCTTTTCAAATAAGCCTTGGTTGCTTTTATAGCATCTTTTTCATTTACATTATCCCCGCCGGGAGAAAAAATCATATGCGAAAAATTCTTCGGCATATAACGGTGATGTTTTTGTACTTCGTAAGTAATGTCCTGCGCGCTGTCTTTTTTAACATTTTCCAGCCGTATCTCGCCACCATCTAAAAACGCGGCAACTTCCAAAGTTTTATTATCAAGCACGCGATTGATAAAACCGTATGTATGATCGTCTTTGTTAAAGATAAAAGAGTTCTCGGCAAATTCAGTTCTGGTCGGGATTTTCTTATCCAGAAACATTCTCATGGTGTTATAAATTTGAACGCCAAGATCGCTCATTTTTGCGTCGTATTTTTTATCATTCAAAAATGAGTAGACCTTATTAATCTCGTTAATGCCATCGAGCGTGATTTTATCTAATCCCTCTTCAGGAAACTCAAAATCCTCCTTCCAGTCTTGAACGATTTGCTCAAAATTTTCTGGGCTGATTTCATTTCCGTAGCGGTCAAAGATCGTGGCTTTTTCTTGCCCCTCTTGGTGATTTAATTCACGCCCGATATAGTTAATCAGCGTCGATAAATGTTTGGTAGAAAAACCTCTGCCAATCACCTTTATGACGACTTCCTGAGTGTACCTATTTGAAAAAGCGTTCCCGGCATAACCATTATGAAGCAGGCGGAATTTATAAGCGGTTTCACCGTCACCGCGCCCTCGTTTTTTCTTCATGAAATCTTCGAAGTTTTCGTCATTGTCGCTCATATAGTGATAGAAATCATTAAAGACCCGGCCATCCATTTACGCTTCCTTTTTCAGAATATCCAAGAGTAGATCTTGCAACTCATAGGTCATTTCTGCCAGCGGTTCAAAACGCTCTTGTGCCACGCGGATACCGTCTACCAAGTTTCGATTATTTTCGTGATCCAGCCCTTGATCTACGAGGATTTTGTATTCTCTGTTAAGATGAAAAAGGAACTGGTTAAACAGGTTTCCCAACCGCGCATAATCCTGATTTAGCTTTACGAATTCGTCATAACGTTCACGGCTCAAAGGCTGCTGTTCGTGATCCAGACACCAGCGAATATATTGGGACATATTGGCTTTCTTTTTGCTGAAATCAAAGCCCCGCTCGATTGCCCGCTCGAGCCATTTATCCCGCTCTTGTGGAGAGCACTTTAAACCGATAACGAGGGATTTTCTTTGTTTCATTGGAAACACACCCAAAAAAGTTAAACGAGTTGTCTATCCTGCAAATACTACATCTCTACAATACCATTGGTTGTGTTAAAATGATATTAAAGCAAAAGATCTGTCTGGGCAACGGCATTGTTTGGAAGAAAAGTTTTACTTTCTGGAAGCCCTGATCATAAAAAAAAGCGATGATTTACATCATCGAAAATACTATCTGTTTTTTAAGAATTTTACTTCCCGGAGCCGCCCTTCACACAAGCAATCGTCAAACATGAAAACAAAAAATCGCATTGCAAGGGCAAAGCCGCCACAGCGATGTAAAGCACCCTTGCAATAGATTTGTTCATGTTAGATTGCGTACCCATGAAGGGCTGTCCTGAGAAGTAAAATTGTTATACACTCCTAACAACCATCAACAACTCAAAAGTTATAAAATGGACATTGAATTTCATTACTACATAACCTACCTAATCGCGGTAAAAGCAGGTTTCTCTCCCGAAGATGCATTAACCCTTGCACATGCAAGTCAGTATGTTGATAACAACAACACTGAATATACAATTGATAAAGGACTAAATTCTGAATTCAGGAATCCAATAAGCCAAACGCTTGATATTACGAAACCTCAAAAAGAGCGCCTTGAGATATATCCCGTTTTTCATTTTATCCCCGGAAACCGTTTTGCAGATACAGCAAAAAGAAAAGATGGTACAGCACACCCTCTAAACACAACGCCCAATAGCGACCATGCCAACGCCATCCTTGAATTGGCTTTAGAAAGCCGTGATCTTCTGCGCATAGGAATTGCTTGTCATGGCTACGTTGATACGTGGGCACATCAAAACTTTGTTGGCTGTGATGACGATTTTAACAGCGTTAAAGGTTTCCCCGAAACAATTATCCCAAATATCGGTCATGCCGATGCTTTCAAGCGCCCGGATAATCCCGGACTTATATGGACAGACCCTCGCCTTGCACAAGACAAAATTAAAAACAAAGAGCGCTATCTGGAAGCAGCTCAATGCTTATTACAAAAACTTGCCTTTTATAATGGGAAAAATGTTTTAGAAGAAACATTAGTGGAATTACGCAACGATATTAATCAAGCTATAGGAAGAAATGGAGACCATGGCGGAGATAGTCAAAAATCTCGCATTAAACGCTATTTACGCTTAGCCACCAAACCAGAATATGGCAGCACCCCCCTACCAAAATACAAAGAAAACAAATGGTTTGGAGATGCTGTTAAGAGGGAAATACGTGGCGAAGAAAGAACTGCCGGACGTGGAGTTTCCGGAGATTACGATTATTTCTGGAAAGATCGCGGAAACCACAAAAATACATCTTGGTATAAATTCCAAAAAGCCGTTACTCAACACCAAGAAGAAACACTTGCGTTTCTCGAAGAAAATATACCAGAGTTTGGAAATGCTTCTATTGCGGCAAAAACTTATATCATCACTCAAAAAGCGTCTTAATTTTTATCTGCAATCTCCTCCACACTGAAATAAACATTCTTACCGCGCTTACGGAAATTTTTAACTTCCTGATCTGCGCCATTGGATTTCCCGCCGACACGCAAGCAACTATCGCACCGCTGCGCCAACGCTATAGACAAAGGCATCATAATTTCATCAAAAGAATCTTCTCCGGCAATATCGATAAGAGGAAGCGCATTATTTACACCAATCAATGGGATATGCCCTTTCTTAAAAACTTCCAACGCAGCCTTATTTAAAACCGCAAGGTTATCTGCTCGCTCTTCCTCGGTCTTCGTACCAGAGCTATACGGCCCAGCAATCATAATCAGCTCTTGTGTCATCTTCAATCCCCCTCAACTTTCAATATCAATGCCCAAAATCTCTTTCCACGGAACGTCTAGTATATCCGATATTTTGTAGTCGCAATATTCGCTTTCCATATCCGCGTTTTCTGGCCAAAAGATAGATAACGCTCCGGCGACTTTGCCAGATTGTGCCCCTACAGGGGAATCCTCAACGACAATACAATCTTTTGCAGATAAACCGACGCGATCTGCCGCTATCAAATAAGGCTCCGCATCCGGCTTTCCGTTTATGCAATCATCTCTGGTAATAACAGCTTTCATCATATCCCGGATACCCAAGTGTTCCAGATTAGCATCGACAATGCATTTCTTACCGTTTGATACAGCGGCCTGAACTATTCCAGCTTTATTGAGAGTTTTGACAAGATCAACAGCACAAGATCGCGGCTGCAACGTTCCGACATTTTCTATGTAATATCGTGTAACCCGTTTTTCAAACTCTGCTTGTTTCTCCGGCGCTCCGCCTACCACCGCCCAAATTGTATCTAATGAATTACCCATGCCCAGCGCATTAATTTTGTCTTCGTAATCTTCAAACCCCATAGAATCCAACGTCCCAAAAACGGACTCATCGTGCAGGCATTCGCTCAAGATCAAAGTATCATCAATGTCCCAAAGAACGCCTTTAAAGGTCTTGCTTGTAAGCATTTACTTCCCCTATGGATCAATAATGGTGGCTAGTTCCTGTGCGCTCTGCGCGGTGTAATCTGGCGAAAACACTTGGCATTCTTCGTTTTTTCCGTAGCCATACGCAACCCAACATGAACAAAGCCCGGCATTTTGTGCAAAAGCAAGATCGACGCGCGTATCACCAACGACGAGAAAATCCTCATCTTTTAACTCAGGATAAAGCGGTTTAATCTCTTCATAGTACAATTCAAGAGCAGGCTTTTTATGCGTCACGGTATCTCCGCTTAAGATATGATCCACATATTGCGCAACGTCGAGCTTAGCCAAAGCAGCTTCAATGGCATACATGCCCTTGTTACTAACAACAAGAATTCTTGCGCCGTGCTCACATGCTACTTTCATGGATTTGTCCATACCGGGGAAAAGAGTTGTACGCGCACCGCCTTCTTTTTTGTACAAAGCGCGGTATGCATCCGCCCATTCGTCGATTTCATCTTCCGGGATAGCACCCTTACCCAAAGCGCGGAAAGAATCTTCCAGCGTCAAACCGACAGTCGCACGAACAGCAGAATACTCCGGCACAGGCAAACTATGAGCCTTAAACGTTTCGCCCATACAAAAAACAATATCCGGGAGCGTTTCCGCAATAGTACCGTCAAAATCCATAATCAGTAATTTGAATTTACTTACCGCCATTATTTTGCCTCTCTATCTAAAACTTGCCAAAGCGCGTGATCTATAATTTCAATCTGCTCAGATTGTCCGGCCAGAGCTTTTTGCACATTTTTCCGCCAAACTTCGTATGACACATTAACCTCACCAAATTTATATACGAAATTCGGATCATCCTGCCAGACTTGTTCAGGCGTTTTTACGTGTTGCAGCACATCGGCATCCGCAGCAAAACGCTCTAATTCTTCTACGGCATCGTCGCTAGAATAACCATAGGCCATATTGTAATAATGTTCATGCACCATCTGAATATCAGAAGTCCATCTGTCTGCCTCAATCACAAGCTTTTTATCAGAAAAAGCTTTCTTCAATCCTTTGAGCTTTTTAGGAGTCATTTGATTTTGTGACACTACAACATGGCTAACAGCTCTATCATCATTTAGAGCGTCGAAGAATACTTTGAAACGCTCTGAATTGCATTCCAGTAAACTTGACCCAACAATCTTGAGGTCTTTTGCATATTCGTTGCAGACCAGCTCAATAAGATAGGCATTTGATAAAAGGATATGCGTAAAACCTTGAGATATAGCACGCGTAAGATCGGCATTAACTGCGCGAAATCCCTCACGTGTAAATTCCCGGTTTTCAAGGTCGATCATGTCATAAACATAACACACGTCCGCGCCGGCTTTTCTTAAACGCAACACATCATCTCCGCTCATGTTTCGGGTGTTCGGATGACTAAAGAGAGCGCAACTACTCTGGAAATCATTACCCGCGCGCCCGAAAACCATAAGCTCATCATGCGCGAACCAGCCATATTCTTCCTCTGGGAAAAACGGCATCATAAAATTTGTCGGTATATTTTTACTCATATTGAATCCTTTTGCTACCTCCTTCTAAACTTTCTATGAAAGACGGTTTGGTTATTGTAGATCGCCACAAGCGATTGTTTTCTATAGCCTGCATGCGTGCTTCTTCTGAAAATTCGACGATTGAATCTACGGCTTTGGAACACACCGAACACCTTCCGCACGGAGACGGGTGTTTTTTATCCAGAAAAAACGAGAACGTATCCGAAGCTTTTTCGGAACTAATCGAAGGAATAACTTCCAGTTTTTCTCTTGGATATGGGCTTGCATCCCCAGCAACAGTTTCGGGAGTCTCCTTTGTTGTTGCCGCGCCGTATGTGCCCAAAACCCGCTCAAGAGAATTACACGGCTTTGCCTGAATATAGGTGTCCAACGCACGAATATTCCACTCCGTAGAAGCCAGCCTGTCCAAGAGCTTAAAATAGTCATAGCCAAGAGCCTCATAACGCCAAAGCTGATCCGGCGGTATCCACATAGCTTTAAGAATTTCTTCGGGCTTTACGTGCCGCAAGCTAACGCATTTGTTTCTGTAATAGCTAAAATACGGTGTCGTGAATTCTTTCTTGCGGCTGTGCGCACCTTGCATCCGCGTATGGCCTTTTTGCCACGGACAATCCATAACGTGGACATCATTTGGGATTAATTTTAGGTCAATGTCCGTTTCCGCTCGTATTTGCTTTAACGCCTTCACATCCTTGAGGACACTGTAATACAGCGTTATCTCTTCACAGCCCAAAGAAACCAAAAAGCGAACCTCTTCAGGTGTCCGTGTTTTCAGATTAACCGATGCCGATATTTTCCAGTCCGGCATCACCTCTTTAGTAAAAGCGATGAACGAGATATTTGAGAGCGTCACCGTGCGAACCCCAGCGGATTGCAACTCCAAAAGAAACTGGCGAAATTGCTCGCGATACTCATGAGAGCATTCCCTGTTCATCATATTTGTATTGTTTATGACGTAATTAAACTCAATCCCCTTCTTATCGAGATGCGATATAATCCTGCGCAAAGACCCTAGCGTTTGTTGCTGTGCATTTTTCAAAGCACGCCCACCGCCAAAAGGATCACTCCCCACACTTCCGTAGAACGAAGCAACATGGTCGGTGTAATCTGAACTAACAATATCTATAATTTTTTGATCGCCATTATACGGCATACAAAAACGTGTCATATTTTTACTCTCTTTTTTAGGTGCTCTCCCGCCACACCCGCGTGTGGGAGCGAGGGGGCGGAAGAGCGTTTGTTTGCAAAAGAACGGGAAGCTGAACAGAGGGGTTCCTTTGCATTATTTCTTTTTGTAATCTTCGAGGAGCGCAAAAAGCTGTGACCGGAAAGCCAGAAACGGATTGTCTTCAAGCAATGGGAGAATCCGTTCCTCCCGTGGTTCCAATTTATTTGCAAATTTCAGAAGTTGAGAAAACTCTTCCACTTCATCTATTTTGCCTTCTGTAATGGCATTAAATGTTTTTTCTACCGCCAACCAGAATTCGTGAGTATTATCTCCAATCGCGTTTTTCGTACGCTCTAAGTTAAGACTGATATGGTTACGAGCTTCTTCCGGTGAGAACGTCCATTTTATAATCCACGCTTCACTGTCGGCATTACATAGCACCGCTTTTTCTTCAATGATCCCGGCTATATCTGCAATTCCTGTCTTTTCCATCTTTCTCATTTCTTTCTTGTCATTACGCTCTTTCCCCGCTTTAATGGCGAAAGAGCGTAAAATACCGCACACAAACACATATGGTTTGCGTCTTGTTTCTTATGTTCTTAATTTTAGAAGCAATAATTCCTTTATTTAGAAACTATTGTTTCTTTTTATAGTGTGAGAAATTACGAATGTCCAGAAAAAAAGAAGCGGTAGACGAAAAAACCTTCGGTGGTAGACTTACCATAGCTATGGGTGATATGAGCGTTTACGCTCTAGGAGACATAACCGGGCTAAGCCATACGGTTTTGTATAAATACAAAAAGAATGTTTCCCTACCTTCCGTAGATAAAGCCGATGAACTCGCAAAGGCTCTGAACGTTTCTTTTCTTTGGCTTGCAAAGGGTGAAGGCTCTCAAAAAACCAAGACAAAAAACCCGGATATTTTGGCTCCTGAGAATCTGAAAGAGGTCACTGTAGATTTGTACACGGTCGTTTCTGCTATTGAGGATATCGCAAAAAAACCCTCTCCCAAAACATTAGCCAAAGATGTCGCTTTACGCTGCATGTCTGTACCAGAGAAATAATACAAACTTTATGCGGCTTCTTTATAAACACTGTTTTCAGAATATGTCTTCGCATTAGTAGACGTTCCAATGGAAGGCCTTTTATGAGAATGAATGCGTTTTTTAAGATATTCGGTCGGCTTAGAGAAATCAGAATTATCGATGATATAATCCGCTAACTGCTCAATGGTAGAAACATCCAACCCCAGCTCTTTCAATGCAAACAAAGCTACAGACAGTTTTGTTTTAACGCCATCAGGGTCTTTTGCGCTCGGATTCTTTTCAGCCACAGCATAATAGAGACTAGCTTCAGCCAAATAGATAGCACCGATTGCCGCCAGCATATTCGTATCTTTAATACGGCTCACATCGCTAGAAAATTTACCAATATAATGCAGGGCTGTAACATTGATACAAGTCTGTTCGTCAGCAATCCCTTCACGTTCCATTTGTGTCGGCACACAATGCCCTTTCAAGAAAGGGTGAAGCTTATGCGCGCGATAAGTAAGCTCAGTTAGGTAATAACAAACAAGGCTGTAAACTGTTTTTATATCGAATTGTTTTTCCGAATAACAAGCAACTTGCTTAAGAACTGCAACAACAGCTTCCTTACGATCCTGAAGAGTACCAATTCGCGTATGAATGAATGGAAATTGTGTTTTACGTTTTCCGTAGTCCATAGAAAAATCTGTAGCAAAAATGTTTTCAAGCTGTGTAATTTTATTGATAACAGCAGGCGATTGTCGGTCTATTTTTTCTGAATTACCAAACTCTCTTGAAAGATAGATTTTTAATAAGTCGGATGGCAGCTCAACAGCAGCATTGTGAGTAGCCCCCTTTCTCTTCGGAAACAATTTAGAAATTTCAGGGACAAACTGAAAAGCATCTTTTGTTGGTTCGGGCGTCCATACTTGATCCGAATCATTTGCTTTTTCAACTTGAGCAGCAATGTAGTCCTTAAAAGAATCTGGTTTCTCTATAATGGATTTAGCAAGGCTCTTGTATAGCTTCCTCGCTTCACGAATGAAGTGGTTGCGGTGTCCCGATGTAATGATGTTGGCGGCATACGCGCATTCCATGAGGGTATTTATTCTGCCGAGCTTGGCAAAAACGTCAAAATCTTCTTGTATTTCTATCTGCTGAAAACCTTCAGATATGACGCCCAGTATCTCGCTAGCATTACCCGGAACAACGGCCAATCGATTTACAAAGTCTTGATACCAAGCAGTTTGATTATCGCTTAAATTATACAAAGAAGCCGTATCGTTAAAATCAACGCTGCGGCCTTCATATACTGCCTCACAAATATGAATAAGGTTAATAATGCGGTCGATCCCAAAAACAATGAGATGCGAAGCGCGCCCTTTTATAGTTCCAGACTTATTATAATCATTAAGCTGAACAATCTCTAAACGGCCAATGTCATAGGTTTGACCATCAATGACAGCTTCTCGCACGTCCATTTGATAGCCACCGCCAGAATATCCAGTTGAATCTGCGTGCCAAGCATACTCTGTGGGAACAATCTTTAATTCACCAATTGGTAGTGAAGAAACCGCTTTCACTATGTCGTTAAGTATTAAGCTAACGTAGCCTTCTTGCTTATCGGATAAATCCTGATTGGTTGCGATATAAAGCTGAGAAAAGCATGGCAAATGCGTGCAACCATCAAAGTCCGTCGGCCTGATAGCTGTGTTTGCGCCCATAACTGCCACGTCAAAGGGCACGTGAACCTGACCAAATACGGTCGGCGAAAATGTCGTTGAAAGAGAACCTCCAATATTAGGAAGCCGTTTAGCTCCGAGTTCTTTCATCAAAGGATGGTTATAAAAAATTTCGCATATTTGCTCGCGCATGCTCATGTAGCACCTATTTCTTCTAGTTCTGGAATTCTTGCACAAAGATCCCACACAGCACTAAAAAGCTC
>Ga0209692_10006102_pt1 | contig 10061 bp, 8 predicted proteins | sample tdDd472_FD_187129 | JGI IMG/M metagenome (GOLD analysis project Ga0209692, IMG submission 187129) | Marine sediment microbial communities from the Atlantic coast under amendment with organic carbon and nitrate - tdDd47.2 (SPAdes)... | ecosystem: Environmental > Aquatic > Marine > Coastal >...
GCTCGGACAACCCGCCCTGGCGCGAGGCCGCCGAAGCCGGCGACTTCCCCAACTACCACATGTACTTCGGTGGGAAGTGGGAAGTGGACCCGTTGCTGACCTATCGAGTGAACTCGTTCTCGGTGTTCTACCTGGGGTCGACCCACGATTACCGGGACTTCAACTCGGCCATGTCCGGCGCCTCGAAGTTGTACCGACAGACCCAGCGGCAGTACTTCATGAAGTTGCAGTACCTGTTCCAGATCTAGGGACGAGCAGTGAGACTCGGAGGCGCCTGTGGACTCAACGTTCGCAGGCGCTTTCGGACAGTATCCGGCGGGTGAGGGCGATCTCCTCGGTACCGACCCGGCAGCAGCCGCCGATGGCTCTGGCGCCTGCGGCATGCCAGGCATGCACACCGTCCGCCCAGGATGAACCAGATTCTCCGGCTTGCCAGGTTTTCAGAACCGCATCGTAGGTCTCGCCACGGTTGGGATAGACGATGATCGGTCCCGTCGTCACCTGGAGCAACTCGCCGATCAGCGACAGGATGTGCTGGGGCGCGGTGCAGTTGACGCCAATGGCCGCCACCTGCGGCGCTTTCGCACACAAGCGGGCGGCGTCGATCAACCGGCTCCCATCGTGCAAATGGATACCGTCGCCGCAACTGAAACTGAACCAGGCCCACCTACCGGGAGTATCGGCCAGCAGGGAAAGCAACACCTTGGCCTCTCGCAGGGAAGGAATTGTCTCGCAGGCCAGCAGATCGGCAGGAGACTCGGCCAGGATCCGCCAGCGTTCTTGGTGAAATGCATACAGACCCGCATCGTCCAGATCGTAGTGTCCGGTGTACTCGGAGCCGTCGGCCAGGTACGCCCCATACGGCCCGATACCGGCGGCCACGAGTGGCTTTGGCCGCATGGACGAGTCGTCTTGCGCGGCGTCGAAAGCCTCGCGTGCCTGGATAGCCAGATCCACCGCAGCACGCATACGTGCGGCAGCCTCGGCGTCATCCAGGCCGCGCTTCGCGAACCCCTCCAGGCTGGCCTGGTAGCTGGCCGTGATCACGCAGTCGGCTCCGGCGGCCAGATAGTCGCTGTGGACCTGCCGGATGGCAGCGGGATCCTCCAATAGCAACCGCGCCGACCACAGCTCGTCGTCGAGGTCGTACCCCCGCGACTCGAGGGTCGTGGCCAGGCCACCGTCGAGGATGGCGAATCCCTGCTGTTCGATGATCTGCGCTAGCGGGTTTCCTGTAGTGTGGGTCACTAGGGCCCTCCCAAGCTCAACCCACAATCAGGACATACCTCGGCATCCTCGCCCACCGGCGCATCGCAGGCGGGACAGCCGCCCAGTTCGAACTCGCGGTAGAACCCCTTTTCCAGATCCGGATGCTCCTTGGCAAACTGTTCGGCAATGATCCGCTCGGCAGCCTCGAAGTCCTGCTGGCGCACAAAGATCACATACTGGTAGCCATTCAGCACGTCGCCGACCGGGACCTGGCCCGCCTTCCCGCCGGTCAGAGCGTTGCCAAAGACGGCGGAATAGGAAATCTTCAAATCACCGGACACATAGGTGGTCCGGGGCAGCGTCGCGGCGATGATTCCAGCGTGCTTCAGATGGGCGAGGTAGACGACAACCGCTTTCTCCAAATCGCCGGCAACCTGGCCCAGGATCTCGGTCTCGGCGAACTGGTCCCAGCCGTGGTCCGTGATGGCCACAGCATCGGGATCGACCTTGGCACCCGCCCATTCCAGGGCCGTGCCGCAATCGGCGCAGACCTGGATTTCGGGATAGTACTCGGCCTCGCAGGTCGGGCAGACTTTCGTGTTCTCCATGGTTCTCCCGCATGGACGCCGGCCCGTTGGTGGCCGACCGCTTGGTTGATATCTAGAGTTTCTCTCCGCACATCTTGCAATGCTCGGCATCAGAATCGTGACCCTCGGCGGCGCACATACGACACACCTGGGTACTGACCGGAGCGTGGCGTTCCCTGGTCATTTCCGCGGCGACGATACCGGTGGGCACCGCGATGATCGTGAAGCCGATGAGCATGACGACCGACGCCAGCGCCTGGCCCAGGGCCGTCTGGGGAGAAATGTCCCCATAACCCACGGTCGTCATGGTGACGATGGCCCAGTAGATGCTGCGGGGAATGCTGGTGAAACCATTGGTCTCGCCCTCGATGATGTACATCACCGAACCAAAGACCACGACCAGCGAGATGATCGTGGCGAAGAATACCGCCAGCTTGCGGCCGCTGGCTTTCAGGGCCCGGATCATGGACTGGGCTTCGGCCATGAACTGCACCAGCTTCAGCACCCGGAATATTCGCAGCACCCGCAGGATGCGAATCACCAGCAGATAACGGCTACCCGGTACTAGCAGGCTCAGATAGGTGGGCAGAATGGCCAGCACATCGACCACACCATAGAAGCTGGTGGCATATTTCAACGGCTTGCCGATGCACCACAGGCGCAGCACATACTCGATGGAGAACAGGATGGTGAGGGCCCACTCGATGGTGGTCAGCAGCTCGCCGTACCGGGAGCGGATGGCTCCCACGCTGTCCAGCAGCACCGCTGCCACGCTGGCAACGATGCACCAGATCAACGCCAGGTCGAAGAAACGACCAGCCTGCGTGTCCGCCTCGAAGATGATCTCGTGCAACCGGGCTCGAACCCGGTTGTGGGGCTTCTTCTTTTCTATGGGCAAGTTCATGGGTAAATCATAGAGGACAGCACCAGCTGCGTCGAGTCGCATCTCGTGATCGGCGAGAACGTTCGTCGGCCTCTAGCGAAGGAGCATCAGCTTCGACGTCTGTACCCCGTCGGCCGTTGCCATCCGCGCGAAGTAGGTTCCCGAAGGCACGTCGCGCCCTGCCGCATCGCGGCCGTCCCACGGCTCGCTGTGGCTGCCCCTCTCAAAGGTACGATCCGCCAGAATCGTCACCAAACGGCCCTGGATATCGTACAGGGCCAGTGTGACGCGCTGGGGCCGGATCAGCGAGAATGCGATGTTCGTCGCCGGATTGAAGGGGTTCGGATAACTCGATTCGAGACGTGGGCCCGCCAGGACGAGTTCTGTCGCCGGAGCGATGGAGCATCCACCCGACCAGGCCCCCATGAGCACGCTGCAGTCGTTGCCCGCCGGCAGGCACGGCGATCCTGTGGCCAGCGTGATGTCGCCCAGAGGCAGGTCACAGAACCAGGGATCTGCGTTGATGTTGCCGTTGATTCCGGTCTGGTCCTCGATCCAGCCCGAGTAGCTGCCACCCTCGTTTCCGAACAGGTCGCAGCATTCGACGTGAACCCGGGTCGTATCTCCGCCGTTGCCGTCGTAGTGCAATCCCGCCCCGTCAATGCTGTAGGCGATGATGCAGTTCTCCAGCAGGGGATAGGAATCGCCGACGGTCATGATCCCGCCACCGAGATAGGCCTGGTTGCCGACCAGACTGCAGTTGCGAATCGTCGGCGACGCCTCGACCTGAAGATAGATTGCCCCGCCGAAGAACAAGCCGTCGTTGTTCAGAAACGTACACCATTCGATCAAGGGAGAAGTTCGCTGGCAGAAGATGCCCGCCCCGTCGGTGCTGATATTCGTCTCGAAGAGGCAGTGCAGCACCTCGATGTCGCCGAGGTTGATGTACATGCCCCCGCCGCTCATGTAGCTCTCGTTGTCGATGAACCGGCACCTCTCCAGATACACCTGGGAGGAACTGCTCGCCAGACCTCCGCCCGCATAGCCCGAGTAGCTGTCGACGATGTCGCAGTTGGTGAAGGACACCGTGGAGTTCACACAGAGGATGGCGCCTCCGTAGTCTGCGTTGTCCGGCATCCGGCCGCAGCTGAACGTCAGGCCCATAAAGTACGTCGCCTGGTCCAGGTCCTCGCAGATCAGGACCCGTCCTTGCCACGCAGCATCGATGGTCACATCGGGCGCCTGAGTGGTTTCACCGCGCAGGGTGATGCCGGATTTCATCACGATGTCGTGCTCGAAGTAGAAGCCCGACGCGATCTCCACGACATCGTTCACTGCCGAAGAATCGATGCCTGCCTGGATTGTCGGGGCTTCGGCGGGAACGTGCCAGGTTCGGGCTGATAGTTGGCCGGGAAGGAGCAGCAGAAGGAACAGGGACCCAATCACGACACGCATAACGCACCCCCACATCAGAACCCAAAGACGATGGAGGTCAATCTCCGGTGCCGAGCGTGGTGTCGCCTCCAAAGCGGTCAAAGCTGCCCGAGCATAGCACATTTGGCCACTTTCTGATTCATGCGGTGTTGATAATGCGGATCCGTTATTAATTTAAATTCAATATTGAACATTCACCTTCTTTTGGAGAGAGAAAAGATGAAAACCATATCCATACCTGTTGTCTGTAATGTTGCTTGCCTACTTTGACCAGAATCTGCTCGGAATCTTCGGCAAGTAGCAACAGGTTGCCGAGCCCCGAGGAGGATTTTGGTCGACACCTGTCGAGTGTCATGATATTGTCACATCAATAAGCCTGCCGGAAACGCTTCCTGCTCTGCACCAGGCCCTGTGCGTGCGAGCAGCCTCAGTGCACCTCGCCTACTCTCGCACGAATCCAGCAACCACAAGGAGGCTCGCAGCCAGAGTCTGATCACTACCATTCCATGCGAATAAGGAGGTGGTAATCCATGACTGGACACAGAACTCGCACCACGGTGCTCTGCTCCGCCCTGCTACTGTTTCCCCTGATACTGACCCAGCACACCATTCTCGGCGCTTCCCAGGAGAGCCGTGATCCCGTCGAGATCGTCGGCACTGTGACCGGAAGCGCCGGCGGTCTGTCCTCCGGCGCCGGTATTTACGCCAACGGAACCATGGCCCAGCCCACACCCATCGGCATCGCCAGCGGCGACGGACTCGTCCTGTACTCCGGGTTCTGGAGGGGGACCGGGAGTATCTCCGGCGTCGACTTGCCCGATCAGGAACCATTGCGCACCGCCCTGCTGGGCAACTACCCCAATCCTTTCAATCCCAAGACGCGAATCGATTTCTCCCTGGCCACGGAAGGCCCGACCGAACTGGCGATCTTCAACATCCGGGGTGAGCTCGTGCGCACCCTGGTGAACGAGAGTCTCGCCGCCGGGCCCCACACCGTGTACTGGGATGGCACCCACAGCACGGGGCAAAGCTCGGCAGCCGGCCTTTACTTCTATCGCCTGCGGGCCGGGGAGTTCGAATCCGTCCAGAAGATGCTGTTGCTCAAGTAGAGGAGGGAACAGAGATGAAACACTACGGAACACGCGCGGTGTCGCTGGTTGTGGTGTGCCTGATCGCCACGGCCGCTTTCGCTGCTCCACCGAACCTCGTGAACTACCAGGGGGCTCTCACCGATGATGCCGGGAATCCGCTGGGTGGAATCCACGATGTCACGTTCCGGATCTACGACTACTGGGATGCCACCGAACCGCTCTGGGAAGAGATCCATCGCGAGATCCCGCTGACCAACGGTGTATTCAGTGTGCTGCTGGGCAGCAACACGACCATTCCGGCCGACTTCTTCGATGCGACGTGGCGCTGGATCGGCATCACCATCGATGACGGCGTGGAACTGCTGCCACGACAACGCATGACCTCGGTGCCGTGGGCGTTGCGCTCTGCGGTGGCCGACTCGGCCGTGAACACCGGATCATCCGACAATGACTGGGTTATCAGCGGCGACAATATGTACTCGGGTGTTGCCGGCAACGTGGGCATCGGCCGCACGAACCCCGCCGAGATGCTGCACCTGGACACCCACAACACCGGCGGCGGCATCAGGATCAGCTACGGATCCAACTACGGCGCCCTCTTCGCCGACATCACGCAGATGGGCAGTGGTGGCCTGGTCATCAACTCCCACGCCGGCGGCGGCACCTGGGCCGACATTTCGTTCCAGACCAACGCGACGACCAAGATGTTCCTCGACAGCTACGGTCGACTGGGCATCGGCACCACCTCGCCCACCGAGGCCCTGCACGTGGAAGGTGAAGCCAGGGTGAACGTGCTGCATATCATGGGCGCCGACGTGGCCGAGAAGTTCCCTGTCGAACAGGAACTGGAACCGGGCACCGTCATGGCCATCGACCACGAGTCTCCGGGACAGCTGTGTCGTTCGGAGCGGGAGTATGACCGCCGCGTGGCCGGCGTGATCAGCGGCGCAGGCGATCTGCCCACCGGTGCGGTGCTGGGAAACCTCCCGGACCAAGACAGCACGTCGGCCATCGCCTTGAGTGGCAGGGTCTGGGTCAAATGTGACGCAACGGGTCAGGCCATCGAACCGGGCGATCTGTTGACCACATCGAACGTGCCCGGTTACGCCATGAAGGTCAGTGATTTCTCGCGCTCCCAGGGCGCGATCATCGGCAAGGCCATGACTTCCCTCGCCGAAGGCCAGGGTCTGGTGCTTGTACTGGTAAGTCTCCAATGAGGGGCAAACCTACGCCCGGGGGTAATGAAATGAAAAGGATAGTACTCATGACCGGCCTGCTGGCCTGCGCCCTGTTGAGCGCGCCGGTAGTCGGTCAGACAATCGAGCCGTTTCGGGCGCCGCCCCAGGTGGGCGAGGCCCTGGAACTGAGCGGAATGGTGCAGGTGATCTGGGGAGACCCTCCCCCCGGGTCCGGACTGCCATCGAGCCATCACTACGAACTGATCACCGAAAGGGGAGAACGCTGGTACCTGGATCTGGAGCAGGACCTGGTAGAGCGCGCAGGCGGATTACTGGCTCTCAGTCAATCACAGGTCATCGCGTCCGGTCAGGTGTCCCGCACCCAGGTGCCGCAGCTGAGGGTCGCCTCCATCGACCGCACGGACACCGAAACGAGGGACCGCACCCTCACCGGTTCACAGCGATACATCTGGATCCTGATGAGATTCAGCGACAACTCGAGCACGCCCCAACCCAACTACTGGTTCATGGACCAGGCGCTGGGCGACCGACCCAGCATGGATCACTACTGGAGGGAGGTTTCCTACAACAACATCAACGTCGTGGGCAGCGTGGTCCTGGGCTGGTTCGATCTGCCCCACCCGCGCTCGTACTACGTCTACGAGTTCGATCCGGAGCACGAAGGATTGGAAGTGGACGGCCAACGCACCCTGGATGACGCCATCGCCCTGGCCGATCCGTACGTGGACTTCACCGACTATGTAGGCTTCCACATGTGCTACAACGATGTGCTGGACTGCTGTTCGTACGGCGGCCAATCCCTGCTGACCCTGGACGGAGAAACCAGGTACTGGAATGTCACCTGGCTGGCCGACTGGGGTTGGGCCAATCAGGATGTCATCGCCCACGAGACAGGTCATTCAGTGGGGTGGCCTCATTCCTCGGGGCCATACGGCGACATCTACGATTCCCATTGGGACGTCATGAGCCTGGCCTGTGGGGAGTGCAATCAGGTCGATCCCGACTATGGCAACCTGGCGGTCAACGGCATCTCCTACCACAAGGATATGCTCGGTTGGATTCATCCCGCGCACCAGTACACGGCACCTACCTACCCGGTGGTCACCTCGCTGTGGTTGAACGACCTGGCGGTGGTCCCACCGGCTGGGCGCCTGCTGATGGCGCGCATCCACTGGTCGACAGACTACAACCAGTTCTTCACCATTGAGCGGCGCCGGTTCACCGGTTACGACGCGGGCTTGCCGGATCAAACAGTCGTGATTCACATGATCAATCCATTCCGAGACAACCCGGCCTGGGTGGTGGATCCGGACATGATGGGCGACCCCAACGACGAGGGCGCTCGCTGGGACAAGGGCGAGTCGTTCTGGGACTCCACTAATGGAGTGGTCGTGACGGTCGAGGACTCCGACGGTACGGGCTCGTTGATCACCCTGTGCAACGCTGCCCGGGCCACGGTGTATGTCAATCCCGGCAACACCGGCTACGAGAACGGAACCTCCAGCTATCCGTGGAACACCGTGTACGAGGGATACGGCGCTGCCTTGCCCACAGGCAACGTGTACCTCCTACCGGGTACCTACAACCCACAGCAGACAATGCTCAAGGCCGCGACACTGCGGCGTTGGGGAAGTACGGGAGTCGTGACTCTCGGAAACTGAAGGAGTTCATGTCGAAGGCGCCGGTGCCCCGCCGGAGGGAGGGGGGTGCCGGCGCCGTTCTATCAGTAAGCCGTAGCACCGCAACCCATTGGATCCTCCGAGATCTGAATGGATGCCGGCATCCGGATCTCCCACGCAAGCCGGACTAATTTTATCTGCTATATTTGGGAGGTTGGCTAATGCCCGAAAATGACAGGGGGATGTCATGTCATACCGACTCGTCACGACCGTCGTCGCACTGCTGGCCGCCGTGGTACTGCTATCCGGCAGCGCCAGTGAACAACCTGGCGCCACCGGCTCCAAGCTCTTCGCCGGCGTCGATACCTACGGCAAGAAAATCACGACCGATTCTACCGAAGCCCAGCAGTGGTTCGACCAGGGACTGTTGTTGCTATACGGATTCAATCACGACGAAGCGACGCGCTCCTTCCGGGAGGCCGCCGCCCGAGATCCCGAAGCAGCGATGCCATGGTGGGGCATCGCCTATGCCACGGGCATGAACATCAACGACACGGAGATGACCGAGGCCCGCTGGCAGACCGCCAGCGAAGCTGCCGATCAGGCCGCAGCACTGCTGGACAACGAGAGTGATTGGGAGCGCGCCCTGGTCGAGGCGGTTGCCCACCGCTACACCTGGCCGGCCCCCGCGGAGCAGCGACCCTACGACGAGGCCTACGCCGCAGCGATGGCGACGGTGTATGAACGTTTCAGCGACGACTCCGACGTGGCCGCGCTCTACGCGGAATCCCTGATGGACCTTCAGCCCTGGGATTACTGGACGGTAGAACTCGAACCCAAGGGACGAACGACGGACTTCGTCGCGGCCATCGAAGGCGTTCTCGCCCGCGAACCCGACCACCCCGGGGCCTGTCACTTCTACATCCACGCCATGGAAGCTGGGCCGACTCCCGAGAAGGCCGTCCCCTACGCCGAGCGCCTGGAGGCGAGAGCGCCCGGAGCGGGACACCTGGTCCACATGCCGTCGCACATCTACGCACGAGTGGGTCGGTACGGCGACGCCGCCGATGCGAATGTTCGTGCCGTGAAAGCAGACCGGGACTACTTCGCCAATGCACCTCAACCGGCGATATACTTCATCTATTATGCCCACAACCAGCATTTCCTGGCCTACGCGTCGATGATGGAGGCCAGGTACGAACCGGCGATCAAGGCGGCCCGGGAGCTCGAGCGAGACATGCCCGACGAGGTCATCCGCGCCTTCGGCTGGTTGATCGAGGGCATCATGCCTACCAACTACCACGTGATGATCCGTTTCGGGAAATGGCAAGAGATCCTGGAGGAACCGCTACCGGCGGAGCACCGTCTGGTGACGCGGGCGGTCCACTACTACGCACGCGGCATCGCCTTGTCGGTGCTGGACCGTACCGATGAAGCACGGGTGGAGGTGGCGAAGTTCGAGGAGGCCGCAGCCGCGGTACCGGAGCACTGGTGGGTCTTCAACAATCGGATGCATGACGTGCTGCCCATCGCCATGGCCATGCTCGAAGGCGAGATGGCTTTTCGTGAAGGTCGGCTCGAAGACGCCTGGAGTGCGCTGCGCCGAGGCATCGAGGCCGAGGACAAGCTGATCTATGACGAGCCGCCGGCCTGGATGCTACCGGTGCGGCATTCCATGGGCGCCCTGCTGATGGCGTCCGGCGAGTATGCCGAGGCGGAGAAGCTGTATCGCGAGGATCAGGAGCGACACCCGGGCAACGGTTGGACGTTGCTGGGGATGTATCAGGCTCTGGAGGCCCAGGGCCGGAATGACGAAGGAGCCGAATACGCGTCCACCCTGCAGACAGCGTGGAAACGGGTCGACGAGAAGCCGTCCAGTTCCTGTGCCTGTGCGCCGGGAAAGAAGTAGATCCGTCTGGAGTGGTCGTCAGTCTTGCTGGTCGACCACTCCCTTTACCGGTTTGTACAGCCCGTCGAATATCGTGTTGAACACTCCCCCGCCATCGGGGGAAACGTCCCACACCTGACGCACCGTGCCA
>Ga0209692_10006103_pt1 | contig 10061 bp, 4 predicted proteins | sample tdDd472_FD_187129 | JGI IMG/M metagenome (GOLD analysis project Ga0209692, IMG submission 187129) | Marine sediment microbial communities from the Atlantic coast under amendment with organic carbon and nitrate - tdDd47.2 (SPAdes)... | ecosystem: Environmental > Aquatic > Marine > Coastal >...
TGCTTCTCAAGATCATAGGCTCTTGTAATATCTACATCCTTGAAACCAGTCTCAAGATTGATATTCATTTCACCGAAGGCTTCTTTGATGATGCTAAACATATCGCTTAGAGCATTGATTTGCCCCTCAGTGAACATGGATTTATTCTGATTAGAGTTGTCAATGATCTTTGACAACTGGTATATGGCATCGCCTACACTTTCCATATCATCGATCATTTTGAGCATGGCCCTTATCTTTTTAGAACTTTCATGACTGATTTCTCCTTCTGATACCCTTGTGAGGTATGTGGCAATCTCCATTTCAAGATTATCCGTTATCTGCTCATACTTCTCTATTTTAGTCAGTAATTTGTAATATTTCTTAGGCTTAGTCTCAGTCATCAAATTTTGCATAAAGGAGTACATCTTCTCCAGCCTTATACCGAAGTTGGAGATTTCCTTACGCGCCTGCACAATGGCTATTTCACTTGTAGAGAATATACTCGTATTAATATATTTTAATCTGAATTCTTCATCGTCTTCCCCTTTGGCTGGAACCATCTTTGTCGCTATCCAGGCAATAAAAGGGGCAAATCCTAATAAGACAACTGTATTAATGACATTAAAACTACTATGAAAAATAGATAATGCGATGGGGTATATACCTTTTACGCTATCAAAATCAGCCAGGGAAAGGTTAGTGGTCAGGATAGAAATACCATGGTTTTTCTGCAGGAAGAAGTCTATCCCCCTTAAAAAGTAGGGGAAGACAGCCATCATCCAGATCACTCCAAAAATGTTAAATATAAGGTGAGCACGTGCTGTTCTTTTGGCTGATACATTTGCCACAAATGCAGCAACGTTTGCCGTGATCGTGGTTCCAATATTTTCTCCCAAGACCATAGCTGCCGCAAGTTCAAATGGGATCAATCCATTATAGCACATAACCAAGGTGAGTGCCATGGTGGCACTTGAAGACTGTATGATGATCGTAAGCAATGTGCCAATGAAAATGAATATTACCACAGACAAATACCCAAGATCAGTGAAGGAAGAGAGAAAATTCAGTGCCTCGGGATTACTGTTGATATCAGGAACAGATTCCTTCAGAAATTGAAGGCCAATAAAAAGTATAGCGAATCCAATGATAAATTCTCCCCAGGATCTTCGGATGCTATTTTTAGAAAAGAAGAATGGAAAGCTGATTCCTATGAGTGGTAGCGACAGAAAGCTGAGACTGACCTTAAATCCCAGAATAGATATTAGCCATGCGGTTATTGTCGTCCCAATATTGGCTCCCATGATCACACCAACAGCACCTATCAGTGATATAAGTCCTGCATTTACAAAACTCACTAACATCACGGTAGTTGCCGAAGACGATTGAATAGTGGTAGTAACCAGTATCCCGGTGAAAACCCCCTTTATCCTGCTGTTGGTCATTTTAGCCAGGATGTGTCTCATTCTGCTACCGGCTACTTTCTGCAGCGCTTCGCTCATGAGTTTCATCCCATAAAGGAAGAGACCCAGCGAGCCCACAAGGGTAAGAACTTTCCCAATAATTGAGAGGATTTCCGACATATAAAGAATCTATATTATTAAAGGTCAATGATAGTAGTTTTCTTTGATGATAAGAAAATAATAATGCAAGTTTTTTTAATAGTTATTTACATTTCCTTTGGCAGATGGCAGTCGACAGTAAGCTAATTGCTGAAAAAAGGAGTAGGCTTTAATAAACCAGCACAAGTGCATGTTCCTGTTAAACTGGGCAGGTCATTCCTGACCAGATTGAGAAGTCAATTTCAATAAACAGGTTTCCTGTTATCAATGACAGGAAACTTAATACCAGAAAAGTAAACTGTTATATCCACGCAGGAATTGCATGCTCTACTAAAATGGGAATTAGTTGCTCACCTTGGCAGGATTTTCCACTTACAAGAAAGAAAGGTTTGCTTTAAGCCGGCATAATGCTTGGCAGTATGTTTTCTTCTAATTTAATCTAATTCTTTTTGTTGAAAATTCAAATCCGAATTCTTTCAATTCTTCTAAGGCCGGTTTATAAAGTTCCGGCAAATTAGGAGGCATACGTAAACCTTTAGCCTTAATTTTACCATCAACTATCAACCTAGAAGAGATTGCTGTTGGAAGTGCAACAGCTCTCGACATTGCAGTTTCTCCATCAGGATCACCCTTAACATTCATAGTAGCAGTTATTTTTTCTATAATTCCGCCATCAAATTCAACAATGATCTCGATATGAAGAATAATCATATCTTTTTCTCCCTGAGTGTAAACCATCTTCTTAAGCATCCTGTCCATAAGCACATCCAGATTGCTTCCTTTATCAAAAGGTATCAGCTCTTCATCAAAAAGCCCTAGCCATTTTATTCTATGTAAGAAATCTGAGTTAACGTCAAGGCTTAAATGATCTGCAACATTTTCTTCTATATTTCCTCCTGATCCACTGTTAACTAATGAGCTTGTAAATTGAAGAAAAGTTTTGTTATTAAGATTGTTGGTGGTTTCATTATCAAATAAACCAAGTTCCTTCAAATACCTCATATTATTACAATAACCTGAGTATCTTAAAAGCCCGCGGTAGAAGGAAATATTTCTATCCAATCCAAATGGTTCAATATACTTCTCAACATCCTTATTAGCATAGGTCTCAAAAATGCCAAGATCATCAATCTCAACAAACCAAAAATTGTTAAACAGCTTATCTCCGGGAATATGGATTTTTTTTCCTTCTTTAAAGTATGCGGCAGCAGTTTGAGCAGCAATAAAAACAGTAGCAGGCCTCCAATTGAATTTATAACCCATTGGATTATTATTGGATTCAAATGAAGGGATGCCACTTCCATAGGAATTGATGCTTAATACCCTGCCTTTTTCTTTTTTTATCTGGTCGAGAAGCATCTGGGTTCCAAAATGATCCATTCCAGGCACCTCTCCAAGTTCACTTAAAATCAGGATTCCTTGTTTTTCAACTTCATCTTTCAATTCCATTAAGGCAGGAACCTCATATGACGCAGTAACCATGTTTTTTTTATATTTTAAACAGGATTCGGCAATTATTATATGTATTAGTTTGGGAACCATACTTATAACAATATCAGACTGTTTAATCACATTATCAAGTTGTTCAGTATCATTGTTTCGCCATTCTACAGCAGTACACTCCGGCCTGTTTGCTTTTATGCTTATTGCTTTTTCTACATACTGATCCAATATAAATATTCTGTAAGCTTTTTTTTCAATGAAGTAATCAACCATCGGTTTTACCATTAATCCTGCTCCAATGATTGCTATTGTTTTAATATCTTTCATTTCTATGGATAAAGTCTAATTAATTATTATTATGAGATAATTATATTTATTACATGTATGTAACAATGCTTGTGCTTTGTGTAACAAATATGAAGTTGCAAATATTGTAAATATTTTTGAGAACCAATAGACACGAAAGTTGTTAAAAATCCTACAAAAGAACTTGTCAGCTTAGCAAGGTTTTTTTGAAAACATTAAGGAATAATAATACTCTGACGCTTGAATGTAAATCCAAAAGTTTCTAATTCTTCCAGCACAGGTTTATACAGTTCAGGCAGGTTGGGCGGCATTCTCAAGCCAGTTGCTTTAATTTTGCCTTCAAGAATAAGCCGGGCAGAAATTGCAGCCGGTAGTGCTACTGCTCTCGACATGGCCGAATCACCATAAGGTATTCCTTTATTTACCATTGTAGCAAGCCTCTTTTCTTTTCTGCCATTCTTGAATTCTGCAATAACTTCAATATGTAAAATGATCATATCGCTTTCGTGTGGTTCATAACCCATACGTTTTAGCATTCGGTCCAACAGAACATCTAATTTTGTGCCCTCTTTTAAATCTATTGTTCTATCATCAAAAAGTCCGAGCCATTTTAAACGATGGATAATGTCGGCATTATCAAAAACACTTAAATATTTAGCAACCTTGAGTTCAAGATCTTTAGTAGAGTCACTCTCAACTAAGGATGCCATCAACTGCCTGTAAGTTACATTCGTATAATCGTGTACCGTTTCTTTATCCAGAAACCCCAGTTCCATAATATTTCTTAAGTTATTGCAATATCCCGAATATCTGAGTAAGCCCCTATAAAAAGTTATATTCTTAGGAAGGCCAAAAGGTTTAATATATTTTTCAACATCTTTGTTCGGATATGTCTCAAATGTTCCGAGTCCTTCAACTTCGGTTAACCAGAAGTGAGTAAAGAGCTTATCTCCCGGCACTTTTATTTTTTTTCCGTTCTCAATATATTGAGCCGCTGTTTGAGCTGCTACAAATACTGTATTTGGATCCCATGAAAACTTATATAGCATGGGGTTATTATTAAATTCATATGCAGGCAGGCCACTACCATACGATTTCAGGCTAAGGATTTTTCCATCTTCTTTTTTTACCTCATCAAGCAGAAGCTGGGTGCCAAAATGATCGATCCCGGGGACCTCACCTAACTCATTCAAGAATAAAAGGCCTTTCTCTTTTACCTCTTTATCAAGTGCCATAAGTTCCGGGATTTCATATGCTGTTGTCACCATGTTTTTATTACATCGAAGACATGATCTGGCAACATTAATATGCAATGGTTTTGGAACCATGCTTATTACAATATCTGATTGTGATACAATATTATCAAGTGCATCAGGTTCACCGGCAGACCATCTAACAGCAATTCCCAGCTTTCTTCCATTAATGACCTTTTCTGCAGCTGAAACTGTCCTGTTTACCAAAAAAACCTGATAACCACATTTGTCAATAAAATAATCTACAAGCGGTTTTGTCATTTTGCCAGCACCTATTATTGCTACTTTTTTCATGTTTCCCCCTTTTTAAATTATTTGCTTTTATAGCTGTATATAAATGTTTATTTAAGCTTTAACACCCATAACTCCACCTCTTCAGTAGAACGCCAATGTTGGTTTCTTTTTGTTTTTTCTGAAGCAGCTTTTACTGATTTCTTAAGACATTTGTCCAATTCATAACGGCCCCCATTAAGGAGTTCTTTTTCTATTGGATGCTCTTTCGTCACACTGGTTATTTGCCCTAAATTGGAGAACAGTAGCACAATCCTACCTTCCGGCAGCAGTCGTTTCTTTGCTTCTTCAAAAAAATCAGGAAAGAGTTTGTCAGTATAATATATAGCTTCATCAAGGTGATCCAGATCATGTGAGGCAGGTAACCATGGTGGATTAAATACTATCAGTTCGGTTTGTTTCTTCCACTTACCAAATAAATGCCCGTAATCAAGTTCTATCTTGCGAGATAATTTCGTTCCTGCCATTGACTCTATCAAACCAATAATCGCATTGGGATTCGTGTCTGTACCAAATGATTTTTGAAAACCATGCTTCACCAATATTAATGAAAGCACACCACATCCAATCCCTACATCAATTGCTGATTTTTTTGGTCCTTCGTAACGTTTTAACCAATTATCAAAAAGCTGTAAATGCTCAAAATGTGTTGGGAAATAAACCCCATAATACGGATGAACCTTGTTTCTTAATACAGGAATTATAACTCCATTACTATACCATTGCCAGGCACTATTTAAACCTTGAATTTTTGGAAAAGGCAAAAGAAAATCATTCGTTTCAGGATATAATTTCTCTAGCCATCCAATCCATGGGGCTTTTTTAACGGTTAATTTATGTTCTTTAACTTGTAATAATACGAGCTTAGATAATTTTCTATATTCCGAGCGAAACTCTCGTTGTTCCTGAAAAGATACATTGGGATGTTTTTTTTTGAGGTACGACTTCAACTCATTTAAAAGAGCCAATCCATTGCTGTAAAATTCCTCTATTAAAATGTACTCACCTGCAAGTAAAGCATCAATAGTTTCTTGAATATCTGTTTCTCGTATAAAAGATCTTATTTCAACTCCCGGTTTTATCGGTTCGGGTTTATTTACTTTTAAGTCGGTGCTTTTCATTTCATTTTTCATCACCACAAGGTAACGACATTCTTTGAATAGAAGGTGGGAAAAGGTAGGTAAGGCCAAATGGCCTTATATCACATCTTATTGGAGCATGTGAGATAAAAATGGAGAATGAAGTATGAATTACCTCTGCACCAAGAGCTTCTGCCTTATCCTGGTATTCTCTATGGTAAGCTCAACGATGTACATACCTGCCTGGAGGTGTGAAATGTCCACTATGCCATCTACAGGCCGAACTTTCATTATCTTTTGACCTGTGAGGGTGTAAAGAATCACTTCTTCAATATTAAATCCTGCTGCATAAATATTTAATTCTGTCTTAGCAGGATTGGGATAGATTCTTATTTGCTCATCAGCCATTTCACCCACTGATCCAATATTTTGCTCGGAATAAGAAAACTCGAACATAAAATAATTTATCCAGTTGCTACTTGCCTCATCCCATCCATATGCTTTGATATCTAGCAACATATGATGAAATAAATTGACTATTTCATCGAGAGGATAAGGAAGGATCAATTGAGAAAACTCGTATGCATTGTCATATGTGTGCTCAGTCTTTCCTGCAGTTAACCACTGGTTGCTGCCCTGTTCCCACTCATAACTGAGATTCCGTTCCAAATTTCCGTTCGAATCGTATATATATTCTTCTTTCAAAATAGGTACCCACTGACTACTTCCTGCATCCCATTCGTGATCAAATTCAAGTGTTAACTGACCACTGATATTGTAATTGAATTCATGCTTCCAATTCTCAATAAACTGGTTTGCGCCTGGATTCCACACGTATTCTTTCAGAAGGATTAATTTCCCATCATCATAGGTGTACTCATTCCTCCTTTCATTCACCCATTGACTTCCGGTTCCATCCCATTCAAAAGATTGTCTAATGCTAAGGTCACCACTGGTGTTGTAAGAGTATTCGGATTTCAATTCCTTCATCCACTGAGTATTCACCTCATCCCATTCATAGTCTGTAGTAAGGATAAGAAGGCCACTTGCATCATAGTTGTTTTCATACTTCTCTACCGGCACCCACTGCTCTGCACCATCGTCCCAGTTGGATTCAAGTTCAACAATGAGCTTGTTACTTGCGTCGTAAGTATAGGTTGTTTTCCAGGTCGTTTCCCATTGATTAGTATTATCATCCCACTCCAAAATAAGCTTGCTAATAATAATTCCATCAGAATTGTAAACAAACTCTTCTTGTAATGCGGCGCTCCAAATACTGCTGACTTCGTCCCAGAATAATATCTCACCAACATCAAGCCTGTATTTTATCTCATTCGTAGATTTATACGATAGTAGTTCGTATGACAGATAGTCCCTGTATCCCAGGAATGTTTTTAAATTATTATGTTCATGGCCTCTCTCACTTATTTTTTTTACGTCAAGGGGTGTCGTTTCTTCATAGGTGTCAATTATCGAGATACTCTGTCCCATGGCGTGGATCGCGGCTAAGATGAGTAACAAAAGTGTGGGTATTTTTTTCATAACAGCTAGACTTAGGTATAATTAATGAAATATGATTCATCATCATTAAAACTTGTGATTGAAATAGCTTTTGATTAGTAGTTGATATGAGATATTCCCGTAATACTTGTAAATATACTAAATCACAGGGCGATAAGCAAGCCCTTATGAGTTCCGAGTGCCGGGTGCCGAACTCTGAATTACTTCCAGGTTCTTATTCTTATTGTTTCTACCGAAGTCTGAAAGACGTAGGTTGATTCCTTGCGTCGCAACCCAAAGTCTATCCACTTTCGCTAAAGCTTCAGTGGGCGAAGAACGTAGGGTTGTTCCTCTGTTCTCTATTCAAGTATGCAAACGGCCTTGCCATTCTCTATAATTCATTATGTTAAATAATTGCTAAATTCTAAAATTTATTAGGATAATGGGGAAGACGCTGCTACTTTAGTTGTCCTTATTTAAAATAAACTGCCCATTAACTTGCTAGCTTAAGTTAATGAAACTGAAAAACTCCAAGTTCTCACAGATCAAACAAAACGACAATTATAAGGCAATAATTTTATTGTTAAATCCAGACGGGGAAATTAATTTTGGATTTAGTAAAAAAAATTATTCTGTGTAAATTGAGTATGACCATGTCCTGACCTAGTCAGACCAACCATTTCATATCTTAATTAGCATAACCAATTCTTACCTTAACTCGCTATGTATTTAAGCGTTTAAAGCGCTTAAGCATGTGCTTAGATGCCTTATTTGCCAGGCATCCAGTGTACTGCTATGTATTAATTGTTATTAGCTTAAAGATGATATGGTAGAATATCATAAAAATTACATTATAAAATCCTTAAATCTAAAAATTATGAGAAGAACTTACTATTTTAAAACAAAAGGAGTAATCACTCTTGTGTTATTTCTTTGTATGACATTTGTACTTAGTTCTCTAAACTATGCACAAGTTGTTGCTACAGTTGGCCCCATCGATATAGATGGTAATCCTGAGGAATGGCCAGATGTTTTGCCGCCTGGTCTGGGCGTTGAGGGTTCTGTGTATATCAAGGATGTTTACAATTCAAATGTAGATGACCAGTTGGCACAGCACGCAAAGGATGTAAATGATATCGACATCTGGCATTGGAACTATGGTAACACCAACGACAAGACTGATATCCAGAATGTAGGTGCCGCTATTATTAACCATAACGATACAATGTATCTAGCTTTTTTTGGTGACCGACAAGCTCCTAACGGGGATGCTAATATTGGATTCTGGCTTTTGCTGGACGGTTCTGCTCCTGATACAAACACTTTCATGTTCAGCCCCGGGCACAATGCTTCTCCCGGCGATATTCTTGTTCTGAGTAATTTTCTTAATGGTGGAGGAGTCCCTGATTTTAGGGTATATCAATGGGATGGAAGCGATCCTGTTGAAATAACTGGAACGACTGGCGAATCAGCAGTTAATACTGAACATCATGTGGTGCCGAGTTATACTTCTCCTGACGGTGATGAGTGGACTTTTACACCTAAAAGTGGCTCAGGATATGAGATCGGACTGTTCTTTGAAGGGTATATTGATCTTACAGGTATATTAACTGAAACAGATCTGTGTAATGCCACAGTATTATTTGAAACGAGGAATTCTCAATCTATCAATGCACAGTTGGGTGATTTTGCTGCTGGTAAATTCAATACATCACCAGAACCACCAGAAATAGATCATGATGAAGCCTGTGCTGATGATGGTGCTATAGAATTATGCGTTATTGGTTATGAAGCAGGAGATGTTTTAAACTGGTATGATGTCGATCCATCTTTAAATCCAGGAGCAACACCTATTGCAACAGGTGTTGAATGCATTAATGTAATACTAACAGTAACTACTTCATACTGGGTAACGGCAACAAATGCTTTAGGATGTGAAGGTGCACCGGCAGAAGTTGTCGGAACAATCTTTCCGGAACCGGTCTTAGACCCACTTAGTCCGACCCATGTTAGTTGTAATGGTTATGCAAATGGAGAAATAGAGGCTTCATGGACTGGTGGCACAGCTGATTTTCGCATAAAATTAGGTTTTGCCGGATCATGGGTTAGCCCCGTTACTTCGCCATATTCTTTTACTGGATTAACTGCAGGTACCTATACGGTTTATTTAGAAGATGCCAATGGATGTGAAGACTCCCAGGAGGTGACTGTTAATGAGCCTAATGTGTTGGGCCTGGCATTGACACCGACAGGTGCCAGCTGTTTTGGCTCTTCAAACGGATCCATATCCGCTGTAATCACTGGTACCCCACTATCAGATCTTGAGATAGATATTGATGGAGGAGGCTATTCAGTCGTGGCAGCAAGCCCCGTAGTATTTAATGGCCTGGCAGAGGGTAACCACTCCGTTACACTGCGCCGTATATCAGATAATTCATGTAACACCTTCGATGTAGCCTATGTGAGCCAGCCAGATGAGCTGGACCTGGCATTGACACCGACAGGTGCCACATGTTATGGCTTTTCAAACGGATCCATATCCGCTGTAATAACTGGTACCCCATTATCAGATCTTGAGATAGATATTGATGGAGGTGGCTATGCAGCCGTGGCAGCAAGCCCCGTTGTATTTAATGGCCTGGCAGAGG
>Ga0209692_10006104_pt1 | contig 10058 bp, 10 predicted proteins | sample tdDd472_FD_187129 | JGI IMG/M metagenome (GOLD analysis project Ga0209692, IMG submission 187129) | Marine sediment microbial communities from the Atlantic coast under amendment with organic carbon and nitrate - tdDd47.2 (SPAdes)... | ecosystem: Environmental > Aquatic > Marine > Coastal >...
AATCAGGCGGCAAGCGATACCGGGACCGCGGCGCGGGAAGTTTTGGACGCCTCTCATTCACTGGGCGACCAGAATGAGGCCATGAAGGAGATTGTCCGGACGTTCTTGGCGGGCGTGAAGGCGGCTTAGCTCAATCCTGAGAGTGAGAATAAGTTGATAGGAGGCGGAATTTACTTCCGCCTCTTGTTGTCCAAATAGGTATCGGTTGCGACGACCCGGATACTCATGTGGTTATTGCCATTGATCGTGGTGGGCCGGGTGTAAAGTTCGACGACCTTGGTGCCGTCCGCCTTCCAGTGATATTGGCAAAGCTTTTCTTTCTGTCCCAAAACGGCCCGGCATTGATCGAAGGCGACGCGGCCATAGTAGTATCCGAAGTGCCTGAGGACGTCTTCTTCTTCAAGGGTCTTGAAAACCTTGTCGTACTGGATGCGGTAGGCCTTTTCGCCCGAAAGCCATCGATTGAACGTGACAATATGCTTTGCGCCATCCAGGAAAAACGTGCCGAGGGTCTGATTATAGGCGTCTACCCGCAACGACATATTGGGATAGAGCGTTTTGACCTCCTCAGGGCTCATGCCGAGTTGAACTCTGTGGCGCGGGATCGCATCGGTGATTCGGTCGGTAAAGGTTTCTTCGGCCGTGATTTTCTGGTCTTGTTCGGGGGGGAATAGAACGAGGCCGAAAGCGAGAATTACGCTCAGGGCGATGAGCATCAGCAACAGCAAGAGCCCCGGAACATAGATTTTCCGGCGCTCAACGATGCCGACCCTGCTCCTGGTGTCGAGCTTTTTGATCCGTTTGACGGTGCGAATGGCCATTCAGCCGATACCAACCTGCTAATGCGTTCAACTTTAAAGATTTTTGCAGATTAGCAGGTTGGTGTCTGTGACCGCTATCACCCTTTAGGTTGCAGCCAGTTGGCTAACCAAACGGCGGGTTACGTTGAGGGCGACTTTGCGGCGATAGTGGCTTGGGGTAAAGGTCGAGCGCATGGGCTGTATTTGCCGTTGCACCAGTTTCTCGATGGCCTTGAGGGCTTCTTCGTCTAGCGGCTGACCGCGTTGCTCCTCCAATCCTTCTAGGCGGACCGGTTTGGAGTTGGTTCCGGTGAGACCGATCTTAATGTCGGCAACGACGTCGCCGTCCATTTTGATTCCCGCCGCAACGCCGACGAGAGGAAAATCCACGCCGCCGCGGACCCGAACCTTCTTATAGGCCATGGCGTAGCCGGGCAGAGGTTCAATGGTGACGGAGACAAGGAGTTCGCCGGGCTCCAGAAGCAGGAAATTGGCCCCGTCTTCTTGATAGAGTTCGGCTAAATCGACGGTTCGGTTGCCTTTTGACGAGGCGATTTCCGCCATTGCTCCATGAATCAGCATGGTTGGCGCCAAGTCGCCGCTATAGGCGGCCCGACAGGTTTTGCCGGTGGGGGCGACGTGACAGATTTCGCCTTCTTTTTTAAGGCAAAAATTATTGGCGCTCCGCCACCATTCACTCTGGTTATAGTAGAGACAGCGGGTGTCGAGGCAGAGATTGCCGCCGACCGTCGCTACTTGGCGGTGCGAGGTGCCGGCGATCTGTTCGGCTGCCTGAGCAATGGCGGGGAATTCTCTGAGAATGTTTTCGTCATGACACAACTCGACCAAGGTTACGGAGGCGCCGACTCGCAAGTGGCCATCTTTGAGTTGCTCGATTTTCCGTAGCTCCTCGATCCCGGAAAGATCGATGACGGCTTGTGGTTTCTCAATGCCGCGGCGCAGGTTTGGCATGAAGTCGGTGCCGCCTGCCATGTAGCGGGCGGCGTCGTTTTCCCCATGCAGCTTGACCGCTTCGCTGGCCGTTGAGGGTTTTAACAGATCGAAATTGGGAAGCGTGTCCATCAGGCGGCTCCTTTCTTGGCGGCGGCCCGCTTGTCTTCGCGTTCCTTTTTAATCATTGCGTCCATAACCCGGTCCGGCGTCAGGGGTGTTTGGCTGAACCGGATGCCGATGGCGTCGTAAACCGCATTGGCGACCGCTGCGGGAACGCTGGCTAAAGCGCCTTCGCTGGCCTCCTTTGCGCCGAACGGCCCGTTGGGGTCGATGGTCTCGATGATTTTGGTTTCGATATGCGGGCTCTCGACGATGGTCGGAACCCGGTAATCCAACATATTGGCGCTCATCGGCAAGCCTTCGTTGTAGCGGGTTTCCTCGCTGATCGCTTGTCCAAGTCCCATCCAGACCGCACCTTGAACCTGTCCTTCAACGCTTAAGGGGTTGATGGCGAAGCCGCAGTCGTGAGCAACCCATATCTTTTCGACCTTGACGATGCCGGTGTCTTCGTCGACTGAAACCTCAGCGACCGTAGCGGCATAAGAGTAGCCAGGGGTGGAGCCGACGGCGGCGCCGCGTTGCTTGCCCGTGCCCTGGAACTCGCGCGGGACCGTGTAGGTGCCTTTGACGGTGAGTGTTCCCGTATCGACCAGCGCTTCGGCGACGACGTCGTTGAACGGGATGCCTGGGTCTTGGGTTGCGCCCAGCACTCGGTAAGATTCACCAAGGCATTCCACTTCCTGCGGGGTGACGCCCAGCTTGCGGGCGGCGGCTTCGGTGAGAACGGCCTTCAGATTGTTGGCGGCGTCCATGGCGGCGTTGCCGACCATCACCGTGACCCGCGAAGAATAGGAGCCGTTGTCTTTAGGAGTGATGGCGCTGTCGTTTGCGACGACGCGTAACCGTCCGTAGTCGACGCCCAGCACATGGGCGACGGTTTGGGCGATGATCGTACTCGATCCCTGACCGATATCGGAAGCGCCGGTCAGGATGGTGATGCCGCAATCGAAATCGAGCTTGAGATTGATGGTGGCGTGCGGTTCGCCGGTCCAGTGGACCGGCTTGCCTGCGCCGCTGACGAAATGGGAGCAGGCGATGCCGATGCCGCGGCCTTTTTCCATTTTGCCGAATTTGTCCGTCCAGCCGGAGGCGTCCTTGGCCCAGTCGATGCATTGGGGCAGGCCGTAGGTCAGCCCTTTGAAGCCGCTGGGCGTTTCGAAGCTGCTTTCCAGGTAGTTGGCGGCTCTGATTTCCAAGGGATCCATGCCAATGCCTTCGGCGGCGCGGTCGAGTAGGGATTCAAAGGCGAACCGGGCGTTGACCGTGCCGTGACCGCGCATCGCCCCGCAGGCTGGGGTGTTCGTGTAGACACGGAAGCCGTGGTATTCGATGTTGGGCAATTTGTAGATTGCGTTGAGCAGGGCTCCGGCGTAGAGGATGGTGATAATCCCATAACCGCCGTAAGCGCCGCCCTTTTGTACCACCTCGCAGGAACAGGCGGTAAGCGTACCGTCTTTCTTGACGCCCAGCTTCATTTTGATGTCGGACTCGGGCCGTCCCCGGTTGGTCAGGAAGGTTTCCTCGCGGGTCAGCGCAATCCGTACCTTGCCACCTGCGGCGCGGGCCAGCAGGCAAGCGATGATTTCAAAATTGAGAGTTTCCGTACGTGCGCCGAAGCCGCCGCCGACGAAGGGTTTGATGACCCGGATGCGCGACGTATCCATGCCCAGCGTTTGGGCGAGCATTAGGTGAACGTAGTAGGGGACTTGGGTGACCGATTGGAGCGTCATCTTGTCCCGTGCCACATCGTATTCGGCCATGGCGGCATGGGGTTCGATGTGAACGTGGGTGACTTCTTCGCTGCGGAAAATGTCTTCAACGATCAAATCGGCTTCGGCGAACCCTTCCTCGACGTTGCCGAATTCATGATGAACGTCGCGCTCCATATTGCCTTTGCGCTTTTCGTGCAGATCGACGGTGCCGGGTGCGCGCGAGTCTTCGGGGGTGTAATAAGCCGGATACTCCTCCACCTCCAGGGTGATCAGTTCCAACGCTTTCTTGGCGATTTCGTGGGTCTCGGCGGCGATTGCGGCTACGGCGTCACCCTTGTAGCGGACCTTACCTTTGGCGAGCGGGTATTCGTTTTCGGCAATCGGCAGAATGCCGAACGGAGCCGGGCAATCTTCGCCGGTGATAACCGCATGGACGCCAGGCAGTGCGCGCGCTTTTTCCACATCCAGATGGACGATTTCGCCATGAGCGCAGGGGCTGCGGAAAATCAGGCCGACCAAAGCGCCGGAGGGGTCGAGATCGGCGGTGTATTTTGCCTGTCCGGTTACTTTTTCGATCCCATCGATTAGCGGGATGCGGGCGCCGGCGGCTTTGTTGGGGACGGGGATCTCGGTCATGCTGCGGCCCCCCGGTTGATCTGTGCGGCGGCGGCCTTGACGGACTCGATAATTTTGACGTAGCCGGTGCAGCGGCAGATGTTGCCTTCCAGCGCCTTTTTGATTTGTTCTTCATCGGGGTTCGTGTTGGTGCGCAACAAGGCCTCGGAAGCCATGATCATGCCCGGGGTGCAGAAGCCGCATTGCGATCCCAGATGTTCGTTGAAGGCTGCCTGAAGGGCTGACAGGCGGCCCTGGGTGGCAAGGGATTCGACCGTTTCGACGGTTCGGTCTTCGGCTTTATGAGCCAGCGTGATACATGACAGGATCGGCTGTCCGTCCACCAAGATGGTGCAGGCGCCGCATTCACCGCCGTCGCAGCCTTGCTTCGTTCCGGTTAGTCCGACGACTTCGCGTAAGTAGTCGACCAAGAGCATGTTGTGGGGGACTAAATCTTCCCGTTCCCGGCCATTGATTTTTAGCCGCAGTATCGATTTCATTTGCCGAATCCTCGCTTTCGAAAACGGCCCAAAGTTTGTAATAAAAATAGTTTGGCGTCAAACTATTTTTCCAAAATGAGCTTTACTTGGAAAACAGCGTTTCCATGGCGTCGGCAATATCTTCGGCATAGAGGTCGCGGAAGAAATGATCGGCGTCTTGAATCAAGGCGAAGGACAGCGAGTTGGACGCCTCAGCCATGGGGGCGACGGCCTCGGCAAGGCCGGTGACGACCTTATCGGCCGATCCGGCGATGACCAACGTGGGAACCTTGATTTGGGGCAATAGGTTGGGCGTGTGAAAGCGTGGATCGGGCTTGTGGTAGGACAGAAAACTTTCGGGTGTCGCATCGGTGCAAGGACAATAGAGCAGGGACATGTAGTCGATGGTTTGCCCGCCACGTCCTTCGGCGATGGCTTTTTCAGCTTTTTTTACGACCCGGTCGAGAAGCTTTTCATAGCGGTCGGCGTAGTCCTTGATTGCGTTGCCCTGGCTCCAGGTCGTCGGAGCAAGTAGAACGACGTGGGTTATGGACGGATCGAGCCGTTCGGCGGCAAACCAGGCGGTTTGATTGCCGCCTCGGGAGTGGCCGAAAAGCACGATGTTTTCCGTGCCCTCCGATTTTAGCCAATCGATCCAGGTTCCAATTTCATCAAGGGCGTCGGTATGTTGATGGGTGTGGACTGAGCGGCAGGGATAGAAGCCGGTTCGCCGGTCGATCCCCAAGGATAGCGTTATCGATAGGGAATTCCATCCCCGTTCGGCGAAAACGGTCTGCAAGTTGGCGAGGGTTTCCATTTTGCCATGCGCCAGCGTCCCGTGGGTCATCAGGATAACCCCGTCTTTGAGGTTTTTCCCCTCAGCAAGGGTAAGCTCGCCGGTCAAAGTGAGGTCATTAAATGGTGCTGAAACCGTTTCTGCCCGAGTGGGGGGGCTACAGGCGAACCATAACAACGCCAAAATGGCGGGTAGCGCATTCTTGAATGGAAGTATCGCCATCTAAGTCATTTCCTGGAGGGAACTTAAGTGAATTCCCGGTCGCTTTCCAAGATGTGCTGAAGCAGCCAGTCGCGCAGAACGATCACGGTTTCGATCGTCGCTTCCTGTGTTTTAGCTTCCTGTAGCCCTTGGCGCAGCTCCTTCATTTGGCGCAACATCTTGGCGTGTTCGGCTTTATGTTCTCTCGCGCCTTCGAATCCTTTTTCGTCCATGAAAGCGTCTTCGTTGACGAAGTGAAACCGGGTGTGGGAGACGATTTCGTCAAAATTCATCAGGAGGGTGCTTTTGTCGGCCCCGGCCTGGGCGGCACGGTAAAGCGCGTTATACATGTCGATCCACATAATATGATCCCGGTCGATCTCATCGATCCCCAGGCCCAGATCTTCACTCCACTCGATAATGCCCATGGCTCCCCCACCTCAGATGACACAGACGCATAGATGACGCGCTGCAATATATCCATAATTAATTTGTGGGTATAGGGATGTGGTCAAGCCGCTAGAGGCACTCTAAATTGCAACAAGCGGTGAATTGGGGGCAATAAAAAACCCAACGGCCTTGGGGCCGTTGGGCGTACTGGGGGCGTTCGAGCGCCCTAAAGCTCATATAAAGCCCGAATGGCTTAGTCGATCACCGAAAGATTTTCGGCGGCTTCTTTGCCGTTGCGGCCCGGGGTCAACTCGTAGCTGACTTTCTGACCTTCGGTCAGGGTCGACAGACCCGAACGCTCAACAGCGGAGATGTGGACGAAAGCGTCTTTGCCGCCATCTTCCGGTTCGATGAAGCCATAGCCCTTGGTGGCGTTAAACCACTTAACGGTGCCGTTTGCCATGTCTCGTGTTTCCTTTCTTCAAGAACACAGTAGTCAATCAAGTACGCGATTCCGGCAACCGCCGGGCCGCGTGGGTAACGTTCACAAAGTCGGGAAAGCAACTTGGCGACCGACCTAAAAACGACGGTCAATCATGGAGCACGCCAAACGACTGCGTAACGTAGTGCAAAATTCGTATGGCCTTTTTGACCGGAAGTCAAGGCCTCACGTGTCGTTTGGTCTGGTGTTCAACCTCCAAAAATGGCGAGATTATGGTTTTCCAAGGAACCAAAGAGGCCTTTGAAAAGGCACGATAAAGGGCTTACCCTTAGGTCGATGGATCGCCGGTTGGGAGGACCCATATCATGCGTCGAGCCGTTGTTGTGTTGGCTGCTGTTATTCTCATTTAGGGGGCGTTGCCGGTCCAAGCCCAAAGAGGCGGTCCGCCGCCCGAGGCGTTAAAGGTCTGCGAAGGCAAGAAGGCGGGCGACCAGCGATACGGCAGAGCCGTGTCCTCTCAATTCCAGCCAATCGAAGATTGGGGAATTAAGGGATGAGGTCCCGCTTAAAACCTAAATATTCTTGCACTCTTCGAAGACCTTGCGCGAGCAGAACTGGCACTGCTCGGCGTTCATCCGGGCCATGATGGCGGGGATGGCGGTTTTCTTCGAGGTGAACAGGTTGCCCCGGCCGATGGCCTGCATGTAGCCGCCGCGCTTTAGGAACGCCTTATCATCGAGGGCCAGCCCGCAGAGGTATAGCCCGCCGCCGCGTTCGCGCCATTTTTTGGCTTCCTGGGCGAGGAATTCCGCGCCTGTGATGTCGAGCGCGCTCACCCCTTCGGATACCAGCAACACGTGGCGGCAGCCGGGATCGTAGTCGCGGATGGCGGCGAGCCGTTCTTCCAGGGAATTGACCGAACCGAAGAAGATCGGGCCGTTGACCTCCAAAATATCGAGCTGCAGGCAGCGCAGGTTGGACAGCGGCGCGACCGGCATGAAGCGCTGCGGATGGGTCTTGGGGTTGGGGGCTAGGCTGTGGACCCGCGGGTTGGCGGCCTTGTTGAGATAGAGCACCAGCGAGAGCAGCATGCCTGCGTAGATGGCGAACTCCAGATGCAGCAGTAGGGTCGCGCCGAAGGTGACGAACAGAAGAACGCTTTCTTCGCGGCTGGTCTTGAGGATCGTTTTGATGTGATGCCAGTCGATCAGATTGTAGGCGACGATCAGGATGACGGCGGCCATGGAGGGGATCGGAATATAGGCGGTCAGCGGCGCGATGGTCAGCAGGATGACGGCGAGAATCAGCGCGGCCAGAATGGCGGCAAGCGGCGTTTTGGCCCCGGCTTCGTAGTTGACGCCCGAGCGGTTGAACGATCCAGACCCGGCGTAGGACGAGAAGAAGCTGCCGACGATATTGGACAGCCCTTGGCCGATGAATTCCTGGTTGCCGTTGATGGTCTGCCCGCTTTTGGTGGCGATGGAGCGGCCGATGGAAACCGCCTCGATCAGCCCCAGCACCGCAACGGCCAGGGCTTGTGGGGCCAACTGGCGGATGGTGGCCAGCGAGAAGTCGGGCAGCGACAGCGGCGGCAGATGCCCCGGAATAGCGCCGACCAGCGCGACCCCGTGTTCCGATGCGCCGAGACCCAGGCAGGCCAAACCGCCCGCGACGATGGCGCCCAGCATGTAGGGCACCTTGGGCAGATAGATTTTCACCGCCAAGGCGACAACCAGTGTGCCGCCCGCGATGCCGACGGTCCAGAGGTTGGTGCTGGGCAGTCCGAGGAACAGATCCCACCAGGTATGGAGAAACGATTCGCCGCGGGGCACCTGAACACCCAGGGTATGTTTCATCTGGCTGGTGGCGATCAGGATGGCCGCCCCGGCGGTAAAACCGACGACGACGGTGTGCGACAGGAAATTGACCAACCGCCCGAGCCGCGCCAGCCCGAAGGCCAGTTGATAGACTCCAGCCAGGAAGGTCAACGTCAGCGCCAAACGGACGAACTCCGGCGAACCCGGTTCGGCATGGCTCGACAAGGTCGAGAAGACGACGATGGAAATGGCCGTGGTCGGGCCCGAAACCAGATGTTTCGACGAGCCGAACAGGGCGGCGACGATGGGGGTGACGATGGCGGTATAGAGCCCGTATTGCGGCGGCAGACCGGCAATCATGGCAAAGGCCACGCCTTGCGGCAGCACGACGATCGCGCCGGTGATGGCGGCGATCAGGTCGGCGCGAAACGTGTCTTTGTCGACGCTGCCGATCCACTGTAAAAAGGGAAAGACGCGCCATACCCAATTCCGGCGCGACGCCGGCAGGGCCTGAATCTTGGCGTAGGACATTCGGAGCTGTATTCCAATTCGGCGCGGGCGGAGAAAAGAGGCGAAACGCCAGGGGGGGGATCCGTCCGGGCACATCCCGTGGGCCTTTATGAATTGATGGTGATATAGCGCAGCGACCCTACGGTTTCAAGGATAATTTGCTGCGCTGCAACATTTTTGGCGGCTGGGATAAGGCGGAGGTTGTTCTGTATTTCCAACGGTTCCATCTGCTGTTAGATGTTTTAGGCACGGCATGGACGTGCGTCCGAAAGTCTGACAATCTCGCGGAATTATTTTTCCAACTCGAAAGACAGTGGATGTGATGGAAGTATCTTTATTGCTGTTGACGGATTCTTCCGCTTGGGCGGCTCTCGCTGCCCTGATCGCCATGGAAGTAATCCTCGGTATCGATAATCTGATTTTTATTTCCATCCTCACCAACAAGCTACCCGAGGCGCAACGCGCGAAAGCGCGCCGGATCGGTATTGGCCTTGCCCTATTACTCCGCCTCGGTCTGTTGAGCACTGTGGCGTTGATTATCCAACTGACGGACCCGGTCTTTTCTCTCATGGGAAAGGGAATCTCCTGGCGCGATGTCATCCTGATCGCGGGCGGTCTGTTCCTTGTCTGGAAGGCGACCAAGGAAATCCATCACAACGTCGACCCGGACCCCACTCCCGGTTTGTTCGAACAGGGAGGGGCTTCGACGGCCATGGGCGCGACGGTGGTGCAAATCCTTTTGTTGGATCTGGTTTTCTCGATCGACAGTATCGTGACGGCGGTCGGGATGACGCCACACGTTCCGATTATGATTGTCGCCGTCGTTGTTGCCGTGTCGGTTATGTTGTTGGCGGCCGATCCTCTGTCTAAATTTATCGGCAAAAATCCGACAATCGTCATGCTAGCGCTCGGGTTTCTTCTGCTGATCGGCACGACCTTGATCGCCGAGGGCTTTGGGGTGCACGTGCCGAAGGGCTACATCTATGCGGCAATGGCCTTTTCCGCGTTCGTTGAAGGATTGAACATGCTGGCGCGGCGACGCAATGCGTCGAAGAGGGCGCAAAAGGAAAGCGCCGTATGACCGGGCGCCATTGATGGGAAGCTGAGGGGGCTGCATGTATGGTGGTCTCGTAAAAAATGCCCGAACGGTGTTCGCCCGGAGCTACGCCGGGGCGCGGCAAGGCTTTTTGGCCGATGCGCAAGCCGTGGGTTTGGCCGTTGA
>Ga0209692_10006105_pt1 | contig 10056 bp, 12 predicted proteins | sample tdDd472_FD_187129 | JGI IMG/M metagenome (GOLD analysis project Ga0209692, IMG submission 187129) | Marine sediment microbial communities from the Atlantic coast under amendment with organic carbon and nitrate - tdDd47.2 (SPAdes)... | ecosystem: Environmental > Aquatic > Marine > Coastal >...
TACAATTTCGATCTCGGCGAAGGGCTCGACGATGAAGCCATCGAGTTTTCCATCTTGAGCGATTCGGTCAACGCCATCCGGGCGGTTTTCTCCGGGCGGCACCTTCAGGTCTTCACCTCGGGCGCCGAATGGATGGTCACCGGCTCTCCCTTGACGCCGGAAAACGTCCAGCTCAACCGCCAGACCCGCATCGGCATGCCGGTCGACCGCACCGTGCCGCCGCGCGATGTGGACGGGGCGACGCTGTTCGTTTCGCGCCGGGGCGACGAGCTGCGCGAGTTTCTTTTCGCCGATGTGGAGCAGGCCTATCAAGCCTCCGATCTCGCCCTGCTGGCCCAACACCTGATCCGCTCTCCCGTCGATCAGGATTACGACCACACCCGGCGGCTGTTTCATCTGCTGAACGCCGACGGAACCCTGGCCACGGTGACGGTTTACCGCTCCGAACAGGTGACCGCCTGGTCGCTGATGGAAACCGACGGCCTGTTTGGCTCCCTCGCCGTTGTCGATAGCGCGGTCTATGTGGCGATCGAGCGAGACGGCGCGCACCTGCTCGAACGGTTCGATTCCGCTCTCAGCACCGATGCGGCCCTGACCGGTTCTTCGGCCACACCGAAAAGCGTTTGGTCGGGGCTCGATCATCTGGAAGGCCGCACGGTCAAGGTGCTGGCCGATGACGCTTTACGTCCCGAAACCATCGTCACGGAAGGAGCGGTCCAGCTCGATGAACCGGCCTCCACTGTCGAAATCGGGCTGCCCTTCACCCATATTATCGAGCCTCTGCCGCCCGCCGCCGGGGGTACTACGGGGGCGCAGCCGGGCTCCAAGGTGCGTCTTATCGCCCTGACCCTGCGACTGATGGAAACCGCCGCCTTGAGGATCGATCTGGGCAAAGGGTTCCGGCTTCAGCCGTTTAAGAAAATCGGCGTTTCAGACGTGCTCAATACGCCACCGGTCCTGTTCTCCGGCGACAAGACCATCAGGGCGCTCGGCTGGAAGCACGACGGCACCCAGCCGCTTTGGACCATCGAGCAGGATATTCCCCTGCCCTTCACCCTGCTTTCGGCGACCTCGGACATCAAGACCGGGCGCTGAACCCCCTATACCAGAAAAGGAACCACACATGGGATCCATCGACCCCGTAACCCTCGCCATGACCGCCATTTCCATGGTTTCCGCCGAGCAACAGGCGAGCAAAGCGGCGAATGCGCAAAACACCCAGTATGAGGCCGCCCGACAACGCGCCCTGCGCCAGTATCAGTTGGAAGAAGAAAAGCGCAAAGACGCCCTCAAACAATCTCTCGCCACCCGTCGCGCCCGCTTCGGTGCGTCGGGCACCGGCTTGGGCGGCGGGTCGAACCGCGCCCTGCTAAACGGACTGATCGCCCAGAAAGACCAACAAACCACCGAGGCCCGCGAACGCATGGGCTGGAAGCTCGACGATCTTGAACAACGCAACCTCCTCAAAATGGAGGCGCTGGACCGCAACGCCTCGGCCAACCGCCAATCGCTCGGCGCGAACGTGGTCAGCGGCCTGCTGAAATAACGGAGCCGACATCTCATGACCGAACACATTCAAATCGGCGATATTGCGCCGCGCATTCAATATACCGCCGACGGCCTGCAAACCGTCTTCACCTATCCGTTCCCCCTCTTCCAGGCCGCTGATATGGCGGTCTATCTCGATCAAACGGAGCAGGATGCCGCCTACAGCGTGACCGGGGCCGGAGCGAGCAGCGGCGGCGACGTCGCCTTCGATGCGGCGCCCCCTGAAGGAACAATCGTCACCCTGCGCCGCCAGTTGGCCATTCAGCGAACCTCCGATTTTCAGGAAGGCGGCGCGTTTCGCGCCAAGGTGATCAACGACGAACTCGACTACCAAACCGCGGCGCTGCAACAGGTGGAGGCAGAAGCCGCCCGCGGCCTCAAGCTTTCGCCGACCGATACGGCGACGTCGATGGAAATCCCCTCCAAGGCCGACAGGGCGAACAAGCAACTCGGCTTCGACGCCAACGGCGAGGTGATCGCCACAAGCGGTACGCCCGGACCCGTCGGCCCTTCCGGAACCGATGGCCTTTTCGCCGGAACCGAAGAAACGGTGACAATCGCCGACGCCGACAAGATTGCCCTGCTCGATGCCTCCGATGGCGACAATCCGAAATACGCCCTCTGGTCGGCGCTGAAATCCGATGCCCGATACCAAGCCGCCTCGCAAGCCGAAATGGAGGCCGGAACAGAAGCCGCCTTGCGGGCTATGTCGCCCTTGCGCATCGCCCAAGCCATTACGGCCTTGGCCGGGGGGGGCGGCGGGCCTATCGGGGAGGTGATCGACTACGCCGGGGCGGGCACTCCATCGAGCGGCACTTGGCTCGATTGCGACGGCTCCAACGTGAGCCGCACCACCTACGCCGACCTGTTCGCCGCCATCGGGACTATTCACGGTGTTGGCGACGGCTCCACCACCTTCACCCTCCCCGACCTTCGGGGCCGGATGACCATTGGCGACGGCCAAGGCTCGGGACTGACCAACCGCACCCTGGGCGACACGGGCGGTGAGGAAGATCACTCCCTAACCTCGGCGGAAAACGGACCACACAGCCACGGGGTTCCAGCGTCTAGCAACTCAGGCCTCGATAATCGTCGGGTAGATACAGTCTTCAACGCTTCCATTGAGGCTTATGTCTACTCGCAATCCTCCGGTTCCGGCACTGCACACGAAAACATGCCGCCCTTCGCGGTGGTTCGCAAACTCATCAAGGCAGGAGACTAAGCCATGCAAACGATTACACGCGCCGAATGGTCCGGCGCCCGCGAAGACCTTGAGGCCGCCGTTGATATCTTCGCCGCCGAGGTGGAGGCCCACAAACTGACCGAGGGCGTCCCGGCTCCGCTTGCCCCTTCCAAGGCCGTCGATCTGGCCTACCGGGCGGGCGGCTTTATCCTTGAAAGCGAACAGGTCGAAGACTTGCCCGACCCGGCGACGGAAGAGGCTTTACAGTGGCGGGCCAGTGATCTGGCCTTTATTCGGTTCGCCGAAGATCTGGCCGAAACCCTGATCGCCAAGGGAGTGATTGCAGAGGGCGATTTGCCAGCGGGGGCCTTGGCGAAACTCCAAACCCGGCGGACAATCCGGCAAGGAGTATAACCCTTGAGCGACCCCGCCTTTGACGGTTTCGTCCGGGACTGGAACGATCAACAAGGCTTGAGCACCCCGGCGCTGCATCTGCGGATCGCCCGGTGGCTGCAAGAGGCTTGGGAAGCGGACGAACGCCAACTTCTCCTCATGGCTTTCCGCTCGAGCGGCAAATCGACGCTGGTCGGGCTGTTTTGCGCCTGGCGGTTGGTCTGCGACCCATCGACCCGCATCTTGGTGCTCGCCGCCGATCATGCGCTGGCCCGCAAGATGGTTCGCAACGTCAAACGGATCATCGAACGCCACCCGCAAACCGGTGAGCTTATTCCGCCGAAAAAGGACCAATGGGCCGCCGATCAGTTCACCGTCAAGCGCGACGCCGAATTCCGCGACCCCTCCATGCTGGCCAAGGGCATTGGCGCCAACCTCACCGGTTCGCGGGCCGACATGGTGATCTGCGACGATGTGGAGGTTCCCAATACCTGCGACAGCCTAAGCAAGCGGGTCGATCTACGCGAGCGTCTTTCCGAGATCGACTACGTATTGGTTCCCGGCGGCCTACAGCTTTATGTGGGCACGCCGCACAGCTACTACACCCTCTATGCCGACCGGCCACGCCTGGAGGCCAGTGAGGAGCGACCCTTTCTCGACGGATTCACCCGGCTGGAAATTCCCATCCTCGACCGAAACAACCGCTCGGCCTGGCCGGAACGTTTTCCCGATCCAAAGATCGAAAGCCTTCGGCGGCGGTCGGGCCCGGCCAAGTTCAACAGCCAGATGATGCTTATTCCAACCAACATCGCCGAAGGACGGCTCGATCCCGATCTGCTGGTTGCCTACGGCGATGCCCTGTCTTTCCGCCAAGCCAACGGCGAAACCATCCTCGAAATCGGCGGGCGTCGCATGGTCTCGGCGTCCTGCTGGTGGGACCCGTCTTACGGCGCGCCGCAAAAGGGCGACGGCAGCGTTATCGCCGCCATCTTCACCGGCGAGGACGGCCAAAGCCGGGTCCATCGAATCGCATATTTGACCCACGATCCCGATAAAACCGAAAAAGACGACGAGGCCACCCAGCTCTGTCGAAAAGCGGCGGCTTTTGTTAAAGCCAACCATCTACCGTCGGTCACGGTGGAGACCAACGGGCTCGGCAAATTCTTGCCCGGCCTGCTGCGGCGTGAACTCAGTCGATCAGGCTACGCCTGCGCGGTGGTCGAAAAATCAAGCAGCATGCCTAAGGACCGGCGCATCCTCGAAGCCTTCGACGCCCGACTGGCGGCAGGAGCCGTTCTCGCTCATCAATCGGTAATGGCCTCGCCCTTGGTCCGGGAGATGCGCGAATGGCGGCCCGGCGGCAAAAGCGCCGACGACGGCCTGGACGCCGTGGCGGGCGCCCTGCTCGCCGAACCCGTAAGGCTTTCGCGCCATTCCTCTGCCGAGAGAACCCCTCCTTTGCACCGAGCCACCTGGTCGCGGGGCAGCCGGAGCTTCACCGTCAACCACGATTTTCCGGTATAAAATCCACCCTCCAAACGAAAGGAGCCGTTATGGGTCTCAAAGAGTATTTCGCTGAATTTCACCGGGGCCGCGATGGCCAACACTATGAACCCGATCCCTTCGGACGCCTGGGTCAAGGCCGCTGGGTCGAGGACAAGCCCTCAAATCGGGGCAGTCAAAAGAAGAACAAACCTTTGAATATTATCTTGGAACGCCGGAAGGAAAAGCGATGGATCAACTGCTCGGCGGTTTTCTCCGGGGTGCTTCCGGAGCCCTTCGTTTTATCGACACAGAACTGCTTGAAAAGGAATCCAAACGCCACCGAAGGCCTCGAGACCCGGCATAAGCCTTGTAATTTCAAAGGCGTCATGTCTTCAATATCTATGCTCGTCACCTTCGGTTTTTTTTACGATGCCTAACAGCAAAAAGAGTTCTCTTTTCTTTTTCATTGCGGCTATCGCAATTTCAGCTCTCATTATCCGCTTCTATCCTGAAAAAGACGATGTCGCTTCAGTAGAGGTCTTGAGCCAAAGTTTTGCCGATATTGTTTTTTCTTTTAACGATTCGGATCAACAGAGACTCAATAGCATCAACAAATGGACAATGCCGGTTGTCATCTCACTCAAAGGCGACCGAACCGACAAAGATGAAACGGAGTTGAAGGCGGCAATATCCTTACTGCAACGCCTCAGCGGACTCGACATCAGGGTCGCAGGGCATGGTGTCGAGGCAAACATCACTCTTAACTTCATAGAGCGGCGGGACCTTGCCGCTCAAATGCATCGGCTCACGACGCTTTCTTCCAACCAGATAAAAGAATATGCAAAAGATACCGTCTGCTTCTTTGCCATCAGGCAAGTAAATGAAACCGGCATTCAACGAACGGAAGCTGTTTTCGCACCGTTTCGCTCAAGGTGGTCACGATCTCGATGCATTTTTGAAGAAATGGCGCAAATGCTCGGCGCAACGGAAGATAAGGCCCATTATTCCCAAAGCATTTTCAGCGATAACAGCAGCATTTCCAGCCTCTCCATCAACGACATGATTCTCATACGCACCCTCTACGATGAGCACATAAAGCACGGCATGCCCTTCGAGGCCGGAATGTTCGCAGCAACCCGCATTTTGGCCGAACTGCGCGAGAAAGTCCTCAAACACGGCGTCGAGGCGCTTTATCAGCACTAACCGTTTCCTCACCATTCAATCGTTTCGCCATGGGGCCGCTCACACCCGAGCGGCTTTTTTCATGCATTCACCCCAAAAACAAAAGGAGCCGTTATGGGTCTCAAAGAGTATTTCTCTGAGTTTCACCGGGGTCGCGAAGGCCAGCGCTACAAGCCCGACCCTTTCGGACGCTTAGGTCAAGGCCGCTGGGTCGAGGACAGCCTCAATCCCGGCACCGTTGCCCAAAAAGAAAAACGTTCCAAGCCCAAGCCAAGCCCCTCCGGCATCAATCTGCTACGGCATAACCCCCGGCAGCGGCCCAGGCCCCCGAAGCTCATCTCCGATGCCGCGGTCGATCACCTGTCACAGGAAATGATCGGCGCTTTGGAAAACAACGACGCCAAAAAGCTCGAAGGCATCCGCAGCGCCTTGGCGGCCTATCAGGAAAAAGACCAAAAACGCATTCTCAACCGAACCGTCCAAAACTGGCCGGGAAACAAAGAGTGGTGGGAAAAATCGAAATCTCACAGGGGTCTATTGCCTCCCTCAGACAATCGCGATTTCGATGAAAGCAATCTACCAGAGGACACTAAAAAAATTCTCAAAATATACTATAGCGCACTTCTAAGAGGTGCTGTTCCTCCCATCATAGCGCCAATGAGTGTCTATGAGAAAATCTTCAAGAAAGACGGCGGAATTTGATTCTTGGCATCCCAAATAACCTCGTCTAGGGTCAAAAATCAAAACTTCGGCCAAGAAAGATATGATCAAAATAAGAGAATACTTTGGCAAATACCTAGAATGGGACCCCAAAAATAGATTTCGGTCTGCTCTTTATCTTATTCTCTCAATCGTTGCCGTCTGCCTAATTATCGAAGCCATTTTTTATTTAGGCCGATAGACCTCTCACCCCGCGCAACTCCCTAAACAATCTGGCCCTGACCAGGCGCACCTCCGCGTAGACTGCCCGCTTCCCTACTCTTTTCTCACCATTCAATCGCCTCGCCATGGGGCCGCTCACATTTCAGTGAAGTATACCTCCGTATATGGAGACTCTGGTGGAAATCGCCGATTTCACACCCCATTTAAAGGATGAAACAGGCTCAGGGGCCGGGCCCCTGAAGGAAGGAGAAGTTTTAACAAAAGGGGGAGGCACACTCTTTTTAGAAGGAGAACGCCATGAAGCGGATCGCTACTTTCGTGATAGGAATTCTGGTCTTCACCGGATATTCCTTTACGGCGTCCGCCACCCCCGTGTACTGCGGTGAGCGGGGAGAAGTCGCCAAAACCCTCTCTAAGTCTTACGAAGAAAATCCGACAGCCATGGGCCTTGCGGCCGGCGGCGGAATGCTTGAAGTCTTTTCTTCAAAAACCGGCACCTGGACCATCGTGATTACCCAGCCGACGGGCGTAAGCTGCATCGTCGCGGCGGGTGAAAATTGGGAAAGCCTGCCCCAAATCACCGCCGGGTCCCGAATCTAAAACCAAAACCAAAAATACCCTCTCGCAAAAACAGAGGGACAAAGCGCGCCCCCGCAAAAATGCGGGGGCGTTTTCGTTATGGTTTCTTAAGGAGACAATACAATGAATATCTCAGGAGAGATCGACCTGATCTGGTGGATCACGGTCGTCGAACTGCCCGCCCTCGGCGGGCTTTTTTTATTGGTCTGGCGCAACCGCCGCGACGCCGATGGGCAGGCCGAACGCAACCGCGCCGAGGCCGCAACCGGCTTCACCCGGCTGCGTGAAACCCTTGCCGCCTACAAGCTCGACGTCGCCCAGACCTACGCCTCGCTCACCTCGGTCAAAGAACTGGAACGCCGCCTGACCCGGCAACTCACCCGCATCGAAAACAAACTGGACGGCATGTCCCACATAAACGGAGGAACAAGCCATGACCTCTAGGCGCGAAACCACCGATATCTTGGCCCGGACAATCTACGGCGAGGCGCGCGGCGAAACGCTGCGCGGCAAGGAGGCCGTCGCCGCCGTGGTGCTCAACCGGGTCGCCAGGACCAAGGAGCGGGGACGCTATTGGTGGGGAGGCGACATTGCCGAAGTCTGCACCAAACCCTGGCAGTTTTCCTGCTGGAACCCCGGCGATCCCAACCGCGAAAAAATCCTCGCCGCACAGCCGGGAACCAAAGCCTTCAACTGCTGCCGCCGCATTGCGCGGCGCGCCGTCGCCGGTGCGCTGAAAGACCCGACCGGCGGGGCGACCCACTATCACCACAAAGCCCTCAACCCACCCTGGGCCAAGGGCCGCGCGCCTTCGGCCGAGATCGGCGATCACCTGTTTTACAACGACGTGGAGTAACGACCATGCTCTCACTGATCGGACCCATCGTCTCAGGCCTCTTCGGCCTGATCGATAAAACCGTGGAAGACAAAGACGAGGCGGCCAGGATCAAGGCCCGGCTGCAGGAAATGATGCTGACCGGCCAGATGAAGGAAATCGAGGCGGCCGCCAGCGTGCTGATCGCCGAGGCGAAAGGCGAGAGCTGGCTGCAACGCAACTGGCGGCCCTTGCTGATGGTGCTGTTCGGCCTGATCGTCGCCAACAACTACCTGCTCGCCCCCTACGGCGTCGGCCAGCAGCTCGACCTGCCGCCGGACATGTGGGACCTACTCAAAATCGGCGTCGGCGGCTACGTCGTCGGCCGCAGCGTGGAGAAAGGGGTGCGGGTGTGGAAGGGGGGCGAATAGAGCTGGTATCACGTGATACCGTGACTGGCGAATTAAATTCGCAATGCAGCAAAACCACCTCAGAGGGCTTGACTAGTCAACTTTAGGGAAATGTGTTAATGTACTGAGAAGATTGCCTATGTATTGCTACGCTAGCACTTCAGCATGTTGATTTCGCACTGTAGCGCTTGACATGCTCCACGTCATGTACAACATTTCAAACATTAGCCTATTCATCGCATCAAAACTCAGATAGTCAGAGGAGTTCGAAGATGTACAGAGAAGGAGCCAGGGACTAGCCTGTCTAATATTTTTTTGGGGGGGTAAATGGATTGCTCTGAGATAACCTCAGCGACGGTGACACAAGCGATAACGGTTTGTGTCACCTCTTCATTTTCATGGTGGCATTTGCTCACACCTGTGGTTATCACTTTCTCCGCAATTGCCGCTTGGCGCTCAATTAGTGCATCCCGTGAAACAGCTCGCAAACGCGCAACGATTGATCTGATTGAGAAAGTAGAATCTACCCCGCACTATAGAGAGTTACATAAAGTATTCTCATATCATCGGCGCACTAATGGCTTTGATCGCCTGCACAATCCTACCGAAGAAAAAGACAAGGATGAGCGCCAATCAATTCTCGACTATTTAAACCACTATGAGCTTGTATCAATCGGCATACAGCAAGACATATTGGATGCCGATAGTTACAAAGGATGGATGCTAGGACCATTCATCCGAGATTGGAATGCAGCCAGTTCATTTATTCAGCGAGAACGCTGGAAATGGGATAATACGGCAAATGATTGGGAGTATCACGCCCAGCTTTTTGAAAATTATCAGACGGTTGTATGCGAGTGGAGTAATGAAGCAATCTGCCTGACAAAAGAGCACTCAGGACCTCCGAACACTCCCGAAGGTCCGGGGGATGAAGCGCTTCCTGACGGCACACAAAAAACGTCCTAGTCCACCACACCTGCGACTTATAGAAATGCACCTAGTGCTTTTCCATGGAAAATTTTAAAAACCCGAGAAGTTTCTAAATCCTGCCCAACATGATGGCGTTTTTTTCCTATTAGTTCTCTCCATCTATAGACAGCCGACCTCGTGCGGGTGCATTCTTGGGCTATGACAATGCCTGACGATTTTATTGAAGATTACGACTGCGAAGTCATGGTGATCGGCGGTGGCATGGTGGGTATGAGTCTCGCCATTGCGCTGGCCGGATCGGGCCTGGACGTCGCGGTGATCGAACGGTTCGAACCGGGGTTCGACCAGGAGCCGGATTACGACGGACGGACCAGCGCCATCGCCCATGGGTCGGTCAAGATTTTCGAAGGCATCGGCGCCTGGCCGTTCATGGCCGCCGAAGCCGGTCCCATGTGGGACATCCGGGTGGTCGACGGAAGTTTAAGCGACGGGGTTTCGCCCCTGTTCCTTCACTACGACCATCAGGATATCGGCGACGATCCTTTCGGCTACATCATCGAAAACCGGGTGATCCGCACCGCCCTGGCGCGGCGCGCGGCGCAACTGCCCAATCTGGAGCTCATCGCGCCGGCGAAATCGAAAGTCTTGAG
>Ga0209692_10006108_pt1 | contig 10051 bp, 11 predicted proteins | sample tdDd472_FD_187129 | JGI IMG/M metagenome (GOLD analysis project Ga0209692, IMG submission 187129) | Marine sediment microbial communities from the Atlantic coast under amendment with organic carbon and nitrate - tdDd47.2 (SPAdes)... | ecosystem: Environmental > Aquatic > Marine > Coastal >...
TCACTACTGCTCCCGGTTAGGATAAAACTACATTCAAACTGGTCATTCAATTCTTCTATTAACCGGATGTATTTTTCAACAGACCAACGGTTTTGCGGTTTACCTGCTCCCACGTGTAATCCGATGAGGATTTGTTTTTCGGGCATATTACCTGATTTTAAAAAATCCTCGGTAACTTTTATATCCTGCTGATCAAAACTGATATTAGAACTAAAATCTTTTGTTGTTATCCCAAATGGTCTGATAATTTCAAGTCCAAAATCAGAAACATGTGCATCAGGATATTTACGCCAATCTAACTTAATTCTTCTGTCAACAAGGTATGAATACTTATTTTTCTCACCGTTCAATGATGCCGGACCTATCCTTACTTTTGCATTTGCCAACCTGCCTAAAATAAGACTCGTGGAAGAAATTGATACTGTAGAGGGAATTACAACCACATCGTAAGGTTCCTTAAGGATATTCCAAAATTTCCTGATATATGCTAAACTAAAGAACTTTTTTTTATCAAAATTATAATAGCGGTCAATAAACTTATTTTTTGTGATCGCATAAAAATTCTGCGGACTTACAATCAATGTAATTTCAGATTCCGGATAAGTCTCTTTAATAGCTCTGAATATTGATACATTAGCAAGCATATCCCCGAACTGATTATGCTGTCGAACAATGAGAAATTTTTTAGGAGATCCCAGTTCTCTCCCCTCATGCTCCTTCAGTCCGATAAATAATTTTAATAGATAGTTCAACATAAAAAGGAATATCTCTCGCTATAGGGAGTTTTAAGATTTTTTTTCTTCATCGATCTCAATCTCTTCAAAATCTGCTTCAACGATATCTTCGGGGTTAATTTTTTTAGGAGTACCTTTTCCGCGCATATTATCAGGGTCAATATTAGAACGCCCGGTGGAACTACCTCTTTTACCGCCGCCAAAAAACTGAATTATGCCGCCAAGTACTTTAAAAAACAAATAAATCATTATTCCAATCGTGAATGCAACAAATAAATAACGCATGTTAACCTCTTTTTCCCGGATTAAAATACTCCAGAAAACCCCTGTCTTCCCTGAATAATTGCCGAGACAATTCCTCAAAATCTTTTTTATTGTTCACAAAATCAATTTCTGTGGTATTTACAATCAATAGTGGAGTGTGATTATACTTGAAGAAAAAATTGTTATATACTTCACTTAATTGTGTTATATAATCCCTGCTGATATTCACTTCTATTGAGCGGTTTCTTTTTTTAATATTGTACATCAACCGATCAACACTGGATTGTAAAAATACCACCAGATCAGGTTTTCGTATATCTCTCTGTAAGAGTGGGAAAATACTTTCATACAACTTCAGCTCATCACCATTAAGATTGAGATAAGCAAAAATCCGGTCTTTATCAAAAATATAATCCGAAACCAAAAATTCACTAAACAATTCTTCCTGTCCCAGGAATTGCTGCTGCTTGTACCGGTTAATGAGAAAAAACATCTGGGTTTGAAACGCGTAACGTTTCCTGTCATCATAAAAATCTTTCAAAAACGGGTTCTTTTCAAATTCTTCCAGCACAAGTTTTGAACTTATTTTTTCTGATAACATTCGCGCGAGAGAAGTTTTCCCTGCACCGATAACTCCTTCAATTGCAATATATTTTGGTTTGGACACTAATAACCTCAAATTAAGGGGTTAAACTTTATCTTGTCAATGATATTTCGGGGTATTGAAGAGGAAACCATATCAACCAGTTTTTTATTGGTTCCGGGATAACCAATATTTTTGTTTAACTCCAGCAAAGGGACAATAAAAAAATCTCTGTTTAATAAATCGTGATGGGGTATCAGCAGATTTTCAGAGTCATAAACTATGTTATTAAAATACAAAATATCTACATCAATTACCCGTGGTCCCCACCTAAAAGTTTTTTTCCTGCCAGTCTTGGTCTCAATATTTTTTAAATATTTTAATAAAAATTCGGGTAAAAATTCAGTTTCAATATAAACCACGCAATTGAGAAAATTGTTTTGCTCCTTAATTCCGTAAGGTTTAGTTTCATAAATAGATGAACATGCCTTTAATGTAACCGAATCACTTTCATCTATAAGTGTTAGCGCCCTGACAATATTATCTTCTCTTTCACCTACATTGCTACCGATACCCAGATAAACTTTATTCATCGCTTTCTAAAATAACCTCTGCTTCAACACAATCTATTACACCTCCGATTGGAACGGAGTTTTTCCTCACCCGTACAGCAACCTTAATTATACCATCAAAACTTTTTAATAATCTTGTTGCAATATCATAAGCCAGTGACTCGATCAAATAATATTTTTTATCGTGTACAATTTTATTTATGAACAAATATACATCATGATAATTTATTGTTTTAGTGAGATCATCAAATTGTGCGGCTTCTTTAAAATCTGTATAAATATCAACATCAGCCTCAAACTTGCCACCTATATGCTGCTCTTCTTTTAATGCACCATGATATGCATAAAATGTAGCATTTTTAAGGCGTATAATATTTATCATGCTCTTTTTACCTTTAACCTTGACCTATAATATTTTATTAATCCTGCAATGTTTGCCATTACAATTCCTGAAAGTACAAATGATGCACCAAGCAAATCACTTGTTGAAAACTGTTCATCTAGAATTAACCACCCCAATAATAGTGCAACTATAGGGGTAATAAATGCAGAGAGCGAAAGAATCACTACATTTATTCTTTGTAACAACCAATAATAGGTTGTAAAAGTAAAAACTGTTCCAAACAATCCCAAATAAAGCAACGAAATAATTGCATTACTATCAAATATTAAAGCTGTATAATCTTCAACTAAAAATGCAACCATGATCAATAATACGCCCCCCAACAATGTTGGGATGAAGTTCATTGAAAGAGGGTGTAACTCCTTCCCGTACTTTTTAATTGTAACAGCAACAAAACCTTGCACCAGCGCACTTATGACAACAGCAACCATTGCCTGAAAATCATCTGCCAAATCAAAATTGATGTTTTCAGAAAAAATAATCAGTATCCCCCCAAACCCGAGTATAATTCCCGCCAATTTAAACAAATCAAACTTCTCACCCCTAATCATCAGGGGAGAAATTATAAAAACAAAAAATGGGAATACCGCGAAAAGTACAGATGCCAGCCCGGAACTTATATGCGATTCAGCCCAATATACAAGGTAAAACGGTACACCGAACGAAAAAAGTGCTATCAGCACATATAGTATATATGCTGTTTTATTCAATACCAGCTTTATTTTATTAAATTTCATGAATGTATATATAAATCCCGAAGCAAGTATAAATCGTATCCCCGCTGAAAACATGGGCGAAAGGCTATCAAGCCCCATCTTAATAAAAAGCCATGTTGAACCCCAAAGCAGACATATCAATATATATCCGGCAAATATTTTTACATTTTCGTTCACCGCACAATTACCCTTTTAACATTAAAACACCCATCGCTCTTCCGGATTTTTTTCCGTCGCGCCTGTAAGAATGCAAATACTTTTCTTCAAAACTGCACAAATTACTTATCTCTAAATTTTTGCCGGGTACTCCAAAATTTAGGATCATGTCACGGTTACATCCCGATACATCCAATAAGAATTTATCCCTTTTTGGTTTCACGTAGCGGGTATCAAATAATGAGGCTACTTCTTCACCCACCTCGTAATTTTCCTGCGAAATTGAGGGTGCTATATAGATATACAAATCCGATATTACAGAATTATAATCACTTACAAGTCTATTTAATACGTTGTTGACGATCTTTTTTTCAGTCCCGCGCCACCCGGAGTGAATTGTTGCAATAATCTTACGATTGGCATCATACACAAAAACCGGTACACAATCAGCGGAAGTAACTGTTAATGCAATATTAGATTTGCTAGTTATCATCGCATCATTTTCCCCAAGATAACCGGGTTGCTCCACTATTGATATTCCATCCCCGTGAACCTGAAATTGCGTTGCGGCATATATATAATCTGAACCTGCTGCCTTGAAAAAAGCAGCCCTGTTCTCTAAAACTTTATCTTGATCATCTCCAACACTTAGCGAAAGATTAAAATAATAAGGAAAAGTTCTGGATAATCCCTCTCTCGTCGAAAAACCGTGAACAAGTTCTTTAAAACCGCTTAGTACCTTACTTTTAATAATCTTTATATTTGAATTATTTTTTTTATCCATACTCACTTTAAGTCAATTCAGAAAAATAGTCCAAAACTAACACAGAAACAAAACCAATATTCTACTTTTTGGTATTAATATTCCAATTAAACCTACGATAGTTTTAAAGTGTGTTACGGGTCATTTTTTTAATCTTTTTTTCAATTTTAATGTTTCGATAAATATAATTCAATATATTTAAAAACTATCTAAAAAATGGAACTCCGGAATGGCATTAAACGAAAACTCCATTAAAACAATAAGCAAAATTTTGGGTTCACTTGTTACCGTGGGATTTCTGATATATTTCTCATATCTCTTCCTTGATATTATTATCGTACTTATCATCTCACTACTCGTAGCAATGATATTTAATCCCCTTGTTACAATATTCGAAAAAAATGGTATCAGTAGGTTAATAAGTGTTTTAATGGTATTCACGATTAGTATTGTTGTAATATTTTTCGGTCTTTCGGTACTTATCCCCAAAATCATTAGTCAGGTTAATGCGATTGCACTTAGTGTTAATCAACAGACAATCACTACTTTGGTAAATCAGATAGAAGTGCAGGTAAAAACTTACATTCCTTTTCTTGTTGATACAAATCTTGCAAAAGAATTAAGCAACTTTTTTAATAATGCACTTATCGGCACGATCAACAACATAAGTGAAATTGTTTCCAGCATCTTTTCCGTCGTGGCAATCGTTATAATTGTACCATTTTTATCCTTCTTTTTACTCAAAGATAAAAACAGAATAATAAAAGGTATAATTGATGTAATGCCCAATAAATATTTCGAAATGTCATTTTCTGTAATAAACAAAATGTCTTTCCAACTAGGGCGCTTTGTCCGTGCTTGGATTTTCGATGCTTTTCTGGTTGGTTTCCTCGCTTCGGTTGGTCTGTCAATTTTGGGTATCGATAATTCAATTACAATTGGCATTATTGCCGGCGTGGGTCATTTGATCCCCTATTTTGGACCAGTTATCGGGGGTGTTCCGGCAATTATAATTTCACTGGTACAATTTGGCGATTTTTCAATGTTACCTGCTATCTCAACTATGTTTATTATCATTTATACCTTCGATAATGGTTACATTCAGCCTAATGTTTTTTCCAAAAGTACTGATATCCACCCGCTCATGATTATAATTCTCATTCTTATGGGAAGCAAATTAATGGGAATCTTGGGAATGCTACTGGCAGTACCAACAGCCACAGTTGTTAAAACAGCGGCGCGAGAAATTTATCATGGCTATAAACATTATAAAATTATCAAATTGTAATTTTCGGTGCTTATCATTTGCCTTGTGTAAATAGTTACAGTTTTATTTATTGCAACTCTATGAGAAGAATTTGCTGTTTTTTACTTCTATTTATTATTGCGGGATGCCAGCGCGAATCCGGAACTGAACCGATTGATGACGGGCTCCCACCCTCGCCTCCCGGTCGTGTGAATATTTATTATTCATCGGATGGTGCAGTTGGGATTGAATGGAATGTCAATCCGGAACCCGATGTAGTTGCTTACCAAATTTCACGTTCAACTAACATCTCCCGATTATCTGTTATTGATACTACCTCCAATTTATACTTCATCGATAAGTACCTCGATTATGATTCAACTTACTATTATTATATCAAAGCTATTGATGGCTCGGGGATGCTAAGCGCCTCTTCCGCTGTTGTCATCGCAAAACCGGTTAACAGATACAGACCATTCACACCAAACTCTATTTCGATCAGCGCGAGAAACCGTCTGCCAAATAATGAAATAGTCCTTTCCTGGGACCCGGGTACGGAATACGATATTAAAGGATATAAAATTTACAGGTCCGAAATGGAACGGTTTTCCCCCGATAGTTTATCTTATTTAGCATTCACTCCCGACTATATTTTTGTTGATTCTGCCAATCTGGAGTTACTTACTACTTACTATTACAAGCTAATACGCGTTGATAACGGTGAACTGGAAAGCGACCCATCTGCTGAATTAAGTGACCTTATTTTCGATAATCCGGTTAACATCTTCCCTCCTGATAACTCGAGGCTTGATTATTTCGAATTTTTTAGGATTAGAACCGTCGGAGCTGCTGCAAACTACAAACTCGTTATTTCTGAAAGCGAAATTGGTGGTGAAATTGCCAATGTTGATTTGTATTCGTCTGGAAATAACGAAATAATCGAGATTCCCGTCGGCAAATATTCATTGAGCCCTTTTAAAATTTATTACTGGCAGGTTTTTAGTTACTCTGCTGATCCCACTGTACCAAATTCATATTCAGGCAAGTCAACGTTTATAATTGAAACGGATGGCTCTTTTTGATGCACCTTACAAAAATATTGTTCACCCTCCTATTACTCTCAGGTATAACCAGTGGTCAGTTTTTACGTGATAGTCTTAGTTTTGTAGTGAGTAATTACCAGCAAAAAAATGTATTCAGCACTTTTGACAAACAACTCAATACTTATAATCTCAACACGGGCGTAACATATAATTATCAATATAACCGCTATTATTTTGGGATTAAAGAAAACTTCAATTCATCAATTGTAAAATCTGGTACAAAAAGCATCAAAGATGATCAACAACTTTCCATGCTGGGGGAATATCAATATAGTGAGAAATTTAAGACTGGTGTTTTATTCAGTTCATATCTTTTTTCCGACGACAGAAAACTGGAAATCAATAAAGCTTCATCAACGTTAAGTTCTATTTATGCGAAAATTGAACCCTTACCTTACCTTAAACTCATCCCGTTTATCGGTTATTCTCAAAATCAGCAAATTGCCGAAACAGATAACGGTCTGATTTATGGAACGGAAGCACTACTCGATAATTTTAGCACAGATGATTTTCAAATCTATTCCTCACTCAATTTCCGTAATGAAGATATTTTCCCAAGAAGAAATCTCCTGCGAAATATTTCTATTTCTGCTCTCAACAACTTCGATAATAGTTTTAGAAATTTAATCAACGGCGGGTATTCCGAGCTCAGAAAAGATTTTTATTTTGAGGCCGATTCTATCACTTCCTCTTTTTTTAATATTCAAAGTAACATCCAGACTCGGACTGAACGAAATTATCTTCTGGAGGACTTGTTCGAGTATAAAGATCCCGAATCCGATATCGGATTTGAATTCGCCGGGAGAGTTGGTTGGCGGGATATTTCTCGCAATAATAAATACCTTAGTGCGGAAACAGTAAATGCATCCTTGTTCAACACTAACATTCAGGAGTTCAGGATTGAACTAAGTTCATCTGTTTTATATTCAAACGATTTTTTTAACGGTAAACTTAAAATTGCCCTCAATGAAAGAGAGGAAAAACACACTATTGAGGATGTTGAAAACCTCTCTGAAATTTTGCTCGAAGATAGAAAAGACCAGGAAACCAGGAAGAACAATAACTCTCAAATAGTAAATCTAATATTCACCGGTGATATTAAACTCTCCGGTGTCGATAATATCTCTTTTAGTATTTTTCACAGAAAACTTGTTTACGATACCCCAAGTGAAGAAAATAATGATGATCGTGATGAATTGTTGAGTATTTTCCGAACTGTTTACACGCGAAAATTTTCCTCGGTATTTACCTATTTCCTAAATTTTGAAGGAAGCATAAACCATATTGTATATATATTCGCAGAGAGAAGTTCAAATAACAACATCAGGCGAATTCTCAAACTCTCATCAGGTGGGTGGTACAACTCCTCTTCCTTCAAGAATAATCTGGAAGCAGAGGTCTCTGCAAACTATACAGTTTACGATTTTGAAGACCTCCAGCCGAATTTTCAAAGCTATTCTTTCCGTCAATTCGCAATTCGTGATTCCAGTTCGTACCAATTTAGTAAAAGATTTAAATCTGATGTTGTTGGATATCTTAAATATTCTGAACAGGGGGATTTTAACTGGAATGAGTTTTCCGGAAAACCTCAACGCTACCTTCAGGAATATTACCTTGAACCAAAAATATTTACTATTTTTGGCGATTTGAACATAGGTACGGGATTGCGATATTTTAACCTAACCACATTCTCCTATGCCGATATTAACACACGGGTTAAATCTACTGAGTACAATAGTATCGGGCCCATTGCCGATATAATATGGAATATTGACCAGAAATTAAACCTGAAAATATATGGTTGGTACGAATTCATCCGTCCTGAGAATGGCAAAAACAGAGAGAATGTTAATCTATCAGTTCGTATGAACTGGAATATATACTAAATATTAATTACGAAACTAAATTTATTTGCTATGAATAGCAGATAATCCATATTTTCTGAATATTGAGATTTCGATAAAATCAGGAGTTTTAAATTGGGAGAAATAACCTACACTAAAGAATACCAGAGCAACCCGGAAATTCTTCCTGAAATAGAAACTTACATCGTGGGTATTGCACAAAAACATAATATGGATGAGGATAAAATAAATCTGCTTGCCCTCTCTGTTTCAGAAGCTGCATCTAACAGCATTGTTCATGGAAACGGAGCAAATCCTGCGAAAAAAGTTACAGTCAGCATATCTGTCATAAACAATATTTTCAAAGTAGTTTTTCTGGATCAAGGCACTGGGTTTGACCCTGATGAAGTTCCCGATCCCACTGCCCCGGAAAATATTCTGAAAGATCATGGCAGGGGTATACACATTATGAAATCTTACCTTAATCAATTGAAATATAAGTTTACTCCCGAAGGTACCGAAACAATTCTCGAATTGGAACTATAAGGAAATTCCATTTTATATTCATTTTGATTATATTCTGAATATTATTTTAGGGTCTAAAATAATTTAGTTTTGTATTTATAAATTGAGGTGTAAATATGTCAAGAAAAAAAATCGCTTTAATCGGCGGTGGTCAGATAGGCGGTGTATTAGCCCAGCTTATTGCATTAAAAGAACTGGGTGATGTTGTTTTGTTTGATATTGTTGAAGATCTCCCGCAAGGTAAAACACTCGATATCGCCGAAGCTTCAAGAGTTGACGGTTTTGATGTCTGCCTGAAAGGCACCAACGAATATAAAGATATTCAAGATTCTGATATTGTTATTATTACTGCAGGACTTCCGCGTAAACCGGGAATGAGCCGTGATGATCTCCTTGCAACCAATGCAAAAATTATGCGCTCTGTTGCTGAGGGAGTAAAACAATATGCTCCAAATTCAATTGTAATTATCATTTCCAATCCTCTTGACGCAATGGTTACGCTTTTTAAAAAAGTATCCGGCTTCCCTTCCGCACACGTTATGGGTCAGGCAGGTGTTTTGGATTCTTCACGTTTTTCATCATTTATCGCTTGGGAACTTGGTGTTTCTGTTAAAGATGTTAATGCCATGGTTCTTGGTGGACATGGTGATACCATGGTGCCTTTGGTAAGATATGCCAACGTCAACGGTATCCCTGTTGTTGAAATGCTCGAAAGAAAATATAACGATAAAGCAAAAGCCAAAGAGGTACTCGATGCAATGGTGCAGAGAACTAAAATGGCCGGTGGCGAAGTTGTTAAGTTGTTAAAAACTGGTTCTGCTTTTTATTCCCCTGCTTCATCTGCAATTTCAATGGCTGAAGCCATACTTAAAGATGAAAAACGCCTTATGCCGGTTTGTTCATTTTTGGATGGTGAATTTGGCGTTGAAGGTTATTATGTTGGTGTACCAACCATTCTTGGTGCCGGTGGAGTAGAAAAAATTATCGAACTTACGCTTGATAAAGATGAACAGGCTATGTTTGATAATTCTGTAAACGCAGTTAAAAATCTTGTCGCCGATATGGAAAGATTAGGTCTTTAAAATTAGAAAGGTCCGGCTAAGCCGGACCTTTAAAATTTATCATCGGATATATATTAAGAT
>Ga0209692_10006109_pt1 | contig 10049 bp, 4 predicted proteins | sample tdDd472_FD_187129 | JGI IMG/M metagenome (GOLD analysis project Ga0209692, IMG submission 187129) | Marine sediment microbial communities from the Atlantic coast under amendment with organic carbon and nitrate - tdDd47.2 (SPAdes)... | ecosystem: Environmental > Aquatic > Marine > Coastal >...
ACTTTGAATTATAATACTTTGTGGCAAATCCTAGATTTTTATAAGTCATCACCGTCTTCTTAGTATCTTGATCTGATGGTCTGCTATTTGCCTTGATAACAAACACAATTGGAAACTCTAGCCCTTTTGATTTATGGATGGACATAAATTTAACAGCGTTATCATCACTGCTACTTTCTGCACCTATGGATGCATTGGTGTTTTTAAGCCTTGTAATGTAGGATAGGAAACCATGCAAAGATGCACCTGGCATTTTAGAATATGTTTCTGCTCTATCTAGAAGCAGCCTCATATTGCCTTGCCTTGTAGCTCCGCCCGGCAATGCTCCAACAGCATTATATAGGCCTGATTCATCTAGAACCTGCCATATGAAGTCTTTAAGAGTGATATATCTTGATAAGTCCTTGTAGTAGTTTAACTTTTCTAAAAATTCTTTTACCTTTTTACCTAAGCTATTTTCAATATCTGCATACTTTAAAATGCATTGATAAAAGGATTGTCTTTCATTGAATGCTTTACGTATGCTTAAAAGGTTGTCAATATCAAAACCAAAAGCTGGAGATGCCATAGCTGATATTAATTCCTTATCTCGTCGTTTGTTATCTATAACTGTTAAAATATCTATTGTTTGCCCTACTTCAACTTCATCAAAATATTCTCCTGATTCAGCAGGCATAACAGGAATACCTAACTGCTCCAATACTCTGCGCACCTTAATAACAGATGGTTTAAAAGACTTTGATAATATGCATATATCGGAATACCTAACAGGACGCATTATGCCCTTTTTGCCATCCCAAATATGCTTACCCATAAATTCCTTGATTTTCTTTGCTACTATATATGCTTCACGCTCAACTGAAGAATCCATATTTTCATCAGATTGATACTGTTCATCTATAATGATTAATTCACAGCTGCCTAAATCATCTTTACTTGGTCTAAGTGCACCTGAATATAATCTTTCATCCTTATCGTATTCAACTTGTCCTAGTCGACTACTCATTACCGTATCAAAAACTAGGTTTATGCTATCTATTACAGCTGGTGATGATCTAAAGTTTTTGTTTAGATTAATTACTCTGTCTTTAGCTTTTTCATCAACTGAACTTTTTGCTTTTCTTTCTAAAAACAGATTAGGATCAGCTTGTCGAAATGCATAGATACTCTGTTTTACATCACCTACACACAATAAATTGCTATTGGATGTTATTTTTTTTATAATACATTCTTGTAGCTTATTGGTATCCTGATATTCATCCACAAAAATATAGTCAAATCTTTTCTTTTCAGAATCTGCAACAACATCACTTTTTAACGCCTCCAGTGCTAGGTGCTGAAGATCTGCAAAATCTAGCTGACGTCGACGTTTTTTAATCTTTTTATATTCTGTATCAAAATCTATTATTATATCTCGCAATGCACAAATAGCTGGATACATGTGTTTATGACGCTTAGTAATCTCTTCAGTAGGAAGCATCATAATTGATGATTTTAACTTTGAATTTAGCTTTTTCGTGCTTTCTCTAAGTGATTTAACCATATCAATAAGCAGTTCGTCATCTACTCTTTTCTTCCTTGGTAAGGTCATAAATCTGCTTGTTTGAATTAATTGCTTTGCTTTATCAAAATCATTTACACTTAGGGATTGCATAGCTTCATCAAAGTATCTGATATCACTATCTAATGCAGTTATATATGCTTCAGGTCCACCATCCATAGTACAGTACTCTTTTGCTTTTTTTGCTAAGGCTTGCATGTCAACAAAGCTATCTGTAAACATTTTCATTAAAAATACTGCCCATTGACTTTGCATTATTTCATCTTCATCTAAATTGAATTCATATGTCCAGTTATTTATAAGATTGATGTAATCTGGCTGAGTTCTAGCAAAATTGTATAATTCCAGGGCGATTTTCTCTATGTTCTCGCCACCCCTACCACCTAGAGTGTCACAAAGCTCAAGAAAGTCTTTATCTTTGTTTTCAAATCTTTCATCCAGTACTTTATTTATTGCACGCATTTGATAGTTAATAGCATCCTCGCCTAGTATGGTGAAATTAGGGTCAATGTCAGCACTGTGATAATTCCTTCTTAGTAAAGATATGCAGTATGCATGCACAGTAGATATATTGCTGTCATTCAGTTTCTCTAGTTGCTTGCTAAGTTTTTTGACCTCGTTGCCTTTGTTAATTTCTTTTAGCAATCTAGAACCTAATCGACTACGCATCTCCATAGCTGCTGCATCAGTGAAGGTAATCATTAAAATACGGGATATATCAATATCTTCATTAATTATTAAATCTATTGCTCTTTGGGTGACAACTGCCGTTTTACCAGAGCCTGCAGCTGCAGAAACCAAAAGATTACCACCTCTTGCCTTTATGGCTTGCTCTTGCTCTCTAGTCCACTTCATTGTCATCACCTCCTACAAAGCTGTTTATGTATTCATCTACTTTTGCATCATTTGGTTTTTGGTTTTGGTCATACACTTGTGCACCAAACCTGCATATGTTTTGATAGTCGCAATATGCACATGAGGAAGTATTCTTATCGGTTATTGGGTTAACATCCATTTCCCCTTTATCCATCATGGTGCACAGATTTTTAGCAGTGTTCATTGATGCCTTCAAAGCGGCATCAAAATACTTAACGGTTTTTATTGCACTGCTTTTTTTAGGTGTTTTATCTTTTTTTAATGCTAAGTTAACTATTTCGGATTTTTGTCCTGCATCTATTGAATTATCCATCGCGTTAACAACATTTGAATTGTCTACAAATATTCCTGTTGTTTTTTCAACATCACTTTTGTCATTACTTTCATCTGTATAATCATTTCTTAATGGAAAATAAAACACACCTGCTGCATTTGAATCTGTATTTTCTTTTAATGCATTGGCATAAATGAAAAGCTGTAGATTTTCTCCTGTCATTAAACCTGTTAAGTCAACGCTTTTTTTACCAGATTTATAGTCTATTGCTCGTATCCATTTTTCATTGCCTAGCTTAAATTCATCTACTCTATCAATTTTACCTCGCAGTAATACTTTCTTACCATTTGGCAAATCAATATTTATTGGTCCAAAGTCTCTGCCTATATCAAATGTCATCTCGTGAGCTACTGGTTTAAAATCACTGTTTTTTACACCTTTAACATATACTTGCCCACTTCTTATAGCTGTTTGAATTAACTGATCTGATAAGAATTCACGCTTTGCATCAATATTAAAAGCACCCTCTTCAAAAACTGCTGCAATATGCTTAGCCTTTTTTTGCATTAGAATGTTTATTTCATCATCAGAAAATTCTGATAAGTCCTTATCATTAAGTTCCTTACCAAACTCCTCCATAACCTTGTGAAGATATGCACCACTACTAACATGCTGAATCTCAGCTGTTGGGTTTTCTTCAGGCTTTAATCCGTATGTAATCATGTATGCAAAGGGGCACTTAGCATATTGTTCTAGCTGGCTGACAGATGCTACTAAATTACCATTTACATTTTGCATTATATCGTACTGTGTTCTGCCACCAGCTGCGAAATTATACATCTTGTCAATATGGCTAGAGAATCTATCATCTTTCATTAGTGCAGAAAGTCCTTCTTTCCAAGTTCCATCTCTATATGGTCTAGAATCGCCTATTGCACCTAATGCCTTGGCTGATGCTGAAAATGCTGAGGCAGGAGATGTCATAGGATCTACATGTGCACTTTCTGTTATTAAATTTGGTAAAAGAGACATTATCTTTTCTACTATTAATGCTTTTTCATTGCCGTTCGAGCAATCATAGCTAATGTTTAAAATATCTGATGGTGAGATTATCGCTTTGTATAAATTATAGTTACTTTCGTTTTTTCTAAACTCTGCATCACGTCCTGCCGATATTCCCTTTTGCTTAAACACTTCTAACTCGTTGTCTGCAAATATAACACCCTCTGGCATAGGGGTTGGTAATAGTCCTTCATTTGCCCCTATGATAAAAGTGCACTTGATGTGGGATGTTTTTGAACGTCCTACATCGCCAACTGTTACATTGTTTATACCAGTAGGAAGTACTCCTATTTGAAGATTTGAAAAACTTTCTTCCAGCAATGCTATAATATCATCTAACTCTAATATATCATCTGATGATATAGCATGGAGCTGGTCTAATATTTTTATAATTACATTCCAGCTTTGTGCAGTCTCGGCTGCTTCATCCATTCTACCTTGTTTTTCAAGCCTTTTTCTTTCACTATTTACTGTATCTTGGATTTTAGCATTTTCTAATAGCTTATATATCTCTCTTGCCCAAAGAGATGCGTCCTTTTTACTTGTATCAAATTCCTTTACTAGATTTATGATATCTTGTCTTTTTGAATTTAACTTTTTTAGATCATAGATTTTACTACCACGTTTAAATACTCTAGTAAACATATTACCTTGAATAGAGCAAGCAATGCAGTAATCTTCAAACTCTTCGCAATCATCTTGTGACAAAGGTGTATACAATGTCTTTATCATATCCAACAGGTGCTCTCTTAAGTGGGTTTCGCAAAACTGCATAGTTGATAATAGCCACACGACGATGGGATGAGATGTAACCGTTCTTCTTTCATCTAAAAAATAAGGAATTTCGTATTGCCTAAATATGCGTGAAATATATGATGCATATCTATCCAGACTGGAACATAATACACTAATATCATTCCATTTATACTTTTTACTATTTAATAATTGCAGAATACTTGCTGCTACAAATTCAACTTCCTCATTTTTGCCTAGAGCTTTAGTTACACTAATATTCGCTTGTCCTTCATATTCCTTATATGGATAGGAGTATAGATATTTTTTAAGGTGTAAAATACTTAGATCTTTATCCTCATTATAATCTTCTATGTATTTATATTCTAGCTGTGCTCCATAAACTTCTGCTATATTTTCTATAGACTCTATTGTATCTTTTCCTGCTGCATAAAGTTCACCCTTACGCTCCTTATCCACTGTTATGCATACAGATATACTATCCACATGTGGCAATATGGAATAGATAAGCTGAATGTTTTTAGCTGGAATAAAATCAAATGAGTCAATGTAAACACTTGTATCTTTAAAGAAATGCTTTAATTGATATGATGCTTCATCTATTATTTGACACAAAATATCTATGCTGTCATCTGAATCTATTGCATTGATATCTTTGTTTGCATCATTATAATAATCAATTATCTTTTTTATGTCATGGGCCTTTTTATAGAGAGAAGATTCTTTGTCTTCTTCTAATGAAGCACTTAATAAGTCTTCTCCCTTTACATTGAATTTTTTTAAGTCCCCTATAAAATCTCCAACTGATGCTGAAAATCCAGGAGTGTTTGCTACCCTGTCAAACAACATAAGTTCATCTTTATATTTTCTTAATATAGATTTTATAAGCAGTGTTTTGCCAGTATCATCTAAAATTTGCGCTGTAGGTTTTTTTACACTAGAAAAAATCCAATTCATAAGCCTTTTTATGCTCATAACTTGGATTTTTATCATTCCTTGGCTTTCTTTTTGTGCATCAAGCAGTGCCTTTTCTGCCTCTAGCGTGTATTGCTCTGGTACTAAGACTATTGTCTTTTTGCCTATGTGAGCTCTTTGCCATGCTTTATTATAAAGGTAGCTACTGTTTCCTTTGGAGTTTTCACCCCATACAATTTCTAAATTCATCTAACCTGCTTACCCTTCATCTTTTGTTGGCACTACACAATTAATTTACTCTTTGGTTTTGTATTCTAATAATGCCTTAGCTAACTGGTCTGGACATGATGTTGCATTGCTTCCGCATGTAATACCCTCTAGTCTTTTAATAGCATCTTCTACTTCCATTCCTTCAAGCAACATTGCCAATCCTTTTAAGTTTCCGTCACATCCATTAACAAATTCTACATTTTTAATTTTGTTGTTTTCATCTACTTGATAGTTTACTTGCCTTGCACAAGTGCCGTTCATTTTGTAACTTTCCATGTTGTTTTATATATACCTTTCGTGTGTATAATTTTATATTTATATAATATAGCAAACTTTACAGTTGTTTGTCATATACATTTAATGGATGGCACACTTTGCTTTTGCAACATTTTTATTATGTTGCTTTCACAAAAGTGTTGCCCTAATTTACATAGCTCAAATAATTTACGGTAGCTTATCCTAGATTATTCAATTCTAGGATAAGCTCATTCTTAAATCTTTTGTGTTATTTTCATAATAATATCTGCGTATACTGAGTCAGCATTTTCTTCAAAAACTTTGCAAAGCTTTTCCGCTTCATCTCTAGTTGTTGCAACAACCCTTAAAACTAGTGCTTCATTGTTATTGTCCTTTAGTTTTAATATTACAGGAAATTCATTGGTAGAGTCCTGAGAAAAATTAGCGTGTATTTCCATCTTACGCCTAATATTTGCCTTGTTTTTCTGTGCATCTGTATCTATTTGCTCTCTTATTGAAAAAGGTACTTCCTTTTTAAAATTATCCAATACAAATATACCTTTTGAGCTAATTCTGCGCATATCCTCAATATTTTCAAGATAGCCTTCTTCAACCAAAGACAGCAATTGATTTTTTAAATCAAAATAGTTTATCCAGTCTTTGTCTAGTAAATATTCATCTATGGTTGCATCAGACAATGGCATCCCCATTTTATGATATAAGTACAGTATTATCAGCCTGTTTTCTTCTTGTCTGTTTTTATCATGCAATTGCATACTGTCTCCTTCCATCTAATATTTGATTAGTAATAGTGCTATTCCTTAACTATAAATTTGCCTATCTTTTCTTTTAAGTCTCCACCATAGATATCAAGAATAAGAGCTTTTTTTAAGTCTAGAGACAAAATTCCTAGGATTGATTTTGCATCTACAACGTATCGTTCTTGCCGTATGTCCACATCTCCTTGGTTTAATGAAGCTATGTTGACAAATTCATTTACTTCATCTACAGTGCTTAGCTTAATCTTTACACTTTTAAAGTCGTTCATTTTGTTTTTGATTCTCCTATTATTTATATATGCATTAACTATATACATGTATTATTATAATCTATAATTATACATAAAAACAACACTTTTAGTTTATTTTTAAACGCTAATGGAAATACACCAGAAATATACGAATAATTTTATCATTTTTAAATTTATCGTTCGCTTTTGTTTTATTTTATGCTATAATACTTCCGAATAAACTAGGAGGTGTAATTTTTTAATGAGTGTTACAAAACGTGTTTACGTAGAGAAGAAGGAAAACTTTGCAGTTGAAGCAAATAATTTATTCCGTGACTTGAAAGAACATCTACACCTAGACAATCTAAATGGTGTAAGAGTTATTAATAGATATGATGCACAAGGGCTAGATGAAAAACAGTTTAATCAAGCAATAAGTAGCGTGTTTTCTGAGCCTGCAGTAGATAATGCATTTAGTGATATAAATTTTAATAAGGAACTATCATTTGCAGTTGAATATTTACCTGGTCAGTTTGACCAAAGGGCGGATTCTGCTATTCAATGCATTCAGCTAATAGCCGATGGTGAAAGACCACAAATCAGATGTGCTAAAGTATATGTTTTAGATGGAGATATTGATAAAGAAGACATAAATAAAATAAAAGAATATATTATAAATCCTGTAGATTCACACGAAGTGACACTTGATGAGTATAAAACATTAGACATAGAACTGGATGTTCCTGATGATATAGAAATATTAACTGGTTTTTCAAAGATGTCTGATGAAGAATGTATAAGCTTTAAATCTGATATGGGTTTAGCTATGAGCATAGATGATGTTAAGTTTGTTCGTGACTATTTTAATAAAATTAAAAGGGATCCTTTTATAACTGAAATTAGAGTAATTGATACATATTGGTCTGACCATTGTAGACATACAACATTTTCAACAATAATAGAAGATATAGAAATAGAGGATAGTATATTTTTAGAAAATGCGAAAGATTCCTTGAGAAAATATCGTGATGCACGCCAAGAAGTGTATGAAGATAGAATAGATGCTAAAAATGAATGCTTAATGGATGTAGCAACAATGGGTGTTAAGCTATTGAGCAAACAAGGATTGCTTGAAGATTTAGATGTATCTGAAGAAATAAATGCATGCTCTATAAAAATAGATGTTGATGTTGATGGAAAGACTGAACCATGGCTTTTGATGTTTAAAAATGAAACACACAATCACCCAACTGAAATCGAACCATTTGGTGGAGCTGCTACATGTTTAGGTGGTGCAATAAGAGATCCACTATCTGGCAGAAGCTATGTATACCAAGCAATGCGTGTAACAGGCAGTGCTGACCCAAGAGGTGAAGTGGCTGATCATTTACCAGGTAAATTACCACAAAGATTAATAACAACTGGAGCTGCTCATGGGTATTCATCCTATGGTAACCAAATAGGTTTGGCTACAGGTCAGGTTGTTGAAATATATGATGAAAGCTACATTGCAAAGCGTATGGAAATAGGCGCAGTAATAGCAGCAGCACCAGCTGAAAACGTTGTACGTCACAGACCAGAAAAAGGAGATGTTGTAGTACTTTTAGGTGGTGCAACAGGCAGAGATGGCTGTGGTGGTGCAACAGGATCATCTAAGGCTCATGATATTGAATCTATAGACACTTGTGGTGCAGAAGTTCAAAAAGGTAATCCTCCAACTGAGCGTAAACTACAAAGACTATTTCGAAATGCTAAAGCTTCAACATTGATAAAAAGATGTAATGACTTTGGTGCAGGCGGAGTATGTGTTGCAATAGGTGAACTTGCTGACAGTCTATTAATAAACCTTGATAAAGTACCAAAGAAATATGATGGTTTAGACGGAACTGAACTGGCTATTTCAGAATCTCAAGAGAGAATGGCTGTAGTTTTAGAAAAAGGCGATGTAGATAAGTTTATAGACCTTGCTAAAGAGGAGAATTTAGAAGCTGTAGTTGTTGCAGACATTACAGACAATGGAAAATTGATAATGACATGGAGAGGCAAAGAGTGCTTGAATATTGATAGAAGCTTTTTGGATACAAACGGCGCACCTCAATATGCAAAAATAAAAGTTGCTGCTCCAAATGAAAAGTTATCCCCATTTAAAACACAGAATGTGGATAATGTAAAAGATAAATGGTTAGAAACTATATCTTCACTTAATATGAGCATACAAAGAGGACTATCTGAGAGATTTGACTCAACAATTGGAGCAGGAACTGTAACTATGCCATTTGGTGGTAAACATCAGCTAACCCCTACACAATCTATGGTTGCTAAAATTCCAGTTTTGGAGGGAGATACGAATACAGTTTCTATTATGTCTTTTGGATTCAACCCTGAAATATATAAATTTTCACCGTATCATGGAGCAGTATATGCAGTGCTTGAATCTTTACTAAGAGTTGCCGCAACTGGCGGTGACATGACAAAAGCAAGGCTGACATTCCAAGAGTATTTTGAAAGATTGCGCAACGAACCAACTAAATGGGGTAAACCATTAGCAGCATTATTAGGTGCATTTGATGCACAAGAAGCATTAAAAATACCTGCAATAGGTGGTAAAGACTCTATGTCAGGCTCTTTTGAGGAAGTTGATGTAGTACCTACTTTAGTTTCGTTTGCAGTTGCTACACATACAGCAGACAAGATAACTACTCCTGAATTTAAAAACTGTGATTCTAAAATTGCTCTTTTGGAAATGCCTATAGATGAAAAGGGTTTACCAAACTATGATAGATTTAAAGAGATTTGCTCTTTTATAAGTCTACATATTGGGTGTAAGCAAGTCGTTTCAGCCCACACAGTTTCAAATGGGGGCATAGCTACTGCTATTACAAAAATGGCTGTTGGTAACCAGATTGGTGTAGAGCTAGATATGCCTGCAGATGAGTTATTTGAACATAAATATCTATCTGTTATAATGGAGATTCCTAAAAGAGTTGATGCAAGCTTCTTGCTAAGTTCTGTCAATGGAAAGATAATAGGTAAAACTACAGAGGAAAACTATTTAAAATGTGGTGATATTAGTATTTCATTAAGCAATGCTA
>Ga0209692_10006113_pt1 | contig 10042 bp, 4 predicted proteins | sample tdDd472_FD_187129 | JGI IMG/M metagenome (GOLD analysis project Ga0209692, IMG submission 187129) | Marine sediment microbial communities from the Atlantic coast under amendment with organic carbon and nitrate - tdDd47.2 (SPAdes)... | ecosystem: Environmental > Aquatic > Marine > Coastal >...
CAACTCGTTGTCGGGCATGTCGGGGCCGTCCACCCATTCCGGGCCGCGGATCTGCTCGTAGACGCCGGGCAGCTCCTGCTCCAGGAAGACCAGGAACTCGTCGGTGGTGATGCTCTGGAAACGGAAGGTCTCGATGTACTTCAGCAGGAACCGATCGAAGCGCTCACGGCCCACGGCGTCCTCCAGCAACAGGACAAACTGGGCGCCCTTCTCGTACGGCACCAGGCTGTAGACCTCGTCGGGATCGGTGCCCGCCAGATCGGTGCGCAGGTGGCTGTAGGGCGAGCCGGGTCCGAACTGATCCAGATTCACCTGCAAGGCGTTGCGACGGACCACGCCCTGGAGATCGGCGAATTCCTTGCCGTACACCTCTTCGAGGATGCGCCGCTCGGCATACACGGTGAAGCCCTCGTTGAGCCAGAAATCGTTCATGGTGGCGTTGGTCACCAGATTGCCGGTCCAGCTGTGGGCCAGTTCGTGGGCCACCACGTTCACCTGGCTGCGGTCGCCGGCCAGCAAGGTGGGCGTCAGGAAGGTGAGGCGCGGGTTTTCCATACCGCCGTAGGGGAAGGCCGGCGGCATCACCAGCAGGTCGAAGCGGTCCCAGTCGTAGGGCCCGAAGAGCTTCTCGGCCTTGGTGATCATGTCCTCGGTTTCGGCAAACTCCCAGGCGGCCTTGCTCATGGTCTCGGGCTCGGCGTAGACACAGCAGCGCGGTCCCAATTCGCGGGCCTCGAGGTTGCCCACGGCCAGGGCCAGCAGGTACGTGGGGATGGCCTGGGGCATGTGGAACGACCAGGTGGTGCGGTCGCCCTCGGTGTGCTCGCCGGAGTTGCCCGCCGACATCACCGCACGCAGGGGTGCGGGGACGGTGATGCGGGCATCGTAGGAGACGCGATTGCGGGGCGTGTCCTGGCAGGGCACCATGGTGCGGGCGTGGATGGGCTGGCACTGGCTGAACATGAACGGATGCTCGCCGCCCGCCGTCTGCTGGGGTTCGAGCCAGCCCAGGGCCAGGGCGCCGGGAGCCGTGGCGTAGGTGATGGTGATGGACTCGGTGCCCGCGGGCAGATCCAGGCGCAGGCGGTCGCCGCGCACGTCCTCGCTCTCGGCCTTCTGCCACGGGATGTCGTCGCCGGCCTGGTCGACGACACTGCTGATGCTGAGGTCGCGGCCGTCGAGATCCATGGGCCCACCAGCGGGTTCGACCAGATCGATGCGAACGGCGCCGTTGAGCGCACGAGCGCAGAAATCCACGGTGAGCTCGAGGTCGAGATGGCGCTGACGCGGCTGGTCGCCGTCGCACCAGGAATGAGGGTCGAACTGGGCCATGGGCGGGCTCCTTGGTGGGATTGAGGGGTGATTGTTGTCCGGCAACATGGTAATCCCTCGCGGCGCCGGAAACGAGCGGGGATTGCAGCCGGGTGGATTTTCGCGACCTTGTGCTCATGCAGGAGGCGCCATCATGCCCACCCGTCTGGCCCTGACCATGCTCACACTCCTGGCCGCCGCCGATCTGGCCTCGGGCGACGATCCCCACGCCTCGGCCCGCGAGCGGATGGTGCAGACCCAGATCGAGAATCGTGGGCTGGCCGACCCGCACATGCTCCGCGCCATGCGGGCCGTGCCCCGCCACCTCTTCGTGCCCTCGCATCTGTCCCGCCAGGCCTATGGCGATCACCCCCTGCCCATCGGCCACGATCAGACCATCAGCCAGCCCTACATCGTGGCGCTCATGACCGAGGTCCTGCGGCCCCGGCCGGAAGACCGCGTGCTGGAAGTGGGCACCGGTTCCGGCTATCAGGCCGCGGTGCTGGCGGAGATCGTGGCCGAGGTGTTCACCATCGAGATCGTGGCCCCCCTGGCGGCCCGTGCGCGAGGCCTGCTCGCCGAGCTGGGGTACGGCAATGTCCACGTCCGCACCGGCGACGGCTACGGTGGCTGGCCCGACGAGGCCCCCTTCGACAAGATCATCGTCACAGCCGCGCCCGATCGCGTGCCCCAGCCCCTGCTGGACCAGCTGGCGCCGGGCGGGATGCTGGTGATCCCCGAAGGAGAGGGAATCCAGCAGCTGGTCCTCTACACCCGCAAGTCCACCAACGGACCCGACGGCCGACCGATCATCGAACGGCGCGACCTGCTGTCGGTGCGGTTCGTGCCCATGACCGGTCGGGCCGGGGAACACTGAACCTCAAATCCCATGAAAAAGATTCTGGTTTTCATCGCAAATTGATTGCGATAAGATCTCGGACCAATGCCGAACCACCCAATCCCCCCCTCGAGGAGGTGATGCCGCGCCAGCGCGCATGCCGCGATCCAATCGCCCCACACATACCCCCGACCCGATTGGAGATCCCATGCCCCGACGCATATTGCTCGTCATCCTGACCCTGCTGGTCAGCCTCACCGCCGCCGCTCTGGCGGCTCCCACGGACGTCCGCGAGTTCGTCCCCGTTCAGGACGGCTTCTCTCCCGACGGCCAGAAGATGCTCCCTTACGCCCCCGACCGCCTCCTGGTGCAGTTCACCGACGACGCCATGGAAATGGCCAAGCTGGACCTGCCCCTGGACTTCGGCGCCCGGGCGCCCCGGGCGGCCACCGGCCTGCGCTCCGTCGATACGGTGGTTCGCGCCGCCGGTCTGAAGAGCGTCGAGCGCCCCTATCACAAGCCGGCCAACGCCGACAAGGCCCGCGCCGCCGGCATCGACCGCTGGTTCATGCTCCGGTTCGACGCCCGCGCCGACGTGGCCTCCCTGGCCCGACGGCTGCAGAACGATCCCAACGTGGCGGCCGTCTCCCTGGACTGGCGAGCCTTCCCCGCCGCCGTGCCCGGCGACCCGCTGCACAGCGACCACTGGGGCCACAACAACACCGGCCAGATGCTCAGCTACAACTGGAGCGTCCACAGCCACACCGGCCCGGCCGTGGGTACCCCCGGCTTCGACGCCAACGCCCACAATGCCTGGGACGTGACCTACGGCTCGGCCGGCGTGGTCGTCGCCATCCTCGACAGTGGCGTGGATGTCGATCACCCGGACCTGCGCCTCGTGTCCGGCTACGACTTCGGCGACAACGACAGCAACCCCGACGACAACTCGTCCGACCCCGGCCACGGCACCGCTTGCGCCGGCGTGGCCGCCTCGGTGCGCAACAGCCTGGGCGCCGCGGGTATTGCCGCCGACTGTTCCATCATGCCCTGCAAGGTGGCCAACAGCGCCGGCAGCATGTACTTCAGCGCCATCCAGAATGCCCTCTACTGGGCAGCCGACAACGGCGCCGACGTCATCTCCATGAGCCTGGGCGCCGCCATCAGCAGCGACTCGGCCACGGACAGCGCCATCCAGTACGCCCAGAATGCGGGATGCGTGATCCTGGCCGCCACCGGCAACGAGAACGCCAGCACCATCAGCTACCCCGCCATCAACGCCAACGTCATCGGCGTCGGCGCCGCCTCGCCCTGCGGCGAGCGCAAGCGGTCGTCGTCCAGCAGTACGGAGACGAACCCCGGCGTCAACACCGATCCCAACGGTTACACCTGCGACGGTGAGCGCTGGTGGGGCTCCAACTACGGCCTCAACAGCCGCGACGCCGCCGGCGCCGTGGACGTCATCGCCCCCACCATCCTGCCCACCACCGACATCGGCGGTTCGGCCGGTTACGAGTCTGGCGACTACAGCGGCTACTTCAACGGCACCAGCTGCGCCACGCCCTACGCGGCGGGTGTGGCGGCGTTGATCATCGCCCAGAACCCCACCTGGTCGCCCAGCCAGGTGCGCGACCAGCTCGTGGACACCGCCATCGACGTCACCAGCGTCGAGTCGGGCTCGGGCTGGGACCGCTACGCCGGTTACGGCATGGTGGACGCCGAGGCCGCCCTCGGTGGCGGCGGTGGCCCCGTGGCCCCGGTGGCCGCATTCACCGGCACGCCCACCAGCGGCGATGCGCCCCTGAACGTGCAGTTCTCCGACCAGAGCAGCGGCGCACCCACGAGCTGGAGCTGGACCTTTGGCGACGGCAGCAGCGCGTCGACGCAGAACCCGTCGCACGTCTACACCGACGCCGGCACCTACACCGTCACCCTGAACGTCAGCAGTGCCGGCGGCAGCGATGGTGAGACCAAGGCCGGTTACATCACCGTCACCGACCCCGGCGCGGGCCTGACCTACGCCACCCTGCCCTACGTCACCGGCTTCGAGACCGGCGCCACCGACGCGTCGTGGCTCACGGCCAGCGACAACGAGGGCCGCGTGCGGGTGCTCAACACCCTGACGCCTCATGGTGGCAGCTATCACCTGATCATGGACGACGCCGTCAACGGCAGCGCCTATTCCACCAACACCGCCGACCTGCATCTGAACCTGGCCGGCCAGGGCCAGGTGGACCTGGAGTTCTGGTGGAAGGAATTCGGCGACGAGACCCACAGCCAGGACGGGGTGTACTTCTCGGCCAACGGCGGCGCCAGCTTCGTGAAGGTGCAGGACCTCAACGGCGCCAGCTACAGCAACGGCACCTGGCAGAATTTCACCCTCGACGTGGATGCCCTCGCCGGCGCCAACGGTCTGAGCCTGACGTCCACCTTCGTGGTGCGCTTCGAGCAGTACGACAACTACGACACGGGCTATGACGGCTTCGCCTTCGACGACATCAGCGTCACGGCGGGCGCCACGGGCACCGCGCCCACGGCCGCCTTCGCCGCCGATGTCACCAGTGGCGACGCCACCCTGGCCGTGCAGTTCACCGACGCCAGCACCGACCTGCCCACGAGCTGGAGCTGGACCTTCGGCGACGGCGGCACCTCCACCGTCCAGAACCCGTCGCACTCCTACACCGCGGCCGGCATCTACACGGTGGCCCTCACGGTGAGCAACGCCTGGGGCAGCGACACCGAGACCAAGACCGCCTACATCAACGTCACCGACCCCGGCGGCGGCGGCGGTGAATGGGAGACCATCACCTACGACGACTTCGAGTCGGGATGGGGCAGCTACAGCGACGGTGGGCGCGACTGCTCCCGCTACACCAGCGGCAACTACGCCTACCAGGGCAATGCCGCCCTGAACATCCAGGACAACGCCGGCACCGGTTCGTCGTTCTATCACACCAACGGCCACAACGTCACCGGCTACACGGAACTGGAAGTGGACTTCTACTTCTACGCCGTGAGCATGGACAACAGCAACGAGGACTTCTGGCTGCAGTTCTACGATGGCTCCGCCTGGCGGACCCTGGCCACCTGGGCCCAGGGCGTCGATTTCGACAACAACGTGTTCTACCACGTCACGGTGCCCATCACCACGGCCGACGTGAACTTCCCCAGCAACGCCAAGTTGCGCTTCATGTGCGACGCCAGCGGCAACCGTGACGACGTCTTCATCGACCAGATCACCTTCAGCGGTCTGACGGCCGCCAAGGCCATGCCCAGCGATGACCAGACGCCGGAGCTGCCCACGCAGTTCGCCCTGGCCCAGAACCACCCCAACCCCTTCAACCCCATGACCACCATCGGCTTCGCACTGCCGAGGAGTTCGCAGGTCCGCCTGCAGATCTTCGACATCCGCGGACGCCTGGTGGACACCCTGGCCGAGGGCATCATGCCCGCCGGTCATCACGAGGTGCAGTGGGATGCTCGTCGGGCCGCCAGCGGCGTGTACTTCTACCGCCTGGATGCCGACGGGTACAGTGATACGCGGAAGATGAGTCTGCTGAAGTAACGGCGGCATCATCGACGGAAACGGGGCGGTCCTGATGTCAGGATCGCCCCGTGTTTCTTCTCCAGAAGACGCCGGCTATTCGGCCCCGCTCAACGCCTTCCGCAGCCCCTTGTTGGCCGGCTTCTTGCCGAACCACACGGTCCACAGCGCCTCGGCGAACGCCGCGTTCTCGATGGTGCCCTTGGTCTCGCCGTTGAGGGTGGTGGTCAGGCCGACGCCCGGCTCGTAGTCGAACACCAGAACGTCGTTCTCCTGGGCGTCACGATCGAAGTAGGCCAGGAACAGATCCATGTCGGCCTGGATCGGCGACATGTCGTCGTAGTTCTTGGCGATGACCTCGCTGAACGAGTTCACCAGCTTCTCGCGGCTGAAGCCCCGGCGCAGGTCCATCTGGATGCGCTTGGGCACGTCGACGGTGCGCAGCATCTCGTGAGGTTCATCGCCGAGGTCGGTTCCGGCCACCACGTAGGAGACGATGGTGTAGACATCCACCTTCATGAAGGTCTTCTCGCGCAGCGCCACACCGGTGGCCTCGAGGGTGACATCGCCGGCGGCGGTGGCCAGGACCAACGTGTCGGGGTACTCGGTCTCGGTCTTGGGCTCGGTGATGGCCAGGGCCACCACGGGCAGGGCCAGCAGCAGGACGAGCGGGGCGAAGGACTTCATCGGTCTCTCCTGTCGGATCAGGTCAAGGTCAGTCGCCGGGAGCCGGAACTCCACGGACTCAGATCTCGGATCAGCGGATGACGCGGCCCGGCGTCCAGGGCACGCCCGCGTCCTCCAGTTTCGTTTCCAGTGCCTGCAGATCGCGGCCGACGAGGACGTCCAGGTCGGTCGACAGGACATCCACCGCCGCTCGTGCGATCTCCAGTTGTTCCAGGTGCTGCGCGGTGGGCCCGTAGGTGGCGCTCTGCAGCGCGCCGCGCACGACCCCCAGGCGGAAGTTGATGGACATGGGTTCGTCGTCGTTGTAGCGCGAGCGGCGGCGGTTGCCGCGCAGGCGTTCGTGGATCTCGTCGAGTCGCCGGCTCAACTCGTTGGCCACGCCGTACAGCTCGTCGACCTCGGTGTCGGAGGCCATGAGGGCCACCTTCACCGCGCTCACCCGTAGCTGGGTTTCATCCAGCAGGGCGCCCAGGCCACTCACGCGGCGTCGTAGATCGAAATAGGATTCGCCGAAGGCACCGTACTCGGCCGGCGACATGCCCACCAGCCCGCGCCGGCGCAGAGGCACCACCTCGAAGGATTCGGGGCCGGCCAGACGACGCACGACGCCATCGGTCCGCGCCACGAGTTCCACCGTGAACGTGCCGGGAGCAACCAGGGGGCCCCGGTCGCCGGCATCGGTCAGACCGTCCTGTTCCGCGGCCAGTCCCGGCCGGCGCAGATCCCAGGCCACCCGGTGCAGACCCGCCGCCGTGGGCGCCGGCACGTGCCGCACGACCTGGCCATCGCCGTCACGGACGGTCAGCACCACGGCCGGCGCGTCCTCGCACTCCTCCTGGCGGATGACGTCCCAGCCGGGATAGGGCGTGTCGTCTCCCTCGGCCGCCAGCTCGGCTTCGCGCACCTGGCGCTGGGAGGCCCGGGTGATCACCGAATCGGCCAGCCAGTAGGTGAATACGGCGCCAAAGGGCGGATTGTCGGCCGTGTAGAAGCCCGATCCCTGCGAGCCTTTCTGATTGCCGCCGACGATCATGCGAGGTAGGTACCACCAGGCGCGGCGCGGCGCGAAGAGCTGGGCCTCACTCGCCACCGCGTCCTCGTTCAGCTCACGCAGCGCCGAGTAGTCGTCCAGCACCATGAAGCCACGGCCGAAGGTCGCGGCGACCAGGTCGTTCTCTCGCCTCTGGATCACCAGATCCCGTACGGCGATGGTGGGCGCGCCGCCGCCCAGCTTGCGCCAGTGCTCCCCGCTGTCGAGGCTGGCGAACACCCCGAATTCCGTGCCCACGAATAGCAATCCGGGCTGCACGTGATCCTGCACCAGACGCCAAACCACGTGCCGCGCGGGCAGGTCGTCGCTGATGCGCCGCCACGATTTACCCCGGTTGTCACTGCGGAACACGTGGGGCGTGAAGTCGCCGAACTTGTGCCCGTCGGCCACGGCGTAAACCACATCGCGGTCGAAGCGGTCGCACGTCAGATCGTTGATATAGACGTGGTCGCTCACGCCGGGCAGGCCCTTGGCCTGGCGCCAGGTGGCGCCGCCGTCCTCGCTCACCTGGATGAGGCCGTCGTCGGTGCCCACGTAGAGCAGGTTCTCGTCCAGGAGCGACTCGGCGATGTTGGTGATGGTGCCGTACATGCTCATGGCCAGCAGATCCCACACGGCGTCGACACTCTGCACCCGGCCCATCACCGGCCGCAGCAGACGGTCCTCGTCGCGGGTGAGGTCGCCCGACAGGGCCGTCCACGTATCGCCGCGATCATCGCTGCGCCACAGACGCTGGCTGGCCATGTAGAGCCGGGCCGGGTCGTGGTGCGAGATGTGGATGGGCCCGTCCCAGTTCCAGCGCTCCTCGTTGGCGCCGGCGCCAGGCAAGGGCTGGATGGGCGTGATCTCCCCGGTGGGCCGGTCGATGCGGTGCATGCGGCACTGCTGGGCGCTGGCGTAGATGATGTCGGGATTCGTGGGGTCGAGGGCCGGCTGGTGGCCGTCGGCGCCCAGAACGATACGCCAGTCGCCGTTCATGATGCCGTGGCGATGGTCGGTGCGCGAGGGCCCGTACTGGGTGCTGTTGTCCTGGGTGCCGCCGATGATGTTGTAGAAGGGCTCGTCGTTGTCCACGGCCACCTTGTAGAACTGGGTGACGGGCAGGTTGGCCACGTACTTCCAGGTCTCGCCCTCGTCCCAGCTCTCGTACAGGCCGCCGTCGCAGCCGGCCAGCAGGTAGTCGGGATCGTCGGGCACGAAGGCCAGGGCGTGGTTGTCGACGTGCTTGAACTTCTCCTCCATGCGCCGGAAGGTGCGGCCGCCGTCCTCGGTGACGCGCATGAGCACGTCGGCGAAATACACCCGTTGCGGCTCGTGGGGGCAGGGATAGATCTCCTGGTAGTAGTGGGGACCGGTGCCGCGGCTGACGGTGTCCGACATCATGACCCAGCTCTCGCCGGCGTCCGTGCTGCGCCAGAAGCCGCCGGTGCGGCGGGCCAGTTCGATGGCGGCGTAGGCCACGCTCGGGTCGTGGGGGCAGAAGCCCAGGCCGATCTTTCCCATGTCCTCGGCAGGCAGCCCGGTGGTGAGCAGGCGCCAGGTGCGGCCGCCGTCGGTGCTCTTGTGGATGGCCGTCTCGGGACCGCCGTTGACCAGGCCGGCCACGTCACGCAGACGCTGGTGGGTGGCGGCCAGGAGCACGTCGGGATTGCCGGGCTGCATCACCACGTCGGTGACGCCGGTGTACTCGCCGGCCGACAGCACGTTGGTCCAGGTGACGCCGCCGTCGGTGGTCATGAACAGGCCGCGTTCGCCGCCGCTCGACCACAGCGGACCCTGGGCGGCCACGTACACGGTCTGGGAATCGTCGGGATGGACGATGATGCGGCTGATGTGCTCGGTCTCGCGCAGGCCCAGGTTCTCCCAGGTGAGGCCTCCGTCGCGGCTGCGATACACACCGTCGCCGTACCCCACGTGCCGACCGCTCACGTTCTCGCCCGTGCCCACCCAGATGGTGTTGGGGTCGGCGGGATCGAGGGTCAGGCAACCGATGGAGTAGCTGCCCTGGCCGTCGAAGAGGCTGCGCCAGGTGCTGCCCCGGTTGTCGGTGCGCCATACGCCGCCGCTGCCCACGGCCACCAGCCAGGTGCCGGTGTCCTCGGGGTGGATGACGATGTCGGCGATGCGGCCCGACATGAGAGCGGGGCCGACGCTGCGCCACTGTAGACCGGCGATGGCGGTGTCGAGGGGCGAGGGAGCATCGGGCTCCTCGGCAGGCAGTGTGGCGGCGCCCAGGGCGAGCAGGGCAAAGACGAGGGAGAGACGTTGCAGGGCGTACAAACGGAAGCCTCCGGATCACGGTGCGGCGAACAGGGCTCAGGGCCACGATTGGCCGCGATCATCCCCCATTTCGCGGGGATAATCCAGCACGAGTCGGGCCTAAAGTCCCGGGTGGCCTCGCAACCACTGTCGCGCCATCTGATCCTGGGGATTCATCTCCAGCACCTTCCGGAAGGCCTCCGCCGCCTGTTCCGGCTTCCCCTGACGGTCGTAGAGGTCGCCCAGGTTCCCCCACGCCTGCCAGTAGTTCTCGTCGAGCACCAGCACCTCGCGGAAGGCGCGCTCGGCCTGATCGAAGGACTCCAGCTGCATGAGGGCCAGGCCGGCGCCGAAC
>Ga0209692_10006114_pt1 | contig 10041 bp, 9 predicted proteins | sample tdDd472_FD_187129 | JGI IMG/M metagenome (GOLD analysis project Ga0209692, IMG submission 187129) | Marine sediment microbial communities from the Atlantic coast under amendment with organic carbon and nitrate - tdDd47.2 (SPAdes)... | ecosystem: Environmental > Aquatic > Marine > Coastal >...
GGAGCCAGCCACTTCAGAGCGCACCTTTGTGGAGGCGGTGCCTGCACGACGGGCGGCGAGGAAGTGGTTCACTGCTTCCCAGATAAGATGGCGATTGACGGGAGCGGAGAATACCTGATCGTTGAGCTCCAGTTCGCCTACTTCCTTGTTGTCAAAAGAGTAAACTTTTACTGTTGTCATTTTCAAATCCCCTTAGCACTTCTTCAGTGTGAGAAGGGTACCCTTGGAACCAGGGACCGCACCCTTGACCAAGATAAGATTCTTATCTTCAATCACCTTCACAACTTCAAGATTTTTTACCGTTACGTTTTTAGATCCCATTTGGCCTGGCATTTTTTTGCCGGGGAAAACCCGACCAGGCGTTGCGCACTGGCCAATTGAACCCGGTGCACGCTTGAAATGAGATCCGTGGGTGGCACGTCCACCACCAAATCCGTGACGCTTGATAACGCCTTGGAAACCGCGACCGCGGGTCTTACCCGTGATGGCGACCATCTCGTTGGGCTCGAACGTGGTTACGGGAACCGTATCACCTACGTTCACTTCCTCTCCATTGGAGATTTTAAACTCCCGGAGGTGGCGAAGCGGCGCGACGCCGTTCTTCTCCAGATGGCCTTTCTCAGCTTTGCTGAGTTTGCGCGGCGCCTTCTTTTCGATGAGTCCCAGCTGTACTGCGCTGTACCCGTCCCGCTCAGGGGTCTTGATCTGGGTCACCACGCATGGGCCTGCTTCCACAACAGTTACGGGAATCACGCGCCCATCAGCATCATAAACCTGGGTCATTCCAATTTTTTTTCCAATTAAACCTTTAATCATTACTAGAACTCCTCGTCAACTCTTTGGGAGAGGTTAATTTTCTTTGCCGAACGCTTTGATTTCTACGTCAACACCAGCGGGCAAATCGAGACGCATCAGCGCTTCAACGGTCTGTGAAGTCGGCTCCAGAATGTCGAGCATCCGCTTGTGGGTTCGAACTTCAAACTGTTCCCTCGACTTCTTGTCGACGTGGGGCGACCGAAGAACAGTGTACTTGTTAATTCGGGTGGGTAAGGGAATCGGCCCGGCAACCTCTGCGCCTGTCCGCTTCGCCGTATCCACGATTTGCTTGGTCGACTGGTCAAGAATCCTGTGATCGAAGGCCCTCAACCGAATTCGAATCTTCTCATTGATCATGATTAGTTCTCCTGTACTTTCATATCCTAAGGAAGCACTTTCGGTGCGTATTTTTCCTGAATTTCTTTCGGAGCGATATCGTAGTGGGAAAATTGCATGGAATAGGATGCACGCCCCTGGGTGACCGAGCGCAAAGAGGTAGAATATCCAAACATTTCGCGAAGCGGAACATCGGCACTCACAATTTGTGCATCCTGTCGGGCAGACATATTCTGAATTTTCCCCTTACGGGTCTGGAGATCGCTTACCACGCTCCCCATGTAATCTTCTGGTGTAACGACTTCAACCTGCATGTACGGTTCAAGTATGGTGGGATGAGCGAGACGCAATGCCTTGCGCAACGCTGCGGTAGAAGCAACTTTAAGAGCTACTTCGGTGGACTCGGTGGGCTCAAAGTCTACTTGACTCACAACCACCTTGGTATCTATAACTTCGGATCCGCTTAGGACCCCAGCCTTGAGGCCGAGCTCTACGCCTTCACGAATGGCATCGATGCTTTCGCGTGGCAGGAGTTCGGTAACGGGAGCCACATCGATGGCCACGCCTTCACCACTCTTGCGAGGCGAAAGTTCGAGGGTCACACCCGCAAACTGACGCTTATTGGCCACGACGCGATCGAATTCGCCCGAGCCTGCTGCGCGCTCCTGGATCGTTTCGCGATAGGCAACCTGCGGCTTGCCCACATTGGCGGCCACCTTAAATTCCTTGAGCATACGCTCGGTAAGAACTTCGAGGTGGAGCTCACCCATTCCGGAAATAATGGTCTGGCCAGAATCACTGTTCAGACGAACCTGGAATGTGGGGTCTTCAATTGCGAGGCGATCAAGCGTCTGATGCAATTTTTCTTCGTCAGCTTTGGTCTTGGGCTCGATGGCAATGTGAATCACCGGCTCTGGGAAGATCATCTTCTCAAGCAGGATCGGATGGTCAGGATCGCAGATGGTATCACCTGTCACCACACCCTTCATGCCCGTAATCGCGAAGATATCACCAGCGCGCACCTCATCAACCTCTTCACGCTTGTTCGCGTGCATTAGCAAAAGGCGAGATATGCGCGTATTTCGCGACTTGCTCACATGGTAAACCGAAGTACCAGCCTTCAACCTACCCGCGTAGATGCGTGCATAAGCCAAGTGACCAACATACGGGTCGGAGGCGATTTTGAAGATCAAGGCCGTGAGGGGCTCCTTGGCGGTCATCTCACGCTCAAGATCCTCTTCACCATCTACCGAATGGCCCTTCACAACACCGATATCTTTCGGAGAAGGAAGGTAGTCTACAATGGCATTGAGTAATTGCTGAACACCCTTGTTCTTAAAAGCACTGCCACAGAGGACAGGAGCCACTTCACCGGTTAGGGTCAAGGCTCGAATTCCAGCCTTCAACTCGTCCAAGGGAAGATCGCCTTGCTCCAAATAGTGCTCAAGAAGCGCTTCGTCCGTTTCGGCAATGCGCTCGAGCAGGGTTTCACGCGCTGCACTCACCTCGTCCGCGTGCTCGGCCGGGATCTCGATACGGCTGAATTCCGCATCCTGATCGTCACCCTTCCACTCCCAGGCGCAATTCTCGACAAGATCGATCACACCACGGAAATCGGATTCAACACCGAGCGGCAACTGGATGATCAGCGGCTGAGCCTTGAGCTTCTCCACCATCATCTGCACCGTTCGCTGGAAATCCGCTCCGGCTCGATCCATCTTGTTGACGAACGCGATACGTGGAACGTGGTAAGTGTTGGCCTGGCGCCAAACTGTCTCGGATTGAGGTTCAACTCCCGCAACCGCATCAAATACTGCAATCGCGCCGTCGAGTACCCGCAAAGCCCGCTCAACTTCTACCGTGAAATCGACATGTCCCGGGGTGTCGATAATATTGACTCGGTGTTCATTCCAATAACAGGTTGTCGCTGCGCTAGTGATGGTGATTCCCCTGCGCTGCTCCTGCTCCATCCAGTCCATCGTTGCATTACCATCGTGAACTTCACCGATCTTGTAGTTAACTCCTGTGTAATACAGGATACGTTCGGTGGTCGTGGTCTTGCCGGCGTCAATATGCGCCATGATCCCGATGTTTCTTATCTTCTTGTAAGGAATGTCCTGAGTCAATTTTCGTCTCTCATTGGTTAATTTCCATTTGGGAATCAACCGTTTTCTTTATCCAGGTAAGTTTCACCGATTGCTTACCTGTGCCCGGGAACGGGCTTATCCGATGCCAGTATCAGTGTGACTTAGCAACGAATGTTTACGCTTACCACCTGTAGTGAGCAAACGCCTTGTTGGCTTCCGCCATCTTGTGGGTGTCTTCTTTCTTCTTCACCGCGTTGCCACGACTATTTGCCGCATCCATGATTTCGGCTGCCAGACGCTCACGCATCGTACGCTCACCACGCTTGCTTGCGTAAGAAATCATCCAACGAATGGACAAGGAAGATTGACGCTTGGGTGATACTTCAATGGGAACCTGATAAGTTGCACCACCAACTCGGCGGGACTTGACTTCCAATTGAGGCTTGATGTTGTCAAGGCTCTTTCGGAATACCTTGAGCGGATCTTCACCCGTTTTCTTTTGAATAATGTCGAATGCACCGTAAAGAATGCCTTCGGCAACTGATTTCTTGCCATCGACCATCAAGTTATTGATGAACTTTGCAAGCAATGTTGAATTGTACACCGGATCAGGAATGATCACTCGGGGTGGTATGGTTCTTCTTCTAGGCATCTCTCACCTGACCTATTTCTTAGCCTTGGGGCGCTTGGTTCCGTACTTGGAGCGACCCTGTGTTCGGTTCTCGACACCCACTGCGTCCAGGGTGCCACGAATGATGTGATAACGAACGCCGGGCAAGTCCTTTACCCTTCCACCGCGAATCAGCACGATGGAGTGTTCCTGGAGATTGTGTCCAATCCCGGGAATGTAGCTCGTCACTTCAATGCCGTTGGTCAAACGAACACGCGCAACCTTCCGCAATGCGGAGTTGGGCTTCTTCGGCGTCGTCGTGTAAACACGGGTGCAAACACCGCGACGCTGAGGACAGGCCTGCAATGCAGGTGACTTCGTCTTTGAGGTGTGCTTAGAGCGACCTTTTCTGATAAGTTGATTTATTGTTGGCACTGATTTCTCCTGCCTCTTTTCAATCTCCTGACCTGGGATTTGGCACATAGACCCCCTCCCTGTCAGGGGCAAACCAGCGGATATTAGCATAGCGCCCGATACGTGTCAAAAGAATTTAAAAAGGATTTACATGGAGATCTTCCGCATTCAACTCCTGTAATTACAATAGCTTTACGAAATGTCGTTTTGAACAACGCTTGACCACCACATCTTGTATTGATCGCTACTTACTGCAAAACGGAGGCGTCTTTAGCAGCAGATCGGCTGGTTTCATTCGCGAATGACCCCGCTGATAAAGGTTCATATATATAATGAAAGGCTCCTGGCGTTTGCGAAGCAGCCACACGCCTCCTCATCTTGCATAACTCAGCTGAAATCCAACGGGTCCACATCGAAGAATACATCCACTGCCTTTAGGCCCGCATGGTTCTGGACATGCCGAAGTGCCTCCCGAGCGAATTGGTTCACCTGGGTTCGGGAGGCTGCCTTGACGAGGATCTGGAAGCGGAAACGATTTTTTATTTTTCCAATCGCTGCCTTGACCGGACCCAGGACATGCATTTTGGCATGTTCCTGGGTTGTGCTGCTCAATTCGATCAGAAGTTGTGCGGATTGGCGGGCTGTTTCGTAATCGCTGCCCTGAATGAGAATCTTCAACAAATAGGATAAGGGCGGGTAGAAGAGGTGCCGCCTGAAACGCAACTCCCGGTTGGCAAACGATTCGAAATCGTGATTCTTGGCATACTGAATACTGTAATGGTCGGGCATATAGGTCTGGACTACAACCTGGCCAGATTGGCTTCCGCGGCCACTCCGGCCGGCCACCTGAGTGAGCAGTTGAAAGGTATTTTCTGCAGAACGGAAGTCGGGAATACGCAGTCCCTGGTCTGCATTGAGGATCCCGACGAGGGTCACGTTGTGAAAATCATGGCCTTTGGCGATCATTTGGGTACCGATTAACACATCCGTATCACCATCTCGAAAACGGTCAAGAATCGATTGAAGCATACCTTTGCGGGTTAGACGATCTCGATCAAGCCGATCAATGCGAGCATCTGGGAACCGCTCGGCGAGTTGTTCCTGAACGAGTTGCGTGCCTTCACCAAAGAAATGCATGAAGTGTCCCTGGGCTTCACAGTTTGGACAAGTCTCGGGCGCGGGTGCGTGACTGTCGCAGTAGTGGCATCGCAGCTGTGCGTCACTGCTGTGATAGGTCATGGTGACCTCACATTGATGACATTCGACTGCCTGCCCACAGCGTCGACACAGCAAAAACCGGTGGTATCCCCTTCGATTGAGCAGCAACATGACCTGCTCGCCAACCTGGAGTCTTTGCTCGATTCCCTGGATTAGCCGCCGCGAAAACACAGGCCGCTTCCTCTGCGCCTCGAACTCTTCTTTCATATCGACCACCAAGACGTCAGGCAATGAGGCTTTCGTAGCCCTTTGTTTCAGGGTCAGCAGTTGATAGCGACCTTCCTCCGCATTACTCCAAGATTCCAGGCTGGGCGTTGCACTGCCAAGCAAAACGGTTGCCCCTTCCTGCTTGCCCCGCACCAGGGCCAGGTCCCGGGCATGGTAGCGTGGCCCATCCCCCTGTTTATAAGAGGAGTCGTGTTCTTCATCCACAATGATCAGGCCCAGATTCGGCAAGGGCGCAAAAATACCCGAACGTGCTCCCAGCACCACCTGGACCTTTCCTGCAAGAACACGCGACCAATTCTCGGCGCGTTCCTTTTTTGGAACGGCCGAATGTAAAATGGCGAGTCGACCGCCGAGTCGTTCGGAGACACGATCCTTCATCAATGGCGTAAGTGCAATTTCCGGAACAAGGATGATAGCTCTCCGGCCCTTCTTCAAACAGGCCTCCACCGCTCGAAGGTAGAGTTCTGTTTTGCCAGATCCTGTTACGCCAAAAACCAGGCTCGCCGAGAAGCCACCACAATCAAGGGATCGCGAAATTTCTTCAAAAGCAGCGGCCTGTTCATCAGTCAACGTGTGGCCATGGCCATCATTGACGGTAGATTCGTCAGCACCTTCGAAAAAATGGTGGGGACGCTGCTGCATCGCCAAGAGCCCATTTTGTGCCATTCGATGCAGCACGGGCATGGCGAAGGGAACAATCGCGCGCAAGCGATCCAGCGAGAGTTCCCTCGTATGGGCTTGCAACACTTGAAGCACCTCAGCCTGTCTTCGTGCACCCTTCATGTCCTCCAAGGAGGTCTTAGTTCCTTTTTCCGTCAGCGCAACACTTGTGATCTGGGGGGTCGCCTTCTTGACCGGGCCCGGAAAAATGGGTCGAATCAAGTGTTTGGCTTCCCACTCCTGCATCTGACCCATTTTGATCGCTGTCCCGTATGCCTTCTTCCACTGACTGCGTGACAATGGTCTCGACTCCAGACAGGCGAGTGCTTTGGAAGTGGTGCCACCAGAACCCACAGACTCCTGTCCCTCCAACGTCAGTTCAAACAGAGGTTCTGCGTCCGGGAGCATACCTGGTGGTAGGGCCATTTTGATCAGATCACCAAGCGGTACGAGGTAGTAGGTCTCCATCCACTCAAGTAACGCTCGGATTTCATCCGAAAGTACCTTGTGCTCGGGGTCGTAGCTGGTCGCATTGCGAAGCCGATGTTCACTGCTCTCTAAGTGCCTGGCCTGGGTCCAGACGACCCCGAAAAGTATTCGGGCACCGAAAGGGACCAGCACCCGGTGCCCAATTTGGATGGAGTCCGGATCCAGGAACCTGGGAACTCGATAGGTAAACGTCCGGCGCAGGGGAACAGGGAGAGCCACTTCTAAACATGGCCCTCCTCGGTGTGTATCTTTTGATTCAGAATTCAGGAGCAACCTCCTGGATCAGTGTTTGAAATGCCTTGTTCCGGTGAAGAAGAGAACCATTCCGTGCTCGTTGGCAGCCTCGATCACTTCCTCGTCACGAATAGATCCACCAGGCTCCACAATGGCGGTAATGCCGGCCTTGGCAGCCGCGTCGATGGAATCGCGGAAGGGGAAGAACGCGTCGGATGCCATACAGGAACCGGCCACTTCAAGTCCGGCTTCCTGGGCCTTCCAGATCGCGATTTTGGCCGAATCAACTCTGCTCATCTGGCCAGCGCCAACACCAACGAGCCCGTCTTTATTGGCATAGACGATGGCATTGGATTTCACATGGATAACGGCCGTCCACGCCGTTGACAGAGCGTGTATTTCTTCTTCGGTGGGTTGACGGTCCGACTTCAATTCCCAATCCGAGATGGGAATACGTTTCATGTCGCGGTCCTGGAGTAACAAGCCTTCGCGATGGCACTTAATTTCAAAGGGCAGCGGATGAGCCGAATCGGGCGTCATTTCCAAAACCCTCAAATTGGTTTTGCGCTTAAATCGCTTGAGCGCTTTTTCGCTGAACGCTGGTGCGATCACGAGTTCGGCGAAGTTCTTATTGATCTCTTTGGCAAGATCGAAATCCACTTCACGGTTAAAGGCCAGAACGCCGCCAAAGGAAGAGACCGGGTCAACCGCGCGGGCACGAACAAACGCCTCGAGCAGGCTTTCATTGGAGGCAATGCCACAGGGATTGGTGTGCTTGACGACCACCGCAGTAGGTGCTGAAAAGTCGCAAACCGCATTCCAGGCCGCTTCCATATCCACGAGGTTATTGAAGCTGAGCTCTTTGCCCTGGTGCTGGGTGAAACCTTCCTCTTCGACCCTACCCAGGCGATATAGACCTGCTCCCTGATGGGGGTTTTCCCCATAGCGCAAGCTCTGACTGCAAGTGGCCGAGAGTCTTAGAACCTCGGGCAGGCCCGCTTGCTCTTCGTGAATCAACTCTTCATTGACCCCATCGAGGTAATTGGAGATGTGCATATCGTACTCAAAGGTATGCTGGAAAGCCTTCTTAGCCATCGCCAGGCGAAAGGCCATGGAAGGCATGCCATTTTCACCCAGATCCTCGAGGTAATGTTCGTAGTCTGCGGGGTCAGTTAGAATCGTCAGGTGTTGGAAATTCTTGGCCGAGGCGCGCACCATGGTCGGCCCACCAATATCGATCTGCTCGATTGCATCGGCTACGGAATTGTCCTTGTTCTGAATCGTTTCGACAAAAGGATACAGGTTGACCACAACGAGATGAATTCGACCGATGCCCTGCTCTTCCAACTCTTTGATGTGTTCGGGCATGTCGTAGCGCGCAAGAATCGCCCCGTGGATTTTTGGATGCAACGTTTTGACGCGTCCGCCCAGAATTTCGGGCGACCCAGTGACCTCGCTGACTTTCCTTGCAGGCACACCTTCTCCTGTTAGATGTTTGAAAGTGCCACCCGAACTGATAATTTCGAAACCCTTTTCTACCAACTGCTTGGCAAATGGCGCGATGCCCTGTTTATTCGAGACACTGATCAAAGCACGTTTACTCATTTTCTCTCCCCTCTTCCAATCACGGTAGGTGTTCGTTGAATCCCTTTATAAGGTGTTTTCTGGATGTCGCCATTTGCGGCCTGCCAGGCGTCATACCAAAGGTGAGCTGACGTGGCGGCCAAATTCGAAAAATACAGGCTGCTCACCCCAAAAACAGCCGACTGCTCACTGAACCGATGATACGGGTTCTGCCCCGCCGCACCATATTTGACTTCCAAAATTCGAGCGTGCTGGTTTCGGAACGAGGCAAGACTGTTCAAATAACCACGCGAGCCGCCACGGGCCTTTTGCATGGCATCGTAACCATCGAACACAAATAGAAATTTCGGAAGCTTCAGGTTGAGGTAATAGGGAAAGCCTTTTTGAACGGCATGGCTTCCCTCCAAGCTTGGATCGAGATAGATCGCCAGGAGACCGCCCACATAGCCCATCTGAGCAATAACCTGCCTGAACGGTGCCCGTTGATCAACGAGCTCGGTGATTCGCCGCTTCTCCCTCTCTATCAGTTCGGCAGAAACGTTTTGTGGCGGGTGGGCAATTCCCCGATCAAAACCTTGAAACAAATGCTTCCCATTCATTTTCACCAATTTAGATAAAGTGGGTGGAAGAATTTTGTGGGCCTGAAACAGGGCGTACTTTTGGGGCCGAAAGCCTTGGCTGGCCGCCGGCCTTTGAACAAGTTCGGGCGAACTCAATAAGATAAGCGTCATCACAGTCAACATCACGAGCCCATTCTACTTCACCCTTGCCCGAATTTCGCACCAAATATATTTATGAAAGCTCGAAGCACTCAGAAACGCTCATTTTTATGTACCTAGTCCCCGGCATGTGATACGTTGACGAGCATTCTATGAAATTTAAAGTCCGCATCGAACAAAACACCAAAACCATCAATGAGCTGCATCAACGTATCCACGAAACCGTCAAAAACCGCGATAAAGGGTCAAAGGAACGCAAACAGTGGAAGGCAGCGTGCCGAGAATTCCATGAGTCTTATTCCGAACTGGCGTTCCCCGGAGGCGTGGAAACCGCTCGAGACCGCATTCGCAAAGGGGATACAGAGGCCATCGACTATGCCATCGACTTCCTTGTACTCAGACCCTATTTCTTTCGATCGGGCTATATGTATAGGGATTTCATGCGCATTCTAAGAAATTGTCCTCTGAGTGACGTTCAGAAGGAACGCTATGAGGAAATTCACAGCAGATATCGTGCTTATCGGCGAAGGCGTCAATTAGGATAACGAATCGGATTCATGAGTGCTTCAGGTGGTTCAACACCGATATATTTTGCCGTTATCTAGACGGCAACGACTTTGGTAGCCGAATGTCAAGATAGGGTGTA
>Ga0209692_10006115_pt1 | contig 10041 bp, 3 predicted proteins | sample tdDd472_FD_187129 | JGI IMG/M metagenome (GOLD analysis project Ga0209692, IMG submission 187129) | Marine sediment microbial communities from the Atlantic coast under amendment with organic carbon and nitrate - tdDd47.2 (SPAdes)... | ecosystem: Environmental > Aquatic > Marine > Coastal >...
ACGAAGCAGAGATCAGGCAGGCGGTTAAAAAAATGTATACCGACCCGGGCCATCTGCGCATAGAGGATCCTGGCAAGGTGGACGGCAATGTCGTCTTTACGTACCTGGATGCGTTCTACCCCGATGAGGCACACGTCCGGCGGCTGAAAGACCACTACGAGCGTGGCGGCCTGGCCGACAGCAAGCTGAAGAACACCCTCGAAGAGTGCCTTCAGGAACTCCTGCGACCCATCAGAGAACGCAGGGCAACATTCATGGCAGACAAAGCCCAACTCACAGATATCTTGCGCGCCGGCACAGGCAAAGCACACTCAGAAACCGAAGGGATCGTCCAGGAGGTGAAGGCTGCCTTCGGCCTGGATATTCTCGGGTGAACTGAAGTGGTTTTAAAGAGGTGGGTTAAAAAGCGAGCCTCCGGCGGCGAGGTGAGCCACCTCGAAAGCGGGTAGCGGTTGCACTTGATGCCTCGTTCCTCGGCCTCAATTGCAACCGCATTCGCTGCAGGCTGCGCCTGTAGCTGGTTGCTGTTCAATCACCGTCATGATTCCAATGGGTGCATTTTGACATTTGACACAATTTTTTTGTTTATTTCAAGGGTGTCTGCCCCAACGACGAAACTCGTAACCCATGGTTTTCCACAGACTCCATGGCAGGTTTGCCATTATTGTGAGTGCGAAGGGAAAGGTCGTCACCTGCCAGTGCTGTTAAAAACTGTACGGCACTATCGTCAATATTTTTAACAACTCAACGGCGAGTTGAGACAGCTATTGAGCTAGCCCGGAATAAATCCTTCCATCATCAGCCCACAGCATTTTTTTTTCTATGTATCCGTATGCATCCGACACTGAGCCTCTGTAACGAATGAAATAGGGATAACCTACGTACTCAAAATCTGTAAGAAAGATAATGAGAATGTGTTTTTGAATTGTTTCCTTTGTTGCTCTTGGTTGAGTGTGTATTTCTATGTTTATCAAATAATTAAACGTGTTGCTATGGTTGTTGGTATATGTATATAGTGCACCACTGTTTGTTTGTATCGGAGTATTGTTCGCGCAAGATATAGTCATTTCTTCACAAAACGGGATCATATCTGCACAGCCTCTTAATCAATATACAGGCATGAGTTGTGTAGGTGATGGCCTGCGCCATCGTTTCGAGTAAAATCATTCCAGTTGAGGAAGATGCCGAGGATTGGGTGGCACCTGCCTTTGTTTTATCAGTTGTCAATTTAAGATCGTTTCTCAAGAATAGGTCGTTCTGCGTGAGATTTAGTGCGGAAAAAGCGGGACGAGAATAGTGGGTGTCTACACAACACAGCTCGCATTTGGAGCGGTATGATCCCAGTGCCCTGTATTATCTGGCGGGTAATTCATGACTTTATCAGTAGGAGATCAATAATATGTTGCCGATTCGGAAACTAACTTATTTTTTATTACTGCTAAGTATATCTTTTCTCGCCGGCTGCGAAATTGAGGGCTATTTCAGGGCTGAACCGGATACAATTATTCGGGGTGAATCTGCTACTCTGATATGGGACCTTGAACAATATTCAGCTCAAGCTGACAGTGCATCCATTGAACCGGAAATAGGCTCTGTACGGGTTAACGGGTCATACACCGTGCGGCCGGATGAGACGACAACGTATACAATTACCTGGACCGGAAAAGACCTAAGCGGCAAAGAAGGAACGGCAACGGAAAAAACCACCGTTACCGTCACACAGCCTCCTGAATGTTCCCTTGAAGCATCTTCCGAGACAATTATAGAGGGCGAGCCGATAACCCTGTCTTGGACCTCAAAAAATGCGGACTCTTATGTCATCGATCCCCATGTGGGAGATGTTGACCCTGAGGGATGGCGTGTGGTTTATCCGGCAGGAGATACCACATATACACTGAAGGTTTCCGGGCCTGGTGGAACAGCAGAGGCTTCAGTCTCAATCACGACCCGACCGTCTATAACCATAACAGAACCCGATGGCGTAAGGGATTACGCCCATGAGAGTTTTGTCGTGAAATGGATTGATGTGGATACTGACGACGCTGCACAGATAGCGCTTTATTATGATACGGATAATACCGGTGCCGATGGGGTCCTTATTGCAGGTGGCATTAATGAGGACCAGGATAGCACTCATGACACGGTAATTTGGACAACAGAACAAGTCCCCGAAGGTTCATACTACATCTATGCAGTGATCGATGACGGAAAAAATGAGCCTCTTACAGATTATTCTGAGTTCAAGGTCTTGGTTGATCATCATACACCTCGTTTCAACGACATCCCTTCACAATCCGTTATTGAACTTGATACATTATCGTTTGATATCAGCGCCAATGACCCCAACTTTGACAGCCTCACCTATTCAGCTTCAAACCTTCCTGAAGGAGCTAATTTTGATTCAGCTTCTCGCAATTTTACCTGGACACCCTCATTGGGACAAACCGGTTCTTATGATGTTCGATTTTTAGTTGCTGATGGAGTAAATACCGATACGTTTGATGTCAAAATTTCAGTTTATAAACACCCCGTGTCTGTTACCCTGAACGCTGATCAAGACTCAATAAAATGTGGTGAATCCACCACCCTTTCATGGAGTTCTATTTATGCAGAGTCTTGTACGATTGAACCGAGTGTTGGGACGGTTGGGCCAGAAGGATCTGTCTTTGTATCCCCCTCTGCACCTACCTCATATACCATTACGGCAACCGGTGAAAGTGGAACCGCAACAGACTGGGTAACCGTTGGGATAAATCCTCCAGAAGTAGCAATAAGCTGCAATCCTTCAGAGATTCAATATGGTGAATCAGCAACACTTTCATGGAGCACCAGTTGTGCCGACTCTTGCGTCATCGAACCGGAAGTCGGAGAAAGTCCTTTAAACGGCTCTGCCGTCGTCACACCTGATCAGAGTACCGTATACACAATTACGGCTACGGGTCCTGGGGGGACCACTCAAAAAAGTGTCAATGTAAAGGTTGTCAGCCCTCCTCGGGTCATGCTTTCCGTGTCCCATTCTGAAATCACATATGGCGAGCCCGTAACACTCAGCTGGTCTGTGGAAAATGCAGGTTCCACGCCATACATCAATCAGGGTATCGGGGCGGTGATGACTGAAGGAAGCATTGAACTGACGCCCGATTACACAACAACGTATGCTATCAGTGTTTCAAACGAAGACAAGTCTGTGTTTCATACCATTACGGTTCGTGTTGTGGGAAGCCCTCCACCGACGCCTCTATCTGAAGGTTCTTTTGGGGAAAAATATCAGGATATAGTTCCAGTCGATGCGAGCCTGGAGTCGTATGATGAAAAACGGTTTGTCGTTCTGACTGGTCTTGTAAATGATATAAACGATTCCCCGCTTTCTGGCGTGCGTGTCGAAGTTTTCAATCACCCGGAATATGGTTCTGCCCTGACTGATTCAGAAGGACGCTTTTCCATCCCAGCCGAGGGTGGAGGCGTGTTGAAGCTGGTTTATACTAAAGAGGGCTACATCACGTCGCACAGACAAAAAGAGACCCCATGGAACGATGTGGTAATACTTGACTCAATCGTTTTGATAGAAAAAGACATAGCCACGACAGTGACCTTTGATGGAAATCCTGGCACCATCATCACCCATAAAAGTACTAAAATCATTGACCCAGAGTTTGGGGACAGGTCATGTACCATGGTGTTCACGGGCGACAACATGGCCTATGAGATGGACAAATACGGCAATGTCATCCGTCCGCTCTCCACAATTGCGACGCGGGCAACAGAGTTCACAACCCCTGAATCAATGCCAAGTATCCTTCCCCCGGCTTCTGCGTTTACATACTGTTCTGAGCTTGGCGTAGATGGTGTTGAACGAGTCAAATTCGATAAATCTGTCATCATGTATGTTGACAATTTCCTGGGTTTTCCGGTGGGAGGTATTGTCCCTGTCGGCTACTATGACAGGGATAAAGGTCAATGGATCCCCTCTGAAAACGGGGTTGTTGTGGAGCTGCTTGATACGAATTCGGATGGATTTGTTGACGCCCTTGACAGTGACGGGGACAAAAATCCCGACGACCTTGACAATGACGGTGTGTTTTTGGATGAAATTGAAGGGCTGGATAATTCTACCGCTTATACTCCGGGAACCACTTACTGGAGAGTATCTGTAAAACACTTTACTCCCTGGGACTGTAACTGGCCGTATGGACCATCTGAAGATGCTGTACCGCCTAATCCCAACGGTGAACCGGATATCGATTCGGATGACCCCGTCTGTTTTGCTGAAGGAACTCTGGTTCATACCTCCAGTGGGTTGGTGCCCATTGAGAAAGTGACTGTAAGTGATCGGGTCTGGTCGTACAATGAAAATTCGCATCAGAACGAGTTGCAGGAGGTAACGCGAACTTATATTAACCCGGAGAGAAAACTTATTGAGCTTGAATTTGAGAACGGTTCCGGGATTTCTGAACGGCTGAAAGTCACTCCGGACCACCCGTTCCGTGTGGTTGGTCGCGGCTGGGTTCCTGCAGTAGAGTTATTCCCCCAAGATAGAATTGATTCATTTAATGGTGATGAAATTGTTTTTAAAAGTGTTAAGCCAATTGGGGATCATCAGAGTGTCTACAATATCGAAGTTGAGAACACCCATACATACTTTGTGGGGGAACAGGGGCTCTTGGTTCACAATGCCTGCAATGGAAATGTTGATCCGAAAAAAAGGGTGTTGCATCTTGATATCCCCCTTGCCGGAACAGATATGACTCTTCATTATGCAAGCAACCGGATTGAAGAATACCAGCATGACATAACCGTCCCCGCCAGTGGCGACTCGGTTCCGAGCAGTTTAAAAAGAATTGAAGTCTCAGTTGAGGTCGCGGGGCAAACTTTTTACAAGGTCCTGCCGGCACTGTCTGACCAGAAAGTTGTGTTTGGTTGGGATGGGAAAAATCATCTCGGGGACTATGTTTATGGAACAATCAATGCCGAGGTATCTGTCGCGTTTGTTTATGATGCTGTTTACCTGGAACCTTCAGCGTTTGGCAGTGCATTTGGAAGATTTGGAAATGTACCAATGTCAGGAACTCGTGCAAGGCAAGAAATCAGGTTGTATAAAAAGACCACCCTCCCTATTGACAATATAATCAGCGATGAACCTGGAAAAAATGAGATCGCTGAAGGGTGGGCTCTGTCATCACACCACTATGGTGTAAATAACCTTTTCAAGGGCAACGGCACAGTAATTAAAAACAATCAGCATGTGATTACAAGTATAGCAGGAATAGGTTTTGACGGCGGTGGCGGTGACGGTGGCCCTGCTACTCAAGCAAGTCTGTTTGGTGCAAGTTCTGTTGCCGTAGATACGTTTGGTAATATTTATATTGCTGATACAAATAACAATAGTATCCGAAAGATAGATACCAGCGGCATTATAACTACCATTGCAGGTCTTGGCCGGGGCGGTTCCAGTTACGCGGGTGATGGTGATGGGGGGCCTGCTGTTAAAGCATATATAAAAACGCCACAGGGCGTTGCTGTAGACGCTTTCGGTAATATTTATATAGCAGAATCAGGTAAGTATCGTATTCGAAAGATAGACCCCAACGGCATTATTACAACCATTGCAGGCACTGGTATAAGAGGTTACAGTGGTGATGGCGGCTTGGCCACTGAAGCAGAAATTACTTGGCCAAACAGTGTCGACGTTGATACTGTTGGTAATATCTATTTTACTTCATCAAGTGGTAATTGTATCCGAAAGATAGACACCAACGGTATCATCACAACTATTGCAGGTACTGACGAAAGCGGTTACAGCGGTGACGGAGGCCTTGCGGTCTATGCAAAATTGAACTGGCCGGATGGGATATCTTTAGATGCTTCCGGTAATATTTATTTTGCTGATGCAAATAACTATTGTGTCCGGAAGATAGATACCAGCGGTATTATAACAACCATTGCCGGAACCGGTGTGAGAGGCTATAGCGGTGATGGCGGTCTTGCTGTCGAAGCAAGATTGTATAGAGTGTTGGGTGTACAAGTCGATGCTTCTGGTAATGTATATATGGTAGATACGTCCAATAATCGTATCCGCAAGGTAAATACCAGCGGCATCATAACAACTTTTGCAGGTAATGGCGAAAGCGGCTACATCGGTGACGGAACCCCTGCACTTGAAGCTGCATTGGGAAACCCAACTAGTATAACAGAAGATGCTTTAGGTAATATTTATGTCACTGTAGCCTTGCATAAAGTATTTAGGATCGGTCCGGCAGCTATGTTGTCTCGTAACATGAGCAACGGGGATATTTCATTTGTCGACGGGAATATGATTGGTTACATCATGGCTGCAACCGGAAACCACAAAAAAACAATCGATCTCAAAACAGGAAAAATGCTTCTTGATTTTAGCTACGACGGTAATCGCCTGCAATATATAACAGATCAGTTCGGAAAGCAGATTGAAATAAGATATCAGGACGGAATACCTGTTGAAATTGCTTCACCGTATGGCCAAACAACAAGCCTCACAATTGAAGATAATCAATTGAAGAAAGTAATATATCCTGACGATAGTTTCTATGAGTTTAACTATATAAATCAAGGTCTGATGCAATATGCAATAGATCCGGAACTAAACAGGTGTGACTTTGATTACAACGGCAGCGGCCGTTTAACAGATGTCTATGATTCTGAAGATGGGCATTGGAACTATACAAGAAGTTCAGATGCTGGTGGTGATGTCAAAACCACTACTGTAACAACCGGTGAAGGTAACCAGGAAGCGTTTATAGATCACACCTTCTCAACGGGTGAATACTCTTCAATATCAACAAAACCTTCTGGAGATGTTTCTGAAATTGATACCTCTGCAGATGGTCTCACCGCAACCATCTCAGAACTTTGCGGAATGGATATTGCTATTAAATACGGTCTTGATCCTGAATATTATAATAAATATGTTAAAGAAATAACAAATACATCAGGTAATGGCTTAACCCAAACATCAATAAAAAATATAACTTATGAAGATACAAACAGTGATGATGTTCCGGACATTATTACAGAAAGAAACGCAATCAATGGAAAAACAACAACTCTTGTCCATAATGTTTTAGCATCAACCAAAACAGTCACAACACCTGAAAACAGAACGGTAACCTCCTCCTACGACGAGACCACCCTCCTGACCACGAATATCAGCGTAGAGGGCCTCAATGATGTAAGTTATACCTATTATCCCGCAGGGCACCTTCATTACGGCAGGCTTCACTATGTCACATCAGGAATCCGTGAAACGGAGTACATCTATTACGACGACGGAAACATTCATACGATCATCGGGCCGGATCTGAAAGAGACGATATTTGAAGAGTATGATCTGATGGGGCGGGTAAAGCTGATCAGGCGACCCGATAAAACAACGGTAAAGTATGAATATGATGACAATGGAAATATGACGGCCTTGATCAATCCGTCAGAAAAAAAACACGAATTCGGATACAACGGTGTTGATTTAAGGGATACATACACCACGCCGCACCCAAGGGGTTATTCATACAAATACGATAGAGACAGACGCCTCACACATATTTATTTCCCGTCAACAAAAGAGATTTTCTTCGATTATGATGATGGAAGCGGAAATAAATCACTGCTGCAAGAGATCATCACACCGGAAGGTATCATCAGCTACACATACGCCTGCGGTTCAAGAGTAGATACGATTACAAAAGATACTGAATCGATCAAATGGGGGTATGATGACGATCTTGTTACATCCATAGCCTCCAATGGCGTCCTCAGCCAGACTGTTTCATACAGGTACGACAATGATGGTGACTTCACAATGGACGGGTTCACCTATGCCGGCAAAACCCATGAGCTGTCTTATGATAATGATGGGCTACTGACCGGTTCAGGAGACTATACTGTCACCAGGAAGCCTGAAAACGGCCTGCCGGATGCCGTAACCGGTGGGGCTCTTTCTCTTTACCGGTCGTTTAACGGATATGGTGAAATCGATGGCGTTGCCTGTACCGTCGGTGGGGTAAATGCAGCCTCATGGGCTGTAACCAATCGAGACAACGCCGGCCGAATCAAAGAAAAAACCGAGACCATCGATGGGGTGACAGATACCTACAGCTACGACTACGATGACAACGGCAGACTTGAAATCGTCACAAAGAACGGAACGATTGTCGAAGAGTATGGCTATTCCAAAATTCCCTATGGGACCTGCACTGTCCGGACAAACACCCTTCGTGGCATTACCGCTCAGGATCTGCACTATGACGAAGACGATCGCCTTTTGAGTATTGGCGATACTTCATATTTTTATGACGATGACGGTTTCCTTGAATCAAAAGTAAAAGGCGATGAGACAACAACATACACGTATTCATCCCGTGGTGAACTCCTGAGTGTTACGCTTCCAAACTCAACAGCCATAACCTACCTTCATGACCCCCTTGGCAGGCGCATCTCCAAACAGGTCAATGGTATCACCACTGAAAAATACCTATGGGAGGGCCTCACCACCCTTCTGGCGGTCTTTGACGGATCTGATAACCTGATTATGCGGTTCGAGTATGCCGATGACAGAATGCCCGTTTCCATGACAAAAGGATCAGACACCTACACCCTTCTCTATGATCAAGTGGGAACCTTAAGGGCAGTTGCCGATTCATCCGGTAATATTGTAAAACAAGTCGCATACGACACCTTCGGCTATATCTTGAGTGATACGAATGACGCCTTCACCGTGCCCTTCGGTTTTGCAGGCGGTCTCCATGACAGGGACACAGGGCTTGTCCGGTTCGGCTACAGGGATTATGACCCAGAGGCCTGCCGATGGACGGCTAAGGATCCGATGTTGTTTGAAGGTGGGGATACGGATCTTTATGGGTATGTTTTGAATGATCCCGTGAATTGGATTGACCCGGAGGGTTTGTGGGGGATTGTTGTTGGAGGATCGGCATTTGGCTTTGATTTTTCATCATCACTTTATGATTCTGATAAAGGTTGGTTTCCAAGCAATAAAATGAATGCAAGTAATTCCACAACTCTTTTTGGGGGGGGAATTCAATTCACTTTTGATACACCAATTGAATCAAGAAATAATGCATGTGATGACCTTAATGTGAGTATAGGCATGGGAAAATATTTGGGGGTTACTTATAATACTGAATTAACACATGGTAGTGTAAATCTTGGCCTTGGTTTAGGGTTGCCAATAACATTCAGTAAACCTTTAAAAATATTTTTTCCGTAATAAATAATATTTTAATAGTTTTGATAGGATCTTTTATGAAGTCGTATGAAGCTATATATTGGATTGGTTTGTGTTCGTGGGTGGCAGCTTGCATAGGTCTTAGTTGGATTGGCCTAAGGAACACTACTTTTTTGGGGACCCATAGACCAGTAACTTCCAGGCTTAAACCTGTTGATATCAAAATATCAAAAGTATCTGCCGTCTTATTTTTTATAGGGCTCTGTTTTTTTATTTTAGGGTTTTGGATGGAATAAAAAGGAAAATCGTAAGCTTCCCTAAAAGGGTACTAAAAGGTTAGAGGGGCCTCGTAAGCTTCCCTAAAACGTAGACATGTTAAAAGTAGATTCACGAATGTCTTCGTTGTCGTTTGTCAACACAGCAACCATCTGCATCCAATCATCAGCCAGCCAAAGGATTCTTCGATCGTTTTCAGCGACGCCTAAAAGGCCGTGCCATGGAACTGCCTTTAGTGTGGGGTAGATTAGTGGCATATGAAGGTAACGTTCTTTACGTTTATGTGTTTATTGTGCCTCAGCAGGAGTTTGGGCTGCCCCTTTTTTAATGAACGCCAATCCTCTGTTTGTTTTTTTCTTTCACGGGCCCAGCCCGTCAGCGAATGTGATCGTCCCGAGGAACGAGGGTCGGGAGCATTCGCAACCTGGGGTGCAGGGGACCATCCCCTGCCCGCCGGAGGCATGCTTTTTCCACCCTCTCCCCTTACCATTCCGTTGGCGTGCCGTTCGCTTTTTCCGCAATGCGTATATACCTGTACAGGTCAAAGGTGC
>Ga0209692_10006117_pt1 | contig 10038 bp, 6 predicted proteins | sample tdDd472_FD_187129 | JGI IMG/M metagenome (GOLD analysis project Ga0209692, IMG submission 187129) | Marine sediment microbial communities from the Atlantic coast under amendment with organic carbon and nitrate - tdDd47.2 (SPAdes)... | ecosystem: Environmental > Aquatic > Marine > Coastal >...
GCGCGCTCGCCTTCGCCGACCGGAACGCCTATGTGGCCGACGCCGATTTCGTACCGGTGCCGGCCGCCGGCATGCTCGACCGCGACTATTTGCGCGAGCGCGCGCGGCTGATCGACCCCGCCCAGTGGGGCGGCAGGCGCAAACCCGGAACGCCGCCGGCGAAGACCGCCTTTCGCTTCGCGCCCGGCGACGGCACCAAGGGCCATTCCACCAGCCACCTGAGCATCGTCGACGCCGACGGCAACGCCGTTTCCATGACCACCTCCATCGAGACCGTGTTCGGGTCCCGGCTGATGGCGGCGGGCTTCATCCTCAACAACCAGCTCACCGATTTCTCGTTCCTGCCGGACCGCGACGGCAAGCCGGTAGCCAACCGCGTGCAGCCCTTGAAGCGCCCCCGGAGCTCCATGTCGCCGACGCTGGTGCTCGGCACCGACGGCAAGCTGGCGATGGCGGTGGGTTCTCCCGGCGGCTCCCGCATCATTGGTTACGTGGCCAAGACGCTGGTGGCGGCCTTGGACTGGAACATGGACATGCAGGCGGCCATCGCGCTCGGCAATTTCGTCAACCGCAACGGCGCCACGGAACTGGAGAAAGGCACGCCCGTCGCGGCGCATGAGGCGAAGCTTGAGGCCATGGGCCACAAGGTCAACCTGATGACCCGCGTCAGCGGCCTGCACGGCATCCGCGTCACGCCGAAGGGCCTGCAGGGCGGCGCCGACCCGAGACGCGAAGGCGTCGCCATCGGCGATTGAGGCCTCAAAACGGTGCGCGTAAGTCATTGATTTCACAGGCATCATAATTTTTTTGACGAAACGAACCCAATTTCGTGCCCGACCGCGCCTGTGATCGAAACGCTGGTTGGAAGTCTTTGATTTCAAACGAATCTTAAAAAAATCTCGGGAACGAACCCAATTTTCCCCCGGCGCCCGTCGATGTTTCGCCCAATCCTTCGCCCAATCCTTCCAAGGAGGCCTTCGGCCTCGCTCAGGATGAAGGCAGAACCACATCCTCATGCTGAGCCGCGCGAAGCGCGTGTCGAAGCATGCGCAAGCGACCTAGCCTTGCGCGGCTGTTTTCAGCCGGCCCCAATGCATCCCCAAACCTGGAACCATCGGCCCGGCCAAAACCTATTCGATTGTGAAATAGCGCGCCTGCGCCGGGCGTCCGGTGCTGCGAATCGGCACCATAACACAAAACCCACTAAAGTCAATAAATTCCTATTTTATCGGTTTCGGCTGTGCCCAGGAGCGGTCGGTATTGGGAAAGATGGCAATCTCTGAAGCTGATCCAATCAGGATTCAAAATGCCAATATGGCCTGGGTTTAAGTCAACCTCTACCAGCCCCAATCTCGGCCTTTTCTTGTTGCCACGAAGCAACTGCCTTTTTTATCGTTTTTATCAAGGTGCTTCAAAACGAGCGTTTGGCCTGGCTTCAACGGCTTGCCACAAAGCGTTTTTTGACGCGGGTTGTCCGTTGGTTTTCCCAAAATTATTTCCATTCCAGCAAATGCATAGGCATCGCCAGTCTTCTCTTGAATACCCGCAGCCGCTCCCCAGCTTTGCGTGTGCCGCAGCATCGGTCCCACAACAAATTTGGAGGGGAATTTCTGTTTCGCGTATTTTTTGGGAACCTTGTAAACGGCACGGCAGGAAATTTTAGCATCTTTGATCAGTTCCAATGCCTTGAATGGATCCTGCATTTTCACGCCACAGAAAAACAACTTTTGTTTCTTTGTACGCTCACTCAGCTTTGGCATCGGCGGGACGTTTTCCAAAAACGTCCACAACTGTGTTGGGTTGTTTTTTTGACATGGATACAGCAGCGCCTGGCCCTTCTTCTTGCCGTCGGCAGTGACATCCATGCAAAATCCACTGACGTGCCGCAATCTGCCATAGCTGCTTCGCCCTTCAAATGTCCATATTTGCCGCTCCCGCGGCGGTCCGGAGCGGTTACAATTCCACAAAATTAGATGTTCGCCTTTGCGGGCTTTTCCGGTCTCTAAATCCACGCAAAGGTCGGATTTCCACGCGCGAATTTGGCCGCTTTTTAGGTGCACGAACAACTGCCTCTCTTTCGGGAAGTCCCGTACATTGCAGTTCCAAACGATAAGTTTTCCGCCCTTTTTCAGTTTTCCGCTATCCTCATCTAGACAGAATCCAGCGGATGACATGATTTGTGTCGGCGATTTTCCGAAGAACTTTGCCTTGGCACTGTGGGTCCATGCCATCGAACTCATGAAACAAGCGGATGCGAACAAAAGAACCACCGTTACGGGGCGGCCGCCGTCACCTCGATTGTAGTGATTTTTCTCGGACATTTTGTGGGGGGGAAAAAATATGGAAATGATTTTGTGCATACCCATTCTCCAGATCGACATGTCACGCGTTTCAAAAAATATAAGATCAACGCTTCACTGGGAATCCGGTAAAGACCTGAATTGCCTGGATGGTTTCCACATTTCCAAGTGTCCGGACCCACGCGCCATCAAAAAATTCAGCAGCGGGCTGTTGCCGTGACTGGCACCGGGCCGACTTCCGCAGCCGGGCCGCCGGACATCCGTTGCCGGCGGGTTCGCCGACGGGGACCGAAGTCTCGCGCTCAATCGAGAACCGGCCCCCATCGCCTGCATTAGCTTTTTCGCCGCCGCCCCGTTAGGCTGCTCGCGAGAGGGAGGCGCGCGATGGCCGACAAACCGCTGTGGCAATGGAGTGCCTGCGAGACCGCCGAGGCGACGCGGCGGGGGGACGTTTCGGCCCTGGATGCCGTCGGCGCCGCGGTTGAGCGCATGCGCGCCGTCAACGGGGCGCTCAACGCCGTGGTCGACGACCTGGGCGATGATGCCCTGGAACAGGCCGCCCGGCTCGACAAGGCGTTCGCCGAAACCGGCGCGCCGGTGGGACCGCTGCATGGCGTCGCCGTCACCATCAAGGAGAACGTCGACCAGAAGGGCCGCGCCACGCCCAACGGCGTCGTCGCCTTCAAGGACGTGATCGCGCCGGACGACGCGCCGGTGGTCCGCAACCTGACCCGCGCCGGCGCCGTCGTCATCGGGCGCACCAACACGCCGGAGTTTTCGTTCCGCGCCACCACCGTCAACGAACTGCACGGCCGCACGCTCAACCCCTGGAACGACTGGGCGTCGGCCGGTGGGTCGTCGGGCGGCGCGGCGGCGGCGGTGATGAGCGGCATCGGCGCCTTGGCGCACGGCAACGACATTGGCGGGTCTTTGCGGTTTCCCGCCGCCGCCACCGGCGCGGTGACGGTGAAGCCGGGGCTCGGCCGGGTGCCGGCCTACAACCCGTCGGCCACCGAGGAACGCGGCATCATGGCGCAATCGATGTCGGTGCAGGGCCTGATCGCGCGCGAGACCCGGGACTTGCGCCTCGGCCTGCAAAGCCTGGTGCATTACGACGCGCATGACCCCTGGCAGGTGCCGATGCCCTTCGAGGGGCCGGCGCTGGATGGGCCTATCCGCGTCGCCTTCACCAAGGAGACCTTTGAATTCGACCTGCACCCGGCTGTCGACGCGGCGCTGGAAACGGCGCGGGAAGCGCTCACGGATGCCGGATACGAGGTGCACGAGGTGGAGCCGCCGATGCTCCGCGAAGCGGCGTTGGACGGCTACAGCACGCTGCTCGGCGAGACCATCGCGCTCCTGGGCGGCGACATCCGCGAACACGGCTCCGAGACCATCCGGCGCATCTTCGACGACTACGAACAGGTCTTCGGCCCCTACCGCGACCACGACCTGCTGCTGGGCATGGCCCGGCGGGCGCGCTACGCCCGCGCCTGGACGCTGTTCATGCAGGACTACCCGTTGGTGCTGACGCCGTTTTTGCCGCACCCGACCTATGCCTGGGACCGCGACGAGGAAGGGGTGGAGGGCGTCGTCGAGGTGTTGGGCGCCGGGCTCTACAGCTTCGCCATGAACCTGATGGGCTTGCCGGCGGGGATCGTGACGGGCAATCCCAACGACGGCCTGCCCGTCGGCGTGCAGATCGCCGGCCGGCGTTTCCGCGAAGACCTGATCGTCGACGCGCTGGCCGCCGTCGAGGCCCGCGTCGGCGTCATGGCCGAGGTGCTGTTCGCCCGCCCGCCTTTGACATGATGACCCCGGTTCTATATTTTTCAGCCTTCAAACACATCATCACAGCTTGACCGTCGGCGGCATCTGCCTCGTTCGCGCCGGCGGTACCGGACCGATTCCGGTTCATGAACCGAAATCCCGGCCGGGTTTCTCGATTGGCCATGGGGACTGGCGGCTAAGGGGACTGGCGGCAAAGGGGACCGGAAAGGCGAATGCGCGGTGGCCTTCCGCCGCCAACGGCATCGCCAGACAATGTCAGACAATGGGAGACTTTACGTGAATATCCACAGCGACCGCCTTCAAGATTTCGTCGTGACGAATACGCCGCTGGACCCGGCGGAAGCCGAGCGCTGCATCCGTTTCGTCACGCGCTCCGTGATGCCCGACGATCCGGCGGGGGAGATCGCGGACGTGGAACAGGAAAAGGACAGATTGGCGGAAGCGCTGGAAGCCTCCGCCGATGTTTCCAAGGCGGAAGCCCGTTCGGTGCTCGACGCGATCGTCGAGTTTCTCAATCGCGACGACCTGGAAGCGGAACTGGACGAGGCGTCGCTGCCGGGGGTCGAACTGGTCGAGGCCGCGGACGAGCCGACCTCGCACGACCCGGAACGGCGCCACGAGACGATCCAGGAGAATATCGAACTCTGGCGCCGCATCTTCCAGGACGGCATCGCCCATCAGATCGGCCTGGCCCGCGACCCCGAGTACCGCTATCCGTCGCAGGATTTCGTCGAACAGGACGGGGAACAGGTTCGGACCTTGGTCTACGTGCAACCGGAGCCCTGGTGGTATGAAGAGGACGACGGCTTCTACCTGAGGCTCAATTTCGGTGAACGTACCTTCGCGCTGCCGGGGAAGAACCCGGTCATCCATGTCGGGCCCAAGGCGCAGTTGCTGCCGGTTCTCGAGGAACTGCATATTCTCGCCGGCAAGGGCGCGCTCGACGGCACCATCGAGAAAATGGTGATCGTCAGCCGCTGAGATCTGTTCAAGGCAGGCCGGCTTCCTTCAAGGATGCGCGATCGGTCGCGAGCCGCTCGGGGTCGTGCACGTTCTGGGTGCGGCTCCAATCCTCAATGTTGAAATCCGGGCGCGCGGCCAGCAACGCTTGCGCCGACTTTCTGGCCGCCGGCAGATCGCCGGCATCCGCGTGGGCCAGCACCAGATCGACAAGGCCGAAACCCGGGCTGCGGCGGTTGTAGTCGGCAAGGACGTCGACCGCGTCCTCGGTCCGTCCGGCGTATCGGTAGGCATGTCCGAGCACGCCGCAATACCAGCCCGGATCGAGCGGGTTGAGCCGGATCGCCATTTGCGCCTGGGTGATGGCCTCTTGCGGGCGCTCGGCGAAGGTGAGCGCCAGGGCGTAGAGCGCGCGCAAGTCCGCATGATCCGGCGAAAGCGCCACCGCGCGCCCGTAGGCGGCGATGGAATCTTCGAGCCGCCCCAGGCACATATGCCAATAGCCGAGCGCGGCGTGCGCATCGGCGCAGTCCGGATCGCGGGCCAACGCACGGTCCGCATGGACCTTCGCCTGTTCGAGCGAGACATCGCGCTCGGCGGTCCAGAAAAAACGGCCCTCGATCGCATGGGTGCAGGCGAGCATGGCATGGATCTGGGCCGAACCGGGATCGAGCTGCAGGGCGCGCTCGAAATGCGCTCGGGCTTGGCGGTAGCTCTCGGCACTGACATCGCGGAAATGGCTCAGCCCCTGGGTGAACGCCACCCAGGCATCGACGTTGTCGGTGGTGGTGTAGCGGAGCTTCGCCTGTTCGCCGTCGGTCAGTTCAACCTGCAAGGCGGTGGCGATGGTCAGGGTGATCTCGTCCTGGACCGCAAACAGGTCGTCGATGACGCGGTCGAAACGTTCCGCCCAGAGCTGCTCGCCGCTCTTCGCATCTGTCAGTTGCGCATTGATGCGCAGCCGGTCGCCGGCCTGGCGCACGCTGCCCGAAAGGACGAAATCGGCGTTCAGGTCGAGGCGGACCTCGCCCGGGGTCACGGTTCGGCCCTTGTAGGTGAACACCGAGTTGCGCGACACCACGGAAAGCTGGCCGATCTTCGAGAGCGTGGTGATCAGGTCCTCGGTCAGGCCGTCGGAAAGGTGATCTTGGTCCGCATCCCGGCTCATGTTGTCGAAGGGCAGGACGGCGAGCATCGGCAAAAGGTTCTGCGGCGCCTGAAGGCGATGCAAATCGCCGCTCGCGCCGGCGTCGGGCAAATCCGCCGCCACCCGGAACAGGCTCACGGGCTCGCTGATGTTCTTGAGGCGGCGCTCGCCCATGGGCTCGAACACCACCGAGACCTTGTTTTGCAGATGCCCGCGCACCGCATCGGGAACGACGATGCCGCCGGCCGGGGCCAGCGGCTCCAGGCGCGCGGCGATGTTGACGCCATCGCCGTAGACATCGCCGTCCTCGACGATGACATCGCCGACGTTCATGCCCATGCGGAAGTCGGTGCGATGCAAATCATCGCGGCCGGTGTTGGCCTGGCCGACGGCGCGCTGGATGTTGACGGCGCAGTTGAGCGCCTCGATGGCGCTCGGAAACTCCGCCAGAAAGCCGTCGCCGGTGTTCTTGAAGATCCAGCCGTGATGCGCCGCCACTTCCGGCTCGATGATGTCGATCCTGGCGGCACGCAAGCGCTTTAGGGTGCCTTCCTGGTCCACTTCCATGCGCGCGCTGAATCCGACCATGTCGGCGGCCAGGATGGCGGCAAGCCTGCGTTCCATGTTCGAAACCCCTATCCGCGTGCCGTGAAACCGACAGTATATCGAACGCGCCGGGCTGGCCGAAGCGAATTCCCGGAGACCTGCTTGCGGCGGCGCTAACGCGTGGCGACGATGAACAGGCGGCGGAACGGGAACAGGGTCTTGCCGTCGGGGCGTTTGGGGTAGACCGGCGCCAGGCGCGCGGCGTAGTCGTCGAAGAAGGCCTGGCGCTGTTCGTCGTCGGCGAGCGCGTCGAGGAAGGGCTTCAGCGCCGTGCCCTTGGTGTATTCGCCAACCGCATTGTCGCCTTCCAAAACCTGCAGGAACTCGCTTTCCCAGATGTTCAGTTCGCTCACGTGCGGGCGCAGCAGGTCGTAGTAGTCGTCGGGCTCCATCACCGGCGGCAGGCCGCGGGCACCGCGAATGCGGTCCGCCCAGGGGCTGGCCTCGATGGCGTCCTCCATCAGGGCGTGCGAGGGCGCGGTGTGGTTGCGCGGCATCTGCACCGCCAAAACGCCGCCATCCGCAAGGCAATCGGCGAGCGCCGGAAACAGTGTCTCGTGGCCGGCGACCCATTGCAGGGCGGCGTTGGAATAGATGACGCCGGTGCCGGCGTCAGGACGCCAATCGGTGAGATCCGCCTTCAGCCATTCGACGCCGGGATTGTCGGCCGCCGGATGGGCGTCCCGGGCGCGCGCCAGCATCTGTTCGGAACTGTCGACGCCGACGATGCGGGCCTTCGGCCAGCGCCCCTTCAGGAACGGCGTCAGGTTGCCGGGACCGCAGCCGAGATCGTAAACGGTGGCCGGGTCGCCGGCATCGATCTGGCCCAACAGGTCGAGCGCCGGGCGCAGGCGCGGTCCGGCGAACTTGAGGTATTGGGTGGGGTCCCATTGCGCGGTCATGACCGGCCAAACCTACACCGCCGGCCGCTGAAATCAACCGGCCAATCCGGGGGGCGCATCAGGGGCGAAAATCAGCCGTGCCGCTGCGGCAGGGTGATCCGGAACCGCGCCCCGCCGGTGCCGTCCCGGAGCTCGATTTCGCCGCCGTGCGCCTTCAACACGTCACGCACGATCACCAGCCCGAGGCCGGTGCCGCCGTCGCGCGACGAGCCGGCGAAGGGTTGGAAGATCTTGTCCCGCGCCCGGTCGGTGAAGCCGGGACCATCGTCCGCGGCCTCGATCTCCACCATGCGGCCGTCGCGCTTGGCGGTGAAGGCGATCTCGCCGGCGCCGGCATCGCGGGCGTTGCCGATCAGGTTGGAGAACACCCGGTACATCTGCGCCCGGTCGGCCTCCAGATCGACGGAGAAATCGATGCCGTTGCGGACCGAAATGGTGGCGCCGCCGTCGTCGGGTTCGCGGTATTGGGCGGCGGCCTCGGCGATGAGTTCCTGCAGGTGGAACAGCGACGGCTTCAACGTCGGCGACGCCTGGCCGGCGTAGTCGAGGGTCTGGCTGCAGAGCTGCACGGCACGGTCGACGGCGTTGTAGAGACGCGGCAGCACGCGCTTTACCTCCGGGTCGTCGATCGACGCCAGCTTGTCGAAGGCGAGCACCGCCGTCGCCAACGAGTTGCGGAGATCGTGGTTGATCTTGGCCACCGCCGCGCCGAGCGTCGCCAGGCGCTCCTTCTGGCCCAGCGCCTGGCGCAGTTCGCCCTGCATCTTCGAAAGTTCGCGCTCGGTAACGCCGATCTCGTCGGTACGGTCCGACGCCCGGAGTTCGCGCGTGGCGTCCTCCGGCGCGCGGCGGAATTCGGCGATGGAACGCGTGATGCGCTGGATCGGGCGCACCATCAGCCAGCGCAGGCTGAGATAGACCAGCCCCGCCGTGAACAGCGAAATGACGACGGAAAGCTGCAGGATGCGGGTCGAGAACGCGTACATGGCCTCGCGCATGGGGGTCTCGTCCATCAACAGCTCGACCGTCACGTCGGGGCGCTTGGGCGACATGCCGACGACACGCAGCACCCGGTTCTTGTCCTGGCGAAGCGTCATGAACGCCTCGCCGATCCAGCCGACGAAACCGCCATGGTTGAGGTCGACCATCTTATCGACCTCGGGCGGCATGTCGTTGGCGAGCATCAGCGTGCGCCGTTCCGGCCCCTTGAGGACGATGCCGTAGGCGCCGGTCTGTTCCAGCAGAACCTCCTCCAGGTGGCGGTCGGGCATCTTGTCGGGCAGGGCCTCCAGCGCCAGGGTAGCCAGGTGGGCGCGCAACAGGTGCTCTTCCAGGTAGCTCTTGCGAAAGCGCGACACCGACGGCGCCCAGATCAGGAATTCCGCCAGCATCACGAACAGCACGGTCAGCACCAAGAGGCGCGCCGACAGGCTGGTCAAGGGCGGCGGCAGCTCGGCGCGGTCATCGGCCATGGCGGGGACTTTCCGAAATCGTCATGCGGCCCGCAGTCTAACCGAATTTGGCCAGAAACCGGACAATCTTGCGCGTTTTCTCGCTGAACAGCGACGGCGTGTAGAAACTGCCCGCCGCGCGCTTGGAGGCCTCGCCCAGCGTCGGGTAGGGCGCGATCACCTGCGCCAGCGCGCCGACCTTGATGTTCTGCGTCATGGCCAGGACCCAGGTCTGGATCAACTCGCCGGCGTGGCCGCCGACGATGCCGCAGCCGAGAATCTTGCCTTTCGGCGTGACGACGGCCTTCACCATGCCGTCGGTCTCGCCCTCGGCCTGGGCGCGGTCGTTCTCATGGAACGGCCAGCGCAGCACGCGGATATCCTTCCCCTGGTCGCGCGCCGCGGCCTCCGTCAGGCCCACCTGGGCCAGTTCCGGCGTCGTGTAGGTGACCCAGGGCACGGTCCGGTGATCGGCCTTGGCCGGCATCCGGAACAGCGCGTTCTTGATGACCACGCCGGCGTGATAGCCGGCCACGTGGGTGAACTGGTAGCCGCCGGCGACGTCGCCAATGGCGAAAACCTTCTTGTTGGTGGTGCGCAGCCGCGCATCGACCTGAATGCCTTTTTCGGAAAAGGCGACGCCGGCCGCTTCCAGACCGAGGCCCGCCACCGTCGGCCGCCGCCCCGCCGCGACCAGAAGCCGGTCGCCCTCGAAGGCCTGCTCGGCGCCGTCGCATTCGGCGATGACCCGGACACCCGACGCCGTCTTCTCGACGCGGACGATGCGCCCCTGCTCGCGGATGTCGACACCGTCCGCAAGCAGCCGCTGGCGCACCACGTCGACCAGTTCCGGGTCGTCCTTGGGCATGATGGTGAACATT
>Ga0209692_10006126_pt1 | contig 10032 bp, 7 predicted proteins | sample tdDd472_FD_187129 | JGI IMG/M metagenome (GOLD analysis project Ga0209692, IMG submission 187129) | Marine sediment microbial communities from the Atlantic coast under amendment with organic carbon and nitrate - tdDd47.2 (SPAdes)... | ecosystem: Environmental > Aquatic > Marine > Coastal >...
TGGTAGTTCATAGGTTGTAATCTCCGATTAACTTCTTTTTGTTTTCCGCCCTTCCAGCTAGCTCAACTTGACGGATAGCTTTAATTTTCGTATATTGCCCTACAATCAGCCTGTTAGTCATGTTTTAACCTTCAGGCTGATTGAAACATTGACCCCAAAAGTCAAACGACCATTTAAAAAGTATCAAAAATGAAAACTTTTACTACCGAATTCCGTCGGTGGACAGGAAATAATATATTGTCCATTTTTATTGTGTTCCTGTTTGTACCGGGCAGCATATTTTTTATGGAACCTGTACAAGCACAACTGGGTGTTAGTCCTACTGTAACTCCATACGGCGGATGTGCCATTGATGGGAACCTGCTTTCCAGAACGCCATCATCTCCTCCATTTTCGCCTGATCATGGCGACTTTCTTCCAGGCGAAGGGACATCAGGAAGTGGTGGATATGTTTTTACACTTGCGGGAGTACCATTAGATACAAGTCTGGCCTTTCACATCATTGATGGTTATGGTGCTGATGATGAGAGCATATTTACCGGAGGATCCAAATTCAACAATGATCCTAATACCTGGCAATGGAAACAGGGGAAGCCACCAGCTAAAGATGACATTAATAATACGCTATTCTTTTTCTCTAATGATACCCTGGGAAATATCTGGTTTGTTGGTTCTGGCGACCGAAAAAAAACAAATGGAAATACCTATTTAGATTTTGAATTACTTCAGAACCCGCTTTATCAGAACGCAGACAGTACGTTTACTTCTCTTGGCCCGGATGGAGGAAGGACCATTGGCGACATAGCAATCACTATACAATATGTTAATGGTGGAACCGACCCTCAATTGTTCATACATCAGTGGAACAGTAACGGACAAGGAGGTTTTGAATATGTTTTAGTGACACCATCCCCAGGAACGTTTTTTCTGGCAACAAATGCTGACAGTGCAGTAGTAGTACCTTATGGCGCTTTTGGCTCCAATATCTATACTGAGTCGGCCTTTACAGAAGTAGCTTGCAATATGAACGATCTGGTTCCTGGACCATATGCATGCCTTGATATAAGAACTGTTATCGTAAAAACTAAGGCATCACAATCAATTAATGCTGCTTTAAAAGATTTTGTTACACCCATCCAGGTTGACATCAGTTCGGCTCCAGTCATAAGTGTCAACAGTGAAACAATGTGTTTGGGAGATACAACTCTTCTGACAGTCAACGTACTTTCAGGAACCGGCCCATTCACTTATCTGTGGAATACAGGAGATACTACACAGTCGATTGAGGTCTCACCAGACACAACAACAATATACTCTGTGGTTGTTACAGGAATCAACGGATGTCCGTCAGATCCGGATACTGCTACGGTTACTATCTTACCGCTACCAGCTTGTTATATCTCGGGTCCGGATACCATTTGTCCGTCAGGTTCCTACGAGTTCTATGGCCCCGACACTTTAAGTTCTTATAGTTGGATGATCTATGGTGCTGGAACGATCATAGGAGACTCTTCTGCTCAGATGGTTGAAGTGCAAGGAGATGGAACCTGTGATTCAAGTTTTGTGCTGGAACTATTTGTTATTGGGCCAAATGGATGCTCAAGCGAATGTACTAAGATGGTCAGTCTTTATGATACACTTCCACCCATTATCACATATGTACCAGATACTTTGTTGCTGCAATGTGCATCTACTGTCCCTGTTGCTTCAACTGATTCGATAACTGTTACTGACAACTGTGCCGGTAGTATAAATATCATGGTATCAGATTCAATGACTATTGATTCATGTCCGAACCAGTATAATATTATTCGCACCTGGACGGCTACAGATACTTGTGGTAACTTTTCAATGGCAACACAGTTGATCATGATATTTGATAGTATTGCACCAGTACTTTATGGTGTCCCGGCTGATACAGGAGTGTGCTGTGCCGATTCCATACCACTCCCTGCTAATGTAACAGCTATCGACAGCTGCGATGGCAACGTGAGCGTTGTATTAACAGAAGTAGTAAGTGACAGCACTAACCCATTCTATATGACCTTGACCCGAACCTGGACAGCATCGGACACCTGTGGAAATGTTGTTATCGACAGCCAGGTGATTGAGGTGAATGACACACTTTACCCTGCTGGCGGTGGTATGATCAATATCTCTGATCAGGATGATATGGTACTCTATTTTAGGGTTGCACCAAATCCTTTCAGCAGTAATGCAAACATTGAGTTCAGCATCAGGCAGGATGCCACTGTATCATTGGAACTCTATAATTATATGGGCGTAAAGATCAAGTCTGTATATCAGGGGAAGGTTTTTGCATCTACCAGGGTTAACATTCCTGTATTTGCAGAATCATCCATGGAATCTGGTGTTTTCCTCTTGGTTTTAAAGACAATCTATGGCATTGAAACCAGACGTATTGTATTGAGCAAATAATAATAACTACTTATTCACTACCAATTTCTGTATCGCAATCCCTTTGCTGGATTGCAGTCTGACGATATACATTCCTGCGGTAAGGTGGCTGATATCAATGGTGGTTTTGATTTCCTTAATTTGTCTTGAAATAAGTTCTTGTCCATTTGTTTGAGTAATGGTCAGAGTTGCATCATGATTAAGCTTTGGTGTTTCTAATGTAATGCTTGAGGTACCTGGGTTTGGATATATTGAAAAAGCACTGGCAGGATTCAATTCACCCACTGATACCCATTCGCATGCAGTTTCTACTTCTTCCTGGGTCTTGCAGCCCGTGGCATTATTAGAAATCAAAATTGAACCACCAGGATTGGCCAGGTAATTACAAATACTCAGGACTTCACAGCTGCTTAATAAAAAGTTAGAATAGATGCTCAAGCCGTTGATGGATTCAGCGTCAACATTATCTAATCCTGACAAGCTTGTCAGCACATAGTTACTTCGAATGGAAAGTTCACCACCAATAGAAGTTAAACCTTCAAACCCGGCAATACTGGTCAGGGCATCATTATTTTCAATCTTGCAATATCCATCAATGGAAGCCAGGTTCTCAAGTCCGGAAAGACTGCTTAAGGAAGGACAATTAAAAATCTCAAATGCAGTACCGACATAGGTCAGGCTATTCAGCCCTCCAACGTTGGTCAAAGAAGCACTCTCACTAATTGAAAGGCCATCCCCAACTGAGGTGAGGCTGTTAAGCCCGCTTACACTTATAAGCATATTGTTTCGATTGATATAAAGATAACCTCCTATGGTGCTTAAACTATTCAATCCCACAAGGCTGATCATGGTATAGTTTTCAATGATAGAGACATTACCCCCTACGGAGGTCAGGTTTGTTAAACCAGTCATGTTACTCAGTTGTACATTATATAGAAAATTGAGATCACCTCCGATGGAGGTCAATCCACTTAGACCATTCAAATTTAAAACATTGCCGGTTATAGTTATTCCCCCGGGAAATTCGTTACAGTTGGGATAACTTATCCCAAAGTCATCAACCTGTGCCTGAGACGAAAATATCAGGTCTCCCGGCGGACATTGTGCAAAAAGGAGTATTTGGCTTAAAACTAGCGCGATAGTAAGAGTTAGATTTTTCATTTTGCAAAAGTACATCAAAAAGGGAAATTATACATGAGGCTTTGTATTATTGACAATCGACAATTAGAAAAGGGCCTCGCACTCTCCTAAATTAAAACTACTGAGGTCAAAGCGTGATACCCTTTTTTTGCTCTTTTCCTGGAGAAAGTTGCAGCAGGGAAAAAGATTTAAAGCAAAATATTTATAATCATTTATCATCTTCTTTTTCTATTGGTATTAATGGCCGCTGTTAATGTAATCACTTATTTTTTTAATTGAATTTCCCGAAATAAAATTTGACATTAGCACCACCATGACATACTTTTGATAATGAAATGTTTAGGACTTTGTAATCCTTAGTTTAATCTATGTATATGAAAAACATAGTTGAGTTACTTGAAACAAGTGTTCAAAAGTATGGGAGCAACACATATATTCTGGAGAAGAAAACTGACAGATACGAGGGTATCACCTATAAAGAAACTCAAGAACAAGTTTACAAAGTTGCCGCAGGTCTTTTTGAGTTGGGTATAAAAAAGGGTGACAGGATTGCATTATTATCTGAATCCCGCACAGAATGGGTGATCAGTGAGCTTGGGGTATTGCATGCAGGTGCTGTGAGTGTACCTCTTTCCATCTTAATTAATGAAGTAGAACTAAAATACAGGCTTAACCATTCAGAATCAAAATGGATAATCGTTTCGGGCAATCATTATCATAAAATAAATTCAATAAAACGGGATCTTAATAATCTTGAAAAGGTAATCCTTCTGGATCAAGCAGAAAGTTATTCTCAAGATGAGATATATATTGAAAAGGTTAAGGAAATAGGAGGAGAAAATTGGAATAATAACCCGGATAAACTCATAAAAAAGATAAATTCGGTCACCTCCGAGGATTATGCAAATATATGTTATACCGCAGGAACGACTGATGACCCCAAGGGAGTAATCCTGTCTCATGGGAACTATATTGCTAATATTGAACAAACCCTTTCCCTGATAGATGTTCCCGAATGGTGGTCAACACTCCTGATACTGCCTTGGGATCATTCTTTCGCTCATACTGTCGGAATATACATCTCAATGGCAACAGGTGCCAGCTTTGCTGCGGTGCAATCCGGTAAATCCTATTATGACAGTTTGATGAATATATCAGGCAATATCAGGGAAATCAAGCCGGTATTCATGCTGAGCGCACCAGCATTGGCAAAAAACTTCCGAAAAGGTATCGAGAAGGGAATCAGGAGGCAAGGGCGATTTAAAGAAAGACTCTTTAACCATGCTTTAAAGATTGCATATAGTTATAATGGTATTGGTTGGGATAAGGGGAAGGGGTTTAAGATTTTTCTCAAACCGATATATAAACTATATGATGTAATTCTGTTTAAGAAGATCAGGAACAGCTTTGGCGGAAGACTAAAGTTTTTTTTCGGGGGAGCCGCATTGCTTGATCTGGAACTTCAAAAATTCTTTTATGCTATAGGAATACCTATGTTACAGGGGTATGGCTTGTCGGAGGCATCGCCGGTAATTTCAGGAAATATGGAGAAAAGGAATAAACTGGGATCTTCAGGTTATCTGGTTAAAAATCTCGATATGAAAATTTGTGATGAGAAAGGAAATGAACTTGCCGAAGGTGAAAAAGGCGAGATCGTTGTCCGCGGTAAAAATGTAATGAAAGGATACTGGAAAAATGAGAAAGCCACAAAGGAGACTATTCGTAACGGATGGCTCTACACAGGCGATATGGGATATATTGATGAAGACGGATTCCTTTATGTTCTTGGTAGATTTAAAAGCCTTCTTATCTCAGACGATGGTGAGAAATATAACCCTGAAGGAATAGAAGAAACCATAACCGACAGGTCATCATATATCGATCAGTTGATGTTGTATAATAACCAAAACAAATATACATCTGCATTACTGTTGCCAAATACAGAAGCTTTGGCAAAATGGGCTATAAATAATCACATCACTCTTACCAATTCTTCAGGTCTGGAGGCACTTTTAAAGCATTTAGAATCAGTGATCAACCAATATAAGCAGGGAGGTGTATATGAGGATTTGTTTCCTCACAGATGGTTGCCTGCTACTATCGCAATCCTTGATGAGCCACTCAATATGGAAAACCAACTATTAAATAGTACTGGGAAAATGGTTAGAAAGAAGATAATTGATTATCACAAAGTTAAGATAGACGATTTATACAATCCTGGAGCCAAAAATATTGTTAATCCAAGGAATATTGAAGCGCTAAGGAAAGTCTTAAATATAAAATAATCTCATTGAGGATTTCCATTTCATAATCAATATTGTCAATTATCTCTATGGCCCATCCTTTGTAATAAGCTTCGCCATTTCATCCCTCATTTCCATGAAGACTGGCTTTAACTGGCTGTCACCATCTGTCCCATAATTCACCATCATTGACATAATGGCATTATGTTCAGGGAAGTAAAATAGGTCCGCACTGTAGCTGAGATCGCGGCCACGGTGTCCCCACGCATAATCTTTCTCAGGGTCACCGATGTCGATAAAATCCTTGAAACAGGCTACTCCCAATAGTTTGCGAGATTCAACAATGGGATTGAATACGAGCATTTGATCAAGGGATTCCTGTGTCAGAATAGTTTTCTGAACAAAAAGGGCATCGATAAAAAGATACATGTCCCAAATGGTACCGTACATACCTCCATACCCGTTTCCGCTGCCGGTATTCCAATTGGTCAGATTCATCAGAGCCCCATTATTGTAGAGGTCATAATAGCCCTGTACTAATTTATTGTCCGGCAAAGGATCATGCCAGAAATAATAGGTGTCAGTCATCCCCAGTTCATCTATCACTTCTTCATGCAATACTTGTGAATGAGTCTTATTCGTAGCTGCTTCAACGATCATGCTCAACAAGATATAGTTGGTATTGCTGTATCCTGCTGTATAACCCGAGTCGAACTCAAACATTGCATCATTATTGTAAACATATTTGAGCAGATCATCGGCAGACCAGTGTTTGTCCGGATCGTTGAGAACCTGAAGGTAAAAATTCTGGTCATCAATTAAATCAAATATTCCTGTAGTATGATTCATCAGGTGGCGGATCGTCAGGGGCTGATCGCAATTTTTTATTTTGTCCAGGACATCTGCAGAAATATAATTACGCATAGGATCATCAATTGACAATATCCCCTTTTCCTGCAACCGCATGATAGCCACCCCAAATTCCATTTTCGTAACACTGCATATTTTTGAGACGTGGCATGTCTGGAGAGCAATGCCCTCTTTGATATCGGCCATTCCCGCTGAACCGATATAGAAACCATTATCGTCCTTTACCAGAAGCATGATGCCGGGAAGTCCTTGTTTTACATACTTTTCAATGAGGGACTGAAACTCGTCGCTTTTAGGATTTTCTTTATATACAGGATCATTCTCCAAAGAACAATTTAGTGTAATGGGTCTGTCGACATCTGACTTTTCGCAGGACTGGCTGATTATCATGATGACCAACAACAATTGGAATAATCTGAAGAGCTTATGCATATTCTCTTTGATAAGGTTAATGAAAAATAAAAGACATTTCTATTCGAGATTGAACTGGAATCCTATGTAGAGTGCCCCATTGGGCAGTACAGGAACATAGCTCTTTACGAATGGTATCTGCATCCTTATATCATAACCCAGGAAAATTCTGCGTATGTGTTCATCTTTGCCCAGATCATACCCTAAACCAATTCCGGCTCCAACTATGAACTGTGGCTTCCCGGCACCCTGTTTTACAATGTATGTGCCGTCAGACTGCATGATGGCACGGTCCGTCAGATAAAATGCAAGCATATAGCCAGCCTGGAGGTAACCTTCGACTGAAAAGTCATTGATTTTCCATCGATATCCTCCCTGTGTATTCAGGAATATTGCCTGATAAACATACCGGTGGTACATATAACTTATGCCTGCATTTTGAAACCATTTATGTTTCATGGCATCTTTCCATCCAAATTCATAAGCTGCAGTAATCCCAAGGTGGATGGGCTGATTAAAAGTGGCTATTAATGAAGCTGGCGGAAGCAAAGTCGCATTGTTGAATACGCTTATGGAAATTGGGTTTGCCTTCCATGATTGACCTATCATCAATCCCGGGAGAGCCAGGAAAATAATGACCAGTACCTTTTTCATCTCAATTCTTTTTGAGACTATAGATTTATATCCCTTTATCTACATGTCTGATTCTAAATCTGGTATGTAGTTATTCAAAGATAACATCAAATTAAGCGTACTCCAAGTTAATTATACGAATAGTTATATTTCTCAGCTTTAGTTGATTATATTTACACGACCAAAGGGGGATCACTACTTCTTATAATTTACTTAATTAATGGCTATTAACCTTTAATCAGTATAGACATGAAAAAGTCACGTTTAGCCGGGATTCCAGCCTGGGCATTGTCTCTAATGACTTTACTCGCATTATTCATTCCTTTGGCTATACTCGAAGATCCTAAAAGCACTGGCCTAAGTACCATTCAAATAATAGGTTATATTTCCTGTGTTATTTTGATCGCTGGTGCCTGTTTTTTTATTTGCAGAACACATCCCAAAAGTGTTTGGTACACTCCTGTCATTTGCAATGCGTTAGGCATCGTGGCTATATTCGTGTATATTTTTACGGATGTGTCCTCATTAGCAGAATTTATGTATTGGGGTAGTTGTTTTGTATTATCAATAATAGGAGCCATCCTGGGGGCAAAAGTAGGACGAGGACGTAAAGAGAATCCAGAATGAGATGCCTCTGGCATCATTCCCGATATAAATATGGTTTGATTGGTAGGAAAGGTGGATCCCGGAGGGATTCTATGTTGGTAGCAGATGAATAGCATTGAGAAAAACGACCCCGGAGGGGTCGCATAAATTCGTTAAATCGATAAGCGTCCGATCGCAATCAAAAATCGCTACATCCTCAAATTAGTAATGAGCATAAACCAAATGACTAGAGGCGAAGAATTAAAAAATCCCACCGATGGCTAATTTGATATCTATTTCACTCCCTGGACCTCCCAGATACCACCAGGTAACGTTATGACTAAATGTAGTGCCAATTCCTTCTTTTGTTGCTTTCTTTGGCCAATCTTCTTGAAAATTCTGATATCCAATGTATATATCCAATATGATATGCTTACGTTTCGACGGATTCATGACAACAGAAACACCGCCTCCTAATCCAAAACCATATGATTTCAGAATATAGGTCTTAGATATTTCGTATGGATACTGACGGTGATTGAAATAGTTAAGCTTTACAAAATCAAAACGTCCAACAATTCCTGAAGCCTGTGCAAAGAATCCAACATGAGCATTTCTTTTGATGTAGTATCTATAGCAGGGCATTATCTTATATCCTGTATACTGCTCTCCCCCAAAGAATTGTCTACCAGCAAAATACCAATCAAAATATACACCTATTGAATGTTTTTTAAAAAGGAATGCTTCAAATTTTACCCCGATCGCTCCCCAGGCCAGTTTGAACGGTAACCATCCAACCATGAACTTTCTACTTGGTGGACCATAAGTCTTATTCACATAATCATATTCCTTCATCGAAACATTCAGCCCTACGGCAAATGGGCTTAGCCTTATTCTCACAGATTTGTATCTATCCTTCCGAAAATAAAGTGATTTCGTCCTGCGGGGAAGATTCAATTCAAAAGAACCATGTAAGGATGTTGTAGTGGAATATGATGAATCATTGGTGATTATCTGGACACTGTCAATTCCCACTCCAGAATGCTTGTCAAAAACTCGGCCATATATTAGCTTCATTTCTCCTTCCTGGGCATTCATAGAAAACAATACCATTAGTACTGATATTGTGATAAGTGCTCTCATAAAGATTAGCCATACTCGCTAAGTAAAGGTAAAAATATTTTTATTCTACCTGAAATTCAATCCCATTGCGATTATTGTTAATAATTTCCCCCTATTGTAAACATCGGACCTTGATAAATAAGCTAAATAAAACCTACTTTTGAAAACAAAATAATCTAGAAAAAATTTATAACAGAATTAAAAATGGCGCAACAATATTTAGATCATTCAAAAGCAATTTTAACTTCTAATCGTTCAAATTTTAAGGGGGGAAGCAAAGGTTCAGGGATCATCTCTTTATTTGGATATCAAAACGAATATGATCTTAGAGAAGGGTATCCCTTATTAACTACCAAAAAGATGGCCACAAGATCCATGTTTCATGAAACAATATGGTTCTTAAGAGGGGATACAAACATTAAATATCTTGAAGACAACAACTGTCCTATTTGGAGGCCTGATGCCTTTCAAGGCAATCTTCCCGGAATGCAAAAAGAAGGAATTTTTCCTGAAGGCCTGGTAAAGTATTCGCCCGACTGGGATACGGTAATGAAAGAATATGGTCAGAGGGTAAAAGAAGATCCTGAATTTGCAGAAAGATGGGGCGAGG
>Ga0209692_10006127_pt1 | contig 10031 bp, 4 predicted proteins | sample tdDd472_FD_187129 | JGI IMG/M metagenome (GOLD analysis project Ga0209692, IMG submission 187129) | Marine sediment microbial communities from the Atlantic coast under amendment with organic carbon and nitrate - tdDd47.2 (SPAdes)... | ecosystem: Environmental > Aquatic > Marine > Coastal >...
AACTATTGATTTTCAGCACCTTTATATTTGGCACTTTATTTGGATATGGTAATTTGCCTTATAAAGATTTGGTTTTGTTTATTTTGAGAGGAGCTGTCGTGACCAGATGGCTCTTTTCTTTTTTTTAAAAAATAGGGTACAAGGAAAATAAACTCCCTGCACCCTGTACCTTGAACCTTGAACCAGTTCTTATCTTACAATTAACTTCGTTGTTCCAATCGCGTTATTTGTCTTTACAGTGCAAATATATGTGCCTGCTGGCAGGTCACTGACATCTACGCCGATCTTAACAGTTCCGGCATTCATCGCGTTCCTGTTCACCTGTTTCCCCATCTGTCCGGTCATACTAGTAACGGTTACCTCAATATCAGATTGATTTTCGAGCTTAACATTTACCAGTACCCTGTCGGCAGCAGGATTTGGATTTAACTGAATATCCAGGCTTCCTTCATTCAATGCATTCTCATTAATCCCTGTTGAGATATCGAGTTTGCCATGAATGATACGGTTTTGTTGCCATGAGTGGTCATCGCTCCAGGCGAGGCCGGGGCTGATATCAACATTGAATATATAATCCAGTTCTGATGTAGTAACATTTCCGATCACCGGATAATAGCTTTCATCAAAAATATGAACAATATCTTCTGTCAAGTGGGTAAAGTCTCCCCATGATCCTCCGGAATAAGACCGCAAAAACAGATGCTTGTAGTTGTATACATCAATTTCATAGGTTTCCGTTGTGGAAGTATAGATCACAAAAACTTCATTAAAATCATTAACACCAATCGTGGGCATACCAGAAGGTCCTGTCTGTTGATAATACAATATATCCTCATTGAGTGTTACTACACCATCACCATCTACATCCTGCATCCATCCAATATAATTGACATCCTCTACCATCTCTGATTTATCATATCCATGTTGTGGTGGGGCCAGGGTATTCACATCATCTGAAAAAGTTTCCATGTCTTCATTCCAATAACCAATTCCATCATATAATGGCCATAAGGTATAAGATGTTCCAACCTCAAAGTGGGCGACTCTGTTGATAGAGAAAGCTACGTGTGCTTTTCCGTCTGGACCAAGAGCAATGTTTGCCGCATTGGCCACACAGAAGAAGGTATCAGTAATGGTAACGTCCCAATCAAAAAACTGATATGGGTGTTCCCAGATAATCGTTTTCTCCCAGGTGTCACCATTGTCCGTTGATTTCATCATAAACATATCACCCCATGCAGTGGCGTAAAGCATGGCCACTGTATTTCCCTCTGCTGCCAGTACATAGTCGTCAGCACCGAGTTCAGTATAATAATCTTCTCCCATACCATCAAGGATCACATGATGTGGGTCCCATGTCTGGCCCCCGTCATTCGACCTTGAATACAGCAGTGCAGTTGCCTGCCCCATATACTCAACGTAAGAGTTCACGAACATATGGATGATCTCATTGTTCTCACCACTGGTGATCATCCTTGGCCATGTTATATCGTTTTCAACTCCGGCAGGTCCGAGGAAATTTGTTTGTGTCCAGTCGCCACTGCCTTTGCTTGCCCTTTGCGACCATTCAAGGCCGGTTGCACCATTATGTGCCACTGAGATTTCACCATCAGCTCCCCAGGCAGCTATGCTGGGCCAACCACAACGGGTATCCTGTATCCTCTCTTCAGGCCATGGACCCCAGTTGGTACCATCAAAATAATTGTAGCCAGTTCCCCTGTTAGGGAAGGCTGTTGCTTCCAGTCCCCTGGTCCAGACAGCAGCCATAGTGCCATCGTCCCAGACCTGGAAACGGTTACTTATACTTGAATTTGATTGCAGGTCATAAAAGGTCTCTCCCAGTTCAGTTTCCATGGGAGCAAGCATGCCTTTGTTGTCGACCATACTAACTTCATAGTTCATAAAAGGGTTTACGGCATCTTTCGGCTGGTGGTAATCAACTTTCACCATGGTCTCTGTAAGAGATTTGTTCACTATTGGAATGTTTTGTGCAGTCAGTGCCATACCAAGACAGAGTACAACTGCAAAAAGAAGTGTTTTTTTCATATTGATTAGTTTTAATTATACATTACATATTTATCTTACGATCATTCTCTTCGTTACTTTACTATCTCCGGCTGTTACCGTGTAGAAGTAAATGCCCGACTGAAGATCGGTGGCGTCAACGGCAAACTCATGAGACCCTGCATTCACAAAGCCTTTATCCTGGCTTAACACTTTCTGTCCAACCATATTTGTGAGTTCCATACTGAGGCTTACAGATTCTTCGAGGCTTACCCTTATAGAAGTTGATGTATTCACCGGGTTAGGGAAATTTTGAGATACACTGATATTTGCATTGTTGAATTCTTCTGAAATACCTACAGGTACCAGATCATCTTTAGGAAGCATGGCATAGATTTGCCTGTTCTCTTCATAAGCAGTAACTTCATCCAGCGCAAGACCAGGGGTCAGATCAGCATTATAGAAATAATGAATAAAACCGTCAGAACTACTTGCTAACTGTGGGTAGATACATTCATCAAAAATATGCGAGATATCTTCTGAAAGGTCGACAAAATCATACCAGGTGCCATTGGCCATACCACGCCCCCAAATATGCTTATAATTGTAAACATCATATTCATATGTTTCTGTCGTGGCTGCATAAAGGATATAAACAACTCCATCGCCATCAATTGTTATAGCTGGCATTGTACAAGGTCCTGAAGATCGATAATATAAGATATCCTCATTCAGGGTAACTTCTCCGTCACCATCTACATCCTGCATCCAGCCCACATAATTATAATCTTCTACCATCTCAGAGTTGGCATAGCCATACTGTGGTGGTGCCATTGCATCAATGTCACCGGAGATTGGCTCCATATCTTCATTCCAGTAGCCTATACCTTCAACTAGTGGAAACACCCAATAACTTGTTCCTACCTCGTCATGAATCACTCTGTTGATGCCATACACAACATGTGCTTTGCCATCAAGTGCAAGGGCGATAGAAGCTGTCCTGTCAACACAAAAGAAAGTATCTGTTATGGTTTCATCCCAATCGAATAATGGGTATGGGTGTTCCCAGATAATTGTTTTTTCCCATGTGTCACCATTATCAGTGGATTTCATCATGAACAGGTCATGCCATTCACTTGCGCAAACAAAGGCAATAGTATTCCCAACCGGGTCAGCCCAAACAATTTCATCTGCTCCAAGATCAAGATAATCTCCATCACCCATTCCATCAATGATTATATTTTCAATGTCCCAGGAAATCCCACCATCTAGTGAACGCGAATATACCTGTGCTGCATCCATTCCCAGATATTCATTTACACTGTTCACAGTTAAGTGAATCGTATTGTTATCGGGGCCTGCTGTAATATGCCTTGGCCATGAAAGGTCAGGGGGGCCATTGGTGTAGGTGAATACTGATTCAACCCAATCACCTGTTCCTTTAGTATCTCTTGAGTTAATATATAGTTCGCTGGCACCAAAATCATGAGAGATGACAAGCTCTCCATTTTCACCGAGGGGACTATATGAGGGCCAACCACAGCGTATTGACTCAATTCTTTCAGTTGGGATTGCTCCCCATTCAGTACCATTATAATAATTGTATCCAGTACCCCTGTCAGGAAACGCTGAGGCTTCGAGTCCTTGCGTCCATACAGCGGCCATCGTACCATCATCATAGCGGTAGAATCTGTTTTTTACTGAGAAATTTGTTTGTAAATCATAAACCGTCTTCCCTATAAGTGTTTCATCAGGGGCAAATGCTCGAGGCCCTGATTGTTCAAGTACCGGAGCCTTTACTTCAAAATCATTTGCACGTTCATAATATACCTTATGGGCTTCATTGATTCTCGACTTATCGTAAGATGGAATGTTCTGCGAAAATGACATGACAGCTACAGCCACCATGAGCAGGAGGGTAATAAGTTTTTTCATGTTAAGAAGGTATTAATTTGACAATAATAAAGACGATTAGTTATTAAAAAGATGTCTAAAGGTAGTAAAAAAAAAGCCTTAGTGTCAAATATCATACGGGGTTTAACTTCCCGTTAACATGTTTGGGTTAACAAAAAGGGTTTCCGGTCGAAACCAGAAACCCTTAAAAAAATTTAAAAATGCTAATTCTATTCTACGATCATTTTCTTAGTCACCTGGCTTGAACCAGCTGTAACAGTGTAGAAATAAATACCTGATTGCAAGCTTGAAGCATCAATTGTAAAGGTATGTGTTTGCGCAGAAACATGTCCTTTATTCAGCTCCATAACCTTTTGTCCTGTCAGGTTGGTCACAACCAATGACAGTGATGAGGCCTCTTCCAACTGAACGTTTACATAAGAAACTCCATTGAAAGGGTTAGGGAAGTTCTGGCTTACCTGTGAGTTGTTGATGATATCATGCTCACCAATTCCAATCAGGTCTGATTTTGGAAGCATACCATAGATCCACCTGTTTTCCTGATAGTCATGATCACCATCGAGGGCATTGCCAGGGGTCATGTCAGCCTGGTACATATAGTGGATATTAGCATCAGAGGTATTCCCTATCATTGGGTATACACAATCGTCGAAGATATGTGAAATATCAAGTGTCAGATCTTTAATTTCTCCCCATGAACCATTGTCATAAGCTCTTGCCCAAATGTGCCTGTAGTTGATCTCATCTGTTCCTGCGAAAACAAATCCTTCAGCGGGTGCTGACCAAATTACGAAACGACGTCCGTAGTCATCAACATGGACAGCGGGCCAGGTTGAAATACCTGTACAACGTAATGGAAGGATTCCTGCATATTCAAATTCTCCGCTCCCATCAGCATCCACCACATAGCCAACAAAATTCACATCATCGATGAGTTCTGATTCTTCTTTACCGGCTTTTGGAGGTGCAATTGTATTATATCCCGATGTAAAAGGATCCATCATATCATTCCAATATACGATACCTTCCCAGTCAGGATTGTAAGGATATGTTACAGCACCTGTAGCTTCATCGTTCAGATACCTTGTAAGTGCAAATACAACATGCACATGTCCATCGTCGTCAATTGCCATGTGGGCAGAACGGTCAGGACAAAAGATTGTATCACAATAGTCAGTACCTGCATCATAGAATGGAATGGGATGTTCCCAAACCACAACACGTTCCCATGTGTCACCATCGTCATGTGAGATCATGTAGAACAGATCTGCTGTAATATTTGAATAGACCCAGCCTACATGGGTTCCGTTTGAGGCCATGGCAAAACAATCATGCACAATTTCCAGATAGTTATTCTCTCCAATCTCAGGAAATACTACATTGTGTGGAGCCCATGATAAACCACCGTTATCGGAACGTGAATAAACCACAGTCTCTGGTTGTCCTTGCCATTCGGCATTTGTCGGACACAAAATATGTGTGTATTCATTATTCACACCTGAGCAGACCATTCTTGGCCATGTAAGGGCATCTTCAATACCGGCAGGTCCTAAAAAGTTAGTCTGTGTCCAGTCACCGGTACCTTTGGCTTCGCGTTGAACTATTTCAAGTCCAGTTGCACCGTTGTGTGCCACAGCAAATTCTCCATCGCCCCAGGCTGAAATATTTGGCCAGCCAGTACGTGTGTTTTCAAGACGTTCTGTTGGTGCCGGTCCCCAGGAGGTACCATCGTAGTAATTGTACCCTGTACCCCTCTCTGGAAAGGCAGATGCCTCAATACCATAAATCCATACGGCTGACATGGTACCATCTTCAAACCTCCAGAAACGGTTTCCATCGTTATAGTTTGAGAAAAGGTCATACCAGGTAATACCCAACTGGGCTTCCGAAGGATCCAATAATTGAGACCCCTTGAGCATGTTCACCGGGTTGTTGAAGTTGGTGGCATCATCAGTGGAATAGTTGATCCCTGAGTCTTCCATTTTTAAAGCTTTGTACTTATCAGCAGAGGGACTATTCTGGCTAAAACCCAATAATCCTACGCAGATAATTACACAAAACAGTAACATTTTTTTCATAACAATATGTTTTTAGTTAAACAATAAATTAGCGCAAGAGGCCAATATACAAAAATAAAATCATGAACACAAGGTTAGGCCATAAAAAAACCCCGCCTAAATGGGCGGGGTTCCTATATCTTAATTGAAGACTTTACTCAACAATCATTTTCTTAGTTACCTGGCTTGTACCAGCAGTGATGGTATAAAAATAGATACCAGCCTGGAGGTTTGAAGCGTCAATAGTGAAGGTATGGGTCTGTGCAGGAACTTGTCCTTTGTTGATTTCCATAACTTTCTGACCAGTCAGGTTAGTAACAACAAGTGAGAGGTTTGCAGCTTCCTCAAGGGTCACATTCACAGTTGAAACTGAGTTGAATGGGTTAGGGAAGTTCTGGCTTACCTGTGAGTTGTCAATTACTTCAACATCATCAATACCAGTGAATGAAGGAGTAAGCTCGCTTTTTGCAAGCATGCCATAGGTCCAACGGTTTTCCTGGTAAGCGTGATCATCGTCGAGTGCAATACCCGGGGTGATGTCAGCCTGATAGATGTAATGAATGTTACCATCTGTGTTAGTAGGAAGAATAGGATAGCAGCATTCGTCAAAAATATGAACGATGTCTGATGTCAGGTCCATGAAGTCACCCCATGAATCGTCAACAACGTCGAAACCCCTTGCCCAGATGTGCTTGTAGTTATAAGTGTCATTCTGGTAAGTTTCAGTAGTTGAAGCAAACAATACATATTTATAACCGAACTCATCAACAGTAATAGTTGGTTGAGTTGAAGGTCCTAATTGGCGGTAGCTCATGATGTCGTCGGCGAGGATGATTTCTCCATCACCATCAACATCCTGCATGTAACCAATGTAGTTTACATCTTCGATCATCTCTGATTTTGAATATCCGTATTGTGGAGGTGCAAGAGCATCATGATCATCTGAGAATGGATCCATCATGTCGTTCCAGTAACCAATACCATCAACATATGGATAGTAGTTATATGATGTACCTACTTCGAGGTGCATAACCCTGTTGATACCAAAAACAACATGTGCGTGACCTTCATAGTCGAGTGTCATGTGTGTTGAGTTGTCACAGCAGAAGAAAGTATCAGCAATGGTTGTGTTCCAGTCGAAATAAGGATAAGGATGTTCCCAAACGAGTTGTTTTGTCCAGCTGTCACCATTATCATCTGACCTCATGTAGAAAAGATCCGTCCATGCGCTTCCGATAAGGACACAAACAGTGTTTCCTCTTGCTACCATTGTATATTCATCAGCACCAATTTCGAAATAGTCATCAATTCCTGTACCTTCCATCACAACATTGTGAGGATCCCAGGTTGCACCACCATCAGTTGAACGTGAGTAAACGATTCCTGTAGTCTGTCCCATGTATTCAACATAAGTGTTGCTGACCATGTGAATTACTTCATTGTTTTCACCACTGGTAACGATCCTTGGCCATGTCAGGTCATTTTCAATACCGGCAGGTCCGAGGAAGTTGGCCTGTGCCCAGTCACCTGTACCTTTTGCAGGACGAGTAACAATTTCCAGTCCGGTGGCACCATTGTGAGCTACGTTAATTTCACCAGCACCCCAGTCATCATTGGCTGGCCATCCTGTACGTGTGTTTTCAATACGAGCTGTTGGAGCAGGACCCCAGGCAGAACCATCGAAGTAGTTGTAACCTGTTCCCCTGTCAGGGAAAGCACTTGATTCCAGTCCATAAATCCAAACGGCAGCCATGGCACCATCTTCCCATCTGAAGAAACGGTTTCCAATATGTCCGTTAGAGAAGAGGTCATAATGAGTAGTACCAATGATCTCTTCTGAAGAAGCAAAAGCATCAGTGTTAGTCATCATGTTCACACCATTGCTGAAGTTTGTAGCATCGTCAGTGTTCATGACCATAGTGGCCTCTGCAGTTTTGTTTAGTAGTTCTTTTGATACGCTGGGGGCATTCTGACTGAATCCCGCAAGGCCTATGCAAAGAACCAAGCTTAAGAGTAAGATTTTTTTCATTGTGAAAAAGAGTTTTAGTTAAACATTAATTAGGCGTTTCTAATATAATTCTTGATTAAATTATAATAATAAGTCTGCGAATTTAAACAAATTGTTCAAACTGCAGTAATATTTAGACATAAAAAAATAAGCCACGGGTGTCCGTGGCTTATCATATTTATAAAAAAAAATCTTTTATTCAACGATCATCTTCTGGGTTACACTTTCTTTCCCGGCAAATACCGTATAGAAGTAGATTCCAGGCTTAAGATTATCACGCTCTATATCAAGCTGATGTGGTCCTTTAGGCAGTTCACCATAATTATACTCTTTTACCTTTTGGCCACTAATATTGGATATGACCAGGTTTATTGCCATGGCATGCTCAAGGTCTACATCAACCCTCGTTTTTGTGATAAATGGGTTAGGATAATTCTGGTCTACTGAAAAGTTATTGCTTTCACTGCTGAGTTCATTGACAGATGTGAGCAGTTCATTCTTATCAAGCATCCCATAGATGATCCTGTTTTCCTGCCAGGCATGGTCATCATTCTGTGCAACTCCCGGGCTGGCATCAGCCATATAAATGTAGTGCAGGAATCCATCAGAGCTTGGAGCAAGATGCGGATGAACACACTCATCAAAAATATGTACGATGTCAGAGTTCAGGTCCAGGAAGGGCCCCCACTCACCGTTGTCGAAGGCTCTGGCCCAGATATGTTTATAATTGTACTGATCAATGACATATGTCTCTGTCAGGGAGGCATAAAGCACATACCTCCTCCCCTGGTCATCAATGGTGATGCTAGGCATGGTTGAGGGTCCGTGCTGATCATATGAGAGAACCTCATCAGCAAGTATTATTTCACCATCGCCATCAACATCCTGCATCCAGCCAATGTAATTATAGTCCTCTATCATCTCTGAATTTTCAAATCCATATTGTGGTCCGGCCAAAGCATGGATATGCTCTCCGAATGGCTCCATATCTTCATTCCAGTAGCCGATGCCATCGTAGAGATAAAAGTAATTATAGGTATTCCCGGGTTCAGCATGTAAGAAGCGGGAGATGCCAAAGACGACATGAACTTTCCCATCAGGATCGATAGCACAGTGTGCTGCATTATCACATGCAAAGAAGGTATCTGTTACGGTCACATCCCAATCGTAGAACTGATAGGGGTGCTCCCATATAACAGTTTTCTCCCAGGTATCGCCATTGTCTGTTGACTTCAGCATGAACATGTCAAACCAGGCACTGCCGGAAAAGATCACGAGAGTGTTGCCACGAGCAGCAAAGATGTAGTCATCACCAGTTATACCGGTATAATAGCCATCTCCGGTGCCCTCGATTATCACATTCTGAGGATCCCATGTCACGCCACCATCAGTTGATCTGGAATAGAGCAAGGCCTGTGTCTGACCCATATATTCTACATATGAATCAAATAGCATATGGATGATCTCATTGTTCTCACCGGTGGTTATCACACGTGGCCAGGAGGGATCATTCTCTATGCCGGCCGGCCCTAACAAATTAGTCTGGGTCCAGTCGCCACTGCCACGGGTAGGCCGTGTCATCACCTCCAGTCCTTCCACACCATTATGTGATATGATGATTTCACCATCCTCCCAGGGAGCATAGCTCGGCCATCCACAACGGGTATCTTCAATACGAGCTGTCGGCTCAGGCAGCCATTCGGTGCCGTTATAATAATTATATCCCGTTCCACGGTCAGGGAAGTTGGTTGACTCAAATCCCATCGTCCATACTCCGGCCATAGCACCGTCATCATACCTATGAAATCTGTTGGCAATAAGTGAATTCGACCAATAATCGTACACGGTCGTACCAATCACATGTTCAGAAGGCAACACCTCTGAAAAGCTGTTTATAACGGGTAATTCAAGGTTAATGGTGCCGGGAGCATCTCTCACCTGATCGAAGGAGCCTTCTGCCGTCACTTTCAACAAATGCGCAGGAAGCATAGGAATGGTACTCTGTGAAAATACAGGGGTCAGTATACAGAGTATAAACCCAAAAAGTA
>Ga0209692_10006133_pt1 | contig 10024 bp, 7 predicted proteins | sample tdDd472_FD_187129 | JGI IMG/M metagenome (GOLD analysis project Ga0209692, IMG submission 187129) | Marine sediment microbial communities from the Atlantic coast under amendment with organic carbon and nitrate - tdDd47.2 (SPAdes)... | ecosystem: Environmental > Aquatic > Marine > Coastal >...
GAGCTCGGTGAGACGCGTCCGCGCTTGCGTGTAGAATTTCTTTTGAACCAGTGCCTCATAAGGGTCGAGCGTTAGGTTCCCCAATATCAGGATAAAGGGTAAAAGCTGCACAGGGATAACCCATAAGGCAGGCTGCGCGTAGTAAAACCCCGCCAAACCTAGGCCCGCTGTATAAATCATGGCAGCGATCAGTATGCGCCGCGCTCGCGTTGTTAAAACAAAGGCTTTTTTGGCAGCTTTTCGCGGGTCGGACTCTGTATAAAATGCAAGAGCAAAAATAAGGAATAGCACAGCGTTTACGCCAGCTGCTGGTACATCAACAAATAAGATACTCGCTGCGAGCATAAGCAGAATAATGCTGATGCGCTTATCGATGACACGGTAGCGGAACATCCAGCTGAGGAGGCGTGTATTATCGTAGTCATCTTGTTGTAATATGTGTAAATAACGCATCAAGCGTCGTCCGGCAAAAGCCAGAAAAGCAAGCAGGGTAATGAATTGGATGGCGATATCAGGACTCATTTATTTGGCTCTCGTTATAAAACTTGTTGCTGCGCAGTATATTACACTGTTTTCTTAGTGTTTCCAGTATTCGTTGTCATCCCCGCCTGCGAGCGGGGATCTGGTGATGTCGAGCACTGAATTTCCGGATGCCCGAATAAATCGGGCATGACAATACGTGTTTTTTACAGGCCATTTATAAAATCACTAATAATTTTTATAACGCGGTGGCGTCCGTCTTGTAGGACGGTGTAATGGTCTTGATCTTCTAGTAAATGTAGCTCGGAATTTTCGATCAAGCGATTGTATTTCTTACCGACAGAAGGCGGAGTTTCGGTGTCTTCGCTGCCGTAGATCAGTGTAACAGGGCAGGTGATCTTTTGCGCTTCATCAACTAAATCTTCATTGACCACACGGACAAACAGCTTGCGCATAACGCCGGATGTTTGGTTGAAATCAGCACTACCAAAGAAATTCATGATCTTTTGTTTTAGCGCGCCTTCGGGGACGATGTTACGCAGGAGTTTAAATAGACGAACCCGCAAGAATAGATAAATTCGGTTATGCATTGGACGAGGGCGTTTAAGACCAGCGCCACCAATATAGACCATTGCGCGTATGCACTCAGGATAATGAGCAGCCAATTGCGTTCCTATGCGGCAGCCGTATGAGTGGCCAATCCATATAACCGGAGGAAAGTTCATTTCCTTCATCCACGCGGCAATAGCATCTGCGTGTTGCTTCGTTCCCCAATTCTCAGGAGGCTCGGGGGAATCACCGAAGCCTGGAAAATCCAGCGCTATATGACATCCACGCTGTCCTAAAGATGCAATGAAGTGCTTGAAGCTTTTATGTGAATGACCCCAGCCATGCGCCCAAATAAACACCGGCGAAGAATTATCGTCATTTTGCTTCGTAGTGGTATAGGCAAATGTAGCACCATGAGATTCAAAAAATTGCAACTTAATATCCTTTTCTTACTCTTTCATGAGAGGCCATTTCGTGGTTAAATACTAGGCATACTTTTTACCACTGAATGAACTATTAGCAATAGCTATCCTTCAACCACCAAATCTATAGGCGACCCAACCCATGTCTCAAAGCAAAAACGAAAAAAAGACTGTGGCCGTATTTTTCGGCGGACGCTCTCCCGAACATGATGTAAGTGCTATCTCCGCTCAGCAGGCTATGCAGGCTTTTGATACTTCTAAATACAATATCATTCCCGTTTATATAGCGCCGGATGGAGCGTGGTATACAGGCGATTATTTAAAGTATAGGGAAAATCTTTTGCTCGATGCGCAAGGGATGAAAGAGGTCACTGAAGTTACGCTTGATATCAAAGCAGATCGCGGTGGTAAACTTTTACCTAAAAAGACCAGTATGTTTGGCGGGGCTAAGCCTATCCATTTTGATGTGGCGTTTCCGATTTTTCATGGGCTTTATGGTGAAGACGGGAATTTGCAGGGTCTTTTCGAGCTTGCCAATATCCCTTATGCGGGGCCACGTACTAAAGCTTCAGCCATTCTGATGGATAAAGTTACGACTAAATTTGTACTTCACTGCATGGGTATTCCAGCGCTGCCTTATGCTGTTATTAGGCGTCCGCTCGATGGCAGCTATCAGGTCGATGAAAAACATCTGGAAGAGCTGTTCGCGCCTCTTGGTTTCCCATGTATCTTGAAGCCATCTCATTTAGGAAGCTCGATCGGAGTGGCTAAGGTGAATAGTGTAGAAGAGGTTAAAGCATGCTTGCCTGCTGTTTTTGAATTTGATGATTCCGCAATCGCTGAGCCATTTGTTCAAAATATGGTGGAGTACAATGTTTCTGTTGGCCGTATTAATGGCGAGATAAAAACCTCGGCCATTGAACGCCCCAAAACAACTGAAGAATTACTGGACTTTAAAACAAAATATGTTCCAAAAGGAGATGGAGAAGGCGGCCTTAAAAATGGCGGCGTTAAGAACTCTCCGCTGCCAAGCGAGGGGATGCTTTCGTTAACGCGTGATATTAATCCCGATATCCCTGAGGAGATGGATTATAATATTCGCGAATGGGGTAAGCTTTTGTTTGAAGCGCTTGATGGAACCGGCGCGCCGCGCATTGATTATATTGGTGATGAGAAAACAGGCGAGATCTGGATGAACGAGGTTAATCCTTGCCCCGGCTCTCTTGGTTACTTCCTTTGGGAGGCATCAAAAGACAACCCATTGCTCTTTACCGAGTTGTTGACCAATCAGATTGAAGAGGCTTTGAGGGAGAATGCAAGCCGCGTATTGCCGTATGATCCGGTGCCTGTTGATGCACGGTTGCTCAAGCGTCCTTAAAAGTTAAGTGTGAGGGGGCCTATGGTGGCAAAGCGTAAAACAGCAAAAACCGGGCGTTCAAAAAGCTCCGTTGGGAAAAGAGGCACAGCTAAGCCAAAAGGTGCGCGCAGGTCTTCCATGACACAAAAGCGCAAAAATGCGCATAAATCCGAAGCATTAAAGGCAACGTTTAAAAAACTATCGGTTATTATTCTGATATTCCTGTTGTCTTTATGGGCTTTAGGATGGTTTGTTCTTAGTGATGGCCCGGCTAGAACATCAATATGGGCGCGCCAGCAAGTCATAAATTTATCATTAAATCTTGGGTTTTCAGTGCGCAATATATTGGTCGAGGGGCGAGCCAATACTGACGCGGATGCGTTGCTTGCTATTATAAATGTGCGAGAGGGTGATCCGGTATTTTCTTTTATTCCGCGTGAGGCCAAAGCTCAGATTGAGCGTATAGGCTGGGTGAAGTCGGCTTATGTGGAACGCCGTTTGCCTGATACCATTTATGTACGCTTGGATGAGCGTAAACCTGCAGCCTTATGGATGAATGATAATGTGCTTTCCCTTGTGGACTTCGAAGGAAATGTAATCACTCAAGAGGGGGTAGAGCAATTCAAGGACCTTATAATGGTGCAAGGCGTAGGTGCTCCGGAAAAGACAGCATATCTGATTGAAACGCTGGGTGAGGCTCCAGAGCTTGGAGGGATGATTGATCACGCGGTTTTTGTGGATGCTCGTCGATGGGATTTGATTCTACTTGGTGGTAAGCGTATTAAGTTGCCGGAACAAAATACAGGTAAGGCTATTACGCATATTATGGAGCGTCACAAACAAAATCAGCTATTAAGCAAGGAAGCTGTTATCGAAATAGATGCGCGTTATAAAGATCGTTTGATCGTGCGCACACAATTGGGGGATGTGCAGGATTATAAAGCCGGTATTAAATAGCTATGGGCAAGTGGGTGTTGCGATGCAATAAACTGTTGTAGGATCTGCGTAGATGTTAAATAAGTATATAAAAGTGCGTATGAGAGAGCGCATATATAAACAATAAGTCAAAAATACATGAACACTGAAAAAACTATCAGACCCAAAGGATCTTTATTTGCTGCGCTGGATATAGGCAGCAGTAAAACCGCGTGCTTTATCGGGCGTATAATCGATGACATAGGCACATTCGAAATTATAGGCGTTGGGCACAAAACCTCGCAAGGGGTAAAAAATGGCGTTATTATTGATCTGGAAGCAGCAGAAAATGTAATTCGTCAAGCAGTCCATGCAGCCGAGAATATGGCGGCAGAGATTATGCGCGGTTACCCTCTTCGGGAAGTGGTCTTAAGTGTATCTGGCGTGCATGTACGCTCTTTCGGTCATAGCGTGGATGTAAATATCGGTGGTCATGACATTACTTGTAACGATGTGCGCCGCGCGCTGGCCAAAGCACAAGAGAAAGAGGCGAATGAAAGTCTGGAGCTTATTCATACTATTCCTACTTTCTTCCGCGTTGATGGTCAGGATGGTATCCGTGATCCTAGTGGAATGTTTGCTGAAGAGCTCAAGGTTGATGTCAATCTGGTTTCCGGCGATGGCGCAGCTTTGCGTAATATGGCGGCTTGTGTAGAGCGCAGCCATTTGGATATATCGGCGCTTTGCTCTAGTTCTTATGCTGCGGGTCTGTCTTCTTTGGTGGATGATGAGATTGATCTTGGGTGCACTGTGATAGACATTGGTGCAGGTGTAACCTCTTTTTCTGTTTTTCATAGCGGTTATATGATTTTTTGCGATGCTGTGCCTATGGGCGGGCAGCATGTTACCAATGATATAGCTCGTGGGTTAACAACATCAAAATCAGATGCGGAGCGCCTGAAAATTCATTACGGTTGCGCGGTTGCGTCACAAAGCGATGAAGGCGAAATGATTGAGGTTTTGCGCCTTGGTGAGGATCATGAGCACGATAAGCCTAATTATGTGCCACGTTCTTATCTCGTCGGTATTATCCAGCCACGTCTTGAAGAGATATTCGAGCACGTTCGTGCCAAACTTAAAGATAGTGGTTTAGAGCGTATTATCAGCCGTCGGGTTGTGCTTACAGGTGGAGCTAGTCAGACTCCGGGGATGCGCGATTTGGCAGGGCATGTGCTTGATAAGCAGGTGCGTCTTGGTAAACCTATTCGCCTGACCGGCTTGCCCGAAGCTGTGAGTGGCCCGAGTTTTTCTACGGTGGCGGGTCTTTTGACTTATGCGGCAGAACACGTCGATGAAATGCCCGCAGAGATTATGGCGCAGATTCGTCCTGATTCTACGCTTGAACGCGTCAAATTGTGGCTTAAAGAGAATTGGTAGCTAACCGCAGCTCAATTAAATTTTCTTCGTATTTATTGAAATGGTAATGTTGATGTTAGGCTTGAAAAATTAGTCATTGCAGAAGTGTGTCTTGGATAGAGCTGGTTTCAATTCGCTAGTGGGTTAGCTAATTGGTCTAAGTATAGATTTATCCACATTTTATTGTGGTGTGGGGTATTGTTAAGCGGTGTGTAAGGGCGCGTTTCCGAAAAACTGAATCAGATGTGAGGGTTAGGTGTTTTGCTTGTATAGTTACCTCAATAAACCTTAACGTATTTCGGGGCGAATATGGGCAAAAGTGGTGGATAGCTTCATGTTTAACTCTTTTCATGAAGGCTGAATTTGAGTTACACTTTTGAATGCGTCGGGTGATTGCGTTACTTTTCTTTTTCCTGACGTCCTACCATCGAATGTCCTAATTCGAACATCTATTCTCTAAGGGTTCTACTAACTATGATAAATGTAAAGATGCAGTCCACAGCAGAAGTTAAGCAGCTGTCTCCCAAAATTGCGGTTATTGGTGTCGGCGGCGCTGGCGGTAATGCAGTAAATAACATGATTTCATCCAATCTGGATGGTTGTGAGTTTCTTGTCTGTAATACAGATGCACAAGCTTTGAGTAATTCACTCGCCGAGGATAAAGTTCAGCTAGGTATAAATGTAACAGGAGGTTTGGGTGCAGGCTCAAAACCTGAAGTAGGGCAAGCTTCTGCTGAAGAGAGCTTGGAAGAGGTTCTCCGTTATCTGGATGGCTCGAATATGGCTTTTGTAACCGCTGGTATGGGTGGTGGTACAGGAACCGGAGCTGCTCCGGTTATCGCTAAAGCGTGCCGTCAACAAGGTATCCTTACTGTTGGTGTTGTGACTAAGCCGTTTCATTTTGAAGGCGTTCACCGTATGGAGCAGGCTGACAAGGGAATTGAAGAGTTACAGCAATATGTTGATACGCTCATTGTGATTCCTAACCAAAATTTATTCCGTATAGCCAACGAAAAGACTACATTTGCCGAGGCCTTTAAAATGGCCGATGGTGTTTTGCAATCAGGCGTGCGAGGCGTTACAGATCTTATGGTTCGCCCTGGTCTGGTTAACCTTGATTTTGCTGATATCAAGACTGCTATGATGCAGATGGGTAAAGCTATGATGGGTACTGGTGAAGCAACCGGCGATAAACGTTCTATAGAAGCGGCCGAATCTGCAATTAATAATCCACTGCTCGATGATGTATCTATGAAAGGCGCAAACGGTGTTATCATTAATGTCACTGGCGGCTATGACATGACATTGTTTGAGGCTGATGAGGCTTGTAATCGTATTCGTGATGAAGTTGATCCGAGCGCTAATATTATCTTTGGCGCGACATTCGATGAATCAATGGATGGATCGCTCCGTGTGTCTATCGTGGCTACGGGTATTGATAAGGAAGAGAAGCAAAGCTTGCTTATTGGAGGCGGAACTGGCGGATCTTTTAGTCCTAGCTCATCTTCTTCTGATGGTTCTACTGGAGGTAATCCTACAGGAGGTCCTAAAGGCGGGCTTAGGCATCCTGTATCAAACGCCCCTGTAGAGAATACTGTTGCTCCAGTTTCTTTGTCACAGCCAGCTTCTTCTGTTATGCGGACTGCCGCAAGTGCTGCGCCTACACCTATTACCACAAGAAAACCAACAATAGCTCTTTCCGGGCGTGAAGTGATAAGAGGACTGACCGCTCCAGCGCCCATATCACAAAATACAAGAGCACCTTCGCATTCTGCAGCTCCTGTTCAAAAAGAGGTGGCATCTTCTGCTTCAATGGATATGTTTGAGCAAAGCGAGTTTGCGGGCAGATCTGACAAAACGGATGCTCCGGCTTTGCGAGGCTCTACGGTAGGAAATGCTTTTATTCCGCCAAAACCAATGGAGCCTGATATGAAGATTCCTGAAACAGGAGTTGGCTCGCATATCTCTAATTTTCGTGGTGAGCATGTTAATAAAGCTGAACATAGTAAGCAGGATAAACACGTGCAAATGCGTTCTTCCAGCCTTCAGCTTAATCCGCCAAAAGTTGCTTATCCTTCGGTCAAGCCGCAGTCGCGTAAAGCACGTACACCATCTTTGTTTGAGCGTATTACAGGTTCTGTGCAGCAACATATCGAGAATTTACGCGATGAAAGTGATGCGTTAAAAGCGCAAGAGCCTACCCGTCCATTACGTGATAATAAGGTTGCTTCGAGTGCTGCTCAAGAAAGTCTAGATATTTCTGCACCATCAAGAAAGCCAGCTGTTAAGATGGATGATGAGCTCGATATTCCTGCCTTTTTACGTCGTCAGGCAAATTAATAATTATAGGGGGCTGTAACCGGCCCTCTAACGATTTTACCCCCTTGTGTCTTCTAAACTATCGGGTGAAAGGGCTCTGCTGCGGCAGGGTCCTTTTTTTTAGCGTCCATATTTTCCGTTCGGATCGCGTCACTTATCGCTTACGTAGGTTAACTACGCCGCGCTCTTCGTTTCTAACCGAACAAAAAATCTGTTTGCTATGGTTAAGAGGTGAAATATCGTTGTGAGGAGCACCGCGAAGCACCCAAGGGCACAAGCAAATCAAGCGTAGCGCCAATTTGTTCGCCTGTGCCATTTGGCACAAAGAATGTAACAAAGCGAAACAAAGCGTGATTTGCTGTTTCGCAGCAAAAGCTTATATACTCTGAGCGCAATACGGGGGAAGTGTACCTTTGAAAAGCCACAAGACCTTATGATAGTTATTAAAGCGTAAAAATTCACAATTTTATAATCAAGCAAAGACTGGCAAAAATAATAATATGACGTATGTGAAACAGCAAACATTGCGAAAAAAAGCCACGATTATCGGGGTTGGATTGCATTCAGGCAAGGATATAAAAATGACGGTATATCCAGCTGCGCCTGATCATGGCATTGTATTTGTGCGTACAGATTTCCCCGATGGTAAGAATGAAATTCCTGCACGTTGGGACTATGTAGCTGCGACTAATTTATGCACTGAAATTGCGAATCACCATGGCGCAAGAGTTGCCACGATTGAGCATCTTATGTCTGCCTTGCGCGGTTGTAGTATTGACAACGCCCGTATCGAAATCGATGCTGCCGAAGTTCCAGCTATGGATGGCAGCGCGATGCCATTTGTAACAATGATTGAGCAAGTTGGTGTGGTTGCTCAGGATAAACCTAGGCGTATGATTCGTGTTCTAAGAGAAGTAAGCGTTCATAAAGACGGCAAACTTGTTACCCTTAAACCTAACGAAGCAAGTGTATTTGAGGGTGAGATAGACTTTGACCACGCTAAGATTGGTAAACAACGTTTCACAACGCAGCTGGTTAACGGTAACTTTAAACACGACATTGCTTGCGCACGTACTTTCGGTTTTAAGTGGGATGCTGAATGGCTTCGCTCCAAAGGTTTAGGGTTGGGCGCTTCGTTGGATAACGCGATTGTTCTTGATGAAGAATCGATTCTAAATGAACAGGGCTTGCGCTTTAATGATGAATTTATCCGTCATAAGCTTCTTGATGCTATTGGCGATATATATCTCGCTGGATGTCAGATCCTCGGGCGTTATAGTGGAGAAAAAGCTGGCCACGAGATCAATAATGCTGTTTTGCATGAATTATTCTCCGATCCTGAAAACTGGGAATATGTTACGCTGGGCACTGGTTCGACCCATATCAATCAGGGCGCGCAGGAAAAACAATTGGCGTACGCTTAAAAGCGCCATCATTCGCAAAACCAATTTTTCCAGAGTTTATAAAGGGGGTAGGGTTAAATCCCCTTTCTTTTGGCGTATCATCAGTTTATCAATAAGGGGTAATCCAAAAAGAAGGAGCCGTCTTTATGCTCGCATACGAGTGCTTAAGAAAAACAACTTTACGCAGGTTTTTATCTACGGGAACCTTTTTGGTGGCCACGCTGGGTATAACGGCATGTTCCTCTACAGCCCAAAAAGTCGGGCCGGAAGTCGAAACTGCTTCAGTTGAAGTTTTGTATGAGCGTGCAAACAAAGCTTTGGAAGAAGAGAGTTATATTCAGGCTACTAAATTCTTCGAAGAAGTAGAGCGCCAGCACCCATATTCCGAGTGGTCTGCCCGTGCGCAGCTAATGGCAGCTTATTCTGCTTACTTGGGACAGCGCTATGAAGAGTCCTTGGTTGCGTTGGATCGCTATATCCAGCTTCATCCGGGGGCCAAAGACGTAGATTACGCTTATTATCTTAAAGCTTTAAGTTATTACGAACAAATATCAGATGTTCGGCGCGATCAGGAAATGACAATGAAGGCTGTGCGTGCGCTTAATGCCTTAATCAGCCGTTTCCCTAATAGTGAATACGCACGCGATGCCATCCTTAAACGTGATTTAACCATGGATCATTTGGCGGGAAAGGAAATGGAGATCGGGCGTTATTACTTAAACCGTGGTTATACCAACGCGGCGATTAATCGCTTTCGTAGCGTGATAGCAAATTTCCAAACTACTAGCCATGCGTCCGAGGCTTTGCACCGTTTGGTCGAAGCATACATGACATTGGGGTTGAAGAATGAAGCTTATCAGGTTGCTGCTGTTTTAGGACATAACTATCCGGGCAGCAAATGGTATGAGCGTTCTTATGAGCTTCTTGACGATGCGCAGCGTCAGAAAATTATTGATGAGCGGGGCTTTATTGAGCGCACGATTGACACGTTGCTTAAGCCTGAATAAAGCGTTTCTGCTTATCTATGGAGTAAATACTAAGATGCTAACAGAGCTGGATATTCGTAATGTTGTTCTGATAGACAGGCTTCATATTGCCTTTAATTCGGGTTTGTGTGTTCTTACTGGCGAAACAGGTGCCGGAAAGTCTGTGTTGCTTGATTC
>Ga0209692_10006134_pt1 | contig 10024 bp, 10 predicted proteins | sample tdDd472_FD_187129 | JGI IMG/M metagenome (GOLD analysis project Ga0209692, IMG submission 187129) | Marine sediment microbial communities from the Atlantic coast under amendment with organic carbon and nitrate - tdDd47.2 (SPAdes)... | ecosystem: Environmental > Aquatic > Marine > Coastal >...
TGCCTTGCTGGCAGTTACTACCATGTACTCGAAAAAAGCGCGTGCCGAGGCCATGACCTACCTTAGCCGCTACAAAAATGTAACATCAATTCTCTTAGAAAACACAAATTCAGGAAGTTCGGATATAGTACCAAAATTTTATCTTGGGGAGTGGGTAAATGTTTTCGACATTAACCAAAATTTTCCACCCGACAGTCTTCCACCAAAATCTTTTAATAAAGAACTGGAACCCAGATTTTTTCTTTTTTACAGGGATCAAAATCTCGATAAAAGGGTAAACGATCTAAAATTATATTTCCCTCAAATGGTTTTTGAAACAGCTTCAGAGCCAGGCATGGTAGATAAAATTATGCACTGGCTTAATCCCCACAACAAAAACGAAACCATTTACATTTACCGAAATCAAAAATATTTCCCTGAACAGATCAAGTAGATTCAAACCTAAAACTAGACCATCTATCCCGGGATGGAGTTCACATAAATCATTACTTTTGATTCTCAATTTTGTCAACCAATAAATGAACATGATTTACATTTTATTGGTTAATTCATAGTAAATATCAGGTTAATGACTACAGACGAAGCAAAAAAAAATATCGAAACTCTGGTTTCAGAGTTAAATGAACATAATTACAGGTATTATACTTTATCAGCTCCAACCATTTCAGATTTCGATTTTGATATCATGCTAAAGGAATTGGAAAAGCTTGAAAAAGAATTTCCCGATTTTGCTACCGAAGACTCGCCAACTAAAAGAGTTGGTGGAGAAATCACAAAAGAATTCGGGCAGGTGGTTCATCAATACCCCATGATGTCGTTGGGCAACACTTATTCACAGCAGGAATTAGCAGACTTTGATGTCAGGGTAAAAAAAGTAATTGAAGAAGATATTGAATATGTTTGTGAACTGAAATATGATGGAGTGGCCGTTGGTTTAAGGTATAAAAATGGAAAACTTGCACAGGCCGTAACCCGTGGCGATGGCATACAAGGTGATGATGTAACAACAAATATTAAAACCATAAGAAGCATTCCTCTTGCTTTGCGTGGCAAGGATTATCCGGAAAATTTCGAAATCCGTGGCGAAGTAATGCTACCTCATAAGTCGTTTGCAATGATGAACAAAGTGCGGGCAGAAAATGAGGAAACACTTTACGCCAACCCCCGCAATGCTGCTTCAGGAAGTCTGAAAATGCAGGATTCGGCAGAAGTTGCAAAACGCAAATTGGATTGCTTTCTTTACGCAATCATGGGAGATAATCTTCCCTATAAAAACCATTACGACAATATTTCTGAAGCCCGGAAATGGGGATTCAAAATCCCAAACTATATTGTTAAGTGTAAAACCATAGACGAGATTTTTGAGTTTATCAATAATTGGGATAAGGAAAGAGTAAATCTGCCATTTGATATTGACGGCGTAGTAATTAAGGTTAATTTATACAGCCAGCAGGAAGAATTAGGATATACTGCAAAATCTCCCCGTTGGGCCATCTCCTATAAATTTAAAGCCGAAAGGGTTTCTACGAAACTTATATCTATCGCTTACCAGGTTGGTAGAACCGGTGCTGTAACACCCGTTGCAAATCTTCAACCGGTTTTACTTGCGGGTACTACAGTAAAAAGGGCATCGCTTCACAATGCTGATATTATTTCAAAACTGGATGTGCGAATTGGTGATGTTGTTTATGTGGAAAAGGGGGGTGAAATTATTCCAAAAATTATTAGTGTGGATCTCGTTCAACGTCCTTCCGGAACTATGAAGGTGGAATTCACCAGGAATTGCCCTGAATGCAACACCGAACTTATTCGACAAGAGGGTGAAGCCGCACATTACTGCCCCAATGAAAATGGCTGTCCTCCACAGATCAAAGGAAAGCTTGAACACTTTATCAGCCGGAAGGCTATGGACATCGACAGTCTGGGTGAAGGAAAAATAGAACTGCTCTTTGAAAAGAACCTGGTGCATGATGTGGCCGATCTGTATGAATTGAAATACAACGATTTACTTGGCCTGGAAAAGATTTATCCTACTGTGGAAGGAAAGCGTGAAAAGAAAATCAGTTTCAAAGAAAAAACTGTTGAGAACATTCTTAAAGGAATTTTAAAATCCAAAGGTGTTCCTTTTCAAAGGGTGTTATTTGCACTGGGCATAAGGTATGTTGGCGAAACGGTTGCAAAAAAACTCGCTTTCCACTTTGGCAACATTAACACTCTGATGGAGGCTGACTTTGAATCGTTGCTTGCCGTAAACGAAATTGGAGATAGAATTGCCGAAAGTGTAATATCCTGGTTTAGTAAGGATTCAAACCTTGCGATAATCGGCCGTTTAAAAGAACATGATCTGCGATTTGAAGGCGAAGCAAAACAAGAAGCATTTGTTCAAAAACTTGGTGCGGCATCTTTTGTAGTTAGTGGTGTATTTCATCATCACTCAAGGGATGAGATCAAGCAGCTTATCGAAGAAAACGGAGGCAAAAACGTAGGTTCTATTTCGGGTAAAACTGATTACGTTTTAGCCGGAGAAAACATGGGCCCAGCCAAAAAGGAAAAAGCAGAAAAACTGGGTGTGAAGATCATTACTGAGGGTGAATTCCTCGATATGATCAGGTAAAAAGAATCGTAATAAATAACCAATAAATTAGTTTATCATGAGCAACAATATTCCATCTCATTACCTTAAGGTAAAAAAAAATCACCCTGAATTTATTAAGGCTGTTGAAGCCCTTGGCGAAGCAGCTAAAAATGCGGGCCCTGTCGATAAAAAGACAGCACATTTGATTCAGTTAGGCGCTGCTGTTGCAAGCAAAAGTGAAGGATCTGTACATAGCCATACCCGACAATTACTCGAAATGGGAGTTGACCCTAGAGAAATTCGCCACGCTATAATTTTACTTACGAACACCATTGGTTTTCCGAATGCTATGGCCGGGCTCACCTGGGCCAATGATGTAATCGACAAATAAAAAAACCTGACAGATTCAAAATCTATCAGGTTTATAACCGCTAAACTCAAAAAGTTTATCGCTGTTTTATACTGCCGGCACCACTTACATGGCTGTCCACTTTTGGATTGCCCTGGTAACGGATGGATGCAGCGCCTGAAATTCTTGCTTTCAAAACGTCAGTACAGTGTATTTTTGCATCCCCTGCCCCACTGATTTCTATATTATACTCTGCAACAACGAAATCATACGCATTCAATTCGGAGGCACCTGAATTATCAATTGAACAATATTTAGCCTTGCCACGCAAATCAATTTCTGAAGCACCTGAAAAATTACATTCCAGCCTGTTCAACTCAAGGTCAAGGTCTATTTCGGAAGCCCCGCTCCCTTCGAACTCAAGGTCATCAAATTTTAGTGTTTCGTCCGACTTAACCTCTACTGCTCCCGATAGCTTCAATTTACTTAGCTCTTTAAAAGTAATGTAAATGTTAAGTGATTTGGAATTACGAATGTTTTCCTCTGTATCAACTACTAATGTTCCTCCGCGAACTTCTGTCCTGATAAGTTCCATCAAGTTTTCGTCGGCTTCAACCACAAGGCCTTCACTGCTGCCCTGGGAAAGAATAACTTCGAACGCTCCGCCAATTTTAATAGCATCAAATGATGATACACTGCGGGTTTCTTTAACTACATTGCCATTTCCATCAACGCCATCCATAAACATGCATGCCGAAGATGCCAGGGTGAAAAGTCCGAACATCAGGCTTAAAGCTACCAATGTTAATTTTTTTGTCATGTCTGAAATTTATTTGTTGTTATTATTTAAAAAAATCAAAATTAATTCTAATCGAATAAAGTAAGAGAGACGCAGTAAACTACGTCTCTTCAGAGAATTCTTTAATATATTATCTGTGATAAACCTCTCCCGACCCGGAGGCAGAAACATCTACACTTGTTGGTTCACCTTTATAAGTAAGATCACCCGAGCCACTAAGCCTGGCTTTAAGGGTACCGGTAACAAATACAATAATGTCACCTGACCCAGATGCTGTAGCTTCAACATCCCCGGCAGAAAGGCTGTACAAATTTACATCTCCCGAAGCAGACTGGTTAACATAAAGTTTATCCGCACTGCCCTTTAGCTTAACATCACCCGATCCGTTGATCTTTATTTCACATTCATTTAAACGAAGATCCTCTGCGTAAAAATCACCCGATCCTGCAACATGTAAATCAAAATTACCCTGAACTCCCGAAACTTCAACATCACCTGATCCATTGATTTCAGTCTCAAGGCTTTTCACATCCAGGTCCAGCTCAACATCTCCCGACCCATTGATGCTTATTTCGAAATCCATACCTTCTATTGTATTTTCGCTTTCAACATCACCTGATCCATTGATCACAACCTTTTCGAGGTTATCTACTGTTACGTAAACCTCCAGCACTTCTACATTCCGAATGTTCCCATCAACATCAATATGAAGGATACCACTTCGTACTTCGGTTTCGATCATATCCTGTAGATTTTCATCCGTGCGTACTTTAATGGTGTTACCTTTTCCTTGTCTTAGGAATACATCGGCTGAACACGATATCTTCACTCCGCTGAAATCCGATATGGTGCGTTCAACGGTTACTACGTTCCCGTTGCCTCTTTCACTTTTCCATTGAGCAATTGCCTGGTCGGAAATAAAGAGCATGACCAGGAACATTAAAAAGGCCAGAGCTGATAATTTTTTAACTTTCATGATTTTAAAATTTATTTTATATATAAAAAGTTTGTTATTGTAATTGACTATCTGAAATATATTGAAACTCCACCATATTCACTTACCAGGTCTACCTTCGAACCATTGGTTGACCCCTCACCAATTCTGCCTTCATAGTAACTATCAGCAGAGGAAGAAACAATTCGTTTACTAAAATCAGCCACTTCATCAGGATAGTTGAGGGTACAAAACTCCATTTCTGCTATTATCTCAAAGGCACCTTCAGGCTCAAAATATAAACTCACCGAGCCAAAACTATTTTCAAGTTCAATATGAGTAAAATCAGCCCTGATGTTTTTTACACTAAAACTGCCATATTCCGTCTCACCCACCAGGCTTGCTTTCAACTCACCTACCTTAAAATCAGAGAACTTGGATGACATGCTCAATACGGCTACTTTCCCTATCTCTACCTGCCCACCTTCATTTTCAATTTCCAAATCACCTACTTTACCAATACTCAGGTTCGAATAATTCGCCTCGATGGAGAGTGATTCTGATTTTCCAAGTTCAACACTGGAGTAATCCACTTCAATATCACCAGCATTAATATAACCGATGCTCGCATTGCCAAAACCAATCTCAATGCTATTGGATGTGCTTTTAAGTTCGTTGATTTCAAGATTGCCATATTCATTGCTGACCTGAGCTTCTCCCTCAATGGTTTCGATATAGGCATTACCAAATTGATGCTCCAGGTCAAGTCTTACCGAGGCGGGTAAAAATATTTCAAAATCTATTGATAAATTATTATTGCCCTTGTCAAACAATTTACCACTGAATTCACTTTCTACAGAAACTCCACTTCTATCACCATCAAGATTAATTTTTATGGCATTAAAAATCTTTTCTGCTTTTTCGCGATTGGATGTTTCAACACGGGCAACTACCTTTACTGAAATTGAACCTTCATCCCAATTCTTACATTCAACATTACCGTACTGGTGTTCAATTTGGAGCAATGCATCTTTATTTACTTCATATTTCTTATCAACAAGGACCTTTTCTATTTTTTCCTTTGCAGACACCGTAAGACTTACAAATGCTGACAGTAAAAGCATGACAATAATTTTCTTCATAATATTTATATTTGAGTTTTTCATTTTCATTTAGATTAAGGATTCATTTGAGGAGTTTCTTCCAGGGGCTGGTTTGCCTGGCCCATTTGCTTCAGGATATTATCCATCACTTCTGCCTTCTTGCGTTTGTTGTTAACCAAAGCAGCCTTAAGCATTGCATTTTCAGGATTCTTGGCATATTCTTTCTCAATTTCTGCCAGGGTAGCGTCGAGGTTTTCCAGTTGCATAGCTGCCACAGTTTTAACTCGCGAGGCCTGTTCGTCATTTAAGGCCAATTGGTCTATCTGTCCCACCTTGGCATTGGTAATCGATTCGTAATAGGCAAATACATTTTCAATATCGCCTGAGAAATCTATTTGTACAACTTCTCGCATCACTGCACCACTGAGATCCTCGATTGAGTATTTGAAAACAAGAACTGATGCAGCAATAAATACCACAGCAACAGCAGCAATACGAAGCAAATTCGACCAGCGCCCTGAGTCCGCTGTCTGTAACTCCGCCTGATCCAGTTTATCGACGAAACGCTTTTTGTGCCCCAGGGTTGGATCCTTATCGTCGAAAAAGGCAGGATTATCTTTTATTTTACTTTCTAAAAATGACATGGTTTTATATTTAAGTATTTTGAGTCAAATTAATTTCTTGATTTCATTATAATTTCTAATAATTTTTGTTTTGCTCGTGAATACCTTGTTCGGATATTCCCGTAGCTTGTATTCAATATCTCGGAAATCTCCTGGTGGTCATACCCTTCGAGCAGGTGAAGTGAAATTATCGTCTTATAAGCATGAGGCAGTTTTTTAATGCCATCTCTTATCTCCTCTAACCTGCAAAACACATTTTCCGAATATTCCTCATCATTCTCTACGGTATCTTTCAGGTCGATATCGGCTTCGTCAATACTTACTGTCTCCTTTCGTTTCCTGATTACATTGATTGAGTTGTTGATGACAATTCGTTTTAGCCATGCACCAAAAGAACCTTCTCCCCTGTAGGAATCAATCTTATTAAATGCTTCAATGAACGAATCCTGCATTACATCCTCAGCTTCCGCCGTATCATTTACGATCCTCAGACTTGCATTGAACATTGCCTTGCAATAGAGTTCATAGAGTTCTATTTGTGCTGCCCGATCGTGTTGCCTGCAGGCCTCAATTAAATCGTGATGTATGTCTTTTATTGCTGTTTCCAATGTTTTCAACTGAGTTCGCATTAATGACACAGCTAAATTAAGAATGTTACACTTAAGAATGAAAAAATAGGAAAGATGGAGTAATGGAGTTTTGAAATAATGGTATGATCATTCGCAGGAACAAATGAAAGAACATATTTCTGCTATAGACAAAACAAAAAAGGGATTTGCCATTTTAACAAATCCCTTTTTCAATATTCAATAAATACAGCTTTATTGACCTAAATAGGCTTTCAATAATTTACTTCTGGATGTATGCTTCAATCTTCTGATCGCCTTTTCTTTGATTTGCCTCACGCGTTCGCGCGTCAGGTCAAACTTCATGGCGATTTCATCAAGCGTTAATCCATGGTTCATTCCGATGCCATAGTACAAATTAATTACATCACGTTCCTTTTTGGTCAATGTGGCCAATGATCGCTGAATTTCCCTTGCCAGCGATTCCTTCATCAGGTCGTTATCAGTTGTTGGGTTGTCGTCGGTGACGTACACATCCAGCAAACTCATATCCTCATCCTGTGTTAAAGGCGCATCCATCGAAACAGTACGCGTAGTAATTTTCAGCACCGAGTCTACCTTGTTTTCAGGTAAATCCAATGAAGCTGCAATTTCGTCCGGCGATGGCGGACGCTCAAATTTTTGTTCCAGTTTTGAAGACTCTTTCCGAATCCTGTTTAATGACCCTACCTGGTTGAGAGGCAATCTGACTATCCGAGATTGTTCGGCTAATGCCTGGAGAATGGACTGGCGGATCCACCATACTGCGTATGAGATGAATTTAAATCCGCGTGTTTCGTCGAATCTCTGGGCTGCTTTTATTAGTCCAAGATTTCCTTCATTGATAAGGTCAGGTAAACTGAGGCCCTGGTTTTGGTACTGCTTTGCTACCGATACAACAAAACGCAAATTGGCCTTGGTTAATTTTTCCAATGCCGTCTGGTCGCCTTGTTTAATACGTTGGGCAAGTTGCACTTCTATTTCAGCAGTGATCAACTCTTCCTTACCGATATCCTGCAGGTACTTATCCAGAGAAGCAGTTTCACGATTCGTGATCGACTTAGTGATCTTTAACTGTCTCATTAATACCCTTTCTTAAAAATTAGTAAAGTTTAACCAAATTAATATCTATTTATTATGCAATCGTAGAAATAAATAACTCAATAATTTAACTCGTGGTTGTATGATTTATTGTGAACTAAACATCCAATAACTTCCAGGCATACAAACTTAAAGCAAAAAGCCTGAATAAAGCAGATGGTAAAATTACGAAAAACCGAAAGTTTTGACAAAAATATTACAGGCCAATGGCGTAATATGCCCTTTGTCCATTGGGGTAAACGCCCTCAATAAGTACCCCACCCTTCTTACTATCAAATATTTTTTCAACTTCATCTACCGACCTGATAGGTGTTTTATCAATCTCCGTTATAATAAACCCCTGACGTACGCCTTTGTTCATTAATTTGCCATTTCCAAGTTCAACAATTTGTATTCCATAGTTCAGGCCAAGGGATTCTTTTAATTCCGTTGTCGGCATATCAAATGTAGCTCCCAGTGAACCAACTGCTTCGGGCGAATCAGTGGAAACCAGTTCATAGTTATTCTCACGATTTTTCAGCAGGACTTCTTTTTGCAGGATTTCACCATCACGCTTAAGAGTAATGTCAATCCTGTCACCTGGATTGTGTTGGGCTACTGATTCAAGCAAACGTGACACACTATTTATCTCTAAATCATCAATCTCAAGAATAACATCTTCTGAACGGATGTCGGCATCAGCAGCAGAACTTTCTTCAACTACAGAAACAACATAAACTCCTTTTAATCCTTCAAGGCCCAATTCATCAGCAACTTCGGCATCGATATCACGAATAGTCACCCCAATATATGCTCTCTGAATCTCTCCATAATTAACAAAGTCGTTAACAACTTTTTTTACAATATTCACAGGAATTGCAAAAGAATACCCTGTATAAGAACCGGTATTGGATGCAATTGCAGCATTTATTCCTATGAGTTGCCCATTGGTATTCACAAGAGCCCCACCACTATTGCCCCTGTTAACAGGAGCATCTGTCTGGATGAAAGATTCGATGGCGGCATTTGCCCCAAGAATATTTATATTCCTGGCTTTCGCACTAACAATTCCGGCAGTAACAGTAGAATTAAGACTAAAAGGGTTGCCCACTGCCAGCACCCATTCACCAACTCTGATTTCGTCGGAATTGCCATAGGTTAAAAAGGGTAGATTATCCTGGTCAATTTTAATGAGTGCCAAATCTGTTGAAGGATCAGTTCCTACGATTACGGCTTCGTAGGAACGTTTATCATTCAATGTAACTTCCAGGCGCTCGGCATTTTGAACAACATGATTATTGGTAACAATGTATCCATCTCCAGAAATAACCACTCCGGATCCCGTAGCTATCAAAGGTTGATTATATTGTTGATGCGGCCGTCCAAAAAATTCTGAAAAGAAATCGTCATAAACTGAATTCCGTCTGGTAACTTCCGTTTTAATATGCACAACAGCATTTACTGTCATCTCGGCAGCCTGTATAAAATCAGGGGCATATTGAGGAACAGAAAAACCCGTCATATATGCCTGTGGCTGAATTGCATTGTTTTGCAAAGTAGAATATCTTTCAGCAACATCATTGTTTTCCAGTTCAGTTACTCTATACAAACCAACAGATATGATCCCTCCCAATACTGCTGCAACAACAAAGATCAAATACTTTCTCATAAAGTTTTTTTTTAATGTTTTTATTTGCAAATAAACGAATTCCTACTTTTCAGATTCGAATTATGAGGCCAACTTTTTTTCAGAACTCTGATAAACAACGGAAAAAACGTTAGCACAATTTCAATATTTTCAATGCTCAGTTAAAAGATGTTAATCCATTAACAGATAAAATCCGTCTGTCGATACAAATTCAATAAGTATTAGTTTTGCAGCAAAATAATTTAATTAATGAAAATTGTTTTCACAAAATACCATGGCGCTGGAAACGACTTTATTCTTGTTGATAA